>Ga0209067_10000225_pt1 | contig 39394 bp, 33 predicted proteins | sample ColStrG_CSR_2013_FD_187199 | JGI IMG/M metagenome (GOLD analysis project Ga0209067, IMG submission 187199) | Freshwater sediment microbial communities in response to fracking from Pennsylvania, USA - Cold Stream Run_MetaG_CSR_2013 (SPAdes)... | ecosystem: Environmental > Aquatic > Freshwater >... | reverse complement strand
TCAGCGGAAAATTTGCGTCTACTCGTACTCATAAGATTTAGTTAAATTTAATAGTTTTTAAACTTAACTACTGGTCCTATTTTCGGGGTCCACTACAGATCTCTGAATCCTGATAAAAAATTTAGGGGATATTTTCTGGATAAGCACTTGAAGAATCTTTGGTTTTGGTGGTATAAAAAAAAGCTTCCTCGTCGAGCTTAAACGTAGAAATTTCTCCAAAAAAATTCAGGAAATAAATGGCTACATCTCCCTTCGGAGCCTGGCTACCGGGATGTTTAATTGTTCCCTATACTTTGCCACTGTGCGGCGGGCAATGGAATATCCTTTTTCCTTTAATATTTCCATTAACCGTTCGTCAGGCAGAGGCTTTCTTTTGTCCTCCGCCCCTATACAATCCTCCAGGATCTTTTTAACCTCTCTATTGGAAACTTCTTCCCCATTTTCGGTTTGGATGGCTTCTGAAAAAAAGGATTTTAATAAATAAGTACCAAATTCGGTTTGTACATATTTACTATTGGCAACACGGGAGACCGTGGAAATATCCATCCCAATTTGGTCGGCAATATCTTTTAATATCATGGGACGAAGTTTTCTTTCATCCCCGTCCAAAAAATATTCATACTGAAAATCCATGATGGATTTCATGGTTTTCAACAAGGTTTGCTGCCTTTGTTTTATAGCATCAATAAACCATTTTGCCGAATCCAGCTTCTGTTTAACGAATTGAACGGCTTCTTTTAATTTCTTATCCTTATCGGCTGATTTATCATAGGTCTGAAACATTTCCTGATAGGATCGGCTCACCTTTAATTCAGGGGCATTTTTGGAATTTAGCATGAGGGTTAATACCCCATCCTTGTTGGTGATATGAAAATCAGGAATAACCTGTAATTGCTTCGAATTATCAGCAAAAGTATCGCCCGGTTTTGGATTTAGCTTAAGGATTTCCTGAATGGCCATTTTAAGCTCCTCATCAGTGATTCCCAGGTTCTTCTCCAGCTTATCATAATGCTTTTTGGTAAATTCTTCCAAATATTCCTCAATGATGATAATAGCCAACTGAATGGGTTTGGACTGGTTCAATTTCCTTTTAATTTGCAGCAATAAACATTCCTGCAAATCTCTTGCCCCGATACCCGGAGGATCGAGGCTTTGAACCAGGGAGAGCATTTTTAAAATAGTCTCTTCCGAAACATCGAGGTTTTTTGAAAAGGCAAGATCGTCGACCAGGGAATGAATGGGCCTACGTAAATACCCATCATCGTCCAAGCTTCCAATAATTTGTTCAGCAATAAGATAATCTTCATCATCTAAATCAATAAGGTGTAATTGACTCAGTACATTTTCATAAAAGGTACTGGAATAGGCCATAGGCATATCCTTCCTGTCCTCTTCTTCATCGGATCCATAATCCAGCTTGGTTCCGTAATCAGATTCATTTTCATCCTGAAGATAATCCTCAATGTTAAACTCATCTAAATTCTCGGATTCTGAACTATCGTCCGAACCAGATTCATTCCCCCCATCTTCGTCAAAGCTATATTGATTCTCAATTTCCGCAACAGAAAGACTCCCATCTTCTAAGGCTGGGTTCTCTTCCAATTCTTCCTTAATCCTGGCATCCAACATAACGGTAGGAACCTGAAGCAACTTAATAAATTGAATCTGCTGTGGGGAAAGCTTCTGTAGTAGTTTTTGTTGGAGGTTCTGCCTTAACATAATTATAAGATAACCAAAAGTACATATTCTTATTTTAACTGGCTTATGGCAATCATTACTGTTTAAAACTTGACCTTATTATGCAAAGAAAAAATTTAGCCCTTTGGTTTGTAATAAAATTTATACATTCAAATCATATTTAATTAACCTCTAAACCTAAAAAACATGGGATTTGTAAAAGAATTTAAAGATTTTATCGCGAAAGGAAATGTATTGGATCTGGCTATTGGCGTTGTTATTGGAGCAGCCTTTGGAAAAATTGTAGCTTCCTTTGTAGCGGATGTAGTAATGCCTCCAATTGGACTTTTAACCGGTGGAATTGACTTTAAAGAATTAAAATTAGTTTTAAAGGATGCCGTTACCGATGCCAGCGGTAAGGTGACTACTCCGGCGAATACCTTAAATTATGGAAATTTTATTTCTGTGATTATTGAATTCCTAATTATTGCCTTGGTTTTATTTATTGTAATCAAAGCAGTAAATAAAATGAAGAATGAACCTGCTCCTGTGGAAGAAGCTCCAGTTCCAACCAAGGAGGAAACCTTGTTAACAGAAATCCGTGATTTATTAAAGAAATAAAAAATAAATCATACCTTTGCAGACTTAATTAAACAGGGATGAAAAGAACATTTCAGCCTTCCCAAAGGAAGCGAAGAAATAAGCACGGTTTTAGAGAAAGAATGTCAACGGCTAATGGTCGTAGAGTTTTAGCCAGCAGAAGAGCTAAAGGTCGGAAAAAACTGACCGTTTCAGACGAAAGAAAGGCCAAAGCCTAATCATTCTATCTAATAAAAGCCGAATTGAATAATCGGTTTTGCAAGGAAGAAAAACTAACTGGCAAAATCACCTTTGAACAACTGGTAAAGAAAGGCTCTTCTCTTTACCAGTTTCCATTTAGGATGATTTATCTTGAAAAGGAAAATGCAGAATCTCAATCCCTATTTCCAGCAAGGCTAGGAATATCGGTTCCGAAAAGAAAATTTAAGAGAGCTGTAGACCGTAATCGGTTAAAAAGAATAATCAGGGAATCCTATAGAATGACCAAAGGAACCTTTTTATATCCTTTTCTGGTAGATAAAAATAAATCCATCGATATCCTACTCGTATATACCCATTCTGAAATTCTGGATTCAAAAACCATCCTGGTAAAGATTCAATCCATATTGAGTAAATTTAGAAATGAATTTCAATAGGCTATTGGCGAATGTTTTTATTATTCCCATTCGAATTTATAAAGGTGCCTTATCTCCTTATCTGAAAAGAGCCTGCCGGTTCAGTCCTACCTGTTCGGCATATACCATAGAAGCCATTCAGAAATATGGTCCCTGGAAGGGCATCCGATTGGGCGTTCTTAGAATTTTGCGCTGTCATCCTTTTGGTGGGCAAGGCTATGATCCTGTTCCCTAAAAGAAAACTTTTCTTAGTTTCTAGGGTTCTAAAGGCCTGATTGAGAATCTTTTTATATTTGAACTGATTAAAGTTTACTCATGAATCCCCAAAGCACTACCCCTATGCCTATACTATTTTTATTGGGATTGGTCATTTTAGGCCTTTTAGCAGGATTTTTAAGCGGCTTGATAGGTATTGGGGGAGCGGTTATAATTATTCCTGCATTGGTTTATTTATTTGGTTATGAGCAGCATATGGCTCAGGGTACTACCATTGCCCTGATGGTTTTACCCATTGGCTTATTTGCGGCCCTTAATTATTATCAAAAAGGAATGGTAGATTTAAAAACCGTCTTATTTATTAGTGTTGGATTTGTAATAGGGGGCTATTTGGGAAGTTTATTAGCTTTAGAAATATCCGCATTGATTTTGAAAAGAATTTTGGCCGTTTTACTGATTCTCATTTCCATTAAACTACTTTTTTCAAATTGAGTCTTTTATTATTGTTAGATACCACTGGAACCAAAACATCCGTGGCTATTTCCCGGGATGAAAACTGCCTGGTACTTTTGGAGGAGGAATTTCCTAATTCTCATGCTCAAAAAATCACCCTATTAATACAAGAAGCTTTACATTCTCAATCTTTATTATTAAGTGATTTGGAAGGCGTTGTAATTAATTCTGGACCTGGCTCCTATACCGGTTTACGAATTGGTGCCGCAACAGCAAAAGGATTATGTTATGGATTAAATATTCCTTTAATGGCTATAAATGGATTGGAGGCATTATCCATTGGGATCAGGGAAACCCTTAAAAATAAGGGATCCTATCCTGACCAATATTGCCCACTATTGGACGCGAGAAGAATGGAAGTATTCATGGCCGTTTTTAATCAGGACATGAAACCTGAACGAAATTCTCAGGCAGAAATAATAAGCAATGAGATTTTCGAACCGATTTTAAAGAGTAGAACCCTGTTTTTTGGAAGCGGGGCAAAGAAATTAAAAGAGTCTTTACCGCCTCATCCTAATGCTTTGTTTGATCTGGATTTTAAAAACTCTGCCAGAGATTTATGCAAACCAGGCCAGAATGCTTTTGCGAAAAAGAAATTCGAGAACCTAATTGATTTCGAGCCCTTTTACCTCAAGGAATTCTACTCCCCAATACCGTTGGTTTAGCTTTTTAGGATTATAATTCGCATTATAAGGAGGAAGAATCTCTTTCATAAGGAAGGGCTTTTCGTTGAAATAATCTCTGCCAAAAATTATAAGGCCCCTGAGTTCTCATATCAGTGGCGGTTTGTATTTTGAAACAAGTTCCCAATCGAATGGCAAAACCAAAATTAAAATTTAATCCGACCGAACTCCCTGGCCCCGAGGTACCGGTTCCATTAAACTCATTGGGTAAATTTAAACTAGGCCCAATATTTTCCGATCCCAGGAAAGCTTCTATTAAAGGGGTTTTATATAATAAATGAACACCGAGCCTAAAATTCTGAAGTGAATTATAGCCTGTATTTACTAAAAAATGGAAATTTTGTAATCGAACATCATGTACCCATACAAAATTTCCCTCAGGGGTAATTAAATTCTTACTCAAAACAAGGGTACCCCGGTAATACTTGGAAAGCACCTTGGAATAAAATCCTTCGATATAAGCGGGTAGGGTGCCATAATACGAGGTATATCCCCCATCTTTATAATAGGATTTGAATCCTTTATTGATTTGTTTATTCAGAAAGAACGGATTTCCAGGATTATAGGTAACCGTGTCCACCGATAAATATTGTTTCGCATTTTGCCAATGAATAAAACCCAGATCCTTAAGGTTCAAGGAGAACTCGGAGAATTTATCCGGTTTATAACTCATCCCTCCCGAAATAACAAAACCGGGATTTTGTGTACTTGGCAAATAGGTCCGAACGGAGCTCAATCCATTAAAATTTGAATCCGAGGTAAATGGATGGTTAATCTGAAAACCCCCATTCCCGGTTAAATTGAATTCCTGCGAATTAATAATTAGGTTGGATGGATTAATCTTGATCCTGGATCCAAAAATACCGGTCAAATATCCCCCATTTAATCCCCAGGACCATTCCTCTGAAATATTTCGTCTAAAACCTAAGGTAATTTGACTAAAACTATAATAAAAGGTATTGGTATTAAGCAATTGGGGATAGGAGGAATTGATTCCGGTAATACTTCCACTGGAAAATGCATTATTTAATTCAGGGATTAATGTTAAAATGGTATTCTGCAAGTTTAAATACCCAATGCCCCTGATAGAATAATCCAATAATAATTCCTCCGATTTTTTCCTGTTTAAAAGAACTTTTACAGTCAATAAATGTAAATATTGATTCGTAGTGAAATAGTTGTTTTTATTTGGATTTGCTGTATAAAAACCAGAATCCACTTTGTTTTCTACATTATATACATAGATAAAATGACTTACAGGGCCAAAACTGGAAAAATCCATTTGTATATTCGGGACAAAAAAATTGAAAGCAAGTTTTTTGCATTCTTTTTTATTATCAAAAGTCTGAACAGAGGGGTTTATACTAGACTCGGCCAGGGTATGGGTACCATAGAGAAAATAGGACTGAGCAGGAACTGGAAAATGATTAAAAAGGATAATGCCTATTAAAACGCCTTTAAGCAAGAAAGAAATGAACCTTCGTTTTTCCAAGAAATTTCCTGATATAAATATTCCTTATAACGATAAATATAAATTGATGTTACCAGGCTTTCTAAATAATAAATCCAAATAATTACCTAATTATTGCCCATCCCTATTTACCTCTATATATTAAAAAAATAATCTCATGTTATCCATTAGAAACCTTTCCACCCTATCCTTTTTGGGCTTTACTGCTGTACTTTTTGGAGCCTTTGGCGCCCATGCCTTAAGAGAAAAATTAAGTCCCGAACTATTTCATGCCTGGCAAACGGGTGTGGAATACCAGTTTTACCATCTACTTGCCTATTCCTTTTGTTCCCTTCTTCCTATTCGGGAAAATAGATTTTCCAAACCCGGCTTTTGGTTTTTAATGGGAATCTTTTTCTTTTCCGGATCCTTGTACCTTATTGGACTGCTCTCTTTGATTGGAATAAAATTAGCGTTTATAGGAATTCTGACTCCCCTGGGAGGTTTGTTTTTTATGATTGGCTGGATATTAATATTGCCAATTTGGAAATTTAAAAATGTCTGAGATTTATATTCCGGAAATAAATACCTTATTCGCAGAAATAATTCTTCCGCTTGCCGTTGGAAATACCTTTACTTATAGAATTCCCCTGGAATTTATGGAGGAGGCCATTCCAGGAAAGCGGGTATTGGTACCTTTTGGCAAAAGCAAAATTTATTCCGGGCTTATTTACAAGATCCATACCACCGCACCTAAGGAGTATGAGGCCAGGTATATACATTCGGTAATTGATCCAGAGCCTATTATTCTTGAATCCCATATGGAATTTTGGCACTGGATCGCCGCGTATTATTTATGCCATACCGGGGAAGTCATGAAGGCGGCCCTTCCCTCCGGATTGAAATTGGAGAGTGAACATTTCCTGGTCCTGAATGAAGATTTTGAGCCGGATTCCCTGGATTTAAGCATGCGAGAAAACCAGATACTGGACTTATTGTATCATAAGGGTGAGATCCGGATGGAGGAAATTGCCCGAACCCTGGGGCTGAAAACTGCTTATGCTTCCATTCATTCTTTAATCCAAAAAAAATGCCTTTATATACGAGAGGAAATTTCCAAAGGATATCAACCTAAAAAAAAGGCCTTTATCCGATTAAACCCCGATTTCGATCAGGAGGAAAAAAGAAAAGTTTTATTTGAGGAGCTGGAAAAAAGGCCTGCCCAATTATCTATTCTTTTGGCCTATTATAAATTACATAAAAAGCCGGCCCAGGATATTGCCAAATCCGAACTCCTGGTAGTTTCCGGTCAGAACCCGGGCATTCTAAATACCCTTATAAAAAAAGGAGTCTTTCAAGCCATTGAAAAAAGAATTAGTCGTTTGGAAGTTTTTTCAAACGAAACGGACGAAGCGTTTACCTTGTCGGAGGCTCAGGAAATTGCCTATCAATCCATCAAAGAAATTCTTCGCCTTCCAAAGCCAGTTTTATTGCATGGGGTAACTTCCTCCGGTAAAACCCAGGTTTACTTTAGGTTCATACAGGATTTTTTGGATCAGGGTAAACAGGTTCTGTATTTGCTTCCTGAAATTGCCTTGACCGCTCAGCTGGTTAATCGCCTTCGTAAACAATTCGGCGATACGGTAGGCATATACCATTCCCAATTTAATGAAAATGAAAGAGTAGAGACCTGGGAAAATACCCTGAACCAGAAATATTCCATACTAATAGGGGCCCGGTCGGCTCTTTTCCTTCCTTTTAAGAACCTGGGACTTTTAATATTGGATGAAGAGCATGATGCTTCCTTCAAGCAGTTTGATCCCTCTCCCCGATACCATGCCCGCGATGCTGCCCTGTATTTGGCGGCAATGCAAAAGGCCAGTATAATTTTAGGGACTGCTACCCCTTCTATAGAAACTTATTACCAGGCAATGTCCGGAAAATATGGGTATGTAAGCCTTAAAGAGCGATTTGGTGGGGTGCAGGTACCAGAAGTGGAAATCATAGATATGAAAGAGGAAAGCAGGGAAAAGAAATTGAAACTGCATTTTAGTTCCACCCTCACCCAGGCCCTTGAAAATACCATAAACGAAAAAAATCAAGTCATTCTTTTTCAAAACCGAAGAGGGTATTCCCCCATGGTTTTATGTAAATCTTGTGGATTTGTACAGCGCTGCATCCAATGTGATGTAAGCCTTACCCTACATAAGTTTACACAGAAAATGCATTGTCATTATTGTGGATATAAAGCTGAAATACCAAAAATATGCCCAGTCTGTATGAACCCTCATATTATAGACCAGGGACTGGGAACTGAAAAAATTGAAGAGGAATTACAAAGTCTCTATCCGGAACTTCGCATTGGGAGAATGGATCAGGATAGCGTAAAGGGTAAAAACGGACACTGGAAAATATTATCTGAATTAGAGGATAATAAACTGGATGTGCTAATTGGCACTCAAATGGTCTCAAAAGGTTTGGACTTTGGTAATATCCAATTAATTGGGGTGATGAATGCGGATCTCCTATTGAATTTCCCTGATTTCAGGGCATTTGAAAGAGGATTCCAGACCCTAACCCAGGTAGGAGGCCGGGCCGGCAGAAGAAAAAAAAGAGGCAAACTTCTTATTCAAACCTATACCCCCCTTCATCCTATTCTTCATTTCATTAAAAACCATGATTATGATGGTTTGTACCGTGCGGAAATAGCCGAAAGAGAACGGTTTGGATATCCACCTTTTACCCGGCTTATCCGAATTCAATGCAGGAATACAGAAATCCATAAATTACAAGCATTCACCTATGCCCTTAGTATTCCCCTAAAACAGCGTTTTGGGGAAATGATATTGGGACCGGAAGAGGCCCTTATACCGAGGGTTCGAAATTATTATATCCAGGAATTTCTTTTAAAATTCCCTAGAAATACTTTTTCCCCTCAAGCGATTAAACAAGCTTTAATCCAAATCTTACAAGAAATTGGTTCCAAAAAAGAATTTAAATCCACATCGGTAAACCTGGATGTGGATCCTGCCTAAATTATTGGGGCGAATTGGCATCCATTAGGGACCAAGGATAGGCTTTCATATCTCTTAAATAATCTTTCTGCCAATTGTATTCCGGATGCAAATGAAGAAACGTGGAAGCGATAAAATCCTCCCCACAAGGATGTCCCATATGCGCCCAGAATTGAAAATGTGAGGCAAGACCGGCGGTAGTTAATTTTCCCTGAACCGCGCCTCCCGGGTAAAAAGGAGCCCAGTCCCATTCCGGACAACCTTTTGGATCGGTATCGACATGGCCACAAATCACACAGCGGTTTCCCTTGTTAACCCCTAATAATGGATCAAAATGATCGGATTCTAAAATTTTTCCAGATTCTATATTAATTTTTCCTTTCTCTTCTTCCATTAATTTTTCATACCGGACTCTTCGGGTATTGGGAGAATTGGCAGAATCTTTTGGGTTGAAATTCGTCTCCTCCCGGATCAGCTTGGGGTTCAAAGCAAAATTGGAGCCAAAAAACATCCCGTCCTTTGTTTTCCAAACCTTGTGATTTTTCAATCCCAATTCCAGACGAGCTATTTCATTGGTTTTGGTATCCCCTACCAGCCAATCATTGGCATAGGCCCCATTATTATGATCCATCATGATACGGATAAAATCCTCTATGGAACTGGAATATTGCTCTGATTTCCTTGCTCGCATAAATTCCGGAACACCATGGGTATCAAATCCATTAAATTGAGTAATAGTGGTTTCTGTAATTAAAATACCCGCCGAATTTTCTGCAAAATCATCCCCACTATGGATAAATCCAGGAAAGGCGTCCATGAATATACGATTCCCTTTTTCTGGCTGAATATCCAGTATTATGTTCCATCGTTCTCCAAGGGCATAATCGGTCCAATTATTATGACCCATGACAATTTTACCATCTTCGGTATATTTTCCATTGGCTATAAAGGCGGAGCAATTTCCCGGTGCCTTATTCAGCGACGAACCGGGATGCTTTTGGTTCTCCAGAAATGGCACATAATATTCAGAAAGTTCCATATAGCCATTTAAGGCTGTAATATCATATCGATCATACTTTTTCCCTTTAGAACGTAACCCTTTCGCAATGCCTTCCAATTCATCCTGATACTCTTTTTCTATATGGTTCCAGAAAATATCCCTGGCTGCATCATGATAAAATGCCCAGTCTCTATGCGTGGTATGTTCCAAAAAGGGCTTTAATGCGGAAAAGGCATCATCAATTTCCTCCGCTAATAAAGAACCCTGTTGAAATCCAAGAGCTTCCGGCTTGCCTTTTAAATGCAATAGTATCCATCCATCTTTTTCAATTCTGCTGGAGTTTTCCAATAAATTCTCTTCATTTGAAGCATTTATCCGGGAGAATTTCTCCTCTATACCTGAAAAAGAAGAAAAGACCAGCAATAGAAACACTAAACTCAACTTTAACACCTGGAATGGATAGGTATCCTTGTTCATATAATTATCTTTGAACCTAAATATACCAGTTTTTTATTTTGGATACATTTTCAGATACCTATCGACATAAAGGATTACGAAAAAATTTAATTCGGGAAATACGGGAAAAAGGAATACGGGATGAAAAGGTTTTGGAGGCCATGGAAAAAGTGCCCCGACACTATTTTTTTGATGAAGCCTTTGTAGAGCAGGCCTATTCGGATAAAGCTTTCCCTATTGGGGAAGGACAAACCATTTCACAGCCTTATACGGTTGCCTATCAGACCGAATTATTGCAGATTAAAAACCAGGACAAGGTTTTGGAAATTGGAACGGGTAGCGGTTATCAAACTTGTATTTTACTCGAATTGGGTGCCAAGGTTTATACCATTGAAAGACAAAAAGTTCTTTATGAAAAAACGAGGGAAATATTACCTTTATTAGGTTATAAAGCAAGATTTTTCTGCTCCGATGGCTCCATGGGACTACCCATGCATGCCCCATTCGATAAAATACTGGTAACCGCAGGAGCCCCTTTAATACCCCCTACTTTATTGGATCAGCTCAAAATTGGCGGAATTTTAGTGATTCCTGTAGGAGACGAGAAAACCCAGAATATGACCTTGGTGCATAAAACCAGTGATAAAGATTTTGAAAAAATAGCCTTAGGTTCCTTTCGGTTTGTTCCTTTAAAAGGCGATCAGGCCTGGTAAAAGAACATTAGGATAATCCTCTTCGTTTTAAATCCAATTGGACATCTCTATCTTTAATCGTTTCTCTTTTATCATAAATTTTCTTACCCTGGGCCAATCCGATTTCCAGTTTGGCATACCCCCTATCATTTACAAATAAATATAGAGGAACCAGTGTAAAACCCTTTTCTTTAATTTTTGCTGAAATTTTTCTTAGTTCCTTCTTTTTCAACAAGAGTTTTCGATCTCTTTTTGCCTCATGATTATAAAAAGAACCCATAGAATATTCCGCTATATGCACACTTCTTACATAAAGGATATCATCGATAAATAAGCAAAAAGCATCATTTAAATTTGCTTTTCCTTCCCGGATGGATTTAATTTCGGTACCCAGCAATTGGATACCGGCTGTATACCGATCCAGTATCTGGTATTCGAAATACGCCTTTTTATTTTTTATATGAATATCTTTCTGGGAATCGCTCATTTTCTAACGGGGTGCGAATTTACAGAAATTGTATGGTATCTTTTAAAAAAGGGAATGGCTAAACCTTTTCTGTTTCCATTTTTTTAGAAATGAGCCAAATTTTATTTTTCAAATTCCCAGAATGATTGCTCAGGGGCTCAAAAATCAGGAATAAAATTATTCCTACCGATGCTATGGCCATTAGCCAATAAAAAACACATTGAATATAATTTTCCTTTGCCGGATGAAAAAGAATCGCTGCTCCCTGACTGAAAAGATAATACCCATTTATACCGATTATAAAGGTCACCGTTAGCCAGGCGAAAATTTTGCCATAGGGATTTAACGCTAAATTTCCCATCCAGCCTGGGAAGGAATTAAAATGGATAAGAGGAATAATTGCAAAACAGAGTTGAAGACTTAGAACAATCTGACTCATTATGAGCAGATTATTTAAAGAATTTTCCCCGGCAAGATGAATAGTTAAAATAGCTGGTATTAATGCCAGGGTTCTTGTAAGCAACCTTCTCACCCAGGGTTTTAATCGGATTTCCAGATAGCCTTCCATAATAACCTGGCCAGCTAGGGTACCGGTTATGGTAGAACTTTGTCCGGAAGCCAATAAGGCAATTCCAAATAAGGTAGAGGAAGTGGATCCAAGAATCTTTTTTAATAACCGATGGGCATCTTCCAATTCAGCAACCTGCCTTAATCCATGAGAGTAAAAAGCGGCCGCTGCCAAGATTAAGATGGAAATATTGACCAGGAAAGCAATATTTAAGGCTATGGTTGTATCCACCATGGCAAATTTCAAGGATTTCTTATTCTCCCCCTCTTCTCCTTTTTTATGACGGTGGGAAACCAGGAAAGAATGCAGGTAAAGGTTATGGGGCATGACCGTGGCACCAATAATGCCTAAGGCAATAAACAAAGCATTTCCATGCATTTCCTGGGGGATAAATCCTTTTAGAATAGGAGCCCATGACAGTTTAACCAGGAATAATTCTACTAAAAAGGAAATAGAGATAAGGCTGATCATACCAAAAATAAATACTTCCACCCTCCTCATTTTTTTTCCCATAAGAAATAAAATCAGGAAAGTATCCAGAAAGGTTATATAAATGCCCCACAGTAAAGGAATTCCAAACAATAATTTCAATCCAATGGCCATTCCAATAACTTCTGCCAAATCACAGGCCGCAATGGCTAATTCTGCCAATAGATAAAGGAGAAAATTCAGGCTTTTAGTATAATATTTCCTCGAGGCGGTGGCTAGGTCCAGTCCGGTGATGATGCCCAGTCGGGTACTCAGACTTTGGAGAAAAAGGGCCAGTATATTGGATAATAATAAAACCCATAATAATTTATATTCAAAACTACTCCCCCCGGCCAAATCGGTTGCCCAATTACCCGGATCCATATACCCAATGCCAATTAAATATGCCGGACCAAAAAAGCTAAAAATCCTTTTGAAATCTATTTTCTTAAAATTGAACATTCGAATACCCATTCAGTTTAAGAACAGTCTAAAATTATTTTTACACAAATCTAATTTTTTTTTTAGACTAATCTAAATTTTACTTTTAGCCAGAAATCAAATTATATCCTATATTTAATTATATTTCTATATGACGACGAACCTAGATAAAACAGATTTTCAAATATTAAAGCTATTGCAGGAAAATGGACGTATAACGAATCTTCAATTATCTTCAGAGATTGGCCTTTCCCCTGCACCCACCCTGGAAAGAGTACGAAAACTGGAACAAAGCGGATTAGTAAAAAGTTACCATGCGGTGGTAGACGAAGAAAAATTGGGATTTGGGATTAAGGCATTTATGTTAGTGAATATCACTTCCCACCAATCCGATTATATATCCAAATTCGCCGAACAGGTAAACCAGATAGAAGAAATTGTAGAATGTTACCATATTACCGGATCTTCCGATTTTATGCTTAAGATCATGGTAAAAAGCATCAAGGATTATGAAAGTCTGGTGGTTAACCGCATAGCGAAAATTGAACAAATGCGGAATTTAAAAACCATGATGATTATGTCTACCATAAAAAATACCAATTCGGTTCCCCTGGGTCAATAGTATTTCTAGGTATTTAAATCCCAAGGTATAGGGGCAATTCCCTTTTCGATTAAGTATTGATTGGTTTTGGAAAATGGCTTTGATCCAAGGAATCCTCGATGTGCCGAAAAAGGGGAAGGATGAGGAGATTCCAAAATTAAATGTTTTTCAGGGTCTATCCATTCTTTTTTATTTTGCGCATAGGCCCCCCATAAAATAAAAACCAGATGCTCTTTTTCCCGGCTCAGGATTTCAATAGCCTTATTGGTAAAGGATTCCCAACCTTTACCTTGGTGGGATCCCGCCCTATGCATACCCACCGTTAGGGTGGCATTTAATAAAAGTACCCCTTGTTTTGCCCAGGCACTTAAATCCCCTTTAAAATCCTGGGTAAAACCCAGGTCTGATTTCAATTCCTTAAATATATTATGAAGGGATGGAGGAAGGGGAAAATCGGAAGGAACCGAAAAGGAGATCCCCTGAGCCTGACCTGGGCCATGATAAGGATCCTGACCCAATATTACGGCCTTAACCTGAGGAAATGGGGTTAGAGAAAATGCCTTAAAAATTTTATCCCCAGAAGGACAAATAGGGTTCCCTTTGGATTTTTCTTCCAATAGAAAGGCCTTAAGGGTATGCATATAGGGTTTATCAAATTCCGGCTTTAAATAGGAAAGCCAGGATGCATCTAAACCAATTTCCGCCATTATAATTTTTCAGGTCTCATTTGAGGGAAAAACAACACATCCTGTATGGAATGCTGATTGGTCATAAACATACAAAGGCGATCTATTCCTATACCAATACCGGCAGTAGGGGGCATTCCATATTCCAGGGCTCTTAGGAAATCAAGATCGACAAACATAGCCTCATCATCTCCTCGCTCGGATAATTTTAACTGTTCCTCAAAACGTTCTCGCTGATCGACCGGATCATTTAATTCCGAATAAGCATTGGCTACTTCTTTTCCATTTATAAATAATTCAAAACGTTCCACAAGCCCAGCTTTAATTCTATGCTTTTTAGTAAGCGGGGACATTTCTACCGGATGGTCCATTACAAACGTGGGCTGTATATAATGATGCTCACATTTACTGGAAAAAATTTCATCGACCAACTTGCCCAAACCCATGTTCTCATTTACCGGAATATGAAGTCTATGGCAAACCTCCCGAAGTCCCTTTTCATCCATATTTCTAACATCCATACCGGTATGCTCCAGAATGGAATCAAATATGGAAATCCGTTTAAAAGGTCCTGTAAAATTGATATCATGATCCTGGTAATGTACTATAGGACTATTATGCAGGTCCATGGCGACCTTTAACAGAATCTTTTCTGTAAAATTCATCATCCAGATATAATCCCTATAAGCCACATAGAATTCCAGAATGGTAAACTCCGGGTTATGGGTCCTATCCATACCCTCGTTCCGAAAATCCTTGGCAAATTCATAAACCCCGTCAAATCCCCCAACGATTAATCTCTTTAAATATAATTCATTGGCAATTCGTAAATAAAGAGGTATATCCAAGGCATTATGATGGGTTATAAAGGGCCGCGCAGTGGCACCACCCGGTATGGATTGAAGAATGGGAGTTTCCACTTCAAGGAAATCGAGTTCATTTAAGCTTTCCCGAAGGGATTGGATTAATCGGGTCCTTTTCCGGAAAACCGCTTTTACTTCCGGATTAATAATTAAATCGGCATATCGTTGACGATAACGAAACTCAGGGTCCGAAACAGCATCAAAGGTATTTCCCTCGGCATCGGTTTTTACCATAGGCAGCGGTTTCAAGGATTTACTTAATAAAACCAATTCCTTTACATGAATAGAAACTTCACCGGTTTTGGTTCGAAATACAAACCCTTTAATCCCTATAAAATCTCCTATGTCCAATAATTTTTTAAAAACCGTATTATAAAGGGTTTTATCCTCCCCTGGGCATAAATCATCTTTCTTTACATAGATCTGGATTCTTCCTTCCGAGTCCTGAATATTGGCAAAGCAGGCATTTCCCATATCTCTCCGGGTCATTAATCTTCCTGCCATTCGAATTTCCTCGGGTAGGGACTCACCTGCTTCAAATTTCCGTTTAACTTCTTCGGAAAATCCATTGGTTTCAAAGGAGGCAGCGGGATAAGGATCTATTCCGAGACTCTTTATTTCTAAAAGGCTTTGCCTTCTTAATAATTCCTGTTCACTAAACCGTACCGGGTGGGAAATATGTGGGTCTTTTTGTTCCATAAGGTTTCAAAAATAGGGAATTTCCCCGGTTCTGGAATCATGAATCCCTAAGGCAAAAACACAAAAGGCCGCCTATTGGGCAGCCCTTTTGTGCATTACTGTTTTTTGGAAATTAATTTTTATTCACCAGGAAAGCTTTTGCCGGGAACGCATCCGACTGAACCTGGATTAAATAAATTCCCTTTGCAAGACCAGAAACCGCTAAATCCATATTCTTGGAATTTGTACCGGCATTCAAGGTTTGTAGAGGCTCATCATAATACATTCTTCCCTGTAAATCCAAAATACTCACTTTATACTGACCGGAGACGGGCGAATTAAAACTTATGCCGAATTCATTATTAAATGGAACCGGGAAAGCAGAAATTTCTGGATTTGCAAAACTAGGCTTTCTAAATCCAGCAGCGGCACTCATGACTCCTTTTCCTAGAGCTACAGCCACATTCTGCAAGCTGGGTGGAATCTGATGGCATTGCACCACCATGGCATTAATAATTCCAAAAGTTTGACCTGCCCCTGGTTTAATGGTGATTTTTATATTTCCATTTTGATCAGCCAGAATATTATTTATCTGCACCGTATGGGTACTATTATTGGTAGGATCCAAATTAACCGTTTTACCATTAACCACATAGGAAGTTATACCAGGTCCAAAAGGATTTGCCCAACTGGTAAAGAATACAAAATCATAACTCATACTGGCAGATAATCCGGATACCGTTAAGATGGCCGTATCAGGAGCCTGAACATAGAATTGCCCCCTGATAACATAATCCGGATAAATACCAGAATTATTTCCGGTTACAGAACCAAGGGTATTGGTTCCATCAAATCCATTGGTCATGGTTACATTAATACCGGAATTCGTTCCAGCTGTTGTACCCAGATTAGCAATCGTTAAACCTGCAAAAGGAGCACTATTTACATGGTTCCATGGGAAGGGAGCAGGATAATCGGTATTGAATTGTAAATCCACTACATATTGTAAGGTGGTAGCATAAGCCACATTACTAGGATCGGATAAGCCACTGGCATTCTTAGACTTTAATTGATAGAAATACGAAGTATTCGAATTCAAATTGGCATTTAAATAAGTGCCTACAGTTCCGGATACAGAATCGATTAAATTCCAAGGACCTGTGGAAGACGAAGATTGATAGATATAATAAAGGTTCGTATTAGCAGAAACCGTCCAGTTTAAGGTTACCGAATTAATGGTACCTCCATGAGCCGTTAAGGACGTTGGCGCAAGAGGAATTAAAGGATTCACTGCTGCTTTTACAGAAATACTGAATCCTTCTGTAGACGTTCCGTTAAAGGCATCCACTGCTTTTAAGGTTAAGTAATGGGTCCCAATATCGGCCGTAGCGGGCTTCATTATGAGAATTCCATTTCCTGATCCTTTATCGGTAAAAGTAGCGGTAGATGGCAACCCGGTTACCGATAAGGTCAAACTGGTTCCCGATCTTGGGGTGGCTGTAAATAAAAGGGTATCGGTGGTACCTACCTGCCAGGTTGGGCTGACAACCGGGGTCAAAACCGGAACTTTATTGGCCGTAGTAACCGTAGCAATATTGGAATAGGCAGAAGTTCCAAAAGGATTAAAGGCATTCACCTCATATTGGTAAGAATTATTTCCCAAAGCCGTATTATCCAGATAACTCAGTCCGGTTACCGGGCTGGTATTTACCTGAACGAAAGTTGTACTACCGGATGGGGCTCTGAATACATTATATCCCACATTATTAGTACCGGCATCTTTCCAGGCAAGGGCCTCCCCTTGTGTATTATCCGCTACCGTTAAAGTATTTGGAGCGGTTGGTGAGGTAGTGGTATTATCCGGATTCTGCAAGGCAAAAATTGTGCTTGGAATTACCTGGGCGGTAGATCCTACCCCATTGGCTGTATTCATCCAGGATAAGCTTATGGAGGCAGGGTTGGTATTGTGGAAATACGCAACGGCAATTTTATGCTCTCCCTTGGTAAGGGTAAGGGTTACCTGAGCAGACTGAGCGGAATGCACCCCATCATTATTGATGGTAGGGGTTCCGGTAAAATCATAAGGCTGATCGATAAATACCTGGCTACCATCAGAGGAATTTAATATAAAGGTATAGCTTCCAGCTACGGGAATATGTAAGGTTCCATTCCATAAGAAAGCATAATTGGTAGACTGAGTAGCTTTTGTCAGATCCAGGGTAGCGGAATTACCAAAGGCGGCCGGAATCTGGGCATTTAAGTCCGCAAGGGCTGTCCAGGTTCCAGGGGTCGTGAAATACTTGTAATTGAATCCGGCATCATACATGGTAGCCGAACTAGCTGTGCTAGGTGCGGATACATTCCCCTGAGAATCAAAGGACTCTACTGTAAAGCTATAGCTTTGGCCTTCATTTAAATTATAAATAGAGATAAAGGTATTGGTAGTGGTATAGGTTTTAACCCCATTAACCAATACATAATATCCGGCCACCCCAATTTTACCCGTGGAAGGGGTCCAGCTTAAATTCGCTGCACTGGATCCAGGATTTAAAACCAATCCGGTGGGTACTGATGGAGGCGTAATAATTTGTACCGGCATACCGGAAACAGGACCAATTCCTGCAGAGGCACCCGTTCCGTTCACTGCCCTCATTTTATAATAATAGGTGGTGGTAGCGCTTAGATTCTGATCCAGGTAGGTGGTGGTAGAGGGACTAACCAGGGCCAGGAAAGTATAAGGACCTGCGCTGGAAGTAGCCCGGTAAATTTCCAATCCGGTTGCCGGATTTGTGGTAGAATTGGTATAATTCCAGTTTACATTAATACTGGAAATCGTAGCAGGAGTGGTAGTTAAATTTGTTACCGCATTAGGGGCACTGGTTCCTGGAGAGGCCACTACCGTATAAATTGGGGATGGGGTAGTCGCACAGGAAAAAGGCTGGGTTACGGTACACTGGTAATTACCCGCTGTGGTTGCCAAAAACACGGAACCCGTTCCTAAAACGGTGGTACTTCCGGCCTTTACCCAGCTATAGGTAGAAAAGGTTCCCGGTACCGTTAAATAAACTCCTTTACTGGTGTCCAGGGTAGGCAGTATATTACTTTCCAGTTTCGCTAATTGAATAGGAGGCGTTATTGTGGCTGTATTGATGGTAATTTGTAATGGGCTTGGGGACCAGGAGGACCAAACACCATTATTTAAATAACGGGCTGCATAAGAACCGGTTTGTTTCGCGACATAGGTATTGCTGGTGGCACCGGAAATGACAGTCCCATTAAACATCCATTGGTATCCACTAAATCCTGGGGTTAAACCAAGGGTATCAGAAATACCCGTACTGGAACAAAAAGTAGTCTGTCCGTGCAGGGCCCAGGGATTGGCCTTATTAACAGCCATCATCCAGGGAAAAAGATTCGTAGTTGGATTCCACATATCATCCCAGGTATCATGACCATCATTTGGATAATAACTATACTTAATATTTCCTCCTGCGGCTAAAATATTATTAACCAAACTCTGGGCGGTTGCAGGCGTAGGACTTGGATCGGTTCCTCCTTGCGATAACCATATCGGGGTGAATCTATATCCGGGTATACCGGCATTATATACCCAGTTGGCAGCAGACATAGGAACATAGGCAGCACCAATAGTAGGATAGGTATCGGCCATATCCCAACTAGCCTGACCCCCTCCGGATAAACCATAAAAAATGATTCTTTGAGGATCCACTGCAGCATTCGCCACCATATAATTGATGATCCCGATCATGGTTTGATAATCGGATGGACCCCATACCCCACTAACCGACTGAGGAAAAATACAAAAGGCATTTAAGGTTCCATTGTTCTCGGCCGTGAGTGTAGGTTGACCACCATGATATAATTGGTAATCATTATTATAAATAGTTCCCTTTTCTCCAAGACCATGAAAGAAAACAATCAGCGGATATTTTGTTGAGGTACCCGTTTTATAGGAAGGGGGGTATAATAAGCGGAAAGGCATATTATAAAAATACGCCTTGTATTGACTGGTACTCCAGCCTGAGATGGTGGGGGTTATCACCCACTTAGCCATCGTATTATTTGCGGGGGTTGCCGGTGGTTTACTAGGATTATAGGTTACAATGGGATCGGCAGGGTTCAATACCTGAGCCTGAACGAAGGAAAAACACATCATGCAACCCATTAGTATGGATAGAATTCTGAATGTTTTCAAGTTTAAAGAGTAATACTTCTTCATAGTTATAAAATTTAGTCCTGCCTTATCAGTCCTATTTATCTAAAACGAAATTATTTATTTTGAAAAAGACGAAATATCTTTTTCGGTCAATTGAGCTATTTAGTCGATGAGTTTTTTAGAATCATCGTTGAGAGAACGTTTCTTTTTAGACATAGCAATAATTAAAAAGTTTAACCAAGGTAGATATTTTTATTATAATTTATTGCCGTTTTTTACTCAGAACGGGGTGTTTTTTCAACAATTATGCAAAGTATTTTCACCATAATTAATAAAAGAAAAAGGCCACTCTTTTCAGAATGGCCTTTTTCCATATAATTAATACAGAGTACTATTTAGAATTATGGCTTTAACAACCATAAAGTTTGGAAGATATCATCTCCGGCTGAACCAAACTGGCTGGTCACCGAGGCAGTATAATTTGCGGTATTATCGGATTTCTCTGCTAAAGGATATTGAAAACGTAAAGGAATATTCGTACTAACACTAATTCCCACACCAGTGCTCATGGTCGGTACACCCGTTCTTCTCCATTCGAAATAGGCTTGTAATCCGGAATTCCGGAAGAAAGCAAGATATTTCTGGGTTTGAATCTGGGTAAGTGCCGTGGCAGCTGTTGAAGAATATTTTACAGCAGGCTGGGCATAATAATTAGCAAAGTTAAAATGTTTGGTATAGGAAATGTCTGTACCCAAAGATCCTCCCGGAGCCTGAAAAGTAACTGTATTGGCACCATCTACCACTCCATAAAAACTTTGACTGGCTTTGATACCATTAATATACCATTGTTCCGCACTTCCCGAAACCCAACCCCGATTCATGGCTTCGGCAATATTGAAGCACATTTCAGGATAAGAAACAATCATACAAGGCTCTCCGGTATAGGTTTCCCAATAACGGTGACGACCGATTAAGGAAATGACCCCTGTTTGAATTTGGGAGGACATGGTTCCTAAATCTTCTCCGGATGGAGCTCCTTTAAAAGAACCATAAGCTGTATCCGCTAGGCCTAATCCCCTTGCAGGCTCGGCGACAATTTCAGCACGGATATCATTCAAGCTGGATAGGGTGTTTAAATAGGTAGCCCCCATATTATACCGCAAGGCATCGTTACCAAAATTGGAAGGACTATTTGGGTAATAATTCGTGGTATTGTTATATACATACTGTAAATTATCGCTCAAACCCGTCATAAGAGGATATTTAGCCGGGTTATTATAAATATTGGCAAACTGAGCCGGTACATTTAAATCGGCATCCCCACTTTTAACACTGAGATCCATCAAAACGCGTAGACGAAACGTGTTTACAATTTTTTGCCATTGGATTAAGGCTTGTCTGGGTGATAAATTACCCATACCCTCGGTATGATAAATATCACCGGAAAATTCGTTAAATCCATTAGCGATAAATCCAGCCAATTGCGTATTTGCCGAATCTAATAAATTTAAAGAGGTAAGAAATACCTGCTTTTGTGCATCATATTTAGGCGTAATATTTCCAGTACCTTTTAAAGCCTGACTAACAGGGATATCACCCACTTTCATAGTCATATCTACATAAAACCAGGCTCTAAAAAACTTTCCTAAGGCATGATAAGGAGTTTGGGTAGTTCCTGCAACCCTTGCAGCCTGAGATTCCATGGCCACAACATTGTATAAGGTAGAATAATCCCAGGTGGCTGATCCTGTCCAAAACAAGTTATTATCATAATAGGTATAATTCGAACAAGTAAACTGACACTCTCTCTCTGCTTGGGAAAAAGGAGCATAACTTCTGTCATTTGAGGCAGAATACATATCGGTTAAAATACTCCTTAATATAAGGGAAGGAGGAACCTGGGTATCCCCATTGGGGTTATTCACAAAACTGCTGAATTCTTTTTTGCAACCCGTAAAGACTACCAGGATAGTCATTAGCAGGAACATTACATATCGAAAATTTTTCATTTTTCTTATTTTTTCGTTTTATAGGGAAAGGTTAGAAAGTGATATTCAGGTTAATACCGTAACTCCGGATCGTTGGAGTTTGTAAACCAGAGGTGGTAGTAATACCCGTTCCGGTCGAAGCGGATGGCAAGGTACGTCCTGGGTATTGGTCAATATCCAAATCCTTGAAATTCTTATTAAAGAAGTAAAGTAGGTTTCTTCCTACCAGGGAAATATTAACCGAACCGAAAGGCAACCCTTTTAAGTTCTCCTTAGGAATATTATACCCAATTACCACTTCTCTTAGTTTTGCATAGGTTCTGCTTACAATGGTATGTTCCGGATCGGCGTACAAACTTTCTACGAAATCCTGGATAAAAGGAGTAGCCGTTTTAGCAGGACCAAATTGTAAAGCAGATAAATTTGTAATTAATCCAGTACTTGGATCAAAGGTTGGTTTCACCCCATTGGTAATTTGCACTCCACCCGCCTGTAAGGTAGGTGTACCATCGGAATTATAAGCACCTTTATAGCTTGGATTGGCAAAATTATCAGACTCATACCGTCTTGCCTGGCCAATAATTCCGGATGCAGTTCCTGCACCGCGTCCACCCTGGTATAATTTCTGAGCAACATAATCTCTGATTTTACCACCTACCTGACCGTCAAACTGGAAACTTAACAAAAATCCTTTATAGGTAAACTTATTATTAATACCCCAGGAGAAATCAGGATCGGTATTTCCCAAATACTGAGACTTCGCATAGAAAATTGGAAATCCAGAAGCATCATACACCTGCTGACCGGTTGGGGAATGGAATTCTTTGGAAGCATAGGCACCATCGACTCTATCTCCTTGATGGTAATAGGTATTATAGGTTCCATTGGCACTTGGAGGTATGGACTTATAAATCGTTTTATACGTTCCCACGTTTACCAAAACATCCCAGTTTAAACCTTTTTTGGAAGAAACTGGTGTTCCGGTTAAGCTAATCTCCCCTCCATTGGTTTTAGTAATCAAAGCATTCGAAACAATGGCGGTTAAACCGGAAGCTTCAGAAATCTGGTTACCATTAATTTTGGGGCCATCATTATTGTTGAAATAGGTTAAACTAATACCTAACCTATTTTTAAGGAATCGGGCATCCAAACCAAATTCTGTATTTTTTCTATCGGCAGGTTTTAAAGCTGGATCAATGGCCGTAGTGGGAATTTGTGCTCCCTGGGCATTGCTATAGGTATTAAAAGTATTATACACCGGTTGGGTTGGCGCTGGATTGGAAGCAGCAAAATTAGGACCACCATAATTAGATTGATAATCCTGTCCATAACCGACAACGGAACCAAAATTTCCTGCAGGGGCAGCGCCAATGGTTGCGATAGTACCGCTGGAACGCACATCAGCAAAACTTCCCCGTAATTTTAAATAGGAAATAGCATTCCCGAAATCTAAATAATCAGAAAGTACAGTTGTGGCACTGACGGAAGGATAGAAATAGGTCTGGTTTTGTAAAGCAGATGATTTCTCAATCCTACCCGTGGTTTGAATATTGAAAAACTTCTTATAGGATAAATCCACCGAATAATAACCGGACAATACTAACATATTGGCCAAATAATTAAAGGCCCTAACCGGTAATAAGGAGTTCTGGAAATTATAAACGGAAGGCACAATTAATTGATTCGTGCTTTCAAAAGTGGAGGTATAATGGAAGGTTCTTAGGGTTCCTCCAACTAAACCGCTAATATTGAAACCGGAATGAAGAATATCTCCATGAAATTTCAACAAAGCGTCGGTATAATTATCAAATAAATCTCTATGATCTTCGCGGTAATTACCATGATTATGCTCATCTCCATATGGGTGGGCTGACCAAGGCTCCTTTTCCGTTCTCAATAAATTATAGGTAGATATACTGGATCGAATTTCCGCATCAAAGACATTGGAAATTTGATACTGAGCCGATGCATGGGCCTGAAGATCGTTTTTATAATGACCTCTTAACCATTCATAACTCATGAACCATGGGTTTTGATAACGCTTGTATTCCACAAATAAAGACTGGGTACCAATTTTTCCTGGTTGCCAGTAATTACGAACCTGATCAATATTCCAATCTGCACCGGTCCAGATATCCACATCATAAATGATACTATTCGGACCATATTGTACATCCGGGATATTCGGAGTGAACTGTCTATTATAATTAATAGCTCCTTCAACTTTTAATTTCTTTCCAATATTGATTCCCCCATTTACATTGAAATTCAATGTATTGATAGTAGTATTGGGAACTATACCTTGTTGGAATTGATTGGAGACCGAAATTCTCAAATTGGAATTATCATTTCCTGTCGAAATATTAATATTATTCGTGCTCAATAAACCTGCCTGAATAAATCCGTTCAAGTTATTTACCCCTCGGGCTACCCAAGGAGTAGGGGCAATATTTCCCACAAAAGTTACCGGACTGGAAGCCCCACCATATATATTACCATTCCCATCTTTAAAGGTGGTGGTATAGGTTTGACCCGTGGCCGAAACCGCTCCATCATACTGAGGTAATAAACGACCATCTAAACGGGGACCCCAAACATCATAATCCGCATCGTTTACTCCCCCTCCATTCCCATCGCCAAATGCATAGGCATCGTTATCTCCTCCCCCATATTCATTCTGAACCTTCGCGATAGCAATAAAGCCTTTATCCACCTGGAAGCTGGAATTTAATTCCACCGTAAAGGGCTTAGTTCCTTTCTTACCATGTTTGGTGGTAATCATAATGGCACCATTTAAACCCGCACTACCGTAAAGAGCGGATGCTGCAGGCCCCTTTAATACGGTATAGGTTTCAATATCGTCCGGACTAATATTATAGGTATCGGAGTTGATTGGGATACCATCTACCACATATAAAGTAACCGCATCTCCCCGTAGAATAACACTAGGCTGACCTAATAATTCCTGAGTAACTCCTACGTTTAAACCAGATACCTTACCGGCTAAAGCATTCAAGGGGTTTGGCTCCCGGGCCTTTAATAAATCGGATCCCTTCACCTCTTGAATTGAGTAACCAATTCTTTTAACTTCTTTTCTAACCCCCAAGGCTGTCACCACCACCTCATTTAAAAGTCTATTGTTGGCAGCAACTTGTATGGTAATATTTTTTTCCTCACCCAGGGTAGCTTCAATGGTGGTAATTCCCACTCCGGAAACCACTAATACATCGCCCTTATTGGCCGTTATTTCAAATCCTCCATCGGCATTGGTGAGGGTACCTCTTTTCGTTCCTTTTACGGTTACCGAAGCTCCGGGAACAGTAGATTGATCCACAGTAGAAACAACTCTTCCGGAATACCTTCCCACCTGAGCCATCGAGAAAAATGGCAAAAGCAGTAGCCCTAGAATAAGGCTCATTAATTTGGTTTGTTTTTGATTCATAGTTTTTAGGTTTCTAATAATTTATGAGAATAGGGTACTAGTCTTCACCAATATTTCGTTATATGAAACAAGGGTAAAGTTTTTGAAGGGGTAAAATTTTATCATATATTTTCCTTTAGAGAAACAATATTTTAACTCATTTCAAAATTAAGCCATAGATTATTTAGTAAATTATTTGTTCAGTTACCATATTGTTATGATATAGTTAAGAAGAAGACGTATTAGACCCCGGATTGTTAATTTAATATGAACCCCGTATTAGGATTAGGTTAGCGAGGAATACATTCTAAATGTTTATAAATAATAAACAAACTGAAGGAACCTTTCCAGAATTAAGAAAGTTTCCAATTACCGGGAAACTCAAGAATAATAATTGGATATTTGACTCATGTACCAAATAAAAACTTGATAAATTTCCAAGCCTGGTTTTCCCCTATTTTTGAAGATACCTGGATGAGTAGATTTTGAAATTATTTTAACCGGGAACAGGAACTACCAGGAAATAGCAATGCCAAGAAAGCCTTAACCTAATTATTACTGAAAATTTGAATATCAGTAAACAAAAATTCTTTTTTTACGATTTTTTCCTTCTTTCCAGCTCTTTAAGAATCAAGCCTAATTCCCTGCCCATTTGACCCGAAATGGCTGTATTTTCTTCTGCTCTGCGGAAGAGATAGGGCAATACCGAAGGTATGGGCCCATAGGGAACATATTTTACTACATTATATCCTGCTTTGGCCAGGTTAAAGCTGATATGATCACTCATTCCTAATAATTGAGAAAAGTAAACATGGGGATGATTATTGGGGAATCCATAATCGGCTAACCGATCGGCCAAATAATAACAACTTTCTTCATTATGGGTACCGGATACAAAACTTGCCCTATCTAAATTTCTTAGGCAAAGGTCCAGGGCCTTATTGAAATCCAAATCCGTTCCTACCTTATCGGATTGAATGGGCGATGCATAGCCCAATTTTAATGCTCTTGCCCTTTCCTTCTCCATATAGGCCCCACGAACAATTTTTGCTCCAAGAAAATAGCCCTTTTCTCTGGCTCTCTGAATATCCTGCTCTAATACGCCAAGTCTATCCTGCCTATACATTTGATAGGTATTATACACAATCGATTTTTCGGTATTATATTTTTCCATCATGGCACCGGCCACATCATCAATAAAAGACTGAAGCCAGCTTTCCTCCGCATCAATCATTACAGAAAGATTGAGATGATAAGCGGTTTTGCATATTTCATTCACCCGCTCCCGAATCCGGGTTATCTCCGCTTTCATTTGTGGGGAAGCGCTATGGTCAATTGCGGTACTTAGAGCATTGGACCGACCCAGACCAGAAACTTTAAAAACAGCAAAAGGAATATTTTTGTCCTCCGATCCCCTTTTTAATGTTTTAATAATCTCATTCAATGTATTGTCAAATACCTCTTCCTTTTCCTCCCCTTCCACCGAATAATCCAAAATAGAACCAATACCAAAGTTCCCCAGGGTCTTAATGGTTTCCATACATTCATCGATGGTTTCCCCTCCGCAAAATTGAGCAAAAAGGGTTTTCTTTATTATAGGTAGTATGGGCAGTCCTATTTTCAAGGCAAACTGGGTCAAGGAAGGACCAATTTTAACCAGGACATTATTGTTTATGGCCCTGAATAAGAGTAAGGCTTTTTTTAGCTCGAAATTGCTTTTATAGGAAAATGCGATATCTGTATTCTCAAAAGAAATTTTCCTGCTCATTCCTGATTCCGTTGCCTTATTTATCATAACTCTTATTAAAACTAAACTTTCCTTTCAAGCAGTAAATTTCTTATTTATAAACGTTAGCCTTCAATTTTATGTTTGTAAAATTTTCATGTTTAAAAAAGAGGATTAAATCCATAATATTGAATCCTTAATTTAAAAATTTTGAATGAAATCCATTGCCGGGATTATATAGTTTGGATTGGATCATCCCAAACCGGCCCAAATGATTTATTAGACCCTGAAAAGTATACTTCCTGCTTTCTTTTGGCCGATGAGAATACCGAAAGAGATTGCCTTCCTGTTTTATTGAAGATATTGCCTGGACTTGAGAAAATTAAGTTTATCAGGATTCCCAGCGGTGAAATGCATAAGAACCTGGAAACCTGTTCGGAAATATGGAATGAATTGTTTTTGGAACGAGCCGATAGAAAAGCCCTTTTAATAAATCTGGGAGGTGGGGTAATTACCGATATGGGGGCCTTTTCGGCCTCTACCTATAAAAGAGGCATTCGTTTTTTTCAGATCCCTACCACACTTTTATCCATGGTTGATGCTTCTGTTGGGGGTAAAACGGGTATTGATTTTAAAGGTGCCAAAAATATGCTGGGAACCTTTAATCTCCCAATTGGGGTTTGGATTCTTCCGGAATTCCTGGCCACTCTTCCTGAATCGGAACTAAAATCCGGTTTTTCTGAAATTGTCAAGCATGCCCTCATTCAGGATGAATTCTTTTTTCAGGAATTAGAGAACGCCCTTTCCAATGAATTCCCCTTCCTTCTAAATGGCCCAGGGAAATTAGGAACTTGGGAGAACTGGATTCAAAAGTCGGTTGAAATTAAAAATGCGATTGTGCAGCAGGATCCAAAAGAAATGGGCATTAGAAAACTCCTGAATTTTGGCCATACCATTGGTCATGCCCTGGAATCCTATTTTCTAGAATCCTCCAGCCCCTTGAATCATGGCCAGGCCATTGCTATAGGGATGATTTGCGAAACCTATATTTCCCTGGAAAGGAATAACCAGGGGTCAGCCTTATACCATCGAATACAAGTAGACTTTGAGCGTATTAAAAGAGTATTAAAGCCACTTTATCCTAAAGTATATATACCGGAACAGGATTTCCCAGCCATTTATTCCCTAATGGAAAATGATAAGAAAAATGAATCGGGTCAAATCAATTTTACCCTTCTGAATGGAATTGGCAAAGGAATATTCGATCAACAAAGCTCACAGGAGACTATTTTTAATTCCTTTAGATATTTTAACAAGATTTTGGATAATTCATAATATGCTCTATATTTGAATACTTAGCATAATGAAAACGAACAGATTTTATTTTGGCTTTTACTACTATCTCTACCATACGGAGGGGTGATTGCCATTTAATTCAAAATAAATGATCCCTCCCGCCAAACCGGGGGGGTTTTTTTTTGCATATACTGAACCATGAATAAACCAAAAACAAAAGTTGCCATACAGGGAATAAAGGCATCCTTTCACGATGAAGCAGCCTTCAAGTATTTTGGAGAGCACATAGAGATCGTGGAATGCCAAACGTTTAAGCATACCTGCCAGGCATTGGAAAAGAGAGAAGTAGATTTTACCGTTATGGCTATTGAGAATTCCCTGGCTGGTAGTCTATTATCCAATTATTTTCTATTGCAGGAATATGATTTTTATATAACCGGGGAAGTTACGATCCCCATTCAATTACATTTACTGGCCTTACCCGGGGTTAAATTTGAGGATGTAAAATTTGTCCAATCCCACCCCATTGCTATTCGGCAATGCGTCGAATACTTTTATGATTTCCCTCATATTCAAATAATTGAAAAATTCGATACGGCGGCCTGTGCCAAGGAGATTCAGGAAAAAAAGCTGAAAGATACGGTAGCCATTGCCAATCTGGCCGCAGCAAAACTCTATAATCTGGAAGTTTTGGAAAGAAGGATTGAAACAAATAAAAAGAACTATACCCGTTTTTTAATCCTTTCGGCCAATAAAGCCGAGGTGCATGATGCCAATAAAGCCTCCCTGGTTTTTCAGGTAAAAGATGAAATTGGCTCCCTGGCCCGTGTTCTGGATATCTTTGCAAATAATAAATTAAATCTTTCTAAAATTCAATCCCTTCCCGTTTTGGGTAAACCTAACCGGTACAATTTTTATGTGGATTTGAATTGGGCGGAAGACGGAAATTATTCCAAGGCTATGTCACAAATTCTTACCTATACCTCCAATTTAACGGTTATGGGTTTATATAAAAATAACCATTTTACCTCTTAACAATCCCATCTTTTATGAAATTAGAATTAGAAATCGCCCCATTAAGCCAATGGCTTCCCTCTAAAAGTGAACCCCTGGTTATTTCCGGTCCCTGCAGTGCAGAAACGGAATCCCAATTAATGAATACCTGTATGCAATTAGCCGAAACTGGAAAAGTAAGCATGCTAAGAGCGGGTATTTGGAAACCCAGAACCCGTCCGGGAGAATTTGAGGGCATCGGGGATATTGGCCTGGAATGGTTAAAAAATGCCAGCAAGGAAACCGGCTTACCTACCACGGTAGAAGTGGCCAATGCTGCCCATGTGGAAAAAGCATTGAAAAACGGGGTGCATGTTCTTTGGATTGGGGCTCGCTCCACCGTAAATCCTTTTACCGTTCAGGAAATTGCCGATTCCTTAAAGGGGGTGGATATCCCTGTCATGATAAAAAATCCGGTGAATCCGGATCTTCAACTTTGGATTGGGGCCTTGGAAAGGGTGAACAAAGCCGGCATTACCAAATTGGCAGCTATTCACCGGGGTTTCTCCTCGTATGAGAAAACAGCCTTCCGAAATGAACCCATGTGGGAAATACCAATTGCCTTAAAGACAGCCATTCCCAACCTTCCTATTATCAACGATCCGAGTCATATAACAGGGAACCGGGAACTAGTTCCCTTTATTTGTCAAAAAGCCCTGGATATGGATATGCAGGGCCTTATGATTGAATCCCACCAGGATCCGTCGGTGGCCTGGACGGATGCCAAGCAGCAGGTTACACCCAAAGCATTGGCACAAATTATTTCTGAATTAATTATTCGTAAACCCGATTCTCAGAATCCTGATTTCCATCATAAACTGGAAGAATTACGAAAGGAGATTGATAAAATTGATGACCAGATTTTGCAGAAAATGTCCCAGCGTATGGCCATTACGGCCCAGGTAGGTGAATATAAACGAGATAATAATGTAACCATCCTTCAGGTTAACCGCTGGGATGAAATCATTCGCCGAAGAAGTGAATTTGCTAAAATTCTGAAACTGGACACCCATTTTGTTGAAAAACTATTGGAATTGATTCATAATGAATCCATCCGCCAGCAAACTGAAATCATGAATTCCAGGGTTAGTTCTAATCCCGTTGTCTGATTTTATGAATAATAGGTCTGTTCTTCTTTCGGGTGCACCCAAAAAATTGGAGGGCAGCATACGGTTACCGGGTTCCAAATCAGAGAGCAATAGGGCCCTGATTTTAAAAGCCCAGAGCAAGGGGAGATTAAAAATTACCAATTTATCCGAAGCAGAAGATACCGCTTGCCTGGAAAAACTATTGGGTATTATTGAGTCCTATACCCCTGGCTCAGAGCCCTTGGTCCTGGATGTGGGACCAGCAGGAACTGTCATGCGATTTTTAACGGCCTATTTAACTACCCGGGAAGGGGACTATATTTTAACTGGTTCGCCCAGGATGCTGGAAAGACCCATACAGGTTTTGGTGGAGGCGCTTCAAAATTTAGGTGCCGATATCCGGTATTTGGGAAAGGAGGGCTTCCCTCCTATTCAAATAAAGGGGGGAAAATGGAAAGAAAATCATATCCAAATCCCTGCCAATATTAGTAGCCAATATATCTCGGCCCTATTATTAATTGCTCCTTCCAATCCGGAAGGTCTTGAGGTAGAAATGGTAGGGGAATTAACCTCAGCACCGTATGTATATATGACCCTGTCCATGATGGAGCAAGTAGGTATTACCATAGAAACCCGAAAAAATGGTTGGTTTATACCTGGGCAGCCTATTAAAGAATCGGTATTGGATATAGAACCCGATTGGTCGGGGGCCTCCTATTGGTATTCCCTGGCTTGTTTAGTTGGTGAAGCCTATCTGGAATTACCGGGGCTGAAGGAGAAAAGCCTTCAAGCCGATAGGCAAATTGTAGAAATTATGGAAAATTTTGGAATTAGAACCCAATTTCAGGACGGAGGAATTCTTCTCCGTACAGGGTATCAAACCCATATTCCAAAAACACTGGATTTTAAAACCTGTCCCGATATTGCCCAAACCCTGATCGCCATGGCAGCAGGAATGAAGCTCCATATGGAATTTACAGGCTTAGAAACCCTGAAAATAAAAGAAACAGACCGGGTAGAGGCCTTAAAAACGGAACTGGCGAAAATTGGGGCGAACATTCTTTCGACCGGGAGTACGGCCATCCTGGATGCCCATATGATTCATTTTCCGGAGAAGATTGAATTTAATACCTATCATGATCACCGGATGGCCATGGCCTTAGCACCCTTAGTCAGTCGAATTTCAATAGTAGAAATAGAAAACAAAAACGTGACCCAAAAATCCTATCCAGGATTTTGGTCCGATCTTGAAATAACCGGAATAAAAATCAATTCATAATGGCAGGAAATAGTTTTGGGCAGGCTTTTCGAATTACTACCTATGGTGAATCTCATGGTCCTTCCATTGGAGTTATCCTGGATGGTTGTCCGGCAGGATTATCTATCGATGAAGAATACATTCAAAAGGAATTGGACCGGAGAAAACCAGGTCAATCCCATATTACGACTCAAAGAAAAGAATCGGATTTGGTACATATCCAATCGGGAATTTTTGAAGGGCAAACTACGGGAACCCCTATTGCCTTATTAATTCCCAACGAGGATCAACGGTCCAAGGACTATTCCCATATTGCTGATTCTTTCCGTCCTTCCCATGCAGATTATACCTACCAAAAGAAATATGGCATCCGGGATTATCGGGGCGGGGGAAGATCCTCGGCCAGGGAAACTGCCGCCCGGGTAGCTGCCGGAGCCTTTGCAAAATTATTTTTAAGCCAGGAAAAGGTAAAAATAAGGGCCTATGTGAGCCGGGTGGGATCGATTCTATGTCTTAAAAACTATAAGGAAATGGACCTGGACCTTGCAGAAACCAATATTATCCGATGCCCTGATCCGGAAACGGCTAGTCGCATGATTGAAGAAATTGAAACCATAAGAAAAGCAGGGGATACGCTGGGAGGCATTATTACCTGTGTTATTGAAAACTGTCCCATTGGTTTGGGGGAGCCAGTTTTCGATAAACTTCATGCCGAATTAGGGAAGGCAATGTTAAGCATTAATGCCGTACAGGGATTCGAATATGGCTCTGGATTCGAAGGCACCTACAAAAAAGGATCTGAAAATAATGATCTTTTCGTTCAAAGAGATGCAGAAATTCATACCCGGACCAACCGATCGGGAGGGATTCAGGGAGGGATTTCCAATGGAGAGGATATTTATTTTAATACTGCCTTTAAACCGGTGGCCACCATTATGCAGGATCAGGAATCGGTCGACCAATTCGGAAATTCCACTCAGGTAAAAGGAAAGGGACGACATGATCCATGTGTTCTACCCAGGGCCGTTCCCATTGTCGAAGCGATGGCCGCCCTTGTTTTAGCCGACCACCTATTACGGTTTAAGGCTTATAAGAACTTTTAGTAGAGTTTAGGAAAACGGGAAGGTTCTATTTCCGATAACATGGAATAAATCTTCTCGAAAACGTCGTCTGCGCTGGGTTTACAAAAATAATCCCCGTCGGATCCATACGCGGTACGATGATCTTTAGCCGTCAGGGTCTGTGGTCGGGAATCTAGGTAGAAATACCCACCTTGTACTTCCAAAACCTGCTGCATCATAAAGGCAGAAGCCCCTCCGGGCAAGTCCTCATCTAAAAACAAAACCCTATTCGTTTTTTTCAGGGATTGAACCAGGGTATGCTCCGTATCAAATGGCAATAAAGTTTGCACATCGATTAATTCTACTTCTATTCCCACTTCCTGTAAATATAGCGAAGCTTCCAAGGCAACCCGGCAACAGGCACCATAGGTTATTACCGTAATATCTTTTCCTTTTAAAAGGATTTCAGGCTTTCCAAAAGGCAATCGAAAATCTCCCAGATTGGAAGGCATTTTCTCTTTTAACCGGTAGGCATTCAGACATTCAATCATCAGGGCCGGTTCATCACTGGCAAACAGGGTATTATAAAATCCCGCTGCCTGGGTCATATTTCTGGGAACTAGGACATGCATGCCCCGTAGGGAATTTATAATCATTCCCATAGGGGAACCGGCATGAAAGGTTCCTTCCAAACGGTGTCCTCTGGTTCTTACAATGAGTGGGGCTTTCTGTCCTCCCTTGGTTCTGAAAGATAAGCAGGCCAAATCGTCACATAAAGGCTCCAACCCAAAAAGCAAATAGTCCAGGTATTGAATTTCAGCAATAGGTCGTAAACCTCGTAAGGCAAGCCCTATTCCCTGACCAATAATGGTGGCTTCCCGGATTCCGGTATCCATAACCCTAAGCTCCCCATATTTTTGTTGAAGGCCTGCAAATCCTTGGTTTACATCACCAATTTTCCCAACATCCTCTCCAAAGGCAAGAATTCTTGGGTCCCTTGCTAAAGCCAGATCAAAACAAGCCTGAAGAATTTCTCTACCGTCTACATTAGGTCCATAATGCTCATATTGCGCTTCCACCGGTTTCACCAAAGAGGCCGATTCGGAAGAACCGGTGAATAAATGAGAATTATACCGATCATAATTCTCTTTCCCCAAGGAAGTTAAATAGGTTTTTAATTCCTCCTTAACGGTTTCAGGCTCGAAACGTAAAAGCCATATCGCTCGTCGGGCAGCACTATAGATATCCTTATTAGACGGCTCTGAAACGGATTTAAGATGGGATTTCACCTCTTCAATCGATTCTTTTTCTTCAATGCCAGATTGAACACGGGTAAGAATATCCAGAATTCTTTCTATATCCCTATAAATAGGTCGATTATAATCTATCCAGGCTTTCTTCTGTATTTCTTTTACTTCCAGTTTGCACTGGTTTTCTAATTCCAATAATTCTTCATCCGTGGAAATAGCCGATTCAATAATCCATTTCCGCATTTGGGTATTGCAATCAAACTCAAACTCCCAATCCAGTCTTTCTTTGCCTTTATATCGTTCATGTGAACCGGAGGTGGAATGCCCCTGAGGCTGGGTAAGTTCGGTAACATGAACCAATACCGGTATATGTTTTTCCCGGCAAATTTCAGAAGCCTCCTGGTATACTTGGCAAAGAGAGGGATAGTCCCATCCTTTTACCTGGAAAATTTCAAATCCATTATGATTTTCATCCCCGACAAAACCTTTTAAAGCCTCCGAAATACTTTCCTTGGTGGTATGGTATTTGGCAGGGACAGAAATTCCATAATCGTCGTCCCAGACAGAAATCAGCATGGGTACCTGTAAGACCCCGGCCGCATTAATGGTTTCCAGAAATAAGCCCTCAGAGGTACTGGCATTACCAATGGTTCCAAATGCAATTTCATTTCCTCCATGGGAGAAGTTTTCAAGATGCTTTAATTCTTCATTCTGGCGATAGAACTTGGAAGCTTGAGCAAGTCCCAACAACCGGGGCATCTGGGCTGCTGTTGGAGAAATATCGGAGGAAGAGTTTTTCATCTCCATGAGATTTTTCCAGGAACCATCTGGATTCAGGCTTCTGGTTGCATAATGGCAACTCATGGCCCTGCCTACCGAATGGGGTTCCAGGTTAATATCTGTATTGGCATATAATTGGGCAAATAGCTCGGAAATATTGGATAATCCAGCGGCAAACATAAAGGTCTGATCCCTGTAATATCCTGCACGGAAATCTCCTTTTTGAAATACCTTGGCCATGGCAATCTGAGGGATTTCTTTTCCATCGCCGAAAATACCAAACTTGGCCTTTCCGGTTAAAACCTCCCTACGGCCTAAAATACTAGCATGCCTGCTTTCAACTGCTATTCTATAATCTTTTAAAACCAGGGCCTTAAACTCCTCAAAAGATAATTCGCTATCATTAATGGGAGTAGTATAAGAGGAAGAAATCGAGAACATCACTAAAATTAAAATTCTTGGGCAGAATAAAGGTAAGATATTAATATGTCATATTTTAAAATGACAAAATTTGTAACCTCAAAAAACGTTCTCCCGTATAAGAGATGAAATTTTAAATTAACTTTATAAAAAAAACGAATAAAATGAAAAAATTATTTCTGCTATGCTTTCTAGCAGTAGGTATGAGTTCAGTAGCAATGGCTCAGACTACCTCCGCCAATGTAACCGCTGCTGTCGTGGATCCTAACAAAGCTGAATTTAAATTCACAGAAGAATCGCATGATTTTGGAACCCTAACCAAAGGCGCTCCTTGTTCTTATGAGTTCACTTTTACCAATATTGGAAAAGAGCCCTTGATTATTTCCAATGTAGTTCCTTCTTGTGGTTGTACTACTCCAAAATATTCCAAAGATCCGGTAGCTCCTGGACAAACGGGTAATATTATGGTAACCTACGATTCGAACCGTGTAGGTCCTTTCAGCAAATCCATCACCATTAGCTCCAATTCCAAAACCCCTACCAAAACCCTTTTCATTAAAGGTATTATACAGGATAAGAAACCAGCAGGTACTTTATAATTCTGGTTTTTTAGTAATTTTATAGCCCAAAGGTTGGTTACCATTCCAACCCTTGGGCTTTTTTATTATGCCCAAACTATCCACCAAAGCAGGTTTAATGCCTGCCTCACCGATCCGGAAACTGGCTCCATTTGCCGACAAAGCTAAAAAGGAAGGTAAAAAAGTGTATCATCTTAATATCGGACAACCGGATATTGAGACTCCTGAAATTATGCTTCAGGCCATTAAAAACATTAATTTTAAGATATGGTCCTACACTCCCTCCGAAGGACTTTTATCTTATAGAACCAAGCTAGCGGAATATTATCAAAAGCTTCAATACCCCATAAAAAAGGAAAATCTTATTGTTACCACGGGAGGTTCCGAGGCTATAGCCATGGCCATTAGTATCTGCCTGGAACCCCATGAAGAAATCCTGATTCCCGAACCATTTTATGCCAATTATAATGGGTTCTCCTGCATGTCCGGGGTAAAAATTAAACCCATTACCTCTTATATAGAAACCGGATACGCCCTTCCTCCTATTGAGGAAATGGAAAAATCTATCGGAGAACATACCCGGGCAATTTTAATCTGTAACCCCAATAATCCTACCGGATATTTATACACCCGGGAAGAAATGGAAAAGTTGAAGGCTTTAGTTTTAAAGTATGATCTATTCCTGTTCTCCGACGAAGCCTACCGAGATTTCTGTTACGATGGGAAGGAATTCATTTCGCCCATTCACTTAGGGGGATTGGAAAATAATCTGGTGGTGGTTGATACCGTTTCGAAACGATATAGTGCCTGCGGTGCAAGATTAGGAGTTTTAATGAGTCAAAATCAGGAAATCCTGGATGCGGCACTCCGCTATGCCCAGGCCCGCTTATGCTCTCCGGAAATTGCCCAGATTGCCGCCGAGGCGGCCCTGGATACTCCTAAAGAATATTTCACCAAGGTAAATCAGGAATACCAGGGAAGAAGAGACCTATTGGTTAAATCCTTAAATGAAATAGAAGGGGTGGTTTGTCCTGAACCAGGGGGCGCATTTTATGCCATGCCTTCCCTACCCATCCAGGATGCTGATCATTTTTGCCGGTGGATTTTAGAAGAATTCCATTATAAAAACCAAACTGTTATGATGGCCCCGGGTACCGGTTTCTATTCCAACCCGGAATTAGGAAAGACAAAGGTTCGCATAGCCTATGTATTAAATAAGGATGATATTGCCTCGGCAATGGAATGCCTCAAACAGGCACTGGATGTTTATCCTTTTAATACATTGAAATCAAAAGAAGCCACAAATTCGAATGCTTAATACAGAAAGTATTAAAATTAACTAGAACTAAATTGAAATGTATTTCTTTTATTCTACTTAATTACCAGGTATCTCCTCCAGTTTTCATATAGTCAAATTTTTATTTTCTACGTTAAAGATTTTACTTTGTTTTCCAACGCTCGGATTGCCAAATTATGGATATTATTATCAAGAGAAGAACTCAAAGCTTTAGTCGCATACAACATCAATTTATCGTTTAAACAGACGATATTTTCTCCCGACCTCCCCTCATAATTCATTATATTTATTTTCTTTAATTCATCCTTTTAAATTCATCATATTCAAAATCCTTTTTCCGGAATCGGTTATTTTATAGGTTTGATTAGGATTTGTCCGTTCATTAGGGTATTCGAATGCAATCCATCCAGCATTGATTAATGGATCTAGGTATTTCATCCTGTTCTTCGTTTGATTACTTAAGTGTGTGGCCTCGAATAAAGAGCTTCGGCTCATTTTTTTCACTAATAAAGATAGTATTTCTTGTACCCGATCATGTAACTCACTGCTGATAATTTCAATAAAAGGTCGTGCTCCATGATTACTAGCTCCGTTACTAGCTCCGTTACTAGCTCCGTTACTAAAAGCAATTAACTCCTCTAAGTTGTTGAATAAAAGATCATTAACTCCGTTACCCGCTCCAGTACTCCAATCGTCATGTGCAGGCAATGTTACTAGAAAATAGGAGCTTTCGTCATCTGAATCAAAACGCGGTAATGGTGATCCATTTGCTTCCATGGCACTATATATGGTGGGAAAGCCGGTCCCTCTACCTTCCGTCAAATGAAGTTCTTTTAAAATGTCCCCAATGCGCCTATTCCGATATTCTCTTGCAACGATACGTCTCTGGGTTTTAATTATTTTAGAATTTACTGGGGGTACAGGTCCAGGATAGCTCAGTATCTCCATTTTGTCAGGCCAAACCTGAACTTCAATTGGATTAGGTAATTCATAACTTTTATGATAGACCGCATTGGACAAAGCTTCCTCCACCGCTGCGAAAGGATAGTTGAAAAAACGTATGGACTCGGCTTGATTATCCAGTTTAAGCACCTGCTCGTGGACAATGTTTGATTGGATAAATGAAAAGATATCTCTGAGCTGATGATGCAATGGCCCTTTGAAATAACTTTCCTGATAATTTTTGCCGGTTCCATCTTTATGTCAAACCAATTCTATCCATGATCTATTAAAAAATTGTTCAGGTCTACGATTAAAGAAAAGCAATCCCACATTTACAGGATATATCTCTTCACGGGTATTTTTTGCTATTAACATCGTTCGGCAAAGATCCTCAAATGACATTTTTTGGCTTTCTTCTAGAAGACCACTTTTTATATCTTGTAAATAGGCCATTATTAATCCAAGATCCAAATCCAGAATAGAGGCTTGGTAATTTATCCTATCATCAAACGGAGTTCTTGCAGTCAATTCCTGTAAACGTCTTAGGGCATCTGTTTTAGCAATGATGCTACTAGAACCTACTCTTATATAGGGTTCTCTAGAGTGGTTGGTTTTTCCCAAAGATACAGGGGCAGAATACACTCTATTGTCTCCAGCCGGGCACCACAATACTAAAATAGAGTGACCCATTAATATATAGGGTTGGCAAATTGGGAAATAAAGAGGCTGAATTCTATTTCCAAGTTCAATAACTTTCTTTTGAATGGAATCTAATTCGCTCGATTTTAACCCGTAAGGGGGTAGTATTGGCTGGCCATTGAGTTCCTCAATACCGATTATAATATAGCCTCCTCCCCAATTATGGATGTCGTTAGCGAAGGCACACATAGAATGAATTACATCCTCAGGATTCCACCCTTTTTTGAACTCTAAGCGTTCCCACTCTACGGTTTCTCCGTGGACCAAATCTTCAATATTAATAGGTAAAGCCATTATTCAACGCATATTACTACAGAAATTATAACTAGAATATTACGGAATTTATAAAAACTAAAAGTCTCATTTTACCTGTGTTTTTATAAGATAATACTTTCTAATATTCTCTTTTTTTAGGTACTCTTTAGGTTTTATAAATGGATCATACTTGCTGACAGGACCACTTTATTATGAATCTTTCTTAACCCTTATTTAACTCGGTTTGCTCTTATTATGCCGACTGGAAATAAATCCAACCATTAATTAAAAAAGAAAGAGTGGAACTAACTTAGAATTACGGACAAAGAGTTAAGGATTTTTCAAATATAATGTTCCTTTTAAGACCGGCTTAATTTTATTCTTGGGGAATAATTAAGCCGCTTCTCGCTTTATTTTTT
>Ga0209067_10000224_pt1 | contig 39444 bp, 42 predicted proteins | sample ColStrG_CSR_2013_FD_187199 | JGI IMG/M metagenome (GOLD analysis project Ga0209067, IMG submission 187199) | Freshwater sediment microbial communities in response to fracking from Pennsylvania, USA - Cold Stream Run_MetaG_CSR_2013 (SPAdes)... | ecosystem: Environmental > Aquatic > Freshwater >... | reverse complement strand
GGCGCCGACCGTCTGGAGCTCGCCGCGCGCCAGCATCGGCTTGAGGATCGACGCGGCGTCGATCGCGCCCTCGGCAGCACCCGCTCCGACCAGCGTGTGGATCTCGTCGATGAACAAGATGATGTCGCCGCGCGTGCGGATCTCCTTGAGCACCTTCTTCAGTCGCTCCTCGAAGTCACCGCGGTAGCGGCTGCCGGCGACGAGCGCGCCCAGGTCGAGCGTGTAGAGCTGCTTGTCGGCGAGCGTGACCGGAACTTGGTTGGCCACAATCTTCTGGGCCAGTCCCTCGACGATGGCGGTCTTGCCCACGCCGGGTTCGCCGATCAGCACCGGGTTGTTCTTGGTGCGCCGACTCAGCACCTGCATCACCCGCTCGACTTCCTTGTCGCGCCCGACCAGGGGGTCGAGCTTGCCCTCGCGGGCGAACTGCGTCAGGTTCCGGCCGAACTGGTCCAGGACCGCCGAGCCACCCGAGGCCTCGGCGTCGCTCTTGGTACCCGGGGTCGAGCTGGGACCGGCGTCCTTGCCGGCCTGGCCCGACATCATCTGAATGACTTGGGTGCGCACTCGCGCCATGTCGGCGCCGAGGTCGTTGAGCACCTGCGCGGCTACGCCGTCGCCCTCGCGCACCAGCCCGAGCAACATGTGCTCGGTCCCGATGTAGGAGTGACCCAACTGCAGCGCCTCGCGCAGGCTCAATTCGAGGACCTTCTTCGCGCGTGGCGTGAAGGGCGGCGAACCGGGGCTGGGATTGGAGTTGGGGCCGATGGCCTCCTCGACCTTTTCGCGCACCACGTCAAAGGTCACCCCGAGGGCGTCGAGCGCCTTCGCGGCCACTCCCTCGCCCTCGCGGATGAGGCCCAACAAGATGTGCTCGGTCCCGATGAACGCGTGGTTCAGGTCGCGTGCTTCTTCCTGCGCGAGGACTAAAACTCGCCGGGCCCGGTCTGTAAATCGTTCGAACAATTTGAATCCTTTTTCGTTCTCGTAAATGCAGTGTATCGGTGCGTCGGGTACCTTCATTCTGCACCTAATAGGGACCTAAGACGCTCATCTAGAGTGGGGACGTGAACCCCCACGAACGCCTACGTCTTCCCCTGGTTGAGAACGACCTCTCGCGACTCGAGAGCCTCCTGGCCGAGTCGGTCATTTTCGGCGACGAGTACCTCGATCAAGTCACAACGCACCTGATCTACGCCGGTGGCAAGCGTCTGCGGCCGATTCTGGCCGTGGCGGCGGCGACCATGGGCGAACGCGAGGCCACCCGCGAGGACCTCCTGGGGGGTGTCTCGGTGGAACTGATGCACCTCGCGTCGCTCTACCACGACGACGTGATGGACGAGGCCGAGATCCGGCGCAACGTCGATTCGGTCAACGCGCGCTACGGCAACCTCATCGCCATCGTCGGGGGCGACTACCTCATGGCCCGGTCCGCCGGCATCGCCGCCGACCTGGGCGTGGACGTCGCGCGCCTCATGGCCCACACCCTGGCCTGGCTGACCCGCGGTCAAGTGGCCGAGGTGCGCACCATCTGGTCGACCGAGCGTACCGAAGCCGACTACTACGAGGCCATCGAGGGCAAGACGGCGGCGCTGATGTCAGCCAGCTGTCACGTGGGGGCCCTGACCGCCGGGCACTCGCCCGAGGTCCGCGACGCCCTCACCGAATTCGGCCGATGCTTCGGCATGATCTACCAGTTGCGCGACGACGTGCTCGACGTCATCGCGGTCGACAACCAGTTGGGCAAGCCCGCCGGGCAGGACCTGGCCGAGGGGATCTACAACCTGCCGACCCTCGTCGCCCTACGCGACGAGACCGTGGGCGACGAATTGCGGGCGCTGCTGGGCTCCCCCCTCGACGACGAGGACCGCGAGCGCGCTCGCAAGCTGGTGGTGGCGAGTGACGGGGTATCGGCCACCATCGACGCCGCCCACAGCTTCCTCGCCACCGCCGACGCCGCGCTGTCCGTCGTGCCGGGCACCGCCCTGCGCGAGGGGATGACCTCGTTCCTCGCCTCGATGCTCGAGGGCTTCCCCGACTACTAGTCGCGCAGTGGTTTGAGGGTGGGGAACGCGATGACTTCGCGGATGTTCGACTCGTCGGCGATCAGCATGGAGAGCCGGTCCACGCCGATGCCCAGCCCCGCGGTCGGGGGCAGTCCCCACTCCAGGGCCTTGATGTAGTCCTCGTCGATGCTCATGGCCTCGTCGTCGCCGGCGGCCGCGAGGCGCGCCTGTTCCTCGAAGCGCGCGCGTTGATCGAGGGGATCGTTGAGCTCGGAGAAACCGTTGGAGAGTTCGCGCCCCGCGGCGTAGGACTCGAAGCGCTCGGTGAGTTCGGGATCACTCTGGTGGCGACGGGCCAGTGGCGATACCTCGACGGGGAAGTCGGTGACGAAGATCGGGTTCCACAGCGACGCTTCGCAGGTCGCCTCGAACAATTCGGCGAGGCAGCGACCGGGCCCCCACGAGTCGTGCACGGCCACCTCGCGGCTCGCCAGCAACGCGACGAGTCGCTCCCGGGGCGTGTTCACCAAGACCTCCTCGCCCACCGCCTCGCTGGTGAGCTCGGCCATCGTGCGCCGCGGCCAGGGCGCGGCGAAGGAGAAATCGCGGCCCTGGTACTGCACCTCGGTCGTGCCGAGCACGTCGAGGGCGACGCCGGCCACGAGCTCCTCGGTGAAGGCCATCATGTCGAGGTAGTTCCAGTAGGCCGCGTAGAGCTCGAGCATCGTGAATTCGGGGTTGTGACGCGGACTCACGCCCTCATTACGAAAGACCCGTCCGAGTTCGAAGACCCGCTCGAAACCCCCGACCACCAGCCGCTTCAGCCACAGTTCGGGCGCGATGCGCAAGAAGAACTCCGAGTCCAGGGCGTTGTGAAAAGTGGTGAAGGGCCGCGCCGCCGCGCCAGTGGCGATGGCGTTGAGCATCGGGGTCTCCACCTCGGTGAAGTCCGCGGCCCAGCAGCGCTCGCGTAGCGACCGCACCACTCGGCTGCGTCGCGTCAAACTCTGGCGCGACGTCGGATTCGCCCACAGGTCCGCTTCCCGGTGGCGATAGCGCAGGTCGAAATCCGAGATCCCCGCCCACTTGTCGCCGAAGTTGTGCTGCGCCTCGGCCAGTCGCACCCACGACGACACCTTGACCGACAGTTCCCCGCGCTTGGTGCGCACGACCTCACCGGTCACCCCGACCCAGTCACCCAAGTGCAACTTGGCGAACTCGTCGAAGTCTCCCGTCACCGCCGCGAGGGCGAAGAGTTGGATCTCCCCACTCGAGTCACGCAACGTGGCGAAGGCCAGCTTGCCCTGCGTGCGCAGGAGCATGACGCGTCCGGCCACCCGAACGACGACGCCCGATTCCTCGCCCTCGGCGAGGTGCTCGTAGGTGCTGCGCAGTGCCGCGGCGAAGGCGTTGTGGTCGAAGGTGTAGGGCGTGGTCACGTGGGGGCTCCTGAATGATTCCGTTCATGAACGATACGCAATCCGTGGAGGGTCAACCACGGCTCCACGTGCTGCACCGTCGAGGTGTGCGGCGCGATCAGGCCCGCGAGACCCCCGGTGGCGATCACCGTGGCCGGTCCGAGTTCGTCGTGGATGCGCCGAACCACTCCGTCGACCTGGCCGGCGAAACCGTAGAGCACGCCCGATTGGATGGATTCGACGGTGGAGCGGCCGATGACCGAGCGCGGGCGCACCAATTCGACCGAGCGCAGGGCCGACGCCTGGGTGTAGAGCGCCTCGAGCGAGATCGCCACGCCCGGGGCGATGGCGCCGCCGAGGTACTCCCCCTTATCGGAAATCACGTCGAACACCGTGGCGGTGCCCATGTCGACCACGATGAGCGCCCCCGGGTAGAGGTCGTAGGCGCCCACCGCGTCGGCGATGCGGTCCGCCCCCACCTCGCGGGGATTGTCGTAGAGGATGGGCATGCCCGTCTTCACCCCGGGCCCCAGCACCGTCACGTCGAGGTCGGAGAACCAGCGATTGGCCATGCGGCGCAGTTGCGTGGTCACCGCGGGCGCCGACGACGAGATCGCGATCGCGCTCACCGCCTCGCGCAGATCGAGCCCTTCGAGGTCGAGCAACTGCGTGAGCATCATGGCGTGTTCGTCGGGCGTGCGCTCGGTCAGCGTCGAGATGCGCCAGTGGTACGCCAGGCCGTGTTCCCCGGTGGCGCGCGCGAAGCCCATCGCGTCGGGCTGCTCGGGCCGATCGGGGCCGAAGAGCCCGATCACCGTCTCGGTGTTCCCCACGTCAATGGCTAGCAGCATCGTCGCCTCCTGGTCCGAAGAACGTCACGGCGGCGTTGTCGATGAGCCGCACCCCCTCGACGACGCCGGCGACCAGCGCCCGCGCGTCGCCGCGGAACGTGTTGTCGAGCGGGACGAGCGACTCGGCGTCCACCACCTCGGCGTACGCGACGTCGACCCCGGCCGCTTCCAAGGTGCGACGCATCAGCTCGCGGCGCACCGACGCCACCTCCGACGACTCACGCGCGGCGCACAAGGCGTCGTAGAGCGCGACGGCGCGCGATCGACCCTCGTCGCTCAATCGCGCGTTACGACTCGACAGGGCGAGACCGCCGGGCGCGCGCTGGGTGGGACAGCCCACGACGTCGACGTCGAACCCCAGGTCGCGGGCCAATCGACGCACCACCACGAGTTGCTGGTAATCCTTCTCACCGAAGTAGGCCCGACACGGTCCGGTGATGGCGAAGAGTTTGCTCACGACGCTCGCCACGCCGTCGAAGTGACCGGGACGATCCACGCCCTCGAGCCCCTCACCGAGTCGCGCCACGGACACGGTGGTGTAGGTGGGCGCCGGGTACTCGGGCCACATCTCGGTGAGCGAGGGCGTCACGAATGCGTCCACTCCGGCGTCGCGGGCGCGCGCGACGTCGCTCTCGGGGGTGTGCGGGTACGCCGCGAGGTCGCCGGGATCGGAGAATTGCCGGGGGTTAACGAAGGACGTGAGCACGACCACGTCACCGGCCGCGCGCGCGGCGCGCACCAGCGACTGGTGGCCCTCGTGTAGGGCCCCCATCGTCGCCACGAGGCCGACGCGGCGTCCCGAGGCGCGCACCGCCACCGCGTAGTCGCGCCACTGGGCGATGGTGCTCAGGTGCTCCACGATGTCGCCTCTCGCGCCACGCGACGCGCGCGCGCCGAGAGCGCCGCGTAGAGCGAACGCTCCTCATCGGGCAGGACTCGCTGATGCGCCGCCAGCGTCATCTCGTCGCCCCGCGACGCCGGACCGGTCAACGCGGCGACCGGGCCCAGCGCCACCGCGTCCTCGAGGGACTGGTGCGCCAGGTCCGCGAAGTCCCGCAGCGAGAGCCCCGCCGCCACGGCCAGGGCCTCGACGTGGGCCATCAGCGCCACCAGGTGGTTCGCGGCCGACGCGGCGGTGGCGTGATAGAGCACGCGATGACGCGGATCGACGGGCAGACTACGGCCGCCCAGCGACGCGACCACCTCGAGGACCAATTCGTCGCCCTCGACCGCGAAGACCCCACCGCGCAGTCGTGACGCTCCCGTCGCGCGGTCGGGCAACGTCGCGAGGGGGTGCAGCGACGCCCGGCGCGGATGTCCCTCGAGGACGCGCAGGTCGCGCGACCCCGCCACGTGAGCCACCACGCGCGACGCGCTCGGCGTCGTCGCGGCCGCGACCGACTCGAGGGCGTCATCGGGCACGCACAGCATCACCAGGTCCGCGTCGTCGAGGGTGGCGTCAACGACGTCGTGATGGTGCAGCACGCGCACGTCATGCCGTGGTCCCAACGCGTCGGCGAAGGAGAGGCCCGCGCGTCCCGCGCCGACAATCACGATGTTCATGGTGGCCATCCGTTCCGGCCCCGCGGGTGCCGTTCGTCAGTGCAACGACGCCAGTGTACCGAGAACGCGAACCTCGCCGTGGGCGCGGGCCAGGACGTCGTCGTCCACGAGGTCCTCGCGCAACTCGCGCAGCGGCGCCAGGACGAAGCGGCGCTCGAACATGCGCGGGTGCGGCACGGTCAATTCCTCGTCGTCCATCGTCACGTCGTCGATCCACGCGATGTCCACGTCGAGGGTGCGCGGTCCCCAGCGCACCTCGCGCGTGCGCTCGGCCGCCACCTCGGCGGCGCGGGCGCGCGCCAGGAGCTCATAGGGCGTGGCCGAGGTGGCGACTTCGAGCACCAGGTTCCAGAAATCGTCCTGCGCGACGCCCCCGACGGGCGCGCTCTCGTAGACCCGCGAGAGCCGCTGGGGGTCGACGCCCCCCGCGAGGGCCACCCCCGTGCGCAAGTGCGCCACGCGGTCGCCCAGGTTGGTCCCCAGTGAGAAGTACGCCCGCCTCACCGGCGCGCGACGCGACACGCCACCCCCACCGAGTCGATGGCCTGGGGCACCGGTGGACGCGTCTTGCGTACGCGCACCGTCACCGCGTCAATCGCGAGGTCGAACCCGAGCGTGGCGTCGGCGACCCGACGCGCCAAGGTCTCGAGCAACAAGAAGCGTCCCTCGTGGATGACGCGCTCGACCAGGGTCAGGACCTCGGCGTAGTTCGTCGTCGCCCCTAAGTCGTCGTGCGCCGCGGCCGCCGCGAAGCTCCGCTCGAGGTCGAGGTCCACCTCGATCGGTTGGGGTCGCTCGCGTTCCTCGGCCAGGACGCCGACGATCGCCTCGAGGCGCAGACCCCGCAGTTCAATGACGTCGCTCACGGTTGCCCCTCGGGCAGGCTCATCAGTATCTCGCGACCCTCGGGACCGAGCGATCGGCGAAAGAGTCGCTCCACGAGGGCGATGGATGCGGGAGCGGTCTCGACCTTCTTCGACCACACCAGGTAACCGGCGATCACGCCGAGGAGCCGGTCCGACACGTCGTCGCTGTGCAGGAGAACCGCGACGTGGTTGTTCATCGACGCCGACAAGTCGAGGTAGCAGGCCTCGAGGACCTCGCGCTGGTGGGGACCGCCGCGCAGGGCGTAGTGGCTGGCGCTCAGTCCGTGTTCGACGTAGGCGTCGAGGTTCTGCATCACCGGCAAGATCGACACGACGCGTCCGAATCCCTGGTGCTTGAGCCAGAGCAATTCCTCGTCGCGCCGCACGCGCCGGTGCACCGGTGTCGAACCCCCCGGGCGCTCGGAGACCGCCAAGATGCCCTTGTAGATCCAGGTGAATCCCCGGGGCTCGATGCCGGCGGCCCACTTGCCCCTCACGCGCCCACCGCCGTCAACGGTCGCGCCACGAGATCACAGAGTTGCCGGGCCACCGCCGCGTCGTGGACCCGGATCATCGCGGCGCCACTGGCGATGGCCCAGGCCTCAGTGGCGAGCGACCCCTCCAGGCGCTCGTCGACCCCGAGTTCGCGAGGACCCAGGGCGCCCAAGAACCGCTTGCGGCTCGTGCCCACGAGCACCCCCGCGTCGTAGCGATCGGCCAGTTCCACCAACTGCGACGTGTGCGCGAGGAGCGCGAGATTGTGCGACACGCTCTTGCCAAAACCGATGCCCGGATCCAGCCACAGGTCACCGACCCCGGCGCGGCGCGCACGCCGGGCCATGTCCGCTAGGGCGCTGAAGACCTCGTCCACCACGTCGTCGTAGTGCGGGGCGAGTTGCATCGTGGCGGGCGAACCCTGTGAGTGCATGGCCACGTACCCCACGCCGAGTTCGCCGGCGAGTTCGAGCAGCGTGCCCGACACGTCGTTGATGACCGTCGCCCCCGCCGCCACGCAGCGACGCGCCACCGGGGCCTTGCGGGTGTCGATCGACACCCGGCCGAACTGCGCCAGCGCACCCACCACCGCGAGCACCCGGTGCAACTCCTCGTCGACGTCGACGTCGTGTGCCCCCGGTCGCGTGGATTCACCGCCGACGTCGACGATCGCGCAGCCGAGGTCCTGCAGTTCGAAGCCCCGCGTCAGGGCATCCTCGGTGGCGCCGGTGCGACTGGCCGCGAAGAACGAATCAGGTGTGACGTTGACGATGCCCATCACCGACGGGCGCGCGACGCCGCTCAGCGCCACGTCGACCTGCGTTGGTGGATGTACTGCAGGGCCTCGGCGCGATACGCCGCGTCGTCACGAAAGACGCCACGCACCGCCGAGGTCACCGTCGTCGATCCGGCCTTCTTCACCCCGCGCATCGACATGCAGAAGTGTTCGGCCTCCAGCACCACGATCGATCCACGGGGCTGCATCACGCGCTCCATCGCCTCGACGATTTGGGTGGTCATGCGCTCTTGGACCTGCAGGCGACGCGCGTAGCCCTCGACCAGGCGCGCCATCTTCGACAAACCGGTGATGCGCCCCTCCTCGCCGGGCAGGTAGGCGACGTGAGCCAGCCCGGTGAAGGGGACGAGGTGGTGCTCGCACAATGAGGTGAAGGGGATGTCGCGCACCATGACCATCTCGTCGTGGCCCTCCTCGAAGGTCACCCGCAGGTGATCGCCCGGGTCCGAATCGAAGCCCTCGAAGAGCTCGGCGTACATGTCGGCGACGCGCCGCGGGGTCTCGAGGAGTCCCGGGCGCTGGGGGTCTTCACCGATGGCGTCGAGGAGTTCGCGAATCAGACCCTCGACCCGGTCGCGATCGACCACGCTCAGGCCTCACCCACGAAGGTGTAGATCGCGTCGAGGTTACGGAAGCGTTCGTTCACGTCGAGCCCGTAGCCCACCACGAATTCGGATCCAATGGTGAAGCCCACGTAGCGCAGGGACTGCTCCACGCGTTGCTCGCCCTCCTTGAGCAGCAGGGCGCACACCTCGAGACTGCGCGGCGACCTCGCGCCCAGGTACTGGCGTAGGTAGTTGAGCGTCAAGCCCGAGTCGACCACGTCTTCGACGATGAGCACGTCACGCTGGGCCAGGTCGACGTCGAGGTCCTTGACGATGCGCACGACCCCACTGGTCTTGGTCGCCGCCCCGTAGGACGACACCGCCATGAAGTCGATCTCCACCGGTAGCGCGATAGCGCGCATCAAGTCGGCCATGAAGTTGACCGCCCCCTTGAGCACGCACACCAGCAACGGCGGGCGTCCCGCGTAGTCCTGCGTGATCTGGCGACCCAACTCGCTCACGCGGTCGGCGATCTCCTTCGCCGACACCACCACCTCACCCAGGTCGTCCTGCGCCCAGTGCTCAGCGCCGTCCCCGCCACGAAGTGATCCCATGCTTCGACAGCGTAGTGGAGGGGCTCAGTCGAGCGTGAGCCGCTGACGCTGTCGCGCCAGTCGTCGCCCCCCGCTGAGTTCACACGCCACGGCGTCGCCGCGCACGACCGAGAGCGCCCGCGCGATCTCGTCGGCGGACGGGGGATAGATCTCGCCCTCGGGAGTGCGCGTGGCGAGGCGGGTCCGCAACCAACGCGTGAGGCGCGCGACGGGCCATTCACGCAAGTGACGACAGTCCGCCTGCGCCAGGGCCAGATCGGCGTCGGCGCGGGCCACCTCGTCGAGCCAACGTCGGTCCTCGTGCAGGACGCGCGCCTGGCGCGCCAGGAGGGGGACGACGTCGCGCCCGGCCACGTCGTTCAACACCGGGAGCAGCTCGTGGCGCACCCGGTTGCGACGGAAGTCGCGCGACGCGTTGGTCTCGTCGTAGCGCGGGGTGAGCTGGGCGTCGAGGACGTAGCCGTGCACGTCTCGTCGACGCACGTGGCGAAGCGGCTTGGTGGCGTCGCCCACCATCGGGCTCAGACCCTCGACGCCGGCCCCGCGCAACATGTTGATGATCACGGTCTCGGCCAGGTCGTCCATCGTGTGACCGGTCATCACCCCGACCGGGAGGACCGCGCGGCGCTGGGCTCGCGCCCGCGCTTCGAAATTGGACCCGGGGGCCACGTCGACGTCGTGCACCACGCACGGCACGGCGAATCGTTCGCACACGCCCGCGACGAACACCGCGTCCTCAGTGCTGGTGGCGCGCACGTGATGATCCACGTGGTGCACGGTCACGCGCAGGCCCGCGTCGAGCGCCAACAGGAGCAGACCCAGCGAGTCGGCGCCACCGGAGACCGCGAGGTCCACGGCCGTACCGGCGGGTGGGAAGTCGCAGTCCTCCAGGAGGTTCACCTCGTCAGGTTAGGCCCCTCGCGCGCGCCCGCGTGTGCCCACGCGCAACACCACGTACACCAACGCACTCAACACGCCCACGAAGAAACCGACCGGGAGGTTCGTCTGATACGACGCCGCGATCGACGTCCACAGGGTCAGCACGCTCAACACCATCGAGAGGCCGAGGGCGCTGGCCGGACGACGCGTCACGAGCCGCGCGGCGGCCGGCGGACCCACGGTGAGCGAGAAGCTCAACAGAGCCCCGACCACCGGCACCGTCAGCGCCGCCCCGAGGGCCATGGTGACGAGGAAGCCCATCTCGAGCAACGTGGGGTTGACGCCGCGCGAGCGCGCGAGGTCGGCGGCCGTCGCGTCGTAGACGAGCGGTCGGTACATCACCGCGAGCGCGAGCGCGCAGACGATGCTCACCGCGAACACCGGGGCCATCGACGTCGAGGAAATGCCGAGGATTTCGCCAAAGAGTAAGGCGTCCACCTGCGGCTCGTAGGCGGCGGAGAGTGACAAGAAGGCTGCCCCGAGAGCGAGCATGACCACGAGGGCCATCGCCGTGACCACGTCGCTGCGATGGCGTCGCGACGCGCCGATGCCCAACGCCGCGGCGACCGCGAAGCTCACCATGCCCCACAGCGGAGCGATCCCCACCAGCGTCGCCCCGGCCGCGCCGGCGAAGGCCCCATTGGGCACCGCGTGGGCCGCGAAGGACGATCCGCGCAGCACGACGAAGAACCCCGTCGCGCCGGCGAGCAGGGCCACCACGGTCCCGACGATCCAGGCGTTGGTCATGAAGCTCGAGAACATCAGCCCCTCGCCCTCGCGTCCCCGCGGGCCCGACGGCCGATCGTCACCGCGACGAGTTCGAGCACCACGACGAGCACCACGCAGAAACTCACCGGCAGGGCCCGATGCGAGGGCCACCAGTAGAAGCTGTCGTAACTGATCACCACGCCCAGGGTCACCGCGAGTGACCCGAGCGCCGCGGCCAGGACGAACGTGGTCGACATCCGTCGGCGCACCCGCAGGGCCGCGGCGGGGGGGCCGATCAAGAGGGCGGTGGACAACACCGAACCGATCACGATGGCCGAGAGGCCCACGGTGACGGCCAGGACCAACGCGTACAACACGCTGACGCGCGCCACGGCCACACCGCGGGCGCGCGCCGCGTCGGGACTCACCGCGGCGAACAGCAGAGGTCGCCCGAGGTACGCCAGCGCGAGACCGACGAGGACACCGAGCACCATCACCGCGGCGACGGTCGCGTTCGACACACTGAAGAGCGAACCGAAGAGGATCAATTGCGTGGAGCCGGTGCTCGAGGAGTTGAGCGTGATGAGGTACAAGAACAACGCGGAGAGTCCCGTGGCCGCCCCCAGGACCACGCCCGTCGCGACGTCGCGTTGGCGCACGCGCTCCACGCCGATGGCCTCGAGGGCGCCCGCGCCCAGGAGGGCCCCCGCGACGAAACCCGCCAGGGGCGAGGCTCCCACGACTCCCGCGCCGGCGCCCCCGGCGGTGGCGACGTCGGCCAGCGCGTGGCCCGCGAAGGACTGACTGCGCAGGACGGTCACCACCCCCACCAACGCCGAGACGACGGCCACCACCACGCCGACCCCGACACCCGTGCGCACGGCGGCATTCGACCATAACCCGGGTTCGAACAACCAGTGCACGATCACTCCACCACCAGGTCGGGGTGATCGGCCACCGGTCCGGTGGCCTCGCCGGTCACGACCAGCACGCGACCGTGGACCCGCACGACGTCCACGTGATGGCCGTAGAGCGCGCTGAGCACGTCGGGTCGCACGACCTCGTCGGTGCGACCACTGGCCACGTGGGCGTTGGCGATATAGACCACTCGGTCCATGACCCCGAGGAGAGCGTGGATGTCGTGCGCGGAGACGACGACGGCCACGTGTTGGCGCTCGCGCACCCGCGCGAGCAACTCGACGATGTCGTGGGTGGCGCCGGGGTCGAGATTCGCCAGGGGTTCGTCGAGCAAGAGGAGTTCGGGGCGACTCACGAGGGCGTGGGCCAACAGCACCCGCTGGAGTTCACCACCCGACAACGCCCCGATCCGGCGCTCGCCCAGGGCGGCCACCTCGACCGCCTCGAGCGTCTCGGCCACGCGGTCCCAGGTCGCGCGCGGCCGTCGACGGATGCCGTAGCGGTGCCCGTCCACTCCGAGCGCGACGAAGTCGCGCACGCGCAGTGGCACGTCGGCGTCGAGGACCACCTTCTGGGGCACGTAGCCCACCCGCCGGTTCTCCAGCGCGCCACCCGGCCACACGACCTCGCCGCGGCTCGGCGTCAGCAGACCCAGCATCATGCGCAACAACGTGGTCTTCCCCGCGCCGTTGGCGCCGATGAGTCCGGTGAACTCACCCGCGTCGACGTGGAAGTTGACGTCGCTCAAGACGCGTCGTTCACCCACCTCGACGTCGACGCCGCGCACGTCGACGATGGTGGAGGGGGTCAACGACTCGACGCTCACGGCAACCTCGTGGTGGACGTACCTCGGGTCAGCGCCGCGACTACCGCGTTGACCTCGTCGAGCATCCACGTCTGGACGTGCAGTCCTCGGGGCAACGTCTCGTAGAGGGCGACGAGCGCGACGTGGTGATCGAGGGCCAGGCTACGCAGCGACACGGTCACCGGACTCGACACCTGGGCGTTGAAGCACAGGGCGGAGACGGCGTGACCCGTCAGGAGGGCTCGTTGGGTGACGAGGTCCTGGGGGGCGGGATCGATGCCGTTCATGACGTCCGCTTGGAATCGGTAGGGCGTCAGGTTGCGCAGTCCCATGGCGTTCAGCAGGAAATCGCCGACTGGTTCGGTGGTGGCCACGGCGCGCCCCGCGAGTCGCTGGCGTGCGCTCGCGATCGCGGCGCTCACCGCTCGCCACGCGGCGGCGAACGAGGTCTCGCGCGCGGCGAAGTACGCGGCGTGGGCCGGAGCGATCGCGGCGAGGTCGCGCGCGACGACGCTCGCGACGAGCGGAAGGGTCGCGGGCGAGTACCACAGGTGCGGATTGGACGAGGCGACCTGGTGGGTGAGGGTCGCGACGCTGAGGACGGTGCGCGACGAACCAGCCGACGCCGACTCGAGCTGGTTCATGAAGACGTCGTAGCCCGCGCCGTTTTGCACGATGAGTCGGGCTCCGGCGATCGCGCGCGCGATGCTCGGACTGGCCTCGTAGTTGTGGGGATCGGTGGAAGGATTACTGATCACCGACGTCACGTGCACGTAGTCGCCACCGATCTGCGCGAGGACATCACCGTATTGAGATTCGGCACCCACGACGTTGATCAGACCGGGCGAGGAGGCCGACGACCCGCAGCCCGCCAAGAGCAGCGACCCGGCCGTCAACGACACGGCCACGCTCCACCGCGCCCACGCGCGATTTGTCTTTTCTGGAACCATTCTTGATATCTTAGTCAGAATCATTCCAGTAAACAAGTGGTTCGCGACTACGATGGACACATGAGTGTCGCGCGTAACACCACCCAGCGTCGTGAGGTCATTCGTGCCCTGGAACGGGTGCGGGGCTTCGTCAGCGCCCAGGAACTGCACGACGTGATCGTGCGCGCTGGCGGCGAAGTCGCGCTCGCCACGGTGTACAGCCAGCTCAAGAAGCTCTCCGAGAGCGGTCAGGTCGACGTCGTGATGACCGATCGGGGCGAGGCGCAATATCGCCGGTGCGGCGACGAGACCCACCATCACCACCTGGCGTGTCGACAGTGTGGCGCCACCGTCGAGGTGGACGCCCCCGAGCTCGAACGCTGGGCCCACGACATTGCCGCACGCTTCGGCTACAGCGACCTTCGTCACGTCTTGGAACTCAACGGCACGTGTTCGACGTGTCAATCGCAATGACGACGTGGGCCACCTCGCGCGGGGGCCTGCCGGTGGTCGACCTCGCGCCAGCCATCCCCACGGGGGTCGACGCCGTCGTCACCACGCGCCACGGTGGAGTCGGCCGCGCGCCCTACGACTCGTTGAACCTGGGCGACCACGTGGGCGACGACCCGGCGGTGGTGAGCGAGAACCGACGTCGCGTCAGTGCCGCGATGGGCGTGGCGCCCTCGGCGTTGGTGCTGGCGCGCCAGGTGCACGGCGCCACCGTGCTCGACCTCGACCACTGGTCGGGGGGGCCACTCGTGGGTGACGCACTGTTCACCACCCGTGACGATCTCGCCCTGGCGATTCTGGTGGCGGACTGCGTCCCCGTCCTCTTCGTCGCCCCCGACGGCGCCGCGATCGCCGTCGCGCACGCGGGTTGGCGCGGCCTCGCGGCGGGTGTGCTGCACGCCACCCTGCGCCATTTCGACGCGACGACCGTGCGAGTCGTCGTGGGTCCCCACATCTCGGCGACGCGCTATCAAGTGGGTCCCGAGGTCAGCGACCACTTCGCCGACGTTCCGGGGGCCGTGCGCGAGGACGTCGGCGACCGTCGCCTCCTCGACCTGGGAGCGGTGACCCGCCACCAACTGCGCGACGCGGGGGTCGACGAACGCCGCGTGGTGTGCGTCGCCTCCTCGAGCGACGACACCGCGCACTTCTTCTCGGACCGCGCGGCGCGACCCTGCGGGCGCTTCGCCCTCGTCGCGCGACGCCGGCCCGCCGAACGCGTGACGCGAGGTGCCGAGTGAACCGCGCCGAGCACTTTCGTTACACGGGCCTCGAGGTCAGCGATGACACGCTCACCGGGCACTGGGAGCTTGACGGGCGCCACTTCGTCGAACACGTGCACTTCGAGAACACCGGCCCACTGCGTCGCCCGGCCCTCGCGGGCGTGGCCCAAGTCTGGTACCTCCTCGCGGGACTCTCGTACTACAAGGCCGGAGCCGCGCGCACCGTCGACCTCGGTGAGACCCCCGTCGGGGCGGCCGGTCGCGCGCTGGTGGAGGCTGCCCTGCGCGACGGACTCGGCGAATATTCCTATCGCAACGACCTCGTGCTCGACGACGTGACCTTGGTCGGGGGGGCGCCGGTCGCGACGTTCTCTCCCGACGTCGATCCGTCTCGCGTCCTCATCCCCTTCGGCGGTGGGATCGACTCCGTGGTGACCGTCCAGGAGCTCGATCACCTCGAGAGATCGCTCTTCGTGGTGAGCCCGGCGGGAGGGCGTTTCGCCCCCCTCGAAGCCACGGCCGCGGTGACGGGTCTGGCCATCGTGCGCGCCACCCGCCACCTCGATCCCCAGATCCTGCGCGGCGACGTCAACTTCTTCAACGGCCACGTTCCCGTGACGGCCATGGTCAGCGCGCTCGCGGCCGTGGCGGCCGTGGCGTCAGGTCACGGGGCCGTGGCGATGAGCAACGAGCATTCGGCGTCGGCGCCGAACCTGCGCTGGCGCGGGCGCGACATCAATCACCAGTGGAGCAAGTCCTGGATCGCCGAGCTGCTGTTGGCCGACGCCCTCGCCGAGCGCGTCGGTGACGACTTCTTCATCGGCAGCTTCTTGCGCGACCGTAGCGAGCTGTGGGTCGCCGCACGCTTCGCGGCGGCTCCGCAGTTTCACCACGTGTTTCGTAGCTGCAACCGGGCCTTCGCCCAGCAGCCCGGCCAGCGCGCCCGACAGTGGTGCGGGACCTGCGACAAGTGCCTCTTCATCAACTTGATCCTGGCGCCGTTTCTCGAGCGCGACGGGCTTCGCGAGATCTTCGCGAGCGAGCCCCTGAGCGACTCGCGTCTGGAGCCCACGTTGCGATCTCTGGTGGGCCTCGGCCTCGAGCACAAGCCCTTCGAATGCGTCGGCGACCCCGACGAGAGCGCCGTCGCGCTGCGCCGGGTGAGTGAGCTACCCCAGTGGGCGGACGTGGCGCGACTCGCGGACGTGGCCCGACTCACCTCGCCCGAGCGCGACTTCGACGAGTTGCTCCAGCGCCAAGGGAGGAGCCGTGTTCCGGCCCACTGGCTTCGCTGACTTGACGGGGCGACGAGTGGGGATCTTCGGCCTCGGCGTGGAGGGCCGCGCCACCCGGCGACGACTCGCCGGCGTCACCGCTGACCTGGTCGTGGTCGACGACCACCCGAGCGACGACGAGGTGCTCGCCACCGCCGACGGTGGCCTCGCCGTCCTGATGACGTGTGACGTGGTGATCAAGAGTCCCGGCATCCCGCGACGACGTGACGACGTCATCGCCCTGGAGGCGCACGGCGTCAGTGTCACCTCCGCCTTGAACTTGTGGATGCACGAGGTGGACCGCACCCGGGTCATCGCGGTGACGGGCACCAAGGGCAAGTCCACGACGACCTCGCTCATCGCCTTCTTCCTGACGTGCCTGGGCGAGGAGGCCGTGGTCCTGGGTAATATCGGCCGCCCGCCGTACGATCCCGACGTGGCGACCTCGCGAGGATGGCTCGTCGTCGAGGTGTCGAGTTTCCAGTCGCTCGACCTCACCCTGGCCCCCAGTCTCGTGTGCGTCACCTCGCTCGGCGCCGACCACCTCGATTGGCACGGCAGTCTGGCGCAGTACCACCAGGACAAGCTGCAGATCACGCGGGCGGCGGGCGACCACGTGACCCTGCTCTCCCCCGTGAGCGAGCTCCGCGACGCGACGGACTCGATGGGCGGCGAACTCGTCATCGCCTCGAAGGACGAGACGGGCCTGAGCGAGCGCCTCGGGTTGCTCGGGGCCCACAACGACCTCAACGTGGGCCTCGCCCTCGACGCCGTCGCCCGGGTGACGGGTCGCGACGTCGACCACGTGCGCGCCGCCGCGACCGCGCACGCCGCGCACTTCGTCCCGCTGCGCGGTCGTCTCACGCCGGTGGCGACGTCGACGCGCACGCCCTTGCCCCTGCGATTCGTCGACGACGGTCTCGCCACGGCTCCCCTCCCCACCCTCGCCGCTCTGGAGGTCTTCGCCGACCAGAGCGTGGCCCTGATCGCCGGCGGTTTCGACCGGGGGGTGGACTACCGCGAGCTGGCCGAATTCCTCGACCAACGCGCTCACCCCACGCACTTAGTCTTCATGGGACCCGCGGGAGAGCGCCTCGCGCGGCAGTGTCGTTCGGTGGCCCGCCACCCGGCCTCCGACATGGCGAGCGCCGTGCGCCTGGCGGCCGACGCCCTGCCGGCGGGGGGCGTGGTGCTCTTGTCGCCGGCGGCGCCCAGCTTTGACGCGTACCGCGATTGGTCCGAGCGCAGCGACGACTTCGCCCGATGCGTGGCGCGCTACCTCGAGACGATCACTCCGGACTGACTCGGTGCCCTCGGGCACCGGGCAATGGAGCCTGGGAGGAGATTCGAACTCCTGACCTGCGCATTACGAATGCGCTGCTCTACCGACTGAGCTACCCAGGCGCGAGTAGACACACTACCCGATGATTGACGACACCTCAGAGGCGCGCCAGCGACAACATGAGGTCCGTGATCAGTAACGCCTCGTCGATATTGGTCGAGAGCCGTTCGTTGGCCGCGACCAGGAGATCGATGGCCTCCAGCGACGCCGCGACGCGATGACGCGCCCGACCCTCGGACTCCCCCGTCTCGCGGACTTCCGTCAAGGCGGCGACCATCCGGTCGCGATACACCCCCGTCAACACGCTGATGCCGAAGCGCAGCTCCTCGAGACGAAAGCGGCGCTCCTCGCGTTTGAACTGTGCCTCGATCTCCTTGCGATTACCCAACGAGCGAAGTCCGACCTCTTTGGCTTCGCGGGTACGGCGCGCCAAGTCCTCGGCGTGCCACGCGCTCAGCGGCGCCATCGCGGCGTCGATCGCCGCCGTGAGATCGAAGGCCAAGGTGGTCGCGCCCGCCGCCGTGCCGGTCAATACCTCGGGGACCGATCGCCACGTCGCGAGGCGTTCGCCCAAGCCGGGGTCCCGGACCAGGATCCGCGCGCGCGCCAGGTTCCCCCCGGCCGAGCGCGCCGCGGTCGCCGCGACCTCGGCCGACGCGCCTTCGCGGACCAAGACGCGAGTGAGGTCGGACTCGCTCATGGCCTGAAAGGTGATCGACACGCAGCGCGAGACGATGGTGTCGAGGGTCTCGGGTAGTTCGGCGGCGCTCAGGAGGAAGATGGTCCGCGTCGGGGGTTCCTCGAGCGACTTGAGCAACGCCGGCGCGGACGGCGCCGCACCCGCGACGGTCAGTTCGATGTCGCGCACCACCATGATCTGGTATCCCGCACCCAGGGGTCGACGACGCGAGATACGGTCGAGTTCTCGCAGATCGTCCACCCGCCACGTCACGCCCGCGCGGTCGGCGACGTGCACGTCGGGGTCGACGCCGTGGAGGACCTTGCGGCACGCCTCGCAGGTGCCGCAGCCGAAGTCGGGACACTGTAGCGCCGCCGCGAAGGCAATCATGGCGTCGTGCACGTTCGTGCCCGCCGGTCCGGCGAACAAGTACGCGTGCACCGGCGTACGCACGTAGTGACGCATCGCGCTGACGGCCCGGTCCTGCCCCACCAGTGGGTCGAAGACGTCGCTCACCAGCCGCCAGCGTCCAATCGTTCGTCGATGACGTGCGCCACCTGCTCGGGGGTGGCGCGACCGTCGACGACGTACCAGTGGTGCGGATCGCGCCGGGCCATGTCGAGGTATCCCTCACGCACTCGCTCGTGGAATTCGGCGTCGGCGGACTCGAAACGGTCCTCGGCGTTACGCGCTCGCCGTTCGTTCGCGGTGTCGATGTCGATGTCGATGAGGACCGTGAGCTCCGGACGGCACTGCGCGATCGCCAGCTCCGTGGCCGCCTGGAGCAGGTCCAACGAGACTCCGCGGCCGTAACCCTGGTAGGCGAGAGTCGAGGCGAAGTATCGGTCGGCGACGACGTTGGTGCCGCTCGCCAACGCCGGTTCGATCACCGTGGCCACGTGATGCGAGCGGTCCGAGAGCATCAGTAGTGACTCCGTCGCCGGCGTCATCGGCGTCTGAGCGTCCAGGAGCCACTGGCGCAGCTGCGCACCGAGGGGGGTGTCCCCGGGCTCGAAGACGAAGTGGGCGTCGCGCTCGCGCGCCACGCGACGCGCCTGGGTGCTCTTGCCGCAGGCGTCAATCCCCTCGAAGACGACGAAGTGTCCCCGCGTCACTAGTCGTCCGCGCGCGCCGCCGCCGCGAGCGCGGCGTTGGCCCGAGCGCCCTTCGCCTGCGCCGCCCGCTTGGTGGCCCCGGTGGCTTTAGCGGCACCCGTGGCCGAGGTCTTCTTCGCCGGGGACTTCTTGGTCGTCGCCTTCTTGGCGGCCGCCTTCTTGGCGGGAGCCTTCTTGGCCGGAGCCTTCTTGGCCCGCGTCGACGGCTCGGCGTTGCGCCGTTCGGCCAACAATTCGCACGCGCGGTCGAGCGTCAGCGTGTCGACGGTGTCCCCGAGGCGCAACGTCGCGTTGGCCTCTCCGTCGGTGACGTAGAGGCCGAATCGGCCCGAGCGCACGACGACCGGACGCTTGGTGACCGGGTCCTCGCCCAACTCCTTGAGCGGACCGGCCGCGGCCCGGCGTCCGCGCGCCTTGGGTTGCGCCAGGAGCGCGAGCGCTCCGGCGAGGTCAATCGTGAAGATCTGCTCCTCGCTCTCGAGCGAACGCGTCTCCTTGCCCCAGGTGAGGTAGGGGCCGTAGCGGCCGTTCTGCGCGAGAACGGGTTGATCGTCCTCGGGATGGTTCCCCACCGTGCGCGGCAGGCTCAGCAGGCGCAGCGCGTCATCGATGGTCACCGACTCCGGTGACATCGTCGAGAAGAGCGACGCGGTGCGCGGCTTGTCCTTGGGTGAGGTCACCTCGCCGACTTGCACGTAGGGACCGTAGCGACCCGCCTTCAAATAGATGGGTTGGCCGTCCTCGTCGGTGCCGAGCTGGCGGTCGTTGCTCGGCGCGGCGAGCAACTCCAGCGCGTGAGTCACGGTGAGCGAATCGGGCTCGGTGGCTTCGGGGATCGAGACGCGGTCCTCGCCGTGCACGAGGTAGGGGCCGTAGCGACCCGAGCGCACCGAGACCGCGAGCCCGTCGGGGGCGGTGCCCAGCTCGATCGAGTTGATCGCCGCGAAATCGAAGTCGTGTTGCACGTGGGTCATGTGCTCGAGCCCGCGCTGGGCCAACTCGGTCGTCGCCGCGGGGTTGCCGAAGTAGAACTTGTGCAACCAGGGTTCGAGGTCCTCGCGCCCGTCGGCGATGTCGTCGAGTTGATTCTCCATCTCCGCGGTGAACTGGTAGTCGACCAAGTCCGCGAAGTAGGTCTGGAGCAGGTTCACCACGGCGAAGGCGCGAAACGCCGGCACCAGCGACTTGCCCTTCTTCCAGACGTACCCGCGACGGTCGATCGTCTTCATGACGCTGGCGTACGTCGAGGGCCGACCGATGCCCAGGTCCTCGAGCTTCTTGATCAAGGTCGCCTCGGAGTAGCGATCGGGGGGCTGGGTGTCGTGCGATTTCATCGCGACATTCGCCACGCCCACGCGAGCGCCCTCACGAAGGTCGGGCAAGATGCGCTCCTGGTCGGCCAATTCCGCCTCGGGGTCGTCGGTCCCCTCGACGTAGGCCCGACGAAAACCGGGGAACTCGATGCGCAGTCCCGTCGCGGTCAGTCCCGCCTCGACGTCGCCCTCGAAGCCGGTGACCGCGCCGAGTGCGGCGCGCAGTCGCACCCGGTCCTGGGTGAGTCGAGCGTCGACCATCTGCGAGGCGATGGTGCGCTTCCACACCAGGTCGTAGACGGCCAGCTCGTCGCCACCGAGCGAGGCCTGAGCCTCGTCGAGCGTGCGAAAGACCTCGCCGGCCGGGCGAATGGCCTCGTGCGCCTCCTGCGCGTTCTTCACCTTGCGGTCGTAGCGGCGCGGGGCGTCGGCGACGTAGTCGTCGCCGAACATCGAGGCCGCCATGGAGCGCGCGGCGTGGATGGCTTCGCTCGACAACGTCGTCGAGTCGGTACGCATGTAGGTGATCCAGCCCTGTTCGTAGAGGCGCTGCGCGGCGCGCATGGTCCGCTCGGGGTCGAAGCGCAGTTTGCGGCTGGCCTCGATCTGCAGCGACGAGGTCATGAAGGGCGGCTGGGGACGCTGCGTGCGCGGGGTGGAGGTGATGGACACCACCGTGACCTCGGTGGCGCCGAGCGCGGCGGCCACCGCGTGGGCGCTCGCCTCGCTCAGCACCTCCACACTGGCGCTCGCGTCCAAGCGACCCGACGCGTCGAAATTCTTCCCGGTGGCCAGCGCGAGACCGTTCAGGGTGTCGACCGTGGCCTCGAAGGGGGACTCGGGATGCAGGGTGGCCGTGACGTCGAACCAGGTCGCCGAGGTGAAGGCCATCCGTTCGCGCTCGCGTTCGCAGACCAGCTTGATCGCCACCGACTGCACGCGGCCCGCCGAGCGCGCCTTGTCGACCGCCCGCCACAGCACCGGCGACACCTCGTAGCCCACCAGGCGGTCGAGGAAGCGGCGACCCTCCTGGGCGTCGACGAGTCGCAGGTCCAGGTCGCGAGTGTCGTGCACCGCGCGTTCGATGGCGGCGGGCGTGATCTCGTGGAAGACCATCCGCTTGACCGGGACCTTGGGGCTGAGGACCTCCTGGAGGTGCCAGGCGATCGCTTCGCCCTCGCGGTCTTCGTCGGTCGCCAGGTAGAGCTCGTCGACCTGTTTGAGTGCGGTCTTGAGCTCGCTGACGATCTTCTTGCGGTCGCTCGAGACCACGTAGACGGGCTTGAAGTGATCGTTCACGTTGATCCCGAGGCGGGCCCACTTCTCGCTCTTGACCGACGCGGGGATGTCCGCCGCGCTCTGGGGCAGGTCGCGGATGTGACCAATGGACGGCTTGACGATGTAGTCGGGCCCGAGCATGCTCTGGATGCGGGTCGCCTTCGCGACCGATTCCACTATTACGAGGGCTCGCGCCATGTCACCACCTTTCGTCCTCTCGACCGACAGTCGTACTACAAACTAGACAGCACCGTACCCAACCACGGTGATGGACCCACGCGACCCCCCGGGGGCTCCGCCCCCGCACCCCACCAACGGTCGGGGCTCTGACCAGGATTAATCGTCGCTCGCCGGCGCCGCGACAATTTCGTACTGGGGGTTCAAGATCACGGCCTCGCGTCGCAGGGACGTGACCGTGCCGCGCACCAGCAACCGGGTGCCGCGTTCGATGCCCGGCACCACCGTACGACCCTGGAAGATCAGCGCCACCGAACCGGTGTTGTCGACGATCATGCACCGCAGGTCGCTCGTCCCGTTCTCGCGCGTGATGGTCATCGCGCGCACCCGACCGGCGATCTCGACGAAGTTGCGCTCGCGCAGTCCCCCGATCGGCGCTGATCCGACCGATCGTTCGGCGAGCTTGACGTCGGCCTCGAGGTGGGACTCTTGACGCACACCCCCGCGGACCACTTCGTCGCTGATCGGCACCTCGGTGAGGTCGCCCTCGGCCATGCGACGCCGACTCGCGCGATACGGGATGATGGTCGCCGCCGTGCGCGGGATCTGCATGACGGCCCCGGCCATGGCGTCAGCCGTCCGGTCGTGCAGCAGGCGCTGCAGGCGCGACACGAAACCTCGTCGCGGCAGGATCACCATGCAAAAGACGTCGGGGTCGCGCACGATGTCCGCGACCAGTTCGAGAGCGGCGCGGTCGAGGCGGCGGTCCTCGCACTCCACGACTTCGAGACTCACCGATTCCGACGCGGTGTTGGGTCGGCCCCACTTCTCCTCGAGCGAACGCGTCACCATGGGGTCGATATCGAAGTGCACCGCGCGCACCGAATAGGCGTTCAGCGTGTTGCAGTACTGCAGCGCCCGCTCGGTGGCGAGGTCGTAATGGTCGACGAAGACCACGACGCGATTGGTGCGGATGTTCATCGGCTCGGAGGTCGCCGAGGACTCGAAGGCGTGGGTCTCACGCTCGTACTGCTTGTGGAAGCGAATGAGCGCCAGGTACATCAGGGGACCCACCACCGCGATGATCCAGGCGCCCTCCTTGAACTTCACGGTGATGAAGATCAGCACCACGATGGCCGTGACCGTCGCGGAGAGCCCGTTGATGAAGATTCCCCGACGCCAGTGGCCCTCGCGGGTACGTCGGTGCATCGCCACCATGCCCAGGCCGGCCATCGTGAAGCCGGTGAAGACACCGATGGCGTAGAGCGCGATGAGCGAGTTGACGTTGCCCTTGAAGATCAAGATCAGCGTCAACGACACCACGCCGAGCAGGATGATGCCGTTGGAGAAGGCCAGGCGGTGGCCACGTTTCGTGAGCTGGCGCGGCAGGTACTTGTCGGTGGCGACGTAGTTGGCGAGAAAGGGGAAACCATTAAAGGAGGTGTTCCCACCGGTGTAGAGGATGAACACCGTCGCGAACTGGACGATCAAGAAGAACACGTGGCCCGATCCGGTCGTGCCGAAGACGGCCCCTACTTCTTGAGAGACCACCGTGGGCGAGCCGGCGCTGAAGGGCAACGCGTGCGTCCAGTGGGCCAACAGCGCCGTGCCGACGAGCAAGAAGCCCAGCACGCTCGACATCACGATCAGGGTCTGGCGGGCGTGCAGCGACTCGGGCCGCTTGAAACTGGCCACGCCATTGGAGATGGCCTCGAGACCGGTCAACGACGAACCGCCGTTGGCGTAGGCGCGCAACAACGCGATGAAGGCCAGCCCCATCAACGGTCCCGATCCCTTGACCCCCAGGTGGTACCCCAGCGCGGTATTGGTGGGGATCGCCACCGTGTGCAGCGTGCCCGCGAAGTACTTGTAGTACCCGTAGATGATGGTCGAGGCCAACGCCAGGATGTAGAGATAGGTCGGCAGCGCGAAGTAGCTACCCGCTTCGCGCAGCCCGCGCAGGTTACCGAAGATCAAGATCAGCACCACCGCGACGGTGATCTTGAGGGAGTACGGGACCAGGACCGGGATGGCGCTCGTCAGCGCGTTGGTGCCCGCCGCCACCTGGACGGCGACGGTCACCGTGTAGTCGATCAGGAGCGCCACTGCGGCGATCTGGGCGATGCGCGGACCGAAGTTCTCGCGCGCCACCACGTACGCGCCCCCGGCCTGGGTGTAGTACTTGATCACGTCCCAGTACGACAGCGTCACGAAGAGCAGGACGCCGATGATCACGAACATGATCGGCACGACCAGCGAGAAGGCGGCCAGTCCGATGAAGGGCGTCATCTGCACGAGGATCTCCTCGGTACCGTACGCCGACGACGAGATGCAGTCCGGGGCGAGCACCCCGAGGGCCACCACGCGGCCCAGACGCTCGCCGCTCAATTGCTCGGTGACGTACGGCCGCCCTAAGAGGATGCGCTTCAGCCGGTATCCCAGGGTCTCGGGGTAGACCGCCGCCACGTTGGCGTGCGACGTGAGGACCGGCGAGTTCTTGGCCAGCTGCTTGTCGGCTTCAGACACGATGACCACCATAGACGGCGAGAGCAAATCTTCCCGTAGTTGCGGCTGCGCGGTGCCGTGTGGTGAGATGGGGCCGTGCATATCGTCGTGGTCGGTTGTGGCCGAGTGGGGTCCGGACTGGCCATGCAACTCGCGGACGAGGGTCACTCGGTCGTCGTCATCGACAAGGACCGCGATGCCTTTCGCCGACTGATTCGCTTCAATGGTCGCACCATTCACGGGTCGGGCTTCGACCGGGACGTCCTGGCCAAGGCCGAGGCCGGACAGGCCGACGCCCTGGCGGCGGTGACCCGCGGTGACAACACCAACATCCTGTGTGCGCGCATCGGCCGCGACAACTACGGGATCAAGAACATCGTGGCGCGGATCTACGACCCCCAGCGCGCGGGGATCTACATGAAACTCGGCATCCCGACGGTGGCCACCTCGCTGTGGACCGCCCAACAGGTGAAGCGCTGGATCATCCCCCAAGACGACACCATCGAGTGGACCGACGGGACCGCCACGTTGCACCTCGTCGAGCGCATCGTCCCGGACCACCTCGCCGGCCAGGAACTTCGCCACTTCTCCTTCGGCACGCACGTGCGACTCGTGGGCATCATGCGCGGTGGCAAGGGGCGACTCGACATCGAGGGACTCTTCGCGCAGGAGGACGACGTGCTGGAGTTCATGGTGACCAGCGAAGGCCTCGAGGAACTCAACGAGATGTTGGCGGCGACGCGCGCATGAGAGTCGTCATCGCCGGTGGCGGCTCCGTGGGGACGGCGATCGCCCTCGACCTGGTGGACCGCCACCACGACGTGACGCTGATGGAGCACATGTCCGACGTCGCCGAAAAATTGCGCGGCACGTTGCACGGCGTGAACGTGGTCAACGCGGACGCCTGCGAGTACTCCTCGCTCTCCGCGGTGGATTTGCGCGGAGCGGACGTGATTATCGCCGCGACCGGGGACGACGAGGACAACCTGGTGGTGAGTTGGCTCGCCAAACAGGAATTCGGCGTGCCGCGCGTCATCGCGCGGATTAACAATTCGAAGAACGAGTGGCTCTTCCGTGAGACCTGGGGCGTCGACGTGGCCGTCTCCACCCCGGCGTTGATCACCTCGTTGGTCGACGAGGCCGTCGAGGTGGGCTCGGTCATCAACCTCATGGACCTCGCCCAGGGTCGCATGCACTTGTGCGAGATCACCCTGGCCTCGGATTCCCCGGCCGTCGCCCAGGGCCAGACCCTGGACGAATTGCGACTGCCCGATAACGTGCGGGTCGTGACGGTCGTGCGCAACGACCAGCCCATGATGCCCCACGAGACCATGCACTTCTTGGAGCACGATCACGTGATTCTCATCACCCGTGGTGACGCCTCCGACGCCTGCGCCACCGCCTTCATCGGCTGAGGGCCCGAATGGCCACCGGACGGGGCCTAGCATGGATTGCGTGCGCGCCGCATTCTTCGACCTCGACAAGACCGTCATCGCGAAGGCGTCGATGGTCGCGCTCGGACCCGAGTTCCACGCGCGCGGATTGCTGCGTCGGCGCACCCTGATTCGCGGCGTCTTTCTACAGATTCTGTTCTTGCGCTTCGGCGCCAGCGAGGAGCGACTAGCCAAAATTCGTCGTTCCGTCCTCAAGATCACCAAGGGCTGGGACCACGACGAGGTGCGCACGCTGGTGGCCGAGACCCTCAACGAGATCATGGAACCCCTCATCTACTCCGAAGCGCTCGAACTCATCCGTCACCACCAGGACTCCGGGGATGAGGTCTGGTTGGTCTCCACCTCACCGGCCGAGATCGTGGAGCCCTTCGCGGAAATCCTCGGTATCACCGGGTCCATCTCATCCAAGGCCATGATCGACGAGAACGGCAAATTCACTGGCGAGATGGAGTTCTACGCGGTGGGTGACAACAAGGCCCTGGCCATGCACGAGGTCGCGCGCGACCGCGGCATCAACATGAGCGAGTCCTTCGCCTACTCCGACTCCGAGACCGACATCCCGATGCTGATGGCCGTGGGTCACCCCTTCGCGGTCAACCCCGACCGCGCCCTCACGCGAGTCGCCCACGACAACGCCTGGCCCATCTTGAGCTTCACCCACAAGGTTCGGCCCCACGACGGGCACCGCGGGCGGACGCCCTTCGTCGTGTCCGCCGCGGTGTTGGGAGTGCTGGCCCTCATCGGGCGTAGTCAGTCGAAGCGCTAGAGCGTCAATAAGTCGCGCGCGCCCGTGTCGGACGACGGGTGACGCAACTTGGACATCGCGCGCGCCTCGATCTGTCGGATCCGCTCGCGCGTCAGGTTCATCTCAGCGCCCACGTCTTCGAGGGTGCGAATCTCCCCCGCGCCGTCGAGCCCGAAACGCATCCGCAAGATCTTCTGCTCGCGCTCGTCGAGGGGCTGCAGCAGCTTCTCGATCGCCGCCGGCATCATCTTGACCGCCGCGACGTCGAAGGGAGATTCGGCCGACCGGTCTTCGACCACGTCGCCGAGTTCGGCGTCGCCGTCCTCGCGTAGGGGCTCGGAGAGCGAAATGGGTTCGGAACGGAAGCGCAACGCTTCGATCAGCTTGTCCTCGGGCATCTCGCACTCGTCACAGAGTTCCTTGATCGTCGGCGGACGGCCGAACTTGAGCTCGAGTCGCGACTGCGCCTTCTGCACTCGCGCCAGGGTGTCGCCCGCGTGCACCGGCAGTCGAATCGTCCGACCGGTGTTGGCGATACCGCGAGTGATGGCCTGACGAATCCACCAGGTGGCGTACGTCGAGAACTTAAAACCCTTGCGCCAGTCGAACTTCTCGACGGCGTGCATCAGTCCGAGGTTGCCCTCTTGGATCAGGTCCAGCAAGGGCAGGCCCGACGCCTGATACTTCTTGGCGATCGAGACCACTAGGCGTAGGTTGGACTGGACGAAATCACGTTCCGCCTGGTCGCCGCGGTGCGCGGCGCGCTTCAGGGCCGCCTTGCGCGCGGGGGTCAGCTTGACCTTCTTGTCGGCCTCGGCGGCCTCCAACTCGGCCTTGGCCTCGCGGCCCTCCTCGATCGTCTGCGCCAAGTGAACCTCGTCGTCCTTGGTGAGCAGGGTGTACTGCCCGATGTCCGATAGGTACAGTCGGACGAGGTCTTCGTCGTCGCGATCGACGCGGTCCTTGGCCATGGCACTCCTTCACTCGCGCCGGAGTTTTCCGGCAGCAGTAGTTATACGGTGGTGCGCAACCAGAGCTCTCTTTAGCCCCGCTGACCAAGACTTTCGGCCATTCCCGCGTCGTCGAGGGTGTCGTGAATGGCCCGCGCCGCCAGGGCGAAAGCGGGGTCGTCCACCGGCGCGAGCGTGGCGACGCTCTCCCCAACGGCGCGGATCTCGCGCACCACGGTGTCCGATCCGCGTGCCAGCACGTCCCGACGGAACTCGTCGGTCTCGGCGGCCGAGTAATCACGCAACGTCACGAGGAGTCGCGGTCCCACCACCATGGCCAGGGCGTAGACCGCCAGGACCCCGGTCTCGTCCTGGGCCAGGGCGTTGTGCAGCACCGCGTACACCATCGGATCGGGCGCCGTGTCGCCGCGACGCACCTCGAGGGCGAGAGCCCCGAAAGCCCGACTGGCCTCGTGCAGGCGCACCACGAGCGCGTCGGTGCTCGCTGTGGGCGCGCCCTCACCCAAGGCGAGGTAGAGCGCGTCGTACACGGCGGCGAGGTGATCGCCCGCGGGCCAGTCACTCACGGCGTCTCCGGTCGGAACGCGTTGGTGATCGGCATACGCCGGTCGCGACCGAAAGCCTTCTTCGAGATGCGCACTCCGGGGGGCATCTGTCGCCGCTTGTACTCACTGGCGTCCACGAGCCGCGTAATGCGCACCACCAAGTGGGCGTCGTGTCCCGCGGCGATCATCTCCTGGGCGGTGTAGTCCTCCTCGACGTAGAGCTCGAGCAGGGGATCGAGCTCCTCGTAGGGCGGCAGCGACTGGTCGTCGCGCTGGTCGGGACGCAGCTCCGCGGACGGGGCCTTCACCAGGACGTCGAAGGGGATCGGCTCGGGGTCACCCTGCGCGGCGGCCAGCGCATTGCGGTAGCGACACAGTTCGTACACCAAGGTCTTGGGCACGTCCTTGATGACGGCGAAGCCGCCCGCCGAGTCGCCGTAGAGGGTGGAGTACCCCGTCGCCATCTCCGACTTGTTCCCGGTCGTCAAGACGATGGCCCCGGTCTGGTTCGACACGGCCATCAAGAGGACTCCGCGAATCCGCGATTGCAGGTTCTCCTCGGTCAGGCCTCGGAGTTCCTCGCCGAGGGCCGCCTCGAGCATGGTCGTCAGGGTCGCGTGGGCCGCCTCGATGCCGACGGTATCGATGTCGATGTCCAGGCGCCGGGCCAATTCGTACGCGTCGCGCACCGAGTGCTCCGACGAATAGCGCGAGGGCATCGCGAAACCGTGCACCGCCCGCGCCCCCACCGCGTCCACGGCGATGGCCGCCACCAACGACGAGTCGACACCGCCCGAGAGACCGAGGATGGCGCTACGAAAACCGTTCTTGCGCAGATAGTCGCGCGTCCCCATGACGAGCGCCTCGTAGATCTCCGCCACGGCGGTGGCCGGTTCGGCCACGTGATTGACGTGGGGCGCCGCGGCGCGCTCGTCGCGCGTCTCGAGGCTGGCGATCAGGACTCCGGCCGAGGACGCGCGCGCCTCGACGTCAACCACCAGGAGTTCCTCTTGGAAGGCGGTCGCTCGCGCCACCACGCGACCCGTGGCGTCCACCACCACGCTCTGACCGTCGAAGACCAATTCGTCTTGTCCGCCCACCAGGTTCACGTAGGCGATGGGGCATCCGGTCTCGAGGGCGCGCTCGCGCAACATCGCCTCGCGATCGTCGCGGCGTCCGCGCGCGAAGGGTGAGGCGTTGGCGACCACCAACAACGTCGCTCCCTGGTCGGCCAGTTCGCGCGCTGGCCCCCCCGAGGTCCAGACGTCTTCGCAGATGAGGAGCCCGACGGCGACGCCGTCGACGTTGATGATCGTGCCCTCGCCCAGTCCGGGATGGAAGTATCGCTGTTCGTCGAAGACGTCGTAGTTCGGGAGCAGTCGCTTGGTCGCGATGGGACCGATTCCCTCCACCGAGACCGTGGCGAGCGCATTGGCGATGTGGGGCAAGACGACCCGAGCGTCGTTGGCGAGGCGGGTGACGTCGCGACCATCCATCGAGGGGGCGAGGACGACGCCGGGACCCTCGGCCATGATCGTGCCCACGAGCATCGCGGGCACGTTGCGGGCACTCGCCAAATCGTCGAGGCTGCGGCGCGCCGCTTCCCAAAAACCCTCCTTGAGCAGGAGATCCTCCGGCGGGTACCCGGTCAGGGCCAGTTCGGGGGTCACCACCAACGCGGCGCCCACCGCACCGGCCTGGGTCCGCAACCGCTGCAGCGTCTCAACGTTCTGCGCGAGACCGCCGACCACCGAATTCATCTGGGCCAGGGCGAGACGAAGAACGGGCACGCGTCGAGCCTACCGGGGCGCTCACCCCCGTTTTCGGGCGAAGGTTTACACGGGGTTAACAGAACAGGGGGTGGGTAGTTGTTTCCCTCCGGCAAACTAGGGTTCGCGTGCACGACGCACCGCATTCGTAAGGAGCAATCATGTCGTATCAGGCTGAATACATCTGGATTGACGGTACGGAGCCGACCCGTGAACTGCGCTCGAAGACGCGCATCATCGCTGACGGCAAGAAGCCCGTCATTTGGGGCTTCGACGGTTCGTCGACCAACCAGGCCACCGGTCACTTCTCGGACTGCGTCTTGATGCCGGTGTGGACCTGCAAGGACCCGCTGCGCGGACCCAAGGACATCCTCGTCCTGTGCGAGGTGCTCAACCCCGACATGACCCCCCACGTGACCAACACCCGCCACGCCGCTGCCGAGGCCGCCAAGAAGTACGCCAGCTTCGAGCCGATGTTCGGTATCGAGCAGGAGTACACCTTCTTCCAGGACGGCCGGCCCTACGGCTGGCCGGAGGTCGGCTACCCGGCCCCCCAGGGCCCCTACTACTGCGGCGTCGGTGGATCCAAGATGCCCGGACGTGACATCGTCGAAGCGCACACTCTGGCGTGCATGGAGGCGGGCATTTCCATCGAGGGCACCAACGCCGAGGTGATGATGGGCCAGTGGGAATTCCAGCTCGGCGTTCTCGACACGCTGGCCATCGGTGACCAGATCTGGGTCGCGCGCTGGTTGCTGCAGCGCATCGCCGAAGAGTTCGACGTCGAGGTGTCCTTCGACGCCAAGCCGATCAAGGGCGACTGGAACGGCGCGGGTGCGCACACCAACTTCTCGACCAAGCAGATGCGCGCCACGGGTGGCTGGGACGCCATCATCGCGGGCTGTGAGGCGCTGGGCACTCGCGTCAAGGAGCACATCGCGGGCTACGGCGTCGGCATCGAGGACCGTTTGACCGGGGCTCACGAGACGGCGCCGTACAACAAGTTCTCCTACGGCATCTCGAACCGGGCGTCGTCGATCCGCATCCCCGGTGGTGTCGCGCGCGAGAAGAAGGGCTACCTCGAGGACCGTCGTCCCAACGCCAACATGGACCCCTACGTCGTCGCGCGCCTCATGGTCGAGACGATTTGTGGGGCCGCGGCCGCGAGCAAGACCCCGGCGAAGAAGGCTCCCGCCAAGAAGGCGGTGGCCAAGAAGGCCCCGGTGAAGAAGGTCGCCGCGAAGTAGTCCCCCCAGGGAAAGTTCCCAGAAGACCCGCCACCGACGAGGTGGCGGGTCTTCTCTTTCCCCCACGATGGCCCTCCCCACGGAAGGTGAGAGAATGTCCCTTATGCACAGTCAGGCCCAGTACGTCCTTCGCACCGTCGAGGAGCGCGGCGTGCGCTTCGTCCAGCTCTGGTTCACCGACGTCCTCGGACGCCACAAGGCGTTCCACGTCACGCCGGCCGAACTCGAAGACGCCCTCGACCAGGGCATGACCTTCGACGGGTCGTCCATCGACGGCTTCTCGCGCACCAGTGAATCCGACGTTTTGGCCCGACCCGACCTCACCACCTTCCAGCTACTTCCCTGGTACGAGGAGGGCACCGGCATCGCGCGGGTCTTTTGCGACATCGTCAACATCGACGGCACCCCCTTCGACGGTTGTCCGCGCCAGCAACTTCGCCGCGTCCTCGACGGGGCCCTGGCCCAGGGGTACAACTTCTACGTCGCGCCCGAGATCGAGTACTTCTACTTCTCCTCGGCCTCCGACGCGGGACGCCCCGAGCCCCTCGACCGCGGCAGTTACTTCGATCTCACCACCGACGACGTGGCGAGCCAACTCCGTCGTCGCACGGTGCTCACGCTGGAGGAAATGGGCATCGGCGTGGAGCACGCGCAGCACGAGGACGCTCCCGGTCAGCACGAGATCGACCTGCGCTACACCGACGCCCTGACCATGGCCGACACCGTGATGTCGGTGCGTCACGTCGTCAAGGAGCTCGCCCGCCAGGCCGGGGTGGCCGCGTCGTTCATGCCCAAGCCCCTCGTGGGGGTGCAGGGTTCGGGGATGCACACGCACCTGTCGCTGTGGCGCGACGACCACAACGCCTTCATCGGCGACGGTCCCTACGGACTCAGCGAGGTCGCGGTGAAGTTCATGGCCGGACTCTTGCACCACGCCCCCGAGATCACCGCCATCACGAACCAGTGGGTCAACTCCTATAAGCGACTGATGCCCGGCGGAGAAGCTCCCGTCGGGGTGGAGTGGGCCCGCTTCAACGCCGCCGCGCTGGTGCGCGTCCCCTCGGTCAAGCCCGCGCGGATCGACTCCACTCGACTGGAGTACCGCTCACCCGATCCCGCCGCCAATCCGTACCTGGCCTTCGCGGTCATTTTGGCCGCCGGTCTGCGCGGGGTGAACGGTGACTACCCCCTACCCGGGGAGGGCGAAGTGGTGGCCAAATTGCCGCAGTCGCTCGGTGAGGCCGTCGACCTCATGGCCGGGTCGGAGCTGCTCCACGAGACCATCGGCGAGCACCAAGTCGAGTGGTTCCTGCGCAACAAGCGCACCGAATGGGACGCCTACCGGGCCCAGGTCACGCCCTTCGAACTCGACCGGTACCTGCCCCTCCTATGAGCGACGTCGTCCTGTGCGTGCCCGCGTGTGAGGGGCCGGTGCGCAAAGCGTGTGACGTCACGGGCGTGACCGCGGTGGTCGCCTCGAGCGGGCGACTCAACGAGATCGCCTCGCTCGAACCCACCGACGGATTCGCCGGCGCAATCATCAACGCCTCGGCGTTCCCGTTCACCGAAGCGATGAACCTCTGTCGCCAACTACGTAGTCGCGAGCGCTCGAGTGGTCCGGTCATCTTGCTGCTCGACCACTACCAACTCGACGACCTCACGTTCCGCGAGGATCTCTTCGACGACTTCGTGGTGGGTCCCTTCGACGTGAGTGAGTTGGCCACGCGGCTTCGTCACCGACTTCGCCGATCGGGCAATGACACGGTCGCCCCCCGGATCGATCACGGGGGTCTGTCGATGAACCTCGAGACCTACCAGGCGACCATCGCCGGGCGGGTGATGGACCTGACCTACATGGAGTACGAGCTCCTTCGCTTCCTCGCCACCAATCCGAACCGCGTGTTCACCCGCGAAACGTTGCTGAGTCGGGTCTGGGGCTACGAGTACTACGGCGGTGCGCGCACCGTCGACGTCCACGTGCGACGACTGCGCGCGAAGCTCGGTGAGGAGCACGCCCACCTCATCCAGACGGTGCGCTCGGTCGGCTACAAGTTCGGCACGTCGAACGAGTTCGACGTCAGTTGAGTCAGTTCAACGGGGCGTAGGCCCACAGCTCCACTTCGGCGCGGGCCCCCGACATCGGAATCCCGGCGATCTGAATGGTCGAACGCGTGGGACGCGGTGCGTCAAAGGCTTCGGTCCACACCTCGTTGCAAGCCGCGAAGTCCGCCACGTCCATCAAAAACAAGGTGCCCTTGACCACCTGGTTCATCGTCGCGCCATTCTCCTCCAGCAACGCCGCGGCGTTGCGCAGGGCCTGACGCAATTGCTCGGCGGCGCCCCCCTCCACGAGAGTCGGCGTCGGCGCGCCCGGCACGGTGCCGAGTTGTCCGGAGAGGATCACGAAATCTCCGGCGCGGCGCGCGGGGGAATACGGTCCGAGGGGGGTCGACACGTCAGCGGCTCAACTGAAGGAGTTGCCGCACCCGCACGTGCGCGTGGCGTTCGGGTTCGTGATGTGAAACCCGGCGCCCTGCAGCCCGTCGGCGAAGTCCAACGTCGAACCGGTCAAGAGGTCCGCGCTCGCGGCGTCCACGGCCACCTTCACGGCACCGAAGGCGGTCACGATGTCGTCGTCGGCGAATTCGGAGTCGAAGTACATGTCGTAGTTGAAGCCCGAGCAGCCGCCCGGCTTGACGGCGACGCGCAGCGCCAACTCCTCGTCGGCGCCCTCGCTGGCGATGAGTTCGGCGACCTTGGCGATGGCGGCGTCGGTCAGAGTGATGGGATCAGCGTTCTTCTTCGAGAGCGTGATGGTGGTGGCGTCGGACATGCAACTCCTTTTCAAAGTTCTGGGCCCCATCGTAGCGGCGCCGGTGGCCGTTGGCGACGGTGATTTTCACCAGTAGCGTCGCATTATGGGACCGGTCGAGGACATACGCCAGCGCCTGGCGCGGGTCCGTGACCCTGAATTGGGCGCCACCATCACCGAATTGGGCATGGTGGGCGACGTCCGCCTCGAGGGGCGCGTCGCCCACGTCGACGTCGCCCTGACGACGGCGAGCTGTCCGCTACGTTCCGACATCGAACGCGACGTCCGCGAGACCGTGATGGAGATGGACGACGTGGACGACGTCGTGGTGCACGTCGGCGTCCTCGACCCCGACGCCAAGGCGGCGCTGATGCGCACCGCGCGGGCCCTGGCCCAAGCGCGAGCGCCCCAGACGAGTATCCCGCGCCGGGCACCGGTCATCATGGTCGCCTCGGGCAAGGGGGGTGTCGGGAAGTCGTCGGTGACCGCCAACCTGGCCGTCGCCCTGGCCCGGAGTGGGCGTCGCGTCGGCGTCCTCGACGCCGACATCTGGGGATTCTCCCTGGCCCGCCTCCTCGACATCACCGGCGACGTCGAGGTGCGACAGGGCAAGATGATGCCGTTGACGCGACCGTGCGGCCCGGGTTCTCTGTCGCTGTTGTCGATGGGTCATCTCGCCGACGAGAAGCAGGCGCTGTTGTGGCGAGGTCTGGTGGTGCAAAAAGCGGTGGCCCAATTCATCGAGGACGCGGACTGGTCCGGTATCGACGTCATGGTCATCGATACCCCGCCGGGCACCGGGGACATCGTCATGACCCTGGCGCGACTATTGCCCCACATGGGCCAAGTGGTGGTCACCACGCCCTCGCGCGCGGCGCAACACGTCGCGGCGCGAGCCGCGGACTTCGCCCGCAAGTCGCACATTCGCCTTCTGGGGGTGGTGGAGAACATGAGCGGCTTCTCGTGCGCCTGCGGTCTGGTGCACTCGCCCCTGGGCATCGGCGGCGGACGCGAACTCGCCGACGAGCTCGGGGTCGACCTGCTCGCACAGATTCCCCTGCGCGACGACGTCGCCGACGCGGGCGACGCCGGACGGCCGGTGGCCAGTGACGAAGTCGACGGGGGAACGTTCTCTCTCTTGGCGACGCGCATCATGGATCTCACGGGTGCGCTCGTCCCCGCCGGGTGCACCGCGCGTCTGCTCGACGCGCTCGACCAGGCCACGTCGGGCGTCGCCGCTCCCCACGCCTAGTCCACGTCGTCACCCTCCTCGCCCGGCACGACGACGACCATTCGACCGTCGCGCATCACGTCACGGGGTTGCACGCGCACCACGGACGAGCGAGCGGCGTCGCCGAGGACGTCATCGACCCGCGAGTAGTGGCTCAATCGACGCAGCGTGTGGACGGTCGGCACCAGCATCGTCCACTCGCCGCAGTCGACGAGGGCGAGAGCCTGCGCGGCACTCGTCCAGACGTGCTCGGTGGTCTCGCGACCGTCGGCGCGCGCCGCTTGCCCCTCGGGGGCGCGCACGACGAAGAAACGCGTGTCGAATCGTCGGGGGCGATCGCGCGGCGTCACCCAGTGCGCCAGGTACGTGACGAGGCCGAGGTCCAGTCGGAGCCCCTCGCGCGCCAGCAATGCGTCCCACTCGGTCGTCCCCTTCAGCACCTCGGCGCGCCAGCGGTCGCGCACCGCGGTCGAGGTCGCCACCGGGTGACCCGCGGCGTCGCACGCGAGCAGCAAGCCGGCCTCCTCGAAGAGCTCGCGCAGGGCGGCGGCGTAGAATTCGCGCGCGCCCGTGGCGAGCGTCAATCGTTCGGCCGCCTCGTCATCGCGCAAACCGCACACCAGTCCCTGCGCAACGACCCGGGCGTCGACGCCATCGACGCCCCCGCCGGGGAACACGAAGGCTCCGGGGGCGGCGGGCGCGGCGGCGGAACGGCGCAACATAAGAATTTCCAGCGAACCATATTGGTCACGAATTACGACGATTGTGGACGCCGGACGGGCATCATTTCGGTCCATAACCCAACCTACATAAGAAGGGCGCGGACGGACGGCGGACGACTCTCCACTAAGTTTGTAGCCAACGCCAGCACCAAGGAGCATCGTGGCCAAGACTGTGTCCGCCCCCAAGTCATCGTCCTCTCGACCCAGCGCGAAGGCGACCCCCGCGAAGGGTCGTCCGGCGGGCCTCTTCACGTGGATCGCGGTCGGTGTCGTCGTGGTCATCGTGGCCGCGCTCGCCATCGTCAAGATCGCCGGTGGGGGCACAACGTCGTCGGGCGCGAGCGGCTGGACCGCGACCGATCCGACCACCGTCGCCCAGGTCACGGGCATTCCCGCCAGCGTCTACGACGCCGTCGGCGTCTCCGAGGCCAGCGCGGTGACGGCGCCGGTCGTGTTGAAGGGTCAGCCCGCCCTCACCGCCAAGAACGCGGCGGGGGCCACCGTGCCCGAAATCCTCTACATCGGCGCGGAGTACTGCCCGTACTGTGCCGCGCAGCGCTGGGCGACGATCGCGGCGTTGAGCCGCTTCGGAACCTGGAGCGGCCTGGGCAACACGTCGAGCGCCTCCAACGACGTCTACGCCAACACCCCGACCTTCACGTTCCTGAAGTCGACGTTCACGTCGAAGTACCTGGTCTTCCGAGGCGTCGAGACCCTCGGCAACGTGTACCCGTACGCCACCTTGATGACGCCCACCAAGGCCGAGTACGCCATCATCAACAAGTACGACACTTCCAATTACATCAACATGTCGTCGAGCAACGATGGGGCCATCCCCTTCATCTCGATGGGCAACCAGTTCCTGGTGTCGGGTGCGAGCTACAACCCCGGCCTACTGACCGGACTCACGCGTTCGCAGATCGCCTCCAACCTCTCAGCGACCACCAGCCCCATCACCAAGGTCATCATCACCTCGGCGAACGAACAGACCGCGGCGATCTGCAAGTTGACCCACCAGCAGCCCTCCACGGTGTGTAACTCGCCCGGGGTGACGGCCGCCAAGGCGTTGATGAAGATCTAGATGAGTCGCCCGCTCCAGCCCGTACCGCGTTGGGCGATCTACGCCTCGTGGATCCTCAGCATCATCGGCTTGGGCCTGGCGGCGTATCTCACCTGGGAGCACTACAACGCCAAGGTCTTCAACGGCTGCCCCGAGAACAGCGTCTTCAACTGCCAGGTGGTGACCACTTCGGCGCAGTCGACGTTCCTGGGGATACCGGTGGCGGTGCTCGGACTCGCGAACTTCATCGTCTTCGCCATCATCAACTCGCCGTGGGCGTGGCGTGTGCGCCACTACTGGTTGCACGTGGCGCGCCTGGTGCTCGTGGTGGGCGGGATGGCCTTCGTGCTGTGGTTGCTCTACGCCGAGTTGATGATCATCAACAAGTTCTGCCTGTACTGCACCGGCGTACACCTCGTCACCTTCGCGATGTTCGTGGTCCTGGTCAGCGTCGTCCCCACCCAGCTGGGCTGGGTCGCGCCGCGCGACTCAGCGGCGCAGTAGCGCGCGACGCTCCACTTCGGTCAGTCCGCCCCAGATGCCGTAGGACTCGCGTTGCGCCAACGCCGCCGAGAGACAGTCCTCACGGACGTGACACTCGGCGCAGAGTTGCTTCGCTTGACGTTCGCGACGCGAGCGGACCTCCTTGGACTCCATCACGTCGGGCGAGAAGAACAACAAGTTCTCGATTCCTCGGCACGCCGCCGCATCGGACCATTCGGCTCGCAGTAACGCCATCGCCAACCCCTCGTTCGCTCTGTTCGCAGACTACCCACCACACCCGCCGAAGGCAAAATCGCGGGCGACGGGTGACGGACCGCCTTGCTACGCTGAGGGGGTGGCCAACGTCTTAATCGCTAGTGATATTGCGTCGCTGCGGCGGGATCTGCGCGCGACCCTCGAAGGCCCGGACATCTTCATCGAGGAGGCCGCCAGTGGCCCCGAGGTACTCGAGATGGTGCGAGAGGGCGGCATCGATCTGGTAATCACTGACCTCCAGATGGGGGCCATGGGCGGGATGGCCGTGTGCCTGGAGTTGCGACACGACGAGTCCTATCTGACGTACGACCCGGTGGCCGTCTTGATGTTGCTCGACCGTCGGGCCGACGTCTTCCTCGCACGACGCAGTGGAGCCGACGGCTTCCTGGTCAAGCCGCTCGATCCCCAGCGGGTTCGCGCGGCGGTACGCACGCTGCTAGCCGGCGAGGAGTTCGACGACGAATTCCTTCGGCCCGCGACGGTGCGCGCCGGCATCACGCAATGAGTGATCGCCCCCCGACGTCGGGCCTCGCGCGGCTCCGTGCGCGAGTAGCCCCCCGCCACCACGAGGCCGCGACCTCGCCCGAAGCCGCCGCGATTCACGCTCGCGTCGACCAACTCAGCGAACTCGAACTGCGCGACGTGATGACCCCGCGTGTCGATGTCGTCTTCTTGACCATTCCGGTGACCCCCGAAGCGATCGCCGAGGCGGTTCGCGACACCGGCCACTCGTGTTTCCCGGTCGTGGAGAGCGATCTCGACGAGGTGGAGGGCGTGCTCTTCGTCAACGACCTCTTCCGCTCCACGACCGCCAAGCGGGCCATCGGCGTCTCGCTTCCCTCGACGAGTGAGATCGCTCGCAAGATACGTCGTCCCCTCATGCTGCCCGAGACGCTGGACCTCTTGGAGAGTCTCAAGGAGATGCGCGAACAGCGGCGGACCTTCGCGATCGTGCTCGACGAACACGGCGGCGTCGCCGGCGTGATCTCCATTCGCGACATCCTCGAACAACTGGTGGGTGACCTCAGCGATGAATTCGATGAGGGCGACGAGCCCACCATCGTGAAGATCCGGCCCCAGCGTTGGCTGGTCGACGGCCAAACCCACGTCGACAAGGTCGAAGAAGCCCTCGGCCTCGTCATCCCCGAGGGCGAGTACGTGACGTTCGCCGGCTTCATCTTGGACCTGGCGGGCGAAATTCCCTCCGCGGGTGCGGTGTACACCCACGGCGACTGGAGCTTTCGAGTGCAATCGGTCACCAAGCGTCGCATCAGTGAGATCGTCGCGGAATACCACGAACCGGACTCCTCGCCGGCCCAGGCCGACTAGCGCTTTGTGCGGGCGGCGAACCGCCGAGTAGGATTGTCGGGCTGCGAGGTAACTCGCCGCGGGCTGTAGCGCAGCTTGGTAGCGCGCTTCGTTCGGGACGAAGAGGTCCCGGGTTCAAATCCCGGCAGCCCGACCACGTAGTGCGGTAGTACGTAGTTGTTCTGGCTCCCATCGTCTAGCGGCCTAGGACACCGCCCTTTCAAGGCGGCAGCACGGGTTCGAATCCCGTTGGGAGTGCTACTTGACCTTGACCCCGTTTGACAGACCACGTTTAGGTGAGTCGGGTCTGGGTTTTAGCCATGGGACGCTCTGCCAGACAAACGTGACATGATTTGACCGTCAGATGTCGAGGCCGTGACCTTGGCGACGTCCTTGATCAATCTCTGGGTACTTGTTCCGACCACGTACGAGTTCCTGCCAAATCGCAACCCG
>Ga0209067_10000222_pt1 | contig 39582 bp, 35 predicted proteins | sample ColStrG_CSR_2013_FD_187199 | JGI IMG/M metagenome (GOLD analysis project Ga0209067, IMG submission 187199) | Freshwater sediment microbial communities in response to fracking from Pennsylvania, USA - Cold Stream Run_MetaG_CSR_2013 (SPAdes)... | ecosystem: Environmental > Aquatic > Freshwater >... | reverse complement strand
CGTCTGTAATCTTTATTAGATTACATTTTGAAATAATAAAATCCTATTCAGTTTAGAGTATAATTTAATCAGCAGGCTTAAAGCGACATTGCATTTTTTAATTCTTAATCCTGGACTCAAATTATGTCTTTAATTAGACGCATTAAGGTTCAATTATTAAGGTACTTATAGAATGAGCTAAACTGGTATTTTGTACGGCCTGATCCTTAATGACTAATTGATAAGCTTGTTCTTTATCGGTTGTATTTAAAACTATGACCACCAGTTTTCCATCGGAATTAAGGAATGCAGTGGTTTGTAAAATATCTCTATTGGATGAAGCAGCTACCCGTTTTGCCCCGGGTCGGATAAACTTTGAAAAATGACCCAGATAGGGATACATATTGGTATAAATCAATTTTCCTGTTCGGGTATCGGCTATGATAGGTGCATAACAGAAATTGCCTACATGATTAGGGCCTCCGGTTTGATCAAGTAAAATATTCCAATCTGTCCACGCTACCGCACCACTATTAAAATCATTGACCATAGAGTACCCATATTTTTCTCCAAGACCCCAGTCATCCAGTTTTGAAAAATCAAACCGTTCAATACTTCCTTCCGTAAATAGGACATGTTTATTTGGATAGGAATCGGAAACAAGTTTTACATTATTGAATTCCATTTTACTTCCCGTCCAGGTTTCGTACCAATGAAATCCTGTTCCCCAGATATATTTTGCCGCTTCCGGGTCATTATAAATGGTGCTGGCTCGTTGAAAAACTAAATCCCGGTTATGATCCCAAACTATTAGCTTTTTATCTTTCAAGCCATTTTTAACAAGGGTAGGACCAAGGTAAAACTTCACAAAATCCCTTTCCTCCTCGGCCGTATACACACAGGATTCCCAAGTCTGCTTGGCCATAGGTTCATTTTGAACCGATAAGCCCCAAATGGGAATTCCTTTCTTTTCATAGGCTTTTATAAACTTTATATAATAATCGGCCCAGCTTTGTTTATAGGCTTCCTTCAAATGTCCACCATGCAGCATGCTATTATTATCTTTCATCCAGGCAGGAGGACTCCAGGGGCTTACAAAAAGGGTAAGATTTCCACCAGCGGCCTCTATGGCTTTCCTGATCAATGGTATCTTAAATTTCTCATCATGTGCCAGGTTAAAGCTTCTTAAATCCTTTGCGCTATCCGAAACATAGGTATAGGTATCGGATGAAAAATCACAACTATTAATATTCGTTCTTGCCAAATTATATCCGATCCCTTTTTCCCGGTCATAATAGGCTGTTAAAACCTCCTGCTGAACCGATTTAGGCATTTTATCCATGGTTTCGGCCACCGCATCGGTTAAGGCTCCCCCAATACCCAATATAGATTGAAACTGAATATCCGGATCCACAAAAACACATACCTGGGTTTCGAAAGGTTGTGGGAAGGATTTAAACACCAAAACATTTTCCTTGGATAGGCTTAATGACGTTCCTTTTGCAGTGGTATAAACGGTTATTTTTTTTCCAATAGCCGAATAAGTTTCCGGGGAAGGATTTATACTATGGAAATTTCGTGAACTAGTTAATGAAGTTTTTTGTTTCTTATTCGCTGATGCGATTAGATTCTCCCTAATGCTTTGGCTTTGACCCTGAAATGTCAATAAAACAAGGAATAAAAAAATCAGGCAGGATGGTTTTTTCATTATCAAATATACTTAGCCACCTATAATGGAACAATTTTCTTATTCGGTATTTTTTATTCCCATGGTTTATGCATATACTAATTAAATACAATGTAAGAAAGGATGGAATGGATAATACGTTCTTTTGACTTTATTATAAAAGCGACAAGTTCCTTTAACTGAAATAAAAAAAATAGGGTATTGAATAATAGCATAAACAGGTATCAAGACTATAAATGGGATGGTTTTATTATATGCGGATGCTAATCCATTTTTAAAATTCGATCCAAAATTATAGGCATGATCATTTAGGGTGGAATATGGCCCTCCTCCTTGAAAAAAAATCCTCTGAACCTTTAGGTCCAGAGGATTTTTAATAGATATCAAATATCCTAGAAAAGTTTCATTCCATCCAATACGCCCATTACCTCTTTAACCGCCTTGGAGGATTGGGTAAGGAGTTCTTTTTCTTCCTCGTTCAAATGTAGTTCTATGATTTTTTCAATGCCTGTTTTTCCTAAAATGGCCGGAACTCCCAGGTAAATATCCTTCATTCCGTATTCACCATTTAATAAGGCGCAAACGGGGAAGATTCTTCTTTGATCCCGTACAATGGCTTCTACCATTTGAGCCGCTGCGGCTCCCGGGGCATACCAAGCAGAGGTTCCCATAAGGTTTACCAATTCACCACCACCGGATTTGGTTCTTTCCACAATGGCATGTAATCGTTCTGCACTTACCAGTTCGGTTACGGGTATACCGGCCACGGTGGTATATCTTGGTAGTGGAACCATGGTATCCCCATGCCCCCCCATTAATACTGCTTGAATGTCTTTTGGGGAACAATTAATTTCCTCGGCAAGGAAGGCACGGTAACGGGCTGTGTCCAGGATCCCTGCCATTCCGAATACCCTTTTGGAATCTATTTTAGCCTCCAGGTATGCACAATAGGTCATTACGTCCAGTGGATTGGAAACGATAATAATAATGGCATTAGGAGAATGGGCAATAATTTGAGAGGTAACTTCTTTTACAATCCCGGCATTCGTGGCAATTAAATCGTCCCGGCTCATACCTGGTTTTCTGGGAAGCCCGGAGGTGATCACGACCACATCGGATCCTTCTGTTTTTGAATAATCATTGGTTGAACCAATGGTTCGGGTATCAAAATGATTAATAGGGGCAGTTTGCCAGATATCCAGGGATTTTCCTTCGGCGGTACCTGGTTTTATATCGAGTAAAACCACCTCGTTCACTAATTCTTTATGAGCAATCACATTGGCCACAGTGGCACCTACATTTCCAGCTCCAACAACAGTAACCTTCATTTTTTATGGGGATAAGTTTATAATAAGACCGCCCTAAGATAATTCAAAATCTAATTTTCAGGATATAGATTCCTCACTTTTGTGAATAAAACCATAGAAATTGGCAGAGAGAATTTGGGTAAATTTACCATCCAAATTATGCCAGAATTTTCCCACCTCCACGTACATACCCAGTATTCCCTATTAGACGGGGCTGCCGATATTAGTAAATTGCTTTCGAAGGCAAAAGCCGATAATATGAAGGCCGTGGCGATTACCGATCATGGTAATATGTTTGGCGTTTTCAAATTTGTGGCTGAAGCCGCTAAACACAAGGTAAAGCCAATTGTGGGTTGCGAGTTTTATGTAGTCGAAGACCATACCAAACATCAATTCACTAAGGATAAAAAAGATAAGCGGTATCATCAATTGCTTTTAGCCAAAAATCCAAAAGGCTATCAAAACTTAAGTAAGCTCTGTTCCCTTGGTTTTACCGAAGGTTTATATGGTAAGTACCCAAGAATTTCCAAAGAATTAGTGGAGAAATACCATGAAGGATTGATTGCAACCACCTGTTGTTTAGGAGCCGAAGTTCCACAGGCCATTTTAACGAAGGGGGAAAAAGAAGCGGAAGATATTTTTGAATGGTGGTATAATCTTTTTGGAGAGGACTATTATATTGAAATGCAACGGCATAGTCTGGATGAACAGGATAAGGTAAACCAGGTCCTATTGCGTTTTGCCCAAAAATATCAAGTTAAAATTATTTGCTCGAACGATTCCCATTATGTTGACGTGGAAGATGCCGGGGCTCATGATATCCTTCTTTGTGTCAATACAGGCGATTTACAGAAAACTCCTTTGGCTACCGATGAAGAAAGTGGTAAAGGATTCCGATTTGGCTTTCCGAATAACCAGTTTTTCTTCAAAACCCAGAAGGAAATGGAGACCTTGTTTTTCGACCTTCCCCAGGCTCTGGATAATACCAATGAAATTGTGGATAAGGTAGAGATACTGGATCTGAAAAAGGATATTCTTTTACCGAATTTCCAGGTACCTGCTGAATTTTCCAATCAGGATGAGTATTTAAAGCATCTAAGTTGGGAAGGAGCGCGAAGAAGGTATTCCGAAATTACCCCTGAAATTGAGGAGCGAATTAATTTTGAATTATTTACCATTCAAAGCATGGGCTTTGCCGGGTATTTTCTTATTGTTTCCGATTTTATTCGTGCCGGTAGGGATTTAGGCGTTTACGTAGGTCCGGGTAGAGGATCGGCAGCCGGTTCGGTTGTGGCCTATTGTATTGGCATAACCAATATAGATCCCATAAAGTACAAGCTCCTTTTCGAAAGGTTCTTAAATCCCGATAGAAAATCCATGCCCGATATTGATACCGATTTTGATGACGCGGGAAGGGCAAAGGTGATTGACTATGTGGTAAATAAATATGGCAGGAACCAGGTAGCCCAGATTATCACCTTTGGCACCATGGCGGCCAAAATGAGTATTAAAGATGTGGCCAGGGTTTTGGATTTACCCCTTTCGGAGGCGAATATGCTGGCGAAAATGGTACCGGAAAGACCAGGAATTGAATTGAACCGGGTAATGAAAGCTCCCCTGGACGGCGAAAAAAGTCTTAAGGAAAAAGAGGGACTAAATAATGATGAACTAGAGAATGTTAAAAAGTTAAGAGAAATTGCCAAAGGGGATGATTTATTAGCTAAAGTATTAAAAGAAGCGGTTGCACTGGAAGGCTCTGTTCGTAGTACGGGCATTCATGCCGCAGGAATTATTATCGCCCCCTCCGATTTATCAGAAATTATTCCGGTGGCTACCTCCAAAGAGACGGATCTATTAATTACCCAGTTTGAAGGTACTCTGATTGAAAGTGCAGGCGTCATTAAAATGGACTTTTTGGGGCTAAAAAACTTAACTATTTTAAAGGATGCCCTTGGTCTAATAAAAAAACAGGAAGGCTTGGAACTCGTACTGGACGACCTTCCCCTGGACGATGTGCCCACCCTTGAATTATTTCAGAGAGGGGAAACCAATGGGATATTTCAATTTGAAAGTCCTGGAATGCAAGCCAATATTATCCGGTTAAAGCCGGATAAGTTTGAGGATTTAATTGCCATGAACGCCTTATACCGTCCTGGGCCCCTAGCCTATATTCCTAATTATATTGCCCGAAAACATGGAAGGGAGCCGGTAACCTATGATTTACCGGTTATGGCCGAGATTCTGGAAGAAACCTATGGAATTACGGTATACCAGGAACAGGTCATGCTCTTATCCCAGAAACTGGCCGGTTTCACCAAAGGGGAAGCCGATACCCTTAGAAAGGCCATGGGAAAGAAGCAGAAAGAAGTTCTGGATAAAATGAAATCCCGTTTTGTAGAAGGTTGCCAGACAAATGGTCATCCAAAACCCATTTGTGAGAAGATATGGACCGACTGGGAAGCCTTTGCTCAATATGCTTTTAATAAGTCGCATTCTACCTGTTATGCCCTGGTTGCCTTTCAAACCGCGTATTTAAAGGCCCATTACCCGGCCCAATATATGGCAGCCGTTTTGACTAATAGCCAGAATGCTATTGATCGTATTACTTTCTTTATTCAGGAATGCCGGAAAATGGGATTAACGGTTTTGGGGCCTGATATAAATGATAGTGAGATTCAATTTTCCGTTAATAAAGAAGGAAAAATTCGATTCGGTTTAGGAGCCATTAAAGGCCTCGGTGAAAAGGCCGTGGAATCCATTTTGGAAGAAAGAAATTCCGCTGGCAATTTTACCTCAGTTTATGATTTTATCCGTAGGAATAATTCCAGAACGGTAAGTAAAAAATCTATTGAAGTTTTGGTGCAATCTGGAGCTTTCGATGGGTTTATGGAATTTACGAGGGGTCAGTATTTTGCTGTTTATCCCAACGAGAAATCGACTGGGATAGAACGATTAATTAAATACGGGAATGATTTTCAGAACGAGCAGTTTAGCTCCCAACAATCCCTTTTTGCCGGTACCATCACCGCTAGTTTAGCCGAACCACCCCTTCCCACCCTGGATCCCTGGACTTCCACTGTTAAACTGCAAATGGAAAAGGAGGTTATTGGTTTTTATATTTCGGGGCACCCACTCGATACGTATTCGAGGGAGGTAGAGAGTTTTTGTGATCATTCCCTGGTCAGTTTGGGAGAGCCGGGTACCAAAAGCTTTCATTCGGCCGGAATTGTTATTGAGGCAGCCCATAGAATATCCAAAACAGGGAAGAGCTTCGGCACCTTTACGTTGGAAGATTATTCGGGCACCCAATCCTTTACCCTGTTTTCTGAAGATTATTTGAAGTTTAAACATTTCCTCGAGCCAGGACTTCTTCTTTATATTAAAGGCAAAAAAGCTCCCCGTTTTCGTGGTTCGGAAGAATTGGAATCTAAAATCGAACAAATTCAATTGCTTTCCGAGATTTCTGAAAAAATGGGAAAGATGATTCGGTTTTCTACCGAAATAAGGAACCTGAATGAGGCATGGATTGAAAATTTAGAGGCTGTTTTTCAGCAATACCCTGGAAATTGTTCTATAAAAATTCAATTTATTGATTCGGAAAGTCAGATTTCCCTGGATATGTACAGTAAGAAATACCGGGTAAGTCCCGATTCGGGATTAATGGAGAAATTGGAGGAAATAACCCGACAAAAAATTTACCTGAATTAGGCAAAGAATTCGGGTATAATTATTGAAAAGAAGGAATGCGTGTTTAAACATTTAATATGAATAAATAGAAACAAATCAAATTTATTTTTGTCATATTCGTACACAATTAAAAACTATAATCATGGCTATTGAATTAACGGACGCAAATTTCGAAGAGCTGGTTTTGAAATCAGATAAACCGGTCCTGGTCGATTTTTGGGCAGAATGGTGTGGACCTTGCCGTATGGTAGGCCCTTTGGTAGAAGAGATTTCAAAAGAATACCAAGGTAAGGCCGTGGTAGGAAAAATTGATGTGGATAGTAATCCTGAAGTCTCTGTAAAATTTGGCATTCGAAATATACCAGCCCTATTGTATTTTAAAAATGGGGAAGTGGTAGATAAACAAATTGGAGCCGTTCCAAAAAATATTCTTGTTGGAAAGTTAGAAGCACAATTGGCCTAAATAATATTCGTTTCTTTTAAAGCTGGCTTTTGGTCAGCTTTTTTTTTGTTTACATAAAAACGCGTGAATAACTCTTCCCCATCTTTTTATGAGGCTATACTAAAGGATATTCCTTTAGAACTATTGGCGCACCAGGTGGTGGAAGGGTTTATTACAGGCTTACATAAGAGTCCTTTTCATGGATTTTCGGTAGAGTTTGCCGAACATAGGCTTTATAATCCAGGGGAATCGGTTCGTTCCATTGATTGGAAGCTTTATGCCCGGAACGAGAAGCTTTTTGTTAAGCGTTACGAAGAAGAGACCAATTTACGATGCCAGATCATCCTGGATCGATCCTCTTCCATGTATTATCCCATAGGAAAGCCCAATAAAATACAATTTTCTGTATTGGCTTCGGCCTCATTATTGTATTTATTGCAAAAACAACGGGACGCGTATGGGTTAAGTGTTTTTTCAGAGGAGGTAGAATCCAATATTCCTTGTAGGGCTACAGGAGCCCAATTAAAACTATTACTCTCTGAATTGGAATCCATACAGGCCATTGCTCCTCAGAACAAAAAAACCTCTGCTTCAAAATCCATCCATTTTCTTGCCGAAAGTTTTCATAAACGTTCCCTGGTTATTTTGTTTTCCGATCTTTTAGAGAATTTGGATGCTCCGGAAACATTTTTTGCCTCCCTTCAGCATTTAAAACATAATAAACATGAAGTCCTTATTTTTCATGTATTGGATAAGGAAACAGAAATGAATTTTGGATTTGAAAACAAGCCTTATCATTTTATCGATATGGAATCAGGCCAGGAATTAAAATTAAATCCTGCACAGATAAGGGATCGGTATTTGAAAAGAATGGTAGAATTCAGAGAACGTATGAAGGAGAAATGCGGTCAGAATGGGATAGACTATATTGAAACGGATATTGCAGAAGGTTTTGAAACCGTATTAATCAATTACCTGATTAAGCGGAACCGGATGAATGCGTAATCTTATCCGAATATACTTCCTGAATACTTTTTAGTATTATATCGCAGGATTTAAGAATGTTCTCCTCATCCATAATTAAAGGAGGTGCAATTCGCATGGAAGAGGAATCATGCAGGAACCAGTCTACCAGGATCCCTTTTTCAATACAGCGATCAATAATTCGTTTATTATGAGTAAAATCTTCAAATTCCACAGCGATCATAAAACCTTTCCTTCGTACCTGAATAATTTTTGGATGCGATAAAAGGGTATGAAAAAGCATAGACTTTTCCTCAACCAAATCTATATAATTCTCTCTGCAAAGCACTTCCAGAGAGGCCAATCCTGCCGCACAGCAAAGGGGATGCCCCCCGAAAGTGGTAATATGACCTAAAATAGGATCTTCCATAAATACCGACATTTTTTCTCTGGAAGCAATGAAAGCGCCTAATGGTAATCCTCCCCCTAAGGATTTGGCTAGTATTAGAATATCCGGAAGGATAGAATAATGCTGGAAGGCAAACATTTTACCGGTTCTACCAAAACCGGATTGAATCTCATCCAATAATAGAAGGGCCCCGGTCTCCTTGCATTTTTTTTCTAAGGCCCTTAAATAATCCGGTTCCGGAATGCGTACTCCTGCTTCTCCCTGGATGGGTTCAATCAATACGGCAGCTATGGATTCATTGATCCTATTTAAATCCTCCCAATGATTAAATCGTAAGAACCCAACATCCGGAAGTAGGGGACGATAGGCATTTTTATAATATTCTGCCCCCATAAGACTTAAGGCACCATGGGTGCTACCATGGTAAGAATTTTCAAATCCAAGAAGTCCTGTTCTTCCGGTGATTCTTTTCGCTAATTTCAAGGCTCCTTCAATAGCCTCCGCTCCGGAATTGACAAAATACACAGAATCCAAGTTGGGAGGAAGGAGAGAGGCAATCTTGGAGGCAAAAAGGGTTTGAGGCTTTTGAATATATTCCCCATAAACCATTAGGTGTAAATATTTATCAGCCTGATCTTTAATCGCCTTTACCACCTCAGGATGTCTATGTCCCAGGTTGCTTACGCCTATCCCTGAAATGAGGTCTATAAAGGCTTTTCCATCTGGATCAAATAAATATATGCCCTCGGCTCGAACAAATTCTAATAGTAATGGGAAATGGGTTGTTTGGGCATTATGTCCAAGAAATAATTCCCTTAAGGTAGGTTTCGGCATGGGGATTAAGAATTAATCGCTTAATCCTTTTCGGATTCGGTATTGTACCAATTCTCTGGCAAATTTATCTTCGGCCAGGTAGAGATGAGCAATTTGTTTAAGGCTTAAAATTTTTCGGAACAGGTTATTGTACAGACGTCGCAATTCAAGCTTTTTTTGTTGATAATCATCTTGCTTTTGAAGGAAATCTTCCAGTTCAGGATTGGTCATTCTATCGATCATTCCTTTATGCATATTAAACCAGGTAAAATAATCGCGGTTTAGTTTCTGGATATCTCTCTGTTCCCTGTCATATATGGGCCAGAACCGGCTGGCTTCGTTGGTATTCAATAATAATTCCCGGTTCATCACGACGGACCGTATGGAATCGGCTTCCTGTCTTGTAATCTTATGATCGTTGGGGTTTTTTATCTGCCCTATTACCGGAATGGAGAAAATAGAAAAAAGTAGAAGGATTAAAATTCTCATAATTCTTCTAAGAGGGTATTGGAATCCGGATGAGAGAGTAAATACCGATCGTTTTTTATATTCGTTTTAGGACTCTTTTCAACTGCGCTTTCTACATTTACCTGGGTATTATTATCCACATCACTGATTAATTCATCCTCTAAAACACTTTCATCTATTCCGAAATGATATTTCAAGCGGTCCTCCGGAGTAGTAATGGGATAAGCTACTTTTTCCAGGTAAACCTGACGGATTTGTCGACCGCCAAATAGGGCGAATAGAATGAAACAAGCCACTGCGGCATACCGAATCATTCTCCTCCTAAATAGGGGGATGGATTTTGCCTCGGATTTGGAATGCTCCAGGCTTTTATTTTCTACAACCAGGGTTTTTATGAATGCCTCAGATGTATTAGGTTTTTTAATTCTGGATTGAACCGCAATCTTTGATTTGTCAAAATAATTTTCCGGTACCTGAAATGGAAGGGATTGATCCAAATGAAAGGGATTTAACCTGGATTCCGGTTCATCCAAATGCATTTGAATTTTACCCATCAGAGATTCAAAATACCCTTCGGGCACCAGGAACCCTGGGTCTTTTCCTTTGCTAAATTGGACTAATTCAATCGGATCTTCCTCTTGCTTTGCTTGAATTCTAGCAAAAACGCGAGCACTGAGCTGATCGAAATAATTTTCAGAGGGTTCTTTCAATCCTTTCACTAACCTGGAATAAGACCTGAACTCTGGCCCTTTCTGACCATTTTCTTTAACCGAATTTTCAAAATTTTCCAATGCAATATGGGCAAGAATACGTTGATTTAAATGGTCAAAATATCCTTCAGGAACTAGGAAAACGCTGTTCATGGCAGCGCCTGAATCACCCAGTTCAAATGCAGAAGAAAAAGTATTATCGGAGTCCATGATAGGTTTTAGACAAATCCAATGTGAAAAGGTTTATTCAAAGTTCCAAATTTAAACATGGGAGAGCATAAATTTTTCAATTTTTTTTACTGCCAAGTGGTAGGAGGCTTTTAAGGCACCCACACTGGTTCCCATAATTTCCGATAAGTCCTCGTATTTCAAATCATCAAAGTATTTCATGTTGAAAACAAGTCTTTGTTTGTCGGGAAGGGTCAATATGGCTTCTTGTAATTTTATTTGGATATTATTCCCATCCAGGAATTGCTCCGATTTTAGGGTGTTTAATAAATAATTAGAATTCTCTGCATCCTCATCACTTTCGTTCAGGGAAACGGTTTGTTTGTTTTTTTTTGAATTCAAAAAAGTAATACATTCATTCGTGGCAATTCGATATAACCAGGTATACAGTTTTGCATCCTCCCGGAATCCCTCTAAATGATTCCAAACCTTAATAAATACATCCTGAATAAGATCGTCGGCATCTTCATGGTTTATAACCATTTTACGAATATGCCAATAGAGTCTTTGCTGGTATTTTTTTAATAAAAGGGTAAAGGCCTCATGCTTGGTTTCCACGTTTTGGAACCGGGAAACAATCTCAGAATCGGTTAATTCTATTAGCGCCAATTTTCTAAATATTAACAGTATGGATGTTTACTGGAGTTGGTTTAAAATAGTTTTATCCAAATGGTAAATATCCTTACAATAAAAGATATTCTTGTTTTCGTCCACTCCGGAAGTAAAGTATTGAATATAAATCGGTGTTTTCCTTTTTAACGGTACCGCACTGGATTGAAAAGTATGCTCATTTTTATTCAATTCCTCTTGTTCTTTTACATAAAGTTTCTGCAAATGATCGGAAGAATCGTCACCCGGCTTAAGACCAATTTTAATACGAACTAAATCCATGGCTTCTTTTCCATTACCCTCCAGCAAATAACTAGCCAGTTTTAATGGATTTTCCACCCGGACACATCCATGACTTACATCTCTCTCGGCCCTTTTAAAGGCAGATTTAGTAGGGGTATCATGCAGGTAAACGGAAAAGGGGTTTTGGAAATTAAACTTTAATTTTCCAAGAGAATTAAAATCACCGGCATCCTGCTTAATGGTAAATGGAATTTTGTCTCTTGGTATTTTGTTCCAGCTAATGGTATCCGGACGGCTAATGAGTTTATTACCCAAATAAAGTTTCATTTTATTTTGTTCCAGATAGCGGGGATTCCGTATCATTTTAAAGAAAATCTCGTTCTGTATAATGCTTTTCGGGACGCTCCATTTCGGATTTACCTGTATAGATTGTACTACGCTATATAAAATAGGGGTCTGGTGATTTTCTGGTCTATCATCAATTTTATGAGATTTTAAATAGGTGGCCATCTTTGAATAATAATCATCGTTTTTCCTTTTACCCACACATACTTTCATAACCCAAACCGGCTCATCCTTTTCAATAGCATATAGCTTAAACTCAGGTATATTGACAAAAAGATAGCGGTGCGATGAATCTAATGGCTTCCAGCGCATTCTTTCCAAATTGACCCTTAATTTTACAATCGAATCGTTAAAGGGGTTTTCTCCCGATGGGTTTTTTGGGTTTTCCTGAATTAACCGGGTAAGTTCTTCCTCCATTAATACATAGTTTTTCTTTTTGGGCTGAATGGAATCCAAATAATGGTTAAGGTTCTTTAGGTTCAGTAAATCCCTTAGAAAAGTTGAATCGGGGCTTTTATAACGAATATTATAATCAGACGTAAAAAGCTTGGAAGGGTTTAATCTCCCATATTGTAAATCCCTGCTATAGGAGATCAGCGCATTTAGGGATACCAGTTCCAGGTCGGCAAGGGCAATATAGGCATGGACCAAATCTTTATAGGAATGATTCCGGAAGCTATTTAATAGGAATTTAATTTTTTTTCCATGGTAATATTCCGGGTTTAATCCATGGTAAACCGATTCTTCGGTATATTTAGAAAGCTGGTCGAACCCTCCTGATTCAAGAAAAACTTCTTCGAGTATGGATTTAAATCCATGAGCCCGATAAAAGGAATCCAGAATTTTTTTATTTGAGAAATGATCAAAATTCCTTTCCAATCTCATCTTAAGGATTAAAGACCGACTTTCATCATTCTGGTCGTAGAACAAGGTATCTTTAAAGCTTCTGGTTAGAAAATTCGGCTTTTTGGGTTCTTGTTTATTTTTCGAGCAGGAATTAAGCAAAAGCAATCCTGCCAAAATCAGAAATAATACTTTTTTAGGAAAATAAACCAGGTTTTGCATTCAAATAATTGGTTGATGGGGTCTTAAAAGAAGGCCTAAAGGCTTGCTTTTTCATGGTGAATGTAACAAAATCGCCATAAACCAGAAATAAATTTAGGTTAAAATAGCCCCGGGCGTCCCTGAAATGCCAATTATCCTATATGAAGCAATTCCTTTAACTGGCCGGTAGAATCCTTGGTATCTACCTTTTTTATGTGCAGGGTAATCATTCCGGATTCATCTATAACAAAGGTTTCTCTGGAAACACCCATATATTTTTTTCCATACATATTCTTCTCTACCCAAACGCCAAAGGCTTCCACTATGGAATGATCGGTATCGGATAGCAGGCTGAAGGGAAGCTCATACTTGGAAATGAATTTTTGGTGGGATTTCTCATCATCCACACTTACCCCTATAACAGTATACCCACTGGATTGTAAGCTGGCATAGTTATCCCGGAAGCTACAAGCCTCGGCTGTACAGCCCGGGGTATCATCCTTGGGATAAAAATAAAGTATTACTTTTTTTCCCTTAAGGTCATGAAGGGAAACAGGATTTCCTGCTTGGTCTTTAGATTGAAAATCAGGGGCTTTGGTTCCGGTTAAATCTGACATGGTTTGGTTTATTTTATATCTAGAAATATATGAATAGTTTTTCCTCTAAAATGTTTCCGGATTTATCGGTCAATTTAATTTTAAGCGCATGTTTTCCGGGGGTAAGGTTAGTGGGGGTTTGGATAAAACCATGATGAGATTTGGCATCATATTCCATTAAAATCCAGGCATCATCCAAATAGGCGTTGTAGTTTTTAAGACCGGATTCCCTATCCCCCATCAAAATAGTCATTTCTTGCCCGGACTTTACCGAAGCACCATTTTTGAGCAAACCCCAACCCAGATAAGGGGGAATTGTGTCCAGATTCAAGGTATAGGTAGCAAATTCCTTGATCCAGGTATTCACCGAATCCCCTTCCTTCCAGGTATCGAGCGCCGTATGCCCCCTGGAAATATAGATCTTCGCCAATTTATCCTTCCATCCGGCCGGTATTTTCCAGCTTAATAATAGGGAGTCCTTTATGGGTATATTGGGATTGCCTACAAGAAGATTGAAATCATTTATAGATATAATATGTGTAAAAAGATTTTCAAATAGGGAATTGGGGAAAAATTTAAGGGAATAGTTTTTGCCTTGTAGGCTAGAGGATATATTATAAAAAATTCCGGTATCGATATCAGATCCCTTTTGGCCAGACCAGCCTCGATTTCCAATAAAATGGGTAAAGCGAATGGGTAAAGGTAATTTGGCAAGATTCCCAAATATATCCTCCACTCGATATTCAAATTGTCGGTTTCCTTCATTCTTTTGAATAATTTTATCGGATACTGTAGCTGGATAGTATATTTTAAGGGGATTTCCTGGATCTATATAAGAACGCTCGATTTTTTGGTGTTCAAACTTAAAGGAGGAATAATCCAGAAAGGAATTTATGGATCGGGTTTGGTCAAATCCAAAACGGAGTAGGGTGGAGGAATAAGCTAAGGTGTTTTCATCCCTTAATTCTATCCGGTAGGGATTTCCTTCGGAGGCTGAAACGTCTGAATAATCTCCAGAAATGAGACCTAAATAATAAAACTCACCCGTATGAAGAATTAAAGGTTTTATTAAACGATACGAGCCAGAAAGAAAGCGTACCGGAATAATACTGATTTTTTTAAAAGTAGGTGCCATAAAATCCATTCCATTTACATGGGAAACTGGATTAATATCTTGTCGATATATAACTACTGCTTTAATAATAGGCGGCTTATGGTCGGTAATGGGTAATCCAAAGGCTAGGGGGTTAATAATATCTTCTGTTTTTTCGTCCCGGATTTCGAAATGGAGATGAGGCCCTCCTGAATTTCCTGTATTTCCGGAAAAAGCAATCCATTCTCCTTGTAAAACCGGGAGTTCTTTTGGGTCAGGATGGATATCCAGTTCATATACCTGGGCTTTGTATTGTATTTTTTCTATCCATTCTTCGATTTTAGGCACAAACCGTTTTAAATGGGCATACACTGTGACAAATCCGTTAGGATGGGTAATATAGAGTACTTTTCCATAGCCTCCGGATTGAATTTTTATCCGGGAAATATACCCATCGGCAGAGGCAATGACTTGTAATCCTGTTTTTCCTTGGGTACTTAGGTCTAATCCGGAATGGAAATGATTATCCCGAAAAGCTCCGAAATTGGATATAATCCGTAAGGGTATTTTTAATGGGGAATGAAAATAGTTTTTAGGATAGATCTTGTCCGATATAGTATCCCTTTGAACCTCAGCAAAAGAAAAACAAGGACTTAAGATTAAAAGAAGCCAGAGTAAATATCTCAGGGGCATTATTTTATGGGGGTAGTCAATACCAATTCCTTATCCAGATAAGCTTCCAGCTTATCCCCAATTTGAACAGGACCTACCCCTGCCGGTGTACCGGTCATAATGAGATCGCCCTTTTTTAAGGTGAACCGGGTAGAAATAAAGGATATCAAGGAATGAACCGTGAATATCATCTGGGAACTATTGCCCGATTGCACTTCCTTCCCGTTTTTATGTAATCGAAACGGTATATCCTGAATATCCTCAAACATACTTTTGGGAAAGAATTCTCCCATTGGAGCAGAACCATCAAAGGCTTTTGCCAATTCCCAAGGCAAGCCCTTTTCCTTTAAATTTTTCTGAACATCTCTAGCGGTGAAATCAATCCCGATCGTTATTTCTTCAAAATATTTATGGGCAAACTTTTCCTGAATATGTTTTCCTTCCTTGGATATTTTTATGACGAGTTCGGCCTCGTATTCTATTTGCTGGGAAAATTCAGGAATAAAGAAGGAATCTCCGTTTTTTAATAGGGCGGTATCCGGTTTTAGAAATATAACAGGACTGGAGGGTACTGGATTATTTAACTCCTTAGCATGTTCGGCATAATTTCGCCCAATCGCAATTATTTTCAATCTATAAAATTTATAATGAAATTAAAGAACCTGTATCCTCTTGGCTATTCTTTGTGAGCCTACGGTTAGGCGAAGAATATAAATTCCAGAGGAAACCCGGTCAGAAATATTGAAAGTCTTGGATTGATAACCAGGATTTTGTCTTTCGGAGAACAGGGTGGTCACTTCATTACCCAATACGGAAAACAGTTTTGCGGTCACTACATTTTCCTGAACAAGGGAATAGGTAAGGGTCATTTCATCCCGGATTGGACTGGTAACCTGAATATTGGATAGGTTGGTATTTAAAGGATACGAAGTCGTATCAATTTTGTGGAAAGCAATGGTATTTGGCCCAAGGGTTCCTAATAGATACTTATTATAAAAAGAAGGTTTGGAACTAATAAAAAGAAGGCTGGATTTAAAAGGCTTTAAATCTTTTGCTTTTAATGGATGAGATTTTAAGGAATCGGAATGGGTGTTTATTTTATTAGTCGATTTCGTTTCCTTATTTCCTGAAAACAATACAATAGAAAATCCAAAGGTTGCCGGTACAAAGCAACACATCATGTAAACAAAAATGAAAAACCTATAAAGTTTTTTCATACGCGCATTGTTTAACAATTTTGGGTTTGAATTTTATTTTCCTATAGCTAGGAGATACAAAAATCTAAAAAATTATCTTAAAAAAGGCATAAATAATGCCAAAAATTTTGTTCTTTACTAAAAAAGTTACTTTAAAGGATATCCAGGAAAAAAACCCCATGTCACAGGATAAATCATCTTCCCCTAAATTTGACCGCTTAACCGGAGCAGGTTTTTTATTAAGTCTGGGAATTGTATACGGGGATATTGGTACCTCTCCGCTATTTACTATGCAAAGTATTGTCAATACCCTTAGTGCAGGGAACCAATTGGTAATCAAGGAAAGTGTTTTGGGTATTATTTCCTGCATTGTCTGGACCCTAACCTTTCAAACCACCATAAAATACGTTTTTATTACCTTGCGGGCCGATAATAATGGGGAAGGGGGGATATTCTCACTTTACGCATTGGTGAAAAGAAAATTCAAATGGCTGGTGATACCCGCCATGATAGGAAGTTGTGCCCTCCTGGCCGATGGAATCATTACACCTCCCATTTCCATTACTTCGGCCATAGAGGGGGTACGGGATCATTTGGCCGATACGGTCCATGCAGGTGGATGGATGAAAGGGGGCTTCCTTTATTTTTTTCAGCATCTTCCGGTTATACCGATCGTATTGCTCATTCTTATTTTGTTGTTTACCGTTCAGCATTTTGGAACCGCTAAGGTGGGAAAGGCCTTTGGCCCCCTCATGTTTTTATGGTTTTTTTCCCTGGGTGTTTGGGGCATTTTATACCTGATCAAAGTTCCTGAAATTTTAAAGGCTCTATCGCCAGTATATGGGTTTAACTTAATTCGGCAAAACCCTTTGGTACTAGGCATCCTGGGGGGGGTATTTTTATGTACTACCGGGGCAGAAGCCCTGTACTCCGATTTAGGGCATTGTGGAAGGAAAAACATTAATGCCTCATGGATTATGGTAAAAGCCTCGTTAATTTTAAATTATCTGGGACAGGGGGCCTGGTTGCTAAGTCCTGGCAACCTGAACACCTCTTTTATAAACCGGAATTTTAATCCTTTTTTTGATATTATCCCTCCCTGGATGCTTACCTATGGGGTTATCATTTCCACTCTGGCGGCTATTATTGCCAGCCAGGCTTTGATTAGTGGTTCCTTTACCCTGATCAATGAGGCCATGCGGTTAAATCTCTGGCCTAAAATCCGGGTCAAATATGATTCCAATTCGAAAGGCCAATTATATGTTCCTAGTATCAATACCTTATTAATGATAGGTTGTTGTATGGTGGTTTTGATCTTTCAAAAAGCCTCCAATATGGATGCCGCTTATGGTTTATCAATTACCCTGGCCATGTTAATGACCACCTGTTTAGTCACTGTTTACCTGGGGATGAATAGGGTCCCCATGTACTTGGTTGGGCTTTTCTTCCTTACCTATTTATTTATTGAAGGATTTTTTCTTGCTGGTAATCTGACCAAGTTTTTTCACGGGGGATGGCTTACTCTTTTCATTGGATTGATTTTATTTTCGGTGATGTGGGCTTGGTACAATGCAGGCCGATTAAAACAGGGATTTTTGAAATTTCAGGCCATAGAACCCAAATACCCAATTATTGAGGGTATAATAGAGGATTCCTCTATACCTAAATTTGCCACCCATTTAATTTTCCTAACCGAGGCTCCCTTGGATACGGAAGTGGAAGTTAATATCCTTTTTTCCATTATCCATAAGCAGCCCAAAAGGGCCGATTTATATTGGTTTATCCATATTGACATTACGGATGCGCCCTATGGAAAGGAATACCAGGTTTTGACCGGAATCCCCCATCATTTGTTTCGAATCAATTTTAAACTGGGCTTCCGCGAAGATCAATATCTTCCCGCCCTATTCCGTACGGTTTTATCCCAAATGAGTAATACCAAAGAAGCAGATCCTATAAGCCGATATCCATCCCTGAGAAAATTTGATATTTTGGGCGATCGTCAATATTTAATCATTGAAGATTCCTTTAATAACCTGGAATCTTTGCCTCTTAGTAAAGGGCTTATGGTTCGGTATTATCTCCTATTGAATAAGCTGGCCATGACCCGGGCAAAATACTTTGGCCTGGAGGATAGTTTTGTAACAGTTGAAACGGTCCCCATCCTTCTCAATACGGCTATTTTGCCGGATTTAGTGCGGAAAGATCAGGCATAATTTTTTAGGATCAGGATTCCATTAATTTCGGATCTTTCCCAGATAAAAGGCTATGCTTATACCCGTACAGGAAATAAACCCCCAAACCAAATAATAACCAGACGGTAAAGCCTATCCAATTCACCAGGGCTAGTTCGGACATCATATACAAACAGGATAAAAATCCCATGAGAGGAATCAGGGAGAGATTTTCCCGGAAAGCAATTAAGATAGAGATTCCTAGCACCAATATAAAAATCCAGGTGGGTATCCTTTGTTTAAATAAATCCCAACCGGCATCATAAATCAAAACTTTATCCAGTCCGCTAGAATTCATTAGATCCCGGTATTGGTCTTCCTGGAGGCCCGTTAGGTAATCATTTAGGTTAAACATCCTGGATTTAAAGCCTAAGGCATCGTTTTTCATGACCTTATTTTCCAACATCTTGGTTTGCGATTCATTTAATCGACTTAAAATATCAGAAGCCTCCACCAGTTTTGGTTTATTTTTTATGAAATCGAAGATCGCCTCTCGTCTCATTAATAATCCTAATCCCAGGGCGAAAACCACCAAGGCCGGGAGGATAAATTTGGCATTTACATAAGGAGTTTTGAATTTTCCCCTGGGGCCATTTGGGTCCGATTGTAATTTCATAACCCCGGCACAAACCAGGATAAAAGCAAAAAGTGTTCCTACGCTGGTAATATCCGTTACAATAGAAAGATTCAGAAACAAGGATGGTACTGCCACCACAATTCCGGTTATTATAGTGGCAAAGGAGGGAGTTTTAAACTTTGGATGAATTTTGCCAAAGGCTTTAGGAAGTAGTCCATCTTTACTCATACGCATCCAAATCCTGGGTTGGCCCAATTGATATACCAATAAGGCAGAGGAGAGGGCCACAACCGAACTTACCGCAATAATAATGGACATCCATCCAATATGAAGGTAATTGAATACAAAAGCCAAAGGATCTCCAACCCCCAATAAATTAAATTTCACCATTCCGGTTAATACCAAAGCAATAGAAATATAAAGCAGAGTACTAATGATGATGGACCACATCATTCCTCTGGGCAGATCCTTTTGGGGGTCAACACATTCTTCTGCGGTGGTAGAAAGGGCATCAAATCCTATATAGGCAAAAAAAACAGCGGATACCCCTTTTAAAACGCCTGCTGCCCCCCTTGGAACGAAAGGAACATAATTCTCCCATTTTATATAAAATACCCCAATTAATATAATTAAGAGTAAAACACAGAGCTTGATCGCGACCATAATATTACTGGCATTACGGGATTCTTTTATCCCAATATATACCAGGGCGGTAATTAATACCACGATAACCAGGGCTGGAATATTCATTACCAGATGTAGACTTCCCAAGCCGGGTCCAAATTTCCAGGCTTCATAGGCATCCTGTAAAGCTGGGCTTAATTGTTTGAAATGGGTCCCCGTGGCCATTAATTTCGAAGCATCCTCGAACCCATTTCTGGCCGAAAGGAAATCCATCGTCATCCACCGCGGAATATGGACATGAAAAGTATCCATAAGCCCTACAAAATAACTTGACCAGGAAATAGCCACGACCATATTGGAAACCGCGTATTCCAGAATTAGGGCCCAACCAATAATCCAGGCAATGATTTCTCCAAAGGCTATATAAGAATAAGTATAGGCGGAACCAGATACGGGAACCAGGGAGGCAAATTCAGCATAGGCATAGGCGGTAAAACTACAGGCAATGGCGGTGAAAATAAAAAGATAAATAACCCCAGGTCCTCCATCGGCACTCGCTTTTCCAATGGTAGAAAATATACCGGCCCCTACAATGGCAGCGATTCCGAATGATATTAAATCCCTGACTTTTAAGGTTCTCTTGAGATGATCTCCGGTCGTTTTCGACTCTTCTAAAGCGGTTTCGGAAAGAATATGCGCAACAGATTTTTTTCTCAGGAGGTTTTTAAACATAAAATACGGGTGGATAAAAATTGAAATTATTCATTTCTACGGATTTTATGCCTTTTCTTATATATTTTATTCCTTTTTTTGTGATTCATTCGGGATAATTCCTGATTTCTATGCGAAATCTTTTAAAAGCCAATCGAAATTTCTTCCTGCCCTATATATTTTTCCTGGTTTTCGGTGCGTACTTTCTTTTGTCATACCGCCCGGAGACGATCATGCTTTGGATTAATGCCCATACTTATGCCTTTCTGGATAATTATTTTTTGTTTCTTACCTATATCGGTGATGGACTGGCCTATACCATACTGGCCATCCTGCTCATTGGGTTTCAGTTTCGAAAATCCATCCAGGCATGGATTCTCTTTGGTTTAAGCAGCCTTACCGCACAATTTTTAAAGAGAGCTGTTTTTGCGAGTACGCTCAGACCCTATGCCTATTTCCAATCGATGCATATCCCGGTAAATTCTATCCGATTGGTCCCTGGCGTACAGATTTATATGCAGAATAGTTTTCCTTCGGGGCATGCTGCCACGGGGATGAGCCTGGCTTTATTACTATGTTTCTGGGTTAAGAACAAGGCGTATGCTCCCCTTTTTTTAGTTTTAGGCCTATCGATTGCTTATTCCAGAATGTATCTTTTTGAGCATTTCTTATGGGATTGCTGGGCCGGATCCTTGATAGGGGTGGTGTTAACCCTTTTAGGCTATGCCCTCCTGGACCATTCCCAATTTCCAAAGGGAAACTGGGCTTCAAAAGGCTTAAAAGATTTTATTCGCAGGAAGGGTAAGCATAAAAATCAGGAAAAGAATTAGTTGTTGAGGTGGGATTCAACAAATCCAGCCAGGGTGGAAATATAATTCCTTGACATATCCAGGCGGATGCCTGCCGTTTTATACATTTCCGAAATAGATTGGGTATAGCCCAGGGATAAAGCTTTTTTATAATTCGCTATGGCTTCCTCCGGATTTTCGGTATAGTTTTTCCAAACGGCCAGGGCGCCTAATCCTGCAATCCCGTATTCAATATAATAAAAAGGGACTTCAAATAAATGCAATTGCTTTTGCCATAAATGGTCCCGATACTCTTCGTACCCTGTCCAATCACAAAAACCTGCCCCGAAATCCTTATACAATTCAATCCAGGTGTTTCGGATGTTTTCAAGGCTATACGCCTCGGTATATAATCGATCCTGAAATTGGTCTATAATGGCCACCCAGGGGAAGGTTTTAAGGCTATCTATTAATTGTTCCTCCTTGGCTCTTTTGAAATCTTCCTCATTGGGAAAGAAAATAGGCCAGCGATCCATGGATAGTAGTTCCATACTCATCGAGGCGAGCTCGGCAATTTCGGAGGGAAGATGTTTAAAATCATTGAGTAATAAATCCCGGGTAAGAAAAGTATGGATGGCATGACCGCCCTCATGAACCATAGTGGTTAAATCACGGAAGGCTCCGGCTGAATTCATAAAAATGAAAGGGGCACCGGATTCGGCAAGGGGATAATTATATCCACCTGGCGCCTTTCCCGACCGGGATTCCAGGTCAAAAAAGCCTTTTTCTCTCATGGCTTTCAGGCATTCTCCAAAATACGGATCCAGGGATGAAAAACATTCAATGCTTTTATTTACCAGATCCTCCCCATTCTCGAAAGGTTTTAAGGGAGGTCTCCCTGATATATCCACATCCATATCCCAGGGTTTTAAAACCTCCAAACCCAGGCTCTTCCTTCTCTTTTCAGCAATATTTTTTAGAATAGGTACGATTTCCTCCTTTATGGATTCCGCAAATTGGGAAGTTTCTCTAGGACCATAATCAAATCGGCAAAGGGCCTGAAAGGAATAATCTCTAAAATTTTCAAATCCTGCATTCTTAGCCACTTTTTGTCGTAAGGCAAATAGCTCTTCAAAAAGGGCATCTAATTTTTTCCTGTCCTCAAGCCTGCGGGCTGCTATTTTTTCAAAAGCTTCCTGCCGAAGCCTCCTATCCGGGTTTTTAAGAAAGGTGGAGGCTTGCTCCATGGTATAAACCTTACCGTCGATTTCCACTTCCATGGCTCCGGAAATTTTCCCGAATTCCTGTTGTTTTACCTGTAATTCGGTTAAGAGTGGAATATTTTCTTCCCGATATAATCTAATCTGGGTATCTATACGCTTAAAAAATACCTCATAGGGTGCATGGTTTAATCCGGCAGAAAAAGGGCTTTGCACTAATTTCTTATTGAGAATATCGCTCCAGGGGGCAATTTTGGGTTCAATTTCCTGTGCAAAAAACTGAAAACTTCTGGTATAATCGGCATTGGTGGTATCTGAGGTCATTTTAATATACCGCCAGGCAAAATCTTCCTCCAAATAAGCTTCCAATTCGGATCGGTCTCGTAACCAAAGGTTTAAATCTTCTTTCGATTCAATAGCCCTGGTGGAAAGGTTTTGAAAATACTCTTCCAGGTTTGCCCAGCTGGTTTCGAGTCCGGGTTTTAAGAAACGATAATGCGGTTTGGTGATTTGGATTGGGTTCATTAAATAAATAGTCAGTGTTAAAACAAGAAATGATCAGCCAGGAAAAAACCGGCAAAAACCAAACTGGCAATGCCGTTCAGGGTGAAAAATGCCAGGTTCAGTTTGGATAGGTCCTGAGGCTTCACAATAAGATTTTGGTATACGAGTAATCCGGCATAAAAAAGAACTCCTATCCAATACAAGGCATGGAAATGACCAATTATACCCGCAAGAATAATAAACCCAGCCGATAAGGTATGAAGAATTCGGGTGAGTAGGATGGCCCCCGGTTTCCCTAATAAGGCCGGTATAGAATGCAAATTTTCTTTTTTATCAAATTCCTCATCGGGAAGTGCATATAGAATATCAAATCCGCTAACCCAGGTTAGCACCGATAGGGAAAATAAAACGGGCAATAAAGCGAAATGACCGGTTACTACCAAGTAGGCCCCAATAGGGGCCAGGGCTAGCCCTAAACCTAAAACAAAATGACAAAGGGAAGTGAATCGTTTGGTAAAGCTATATCCCAAAACCACAAAAAGGGCCACAGGAGAAAGGGCCAGGCAAAGCGTATTGATAAAGGCCGTACAAACTATAAATAGAAAGGCATTGACAAGGGTATATATCAGGGCCTGTTTTGGGCTTATAATGCCCTTAGGAATCTCTCTGTTTTGGTTTCTTGGATTTTTTGCGTCAATATCCCGATCCAGATAGCGGTTAAAAGACATGGCTGCCGATCGGGCAAATACCATGCAGGCCAGCATAAGGATAAACTTTATCCAGGAAACAGGAATTGGTCCTTCGGGTCCGGTCTCTGCCAGGAAAAATCCAATAAGAGCAAATGGAATGGCGAAAATACTATGAGAGAATCGTATAAGGGATAAATATTTTTTCATTCTTCTGAAAATTTTATAAGTGCAGGAGCGTTTTCTGGAAGACTTTCTTTGAAATGCTGGAATTCCTCATTCCCCTGGCGGATGATCTCTAACAGTTCTTCCATTCCATCCCCTTTTTCGGCCGAGGTAATGACAAAACGTGGGGTTTCGGTAAAAATCTGATCCATCTCGTTCAAGAACAAACGAACAGAGGCGGCTGTTTTGCTAGGATTCTGTTTATCTGATTTGGTAAAGGTGATTACCATGGGGATAGCCCTGGAGGCCAGCCAATCCACAAATTCCAAATCAATTTTCTGTGGTTCCAATCGGGAATCAATAAGGACAAATACCCCTTGTAATTCTTTTCTCTTTTCCAGGTATTTGGATATAAATTTCCCCCATTTTTCCTTGGCAGATTTTGAAACCCGGGCATATCCATATCCGGGTAGATCGATCAGATAAAAGCTCTCATTGATCAGGAAATGGTTTATTAATTGGGTTTTTCCCGGAGTTTGGGAAGTTTTTGCCAGGCCTTTTTTTTGGGTTAACCGGTTAATAAGGGAAGATTTTCCCACATTCGAACGGCCAATAAAGGCGTATTCCGGCAAACCGGTTTCCGGCATTTTAGTTAATTCCGTATTACTGGCAATAAATTCCGCGCTCCGTATGATCATAATATTACCAGATAAATTTGACATCAAAGATAGTATTTACCAAGGGCATACGAATTTTTGTCCCGACCTCCCTTTACCTTATCCAATTTTTGGGAAAAGCCCCCTGGAACTTTTTATCTTTGACCCATGTCCGATTTAAATAGCATTAAGCCTTATGCAACGGAAGGCTCTAAAAAAGAACAGGTTGCCACCATGTTTGATCGGATAGCCTTTCGATACGATTTTTTAAATCATTTTCTTTCTCTGGGTATTGATCGTATATGGAGAAAAAAAGCCATTAAGGAACTGCCGTTCGGGAATCCCCTATTTGTTTTAGACGTGGCTACAGGAACCGGTGATTTAGCATTGGATGCCTTGCATCGTCCTGGGGTACAAATTATAGGCATTGATATATCCGCTGGTATGTTAAAACTTGCCGATGAGAAAATTCTCCGCCAGGGTATGGCAAATAGATTTCGTGTGGAATTAGGCGATTCCGAAAATTTGCAATTTGCCGATAATCATTTTGATGCTGTTATGGTCTCTTTCGGGGTCCGAAATTTCGAAAATCTTGAAAAGGGATTGAAGGAAATACACCGGGTTTTAAAGGTGGGAGGAAAAATTGTGGTTTTAGAGTTTTCTAAACCTCGTTCCAGTCCCTTTAAAGAGATTTATAATTTCTACTTTGAACATATCTTACCCTTTTTTGGAAATAAGGTTTCCAGAGATGCAGAAGCCTATACCTATCTTCAAAAGTCTGTTCAATATTTTCCTGATGGACCTGAATTCCTGGATAAATTAAGGGGCGCAGGTTTCCATCAAAATAATTACCGGCCTCTTTCGTTAGGCATCTGTACTTTATACACTGCCATAAAATAGGGTTATGACCAATAGATTCTTGAGGGAAGAGGTAATTTTGAAAAGGTGGACCATATTATTACTTCTCCTTTTATTTTTAGGAGGAAGAACTTACGCACAATGGAACAATGGGGGTGAGACCGAAAACAAGCGGATCAATTTTGGATTTGTATTAGGGGCTAATTTCAATACCTTCAACGTATTTAAACGGTACAATTTTCAGGGATATACGATCCAATCCGTTGGACAAGTGGGAACGGTTACTTCTGGTCAGCTGAAGTATATAAACTCAAACTATACCTCCGGATTTCATCTGGGATTATTAGCCAATTTAAAAATTTCCGATAATCTGGCGGTTCGCTTTTCCCCCAATGTCAACTTTTCTGACCGGACGCTTGCCTATGCGTATGATAGTCTGAGCAGTTCGGCAGGCGTACAAATAGCAGATCCCATTATAAAAACCGTTCAGTCCACGTATCTGGATTTTCCTCTGGTGGTAAAATTTAAATCTGACCGGAAAGGAAATATCCGATCCTATATAATGGGGGGATTGCAATATTCCTATGATATCATTCCCAAAAAGAAAACGGATGATGCGGGTTTTGATCCGGTCGACAAATACGTAAAACTGGTAAATAATTCCCTTTCCTATAAAATCGGTATTGGGGTAGAGTTATATTATGAATACTTTAAAATGTCCCCGGAAATATCGGTTTCCAATGGATTGACCAATGTTTTAAAACAGGATAATAATCCCTTTTCCAGTCCTCTGGTAAAATTAATTCCTACCTCGGTCCAGTTGAGTATTTATTTTGAATAGGAAGATTTCGCTTCCTCGGGCATAAATTAAACACCCAAAAAGGCAATTCAACCGAGGAATTTTTAGAATTCTAGTACCTTTACCGGTAATCCGGATATTCTCCGGGTGTTCCAACTATGCCTAAAATTGTTTTTATAACAGGTTCCAGCTCGGGTATCGGGCAGGCTTGCGCCGAATTATTTGCTAAAAACGGGGATAAAATAATCCTGAACGGCAGAAGGGTGGACCGGATAGAAGCGATAGCGAATCGACTTCATTCCCTTTATGGAACAGAAACCTATATGGCTAATTTTGATGTCCGAAACCGGGAAGAGGCGGAAAGAGTCATAGGAAATCTTCCGGCGAATTGGAAAAATATTGATGTCTTAGTCAATAATGCCGGATTGGCCTTGGGTTTAAGCCCTATACAGGAGGGAGACCCAATGCAATGGGAAACGATGATCGATACCAATATTAAAGGGGTTTTAAATGTTTCCCGCTTAATTTCTCAAACGATGGTAAAAAATAAATCGGGCCATATTATTAATATTAGTTCCATTGCCGGTTTACAGGTTTACCCAAATGGAAATGTATATTGTGCTACCAAGCATGCCGTCGAGGCTTTGTCAAAAGCTATGCGCATAGACCTGGTGAGTCACGGAATCAGAGTAACCTCGGTGAGTCCCGGAATGGTAGAAACCGAATTTTCCCTGGTTCGTTTTTCCGGTGATGAAGAAAGGGCGAAAAAAACCTATTCAAGTTTCACTCCTCTGCAGGCCGAAGACATTGCCGATGTGGTTTATTTTGCAGCCACCAGACCTCTTCATGTAAATATTAATGAATTAACCATAATGCCCCTAGCACAGGCCAATCCTTACGTTACCCATAAGAATTCTTAGCATGAGCTTAGTAGAAAAAATTGACGCAGATATTAAAGTGGCTTTATTAGCCAAGGACCAGGCCAGTTTACGTGGTTTAAGGGCCATTAAGTCGGCCATTTTATTGGCACAAACAGAAAAAGGGGCCAAAGTAGAATTGGATAAGGAAGCAGAAATCAGGATACTTCAAAAACAGATTAAGCAAAGGAAGGAATCGATCGACATTTATAAGGCTCAAAATCGGGAGGACCTGGCAAAAACCGAATTGGAAGAGGTCGCTGTTATAGAAAAATATTTACCAGCTTCTCTTAGCATGGAAGAAATTGAGTCCGATTTGAAAATCCTCATTGAGACCCATAGCCTGCAAGGTCCTAAGGACCTTGGGAAATTAATGCCCCTGGCTACAAAGCATTTTGAAGGAAAGGCCGATGGGAAAACCATTTCGGAAATAGGAAAGAGATTATTAAGCTAAATTTTAGGGTCAAAGAGAATAAATTCTCCCAAATCTAAAAATCTAGGAAAAAAGCAAAGAATAGGATTAAAGCAATATATTTGAGATAATACAAAGGCATGGCTTTATTACTAAAAGAGGAGGATGGTTTTCGTTATGTGGAACAGGGTTCAGGAAGAACCATGCTTTTACTTCATGGTCTTTTTGGGGCTTTAAGTAATTGGCAGGATGTTATTGATCGTTTTTCTCCAGAATATAGGGTAATCATCCCCCTCCTTCCTATATATGAATTACCTCTTTTAAAATCCAATCTTAAAAGCCTTGTAAAATTTGTGTACCGGTTTATTGTTTATAAGGAATTGGACCAGATTCATTTACTTGGTAATTCATTAGGTGGCCATATTGCCCTAATGTATGTTTTGGAGCATCCGGAAAGGATATCGACCCTGGTACTAACCGGTAGTTCGGGACTTTATGAAAATGCCTTTGGTGGAACCTTTCCCAAAAGAGGAAGCTATGAGTTTATAAAGGAAAAAGTAGAATATACTTTTTATAATCCAAAAACTGCCACCAAGGAATTAATTGATGAGGTATACGAATTGGTCAATGACCGAAATAAGGTCATTCGAATTTTGGCCATGGCAAAATCTGCCATCCGGCATAATTTAGCAAAGAGTTTACCCGAAATAAAAATGCCCGTCTCTCTTATTTGGGGGAAGGAAGATAAGATTACCCCTCCTGAGGTAGCCGTAGAATTCCATAATTTATTACCAAATTCTGAATTGAATTGGATTGAGCATTGTGGACATGCCCCTATGATGGAACAACCTGAAAAATTCAATTCCTTTTTATCAAAGTTTCTGGAGGTCTCAGAGCCAAATCTGAAAATACAACATTAAAGGTTTCATAGAATATAACCGGTAGATATGTTTGCTTCCGACCTTTTAACGAATCATATTTTACCACTTCGTACATCGGATACGCTTCAAAATGCCGTGGATAGGATGATGGACTTTCGCGTCAATCATTTGCCCATTGTCAATGAATCCGATTTATTGGGCTTGATTTCCGATACCGATTTAGTAGAACAACCCGATTATAGCCTCCCTCTGGGATCCCTAGCTCTAGGCATAACCTATTCCTATGTTTTTGATCATCAGCATGCTTTCGATGTTTTTAAAATGATATCGGCACAAAAACTGACCCTGGTTCCTGTGGTGGATTCCCAAAAGCGGTTTCTTGGCTCCATAACCCTGGATAAAATGGTTGAATATGGGGGGATTTTAACCTCAGCGATTCAGCCGGGTAGCATTCTGGTCATTGAATCCAGCGAGAATAATTATTCTATCTCGGAAATTTCCCAAATTTTGGAATCAAACCAATGTCAGATATTAAGCCTGCATGTTAATTCAAGTCCCGATAGCAGAAAAGTCTTGATTACCCTTAAATTGAATAAGTCGGAAATAAGTGCCGAATTAAGCGCCCTGGCCCGGTATAATTATCAGGTGAGTTTCACTCAGCAGGAAACCGGATTTCATGATGAGGCCCAGGAGCGTTTTGAATCCTTCATGAATTATTTAAATATGTAATGAAGGTTGGTATTTACGCCCGTAATTTTGATGAAAAAGCTTCTTCCTATGTAAGCCAACTTTTCCTGTTGCTGGATCAAAAAGGAGTGGCCTATTATCTTTACAAAGATTTTGAAAGTTTTATTCAGGAACATAATTTAAATCCGAATGCCTCCGGGTGGTTTGAGAATTCGGAAGAAGTATCTTCTATTTGCCCCGATTGTATTCTTAGTTTGGGTGGGGATGGCACGCTTCTGGATACCGTTGCCTTGGTTAAAGACTCCGGGATACCGGTATTAGGAATCAATCTGGGAAGATTAGGGTTTCTAGCCAGTATTAATAAAAATGAAATTCAGCTCACCCTGGACGATTTACTAGCCGGTAAATATTCCATCGATAGCCGAACCATGATATGCCTGGATTCGAACCCTTCCCTTTTCGGGAAAATGAATTATGCGCTAAATGAATGTACCTTACATAAAAGGGATTCTTCTCCTATGATTATTGTTCATGCCTATCTGAATAATGAATTTTTGAATTCCTACTGGGCCGATGGATTAATTATCTCTACACCAACGGGTTCTACGGCCTATTCCTTAAGCTGCGGGGGGCCCATTCTCTTCCCTAATTGCAATAATTTAGTATTGACTCCTATTGGCCCCCATAATTTAAGTATGCGCCCTGTGGTGATTCAGGATGACCAGGTACTCTCTTTTGAAATAGAAGGACGGTCGAGCGAGTTTTTGGTAAGTTTGGATTCCCGAACGGAAATAGCCCCACAAGGCACGAAAATTCAGATTCAAAAGGAAAAGTTCAAAATGAATCTTATCCGTTTACATAACGAAAACTTTCTAAATACCTTAAGAAAGAAAATGATGTGGGGAATGGATTCACGAAACTAAATATTAAATAGAATGGGAAAATAAATATTCTATTTTTGCGTTTTTTGTTTTCATGCAAAAACACATAATTCTACTTTTCTTTTTTTCACTTCCTTTTCTTGGCTTTTCTCAGAAATGGGATATTGGGGTTCATGGCGGTATGGCCGGCTATATGGGTGAGATCAATGAATTAAATCCCCTTCAGTTTAATAAGCCGGATTTTGGGATTTCAATTAGAAGAAATCTGAATCCCGATTTTTCTGTTCGGTTTGGCCTGGATCAGGCATGGATTTTTGGTAATGATGCGCATTCAAAGAATCCGGATCAGATACAGAGAAATCTGAATTTTACCTCATCCATTACGGAGGCTTCTCTGGTATTTGAGTTTAATTTCTTCAAATTTAACCCCTTCGACCATCAGGAAAGGTTCTCTCCGTATTTAATGGCCGGTTTAGGGGCCTTTATTTATAATCCTTATACCTACCTGGATGGAAATAAAGTTTTTTTACGAAATGTAGGCACAGAAGGCCAGTTAATTCCACCTCCTAACCGGTTAGCCTATTATCCCTCGCAATACGGGACTACCAGTTGGAATGTACCGGTTGGATTTGGTTTTAAATATCATCTTATTGGAAATTTTAGTATGGATATGGAATATGGATACCGCTTTACCTTCACAGATTATTTGGACGATATAGGGGGCTTGTATCCTGATTTGACCAATGTCAATCCGAATGCCGATATATACCGACTCTCTGACCGGTCCGTTGGCCATATTTATAAAGCAGGGGACCAGAGAGGCGATTCCCGCTTATATGATAAATACTTTTTTGGGAACATTTCTATCACCTATACCTTCCGGTCTTTAGATTGCCCTAAGTTTAGTCATTGAATGTCCCGAAAATTGACTTATTTTGCGCGTTGATACAAAAAGAAGAATGGGGGCACTCGAAAATATTGATGTAAATCGTGTTCCTAAGCATGTGGCCATAATCATGGACGGAAATGGACGTTGGGCAGAAAGCCAGGGACAGATCCGGACGTTTGGTCATTGGCAGGGAGTTGAGCCTGTAAAGGATACAATTGAAGGCGCTATAGAGGTTGGTGTTAAATACCTGACCCTTTTTGCATTTTCTACCGAAAACTGGGTACGTCCAAGTGACGAGGTGAAAATTCTTATGGAAATTTTGGTTTCAACCCTTCATAAGGAGATTGATAGCATGATGGAAAATGGAATTCGTTTAAATGCCTTTGGGCAATTAGACTATTTACCTGAAGCCTGCAGGAAGGATTTAAGAGAGGCTATGACCAGAACCAAAGATAATGACCGGTTAACCCTGAATTTGGCCCTAAGTTATGGTTCCCGTTGGGAAATTCTGGAGGCGATGAAATCCCTGGTAGAAAAATTTGAGAAAGGTGAAATTAAGGGGAACGATATAAATGAAGGATTGGTTAATTCCCTTTTGTGTACGGCTGGGATGCCTGACCCGGAATTATTAATCCGAACGTCTGGAGAACATAGAATTTCTAATTTCCTTTTATGGCAAATTGCCTATTCCGAGTTCTATTTTATAGATAAGTTCTGGCCGGATTTTCGTCGACAAGATTTGTTCGAGGCTATCCATAATTTTCAGCATAGGGAGAGAAGGTTTGGTTCGACCAGTAAGCAAATTCTAGAATCCCAAAAAATTCAATCGAATGGCCAATAAAAATTCTTTTTTTTTCGTTCCTCATTTAGATACCAGTGCTTTTTCATTATAAATTAACCTTCATGAGGAAATTATTCCTATTTGTATTTTTTATCAGTTTTGGTTTCCAGGTTCTTGCAGGAAATTCATTTAATTATCCTATTCTCCGATCCTTACCCCATTATTCCATGATTATAATGGGGGATACTATTCCCTTGGGAAATCAACCCCTAAATCGGGTAGATACCTTGGGTAAAGATAGCACCCTAAATTTAATTGATTATGATGCGCTTAAGGAGTATACAGTCGATACGGTAGTGGTTACAGGGACGAAATATTTGGATAATAGTTTATTAGTCAATATTTCACGACTGCGATCGGGCATGCGATTAAAATTACCGGGTGATGAAAAATTAACCGGAGCCATTAAGAATTTATGGGCCCAGGGATTATTCGAAGATGTAAAGTTAAATGCCATTCATATTGGATCGGATCATTTAACCATTCAAATTCAATTGGTGGAAAGGCCCCGTTTGGGACGGTATGAATTTCATGGAATGGCAAAATCGGCCGAAGAAGATATACGAACAAAATTAAAAGGATCCGAATCGAGGGTATTAACAGAAAACCTATTGTCCAATACGGAAAGGGTCATTAAAAAATATTTTAATGATAAGGGATACTTGAATTGCGAAGTGCGGTTTAATCCTATTCAGGATCCTAATGTGGCCAATAAGAAAATTTTAGAAGTATTTGTAAAAGAGGGGAAAAAAGCCCGGGTAGATAAAATAAATTTTATTGGAAACCTGCATATTTCGAATGCAAAACTTAGGAAAAGCTTAAAGGAAACCAAGCAGAAAGAATTCTATAAAATTTTTGGCTCTAAAAAATTCATTCTTTCCAAATATCAGGAGGATAAGGATGCCTTTATTAAGAAATTTTCCGATTTGGGTTACCGGGATGCAAAAATTGTATCCGATACCATTATCCATAATAAAGATGGGAATGTGACCATTAACATGAATATTTCTGAAGGGCCTAAATATTATTTTGGAAATATTAATTGGGTAGGAAATACCCGTTATACGGCCGAACAATTAAGTAATGCGCTTGGAATTCATTACGGTGATGTATACAATCAGGGTAAACTGGAAAAAAGATTGAATAAAGGGGAGGCCGGTGATGATGTTTCCTCTTTATACCTGGATTTTGGATATCTTTTCTTCCATGTGGAGCCTACCGAGACGAATGTTCATCAGGATACCGTCGATCTTGAAATGCGATTGGTGGAAGGTGCCCAGGCAGATTATAACCGTATTACCATTAAAGGAAATACCCGTACCAATGACAAAGTAATTTTACGCCAACTTAAGACAAAACCTGGAGAGAAATTTTCTAAATCACAGGTAGTGAGAACGGTAAGAGAGCTGGCCACCCTGGGTTATTTTGATGAACAAAAAATTAACCCGGCTGTAAACCCTAACCAGAATGATGGAACGGTCGATATTGAATACCAGTTGGAAGAAAAGCCTTCTGATCAGGTAGAGCTTTCCGGAGGATTTGGAGGAGGCAAGATTATCGGATCCCTCGGTTTATCTTTTAATAATTTTTCGATTCAGAAATTGTTTAAGGGGAACTGGGAGGGATTATTACCACAGGGAGATGGTCAGAAAATTTCCATCAAAGCATCTGCAAACGGTAAACAATACCAGGTGTATAATTTATCCTTTTCAGAGCCCTGGTTTGGAGGTCATAAGCCCATTACTTTTGGGGTGAATTTATCTACTTCCTTACTTTCCTCTTCAGTAGGCGTGCCTAAATCGAGTCCGAGTTATAGGGGGGCTAATATTTCCAGTTTATCGTTTAGTTTGGCCAAGCAATTGCGTTTTCCCGACGATTATTTCTCCATTCAATACGGCTTAACCTTTGCTCAGTATATTTTATCGAATTATCCGGGTTTTATTTTTAATACCGGTACTTCCTATACTTTTTCACTATCCCAGATCATTTCCAGAAACTCTATTGACCAACCCATATATCCAACATCCGGGTCCAATATTCGTTTTTCCATTGAGTTAACGCCGCCTTATTCCGCCTGGAACCATGTAGATTATGCCAATACCAATATAACTCTGGCCAATAAATTCCGGTTTACGGAATACCATAAATGGAAAATTGATGCCTCCTGGTTTGTTAAACTATACGGTAAATTGGTATTGAACTCGGCCGCCCGCTTTGGTTTTGTAGGATTTTATAATAATTATATTGGAGTGCCCCAGTTAAATAGGTTCTTATTAGGAGGGGATGGATTGCAGGGATTTAACTTCCTGCAAAGTACCGAGATCATTGGTTTACGTGGGTACCAGAACTATTCTATTTTGCCACAGGGGGGGAATCCCAATTCCGGAAGTCCTTTATATAATAAATTTACTTTTGAACTTCGTCATCCTTTGACCACCTCCCAATCGGCCACCATTTATATGTTAGGCTTTCTGGAAGGCGGGAATACGTATAATTCCCTGGCTACCTATTCCCCTTTTAATTTACATCGTTCGGCCGGTCTTGGACTCAGGATTTATCTGCCAATTTTTGGATTATTGGGATTGGATTATGGCTATGGATTTGACCAGGTGGTGGGGAATTCCACCGCAAATAAAGGTCAGTTTCACTTCACCATTAATAAAGGTCTGGATGGATTTTAATTATGTAAACCTCGTTTTGGGTATACGCCAAAATTTATATTTTTGTTAATTCAATTGAATATGAAAAGATTAGGTATTCTTTTAGTTTTACTGGCTTTAGCCTTTGGACTCAAGGCCCAGAAAATGGGATTTGTGGATTCTGAGTATATATTAAAACATGTTCCGGAATACATAACGGCTCAAAAGGCCATTAATAATTTAAGCGATCAGTATAAAAAGGATGTGGATGCCCGGTTCCAGGATCTGGACAGAGCCTATAAAGCCTACCAGAAGGATCAGGTCCTTTTATCCGATGATATGCGGAAAAAAAGAGAGGATGATATTGTAGCTAAGGAAAAAGCGGCAAAGGACTTCCAGAAACAGAAATTCGGCCCTGAGGGAGAATTGTTTAAAAATAGGGAAGCCCTAATCAAACCTATCCAGGATAGAATTTATAAAGCAATTCAATCTATTGCGGAAGAAGGAGATTATGCCATTATCTTTGACAAGAATACGGAGCCAACCATGTTGTATGCATCGCCCCGTTACGATAAAAGCAATGATGTTATTTTGAAAATGGGTTTAAAACCCGGAGTATTTGCCAAATAATTCCCTCAAGAAAAACCCAAACCAATTTATAAACCATCTATCCAATTTTATTTCCAAAATCAATTAGCAATTTAACAATGAAACAATTAATTAAAACCTCTGTACTCGCTTTTGCCTTCGCAGGTCTGTTCAGTATTCAGTCTATGGGACAAGCAAAAATGGGGCATATCAATGCGGCCATATTGGTACAGTTAATGCCTGAAACGAAAGATGCGGATAAATCCCTTCAGGATTTTCAAGGGACCTTACAGGCTCAGTTAAAAGTTTTAACTACCGAATACCAAAACAAAGCAGCCGATTATGAAAAAAATCAGGCTACTTTTTCTGATGCACAAAAGCAGGCAAAGGTGAAGGATATTACCGATCTTGAGAATAGGATTCAAAAATTCCAGCAAGATGCGCAATCTCAATTAGGCGATAAGAGAGATCAGTTAATGCAACCTATTTTTGATAAGGCAAGAAATGCCATTCAAGACGTAGCCAAAGAAAATTCCTTTAAGTATATCTTTGATACTTCTAAAGGAGATCTTTTGGTATTCCCTGAATCCGATGATATTCTTCCTATAGTTAAGAAGAAATTAAATATCACCGCTCCAACACCAAGCGCTACCGGAACGGCACCAACTAAGTAATTATTCCCAAAAAAATTAGATATTTAGAGAGGCTTTCTTTTTTGGAAAGCCTCTTTTTTTATGTCCTATATGCAACCTATTGGTATATTCGATTCTGGCATTGGGGGGCTTACCGTGGCATCGGCCATTCGGAAGGAATTACCTGGTCTGGACCTTATTTATTACGGGGACACCGCCCATATGCCTTATGGGGATAAGTCTCCGGAAACCATTAGAAAATACGCCGACTCCATAGTAGATTTCCTCTATCAAAATCATTGCAGAACGATTGTTATTGCTTGTAATACAGCATCGGCGATGGCAACAGAAAGCTTAAACCAGAAATGGGGAAAGGAGATACAATTTGTTAATGTCATAGATCCTGTTGTAGAATACCTCAAGGAACAGGGATCCTATCAGAATATAGGGATAATCGGGACAAAGGGGACTATTCAATCGGGAGTCTATACCGATAAATTAATAAAGGCCCTGCCAAATTCCAGGATTCACCCCCTTGCCACCCCTTTGTTGGCAGCCCTTATCGAAGAAGGTTATTTCAATAATACCATTAGTACGGCCATTATCAAAGATTACCTGGAAATGGAACCATTGAAGGGAATTGATTGTTTAATCCTGGCTTGTACCCATTATCCATTAATAAAAAGGCAGATCGCTCAAATTCTGGGTGATCCGGTCTATATTTTAGATTCCTCTGAATTAATTGCTCAATACCTGCATGCCATGTTAAAAGTGGATAAGAGGCTGATAAATAATGAATTGGAAAAAAAAGAGGGGAAGAGTGAGTTTTATGTATCCGATTTTACCGAGTCATTTCAAAAAAGTACTGAATTGTTTTTCGGAAACCGCATTGACCTTAAAAAAATTAGCTGAATGCTTGGAGTTTTTATTCCTTAGGCGAACTTTAATATGTATTTCTCGTTAAGAAATTGTTAATAAAGCATCATTTTAATGTGCTAAATTTGTTCAAACAAAAACCATGAGCGATTCCATTAAGCATGAATGCGGAATAGCCTTTATCAGGTTATTAAAGCCCCTTTCCTTTTATATTGAGAAATACGGAACTCCGCTCTATGCCATTAAAAAACTTTATGTTTTAATGGAAAAACAGCATAACCGGGGTCAGGATGGAGCCGGGGTTGCTGTTATCAAATATGATATTCCTCCTGGAAACCGGTATATAAGCCGGCACAGGTCTACAGCAAGTAAGGCTGTTCAGGATATCTTCGAGCATATTCAATTACGATACTTGGAAATTACCAAGGATCATCCGGAAAGACTGGACGATCCAAACTGGTTAAAGCTTCATGTTCCTTTCATAGGGGAATTATTACTGGGCCATTTACGCTATGGAACGCATGGAAAGAACTCCATTGAAAATGTGCATCCCTTTCTGCGTCAAAATAATTGGATGACCAGGAACCTGGTCATAGCTGGTAATTTCAATATGACCAATGTAAATGAAATGATTGAGCAATTGCTGGATCTTGGTATGCATCCAAAAGAAAGTTCCGATACCGTTACCGTATTGGAAAAAATTGGGCATTTCCTGGATTCAGAGAACCAGCGCTTGTTTGATAAATTTAAACTGGAAGGGTTTAACAATGTGGAGATATCCAATTTAATAGCGCAGGAAATGGACCTTACCAATATCCTAACCCGTTCCGCCCGAACATGGGATGGTGGATATACTATTGCCGGATTATTAGGTCATGGAGACGCCTTTATCATGCGGGACCCAGCCGGTATTCGTCCAGCCTTTTATTATCAGGATGAAGAAGTTCTGGTAGCCGCATCCGAAAGACCTGCTATTCAAGCGGCCTTTAATGTTCCTCTTCATTCCATTAAAGAAATTAAACCCGGTTATGCCCTTATTATTAAGAAAGATGGACGGATTACCGAGGAAATGTTCCGTACCCCAGAAGTAAAGATGTCCTGTTCGTTCGAAAGAATTTATTTTTCAAGAGGAAACGATACGGATATTTATAAAGAGAGAAAGAAATTGGGAGCACTTTGCGTACCCGATATTTTAAAGGCGGTGAATTACGATATTCCAAATACCGTATTTTCCTTTATTCCCAATACAGCTGAAGTGGCTTATTATGGAATGATTGAAGGATTGGAAAGCTATATTCGCAATCTACAGAAAGAATATATTCAAAAGGGAATATTTGATCCGGAGGAGCTGAATCGACTCTTGAGCCTTCGGGTGCGTATGGAGAAGGTGGCCCTTAAGGATGCCAAATTAAGAACTTTTATTACCCAGGACTCCGAAAGAGATGAATTGGTTAGCCATGTGTATGATGTAACCTATGGAGTGATTCAGAAAGGCCTGGATACCCTGGTAGTGATTGATGATTCTATTGTTAGGGGGACTACCTTAAAACAAAGCATTCTAAAAATTCTCGATAGACTACAGCCCAAGAGGATTATTATTGTTTCTTCTGCCCCACAAATTCGCTATCCGGACTGTTATGGTATAGATATGTCAAGAATGGGGGAATTTGTCGCTTTTCAGGCAGCCATTGCCCTGTTGAAAAAAATGGGAATGGATTATAAAATCAAGGAAGTATATGAAAAATGTAAACTTCAAATGATTATGAAATCCGAATCCCAAAGGAACCTGGTTAAGGAGATTTATGAGATGTTTACTGCCGAAGAAATATCTGAGGAAATAGCCAGAATCATAACCCCACCGGGCATGTTTGCCGAGGTATCGGTGATTTACCAGAAACTGGAAAACCTGCCTATAGCCTGTCCAAATCATTTAGGGGATTGGTATTTTTCTGGAAATTACCCAACCCCTGGGGGGAATAGACTGGTAAACCAGGCCTTTATTAATTATGTGGAGGGTAATGTAGGTAGGTCATATGAAAAATTCACCGACCTCAAAGACATGGAATCCGACCATGATGGCATTGAGGATACCATCTCCGTTAATAAATAAGCCGAAATTTCTTTACATTTAATAAGGGCCCGATCTTATTAAATTTCTATTTGGATGAAAAAAGGAATTATTTCTTTAATGCTTTTTTTTATTTCTTGTGCTCAAAATCAGGTTAGAAAATCGCCCCTTCAATTAGAAAGTAAAAAAGATTGCCTTAATAATAAAAAATCTAACCGGTTAGAAAGTTTAAAATCAAGGGATAGTACCCTCCATAAACTTCAGGAAAATCTGAAATATATTAGTCAGTTTTTAATTCACAAAAAGGAATCCTATTTACGAATTTATTTAAAAGAGTATTTGAAGGACTCCAATTGCTTGAAGTGCTATTCAAGTAGGGAAATTAATAGGGAATGGCAGGGAATAAAAGGTCTTGGCTATTTACATCATGGTCCTACAAAGGATTCCGTGATTATTATTTCTGAAATAAATAGTTGCCTTGGGGAAGGTATATATGCTTTTACCAACCCTTCTTTACCCTTTCTAACCAATGGCTCGGATTGCCTACTTCTTGAAAATATTTTTTCGGTAGGCGATATGGATGAAGACGGGATAGACGAATTAGGCGTTTATGAGTCCTCTTGTGTAAGTCGTTTTAAATCCCTTGCGGTTTATTCTCTTAAAAACAGGCATTGGAAGGAAGTGGGTCGCTGTGCCTTTGATATATACCAGGAATGGCCAGATAAAAGGAATCGAATAAGGAAGTTGAAAAAGGGAGAATTTCAAATGCTGGAAGTCCTGGATAATTTCCCTAATAAAAGATTACCTGTTATTAGAAAGTGGTTAAAATTTTCCTTTTAGGTTAAGGAAACCTACCAGATATTTTTATTCCAGAATGTCTTCATCCTCAAATGGCTTATTTGTTTTGTTTCCTAAATACTTCTAAAAAAAAGTATAAGTAAATAGAATTATCTATTGT
>Ga0209067_10000219_pt1 | contig 39784 bp, 34 predicted proteins | sample ColStrG_CSR_2013_FD_187199 | JGI IMG/M metagenome (GOLD analysis project Ga0209067, IMG submission 187199) | Freshwater sediment microbial communities in response to fracking from Pennsylvania, USA - Cold Stream Run_MetaG_CSR_2013 (SPAdes)... | ecosystem: Environmental > Aquatic > Freshwater >... | reverse complement strand
CATGCCTCTATAATGCGCCACTCGCAAGCACCCGCTTGCTCATCCCTTGGGGCCTATAGCTCAGTTGGTTAGAGCATCCGACTCATAATCGGCAGGTCACTGGTTCAAGTCCAGTTGGGCCCACCATTTACAGCAAGGCTTTTAAGGTAAGTAGCAATTTGCCTTAAATTAGTCGATATAAAATGACTGTGGCTACGCATTTACAACCACTATTTTTTATAAAAAATAGCGCTCGTGGTATCGCATCTAGCGCTTCTATTATCAAACAGTAAAATCGCGTTAGGCAATTGAATTAATCTACAAATATTATGCCTGAAGAATCACAAGCCAAATAACTCTTTAAATCTAATGGAGTGCCTTCGAGACACATCTATTTCATTCGTAGAGTTATCGCCTCCAGCCATTATCTGTAAACGATAACTGCTATTCCCCCAAGACTCTACAGATTTGATCGCAGCTATATTTACTATATGTTGACGATTCGCACGGAAAAAATATTTTTCAGGGAGTCGTTTTTCTATTTTGCTCATGGCGCGATATATCATAGCTTTATTCATACCCCAATAAACTTGGGTATAGTTTCCATAACTTTCAAAATAACAAATATCTTTTAAATATACCCAATGACAGTTAATACCCTCGCGCAAAAGTACACCACTATCAATTTCCAACGGAGAAAAACCTGCATCATCCGCTTCAGCATCGCTCGAAAATAACGTGAGTCGCTCTATTGCAGTTTTCAAGCGAGAAACAGAAATAGGTTTTAGCAAGTAATCCACAGTCGTGAATTCAAATGAACGTAATGCATACTCTTCATAAGCAGTAATGAAAATAACTTTTGGCTCATAGTCAAGCTCCTCCAATAGTTCAAATCCATTTTTTCCCGGCATATTAATATCAAGAAATAACAATTCAGGTTGTTCAGCGAGAATCAAGGGTAAAGCATCCCTTGGGTTACCCGCTTCACCACAAAGTTGAATCGATTCATGAACCAAAAGCAAATCCTTAAGCTCTTCTCGTGCCATTCGAGAGTCTTCAACAATAAATGCTTTCATAAAGAAAATTCCAGCGGCAAGGTTAACTCAGCAATAACATTCGTTTGACTTTCAATAAGACTAAAATTCGCGTTATGCCCGTATAGCAGCAGCAAGCGATCCCTAATATTTTGCAAACCGATACCAAACCCAGCCGTTGTAGTATCCATTAAAAAACCACCAGTATTAACTAGCTGGCATATCAAAGTCTTATTTTTTGAATAGATTTCTAAGCGTAAAACTCCCCCATCTGGCAACTGACTAATCCCATGTTTAATAGCATTTTCTATAAGAATTTGCAGCATCATTGGAGGGATCAATGCTCGCTTTACATTCGATTCTATTCTCTCTTCATATTGCAATCTTTCTTCGAATTGAATTTTAGATAAATTTATATAATTTCTCAGCAAGGCAAGTTCTTCTAACACAAATACCTTATCAGAGGGGCTTTTAGCAATGGGATTACGCAATATATCAGATAGCACAAGCAATGCTTCACGGGATCTTTCCGCATCTGTTTTAATTAGGTAGCGTATATTATTAACCGCATTAAAAATAAAATGAGGGTCAAGCCTGCCCGCCAGGGCATTCAGTTGCAACTGTTTAATATTATTTTCCAATTGCAATTGCTTTAATCTGGTATATATTTTTTCTCTCTGAGAGAGAGAAATTTGATATACGAGAACCCACAGCAAAAAAGATAAAGTGCAAAAAACACAAACATATAAAAAGTGATGAGTATAGGTAATAAAATGAGCGTATTGAAAAGAATCCAACTTATCTAAGGCAAGATAAATATAAATATGATTACAAAACCATATTACACTGGCTTGGCTAATGCCCAACAAACAAGAAATTAATGTAAACCGAACAGCAAACGGCATAAAAGTAGTGTCATCCACATAATGATTGCGCAAAATAGAGCGAATCATGCTACCCATAAAAACTCCACTCATAAAAAATGATATGGAAAATGCAACAGGCATTGTGGGAGCAACCACACTGAGCCCAAAAAGATCTGAAAAATAAAGGCAAGCTCCAACGACAAACCAACCATTTATATTGTATGCCCAAAACAAAAGGGAGCGATTAAAATCAAGCTTTTCAAGATCGATGTTATTTTTATTTATTTTTACAATAAAAAAGCGTGAACATATTAAATATAAAGCCACGACACAAATATCTCGGCATGTTGCATACAACGGCCCACTAAGATCGCCCGCAGAACGCCAAATACCATCAGAACCGCCCAGCAGAATATATAGCAATATATTAGGTTGGTCTGAATGATAACTCGTTAAACCATAATAAAATGCTCTAAAAATAAGGTTACCAACAATAATCTCTAGTACACCAAGACAAAAAATTAGCATAAAAATTGTGGGCAATAATGGAATAAGCCGAGAGCCTAAAAAAATTTCCCGAGGCTTTACCCACAAGATGGCACGCGCAAAAACGATGATAAGCACGAGATGGATTATTATATAAAGCAATAGCAAGTAGTCATATTCACGAGACCATGCAATTGAAGATAAGACAGCATCCAATATTTTTATAGCAAATAACACCATAACTGCCATAACGAAATCTTTTTTATAGATGTCAGCGTGAAAGCTATTTTTCCTTTCGGCTTGAATATAAATATATAACAAGGACCAAACCAAAACAGTACCGATTCTTTCAAAAAATGCATTCGTTACTGCACCACACAAAAGTGACTCGGGGGGATGACTCTCAATGGAACACGTCATCGGCATTCGCAAAATAAGATCCCAGTAATGCGCTGCCGTATCCATTACGGAAAAAATCATAGCCAAAAGACACATCAATGGAATGCTTCTTATTGGATGATGTTCAAACCAATTATTTTGAATCGAAAAAAACCTAATGCCACCACAAAAAATAAGTCCAAAAATAGCGGTATTGGCGATATTTTCTATATGCTCAGTGAGGCTACCGGAGCTCATTGACTCAATGAGTGAGTGCGTTACGGCATAAGCAAGCCATGCCAATAGATTAAATAACCAGAATATCTTTGAAGAAAAAAATATTCGATTCCACTGATAGAGGCGCTTTATAGCGTTCATTTTTATTCTCATACCCTTGTGTATTTATCACCGCGCCCTATTGACCGAACATACTCCCATCAAACTAGCCTAGATTCAAGATGATACTCATTGCCAACATCCCAAATGCAATTGACGACTTACCGTTAAAACATCAAAAAAGCCGTTTGATTAATTATCTTTCCACTGGACATAAAATTTTCAACCATCATCGCCAGTTCATTAAACTTGCACCAAAATTCAAGCATCAGATATACCGATAATAATTAAGCGTAAAGTAACTGCCCGCAGATAAGCAATATCATATATAACGAATTTTTTAGGAAGGAAGGTTTTGTGAAAGTATCTCTAATTATTTTTATAACTGCACTCATATGTGTTGGTTGTGGTGGCAGTAAATCACCTGCAACTCCAGCTACACCAAGCTCGAACTCAATAAGTAGCACTGCGAGTTCATCAGAAGCCAGCAAATGGACTTTAGTTTGGAATGATGAATTTGATGGAAGTAATCTCGATACAACCAAATGGTCCTTTGAAGAAAATTGCAAAGGCAATGGCGATGAATTGCAATGTTATACAAGTAGACCTGAAAATGTTTCCGTTGCCGATGGAAACCTGCATATTAAAGTACTTAAAGAAAATTTCAGTGGCCCAGCTGTTTGGAATGATGAACCCGGTTATGACCCTCATGACACATCTAAAACACTGGGTTATACATCTGGTCGCCTGCGCTCCAAGCTGAAAGGTGACTGGACTTATGGCAGGATCGAAATCAGAGCTAAATTGCCTGGGGGACAGGGCATGTGGCCTGCCGCTTGGATGTTACCTACTGATTCAAAATACGGTGAATGGCCTGCTTCCGGCGAAATAGATATCGTTGAAGCATTCAATAACGATGCTATTAATAATTCACCTGTTCACGGCACATTACATTACGGTGCAACTTGGCCGGGCTATCACGGTATGACAGGAACAAGTTACAAAACCACCAATAATCTTTATGATTTTTATCATACCTATGCCATTGAATGGGAAGAGAGTGAAATTCGCTGGTATGTTGATGATATTCATTATGCCACACAAACAAAAAATGGTTGGTTTACAATTTATGGTGAGGCTGGCGCAAAAATTATTGGGCACAACGGCGAACCCTTTGATCAACGGTTTCATGTTTTATTAAATGTCGCAGTTACTGGCACAACCAATGCTTCGAGTTTTCCACAAGAAATGACAGTTGATTATGTGCGTGTCTATTCTTGTTCGTTGGATACCGTTGCCGGAAAAGGTTGTGCAACACATATAAACCCTGCTCTCAAAGCCTTGACAGGCACACCACAAAACTCATTTTCTCTGTTTACGAATGGCGCCAGCACTTTAACTATGCTGATTAACAGCAAAAATGAAAACAATATGCTTTTGCCCGAAAGTGACACTACAAACGTAGTATCCAATCCAACCATACCAGATGGAAATAATACAGTGTGGGATTTGCAATTTAATGGGGTATCGTCAAGTGCTTATTTAAATTGGGGGCCGATGACTGGCGTAACAGGTATTGAACAAGGCTTCAATTTAAGTCCGATGTGGGATTTTGGAGAAATCAATTTTGATATTTTTGTTGAATCTATAGATGACTCGGCATCATTAAAAGTACAGATGGATAGCGGCGCCCCCAATAGCAGTTACTTTCCCATTACGGAAATTGAAAAAGGCAAATGGAAAACCTACTCTATCCCTTTTGTGAATTTAAAGCCTAACACCTCACCATCAGGCTCATTAAATTCTGGTCGGGTTATAACGCCTTTTATCGTTACCGTGGATAACGGTAAGGCACACATTAAATTAAACAATATTAAATTAAACTGTATCGGCACTGATTGTGGAATCAAGCCTATTTATACAGGCAGGACACTAACATCCAGTTTTAATGTTTTTACTGATTCTATCGATCCCCTTTGGGACAATGGTTTGGTCAAATATGATGAACAAACAGGATCGAATCACATGCTTGTGACCACTGTGGATGACTCAGCGGAAAACCATGGAAAAGTGCTTGATATTTTTTGGACTGATAAGCCAGGCCAAAATAGTTTATTTTATTTCGATACATCAGTACGCAAGGATGCCTCTACGTTTACCGCTGAAGATTATGTCAGCTTTGATATAAAAGTATTGTCATACGGAAGTAGCACACATGGCCTAACAACTGCGGCTTGGTGCAATCATCCTTGTGCATCGGAGTTCCTGCCCGTTTCAGACGTACCTGCCGACAGTCAATGGCACACCGTTACAATCCCGCTATCGCTTTATACCAGCACTGGTTTGGATATTTCAGTGCTCGGTCAACCTTTTGTATTTGCGCCAGCTTGGGGAGATCAAGGTGGAGTTCACGTTCAGCTTGATAATATTCGGTGGATAAAGCATTAATAGGTTGGGCAAAATGCCCAACCTATTAATGCCGTGAGTTATTAAAAAAAGCACGCCATAGCGTTTCGATCTGCATATAAATTAGAAAATACTCTGTTCGATGTCGTACAGAATTATTCCTTTCGTTAGCGTAGTTTTTACAGAGACGTAAGTACCCTAAACGCAACTTTAAATACGGAATAAAATGTATGAGCATCAATATTGGAATTAACCAAAAGCACCGCGAGGAAATAGCCTTAGGGCTCTCTAAACTCCTAGCAGATACCTATACCCTTTATTTAAAAACTCACAATTTTCACTGGAATGTAACTGGCCCCATGTTTCAAACATTGCACCTTATGTTTGAAACACAATATGGCGAACTTGCAGTGGCAGTGGATTTGATTGCCGAGCGCATTCGCTCGCTGGATTTTCCCGCTCCGGCCACCTATCAAAAATACATCGAATTAAGCAGCATTAAAGAAGAACAAAATATACCTAAAGCGCAAGAGATGATTCATTTGTTGCTGAAAGGACAAGAAGCGGTATTACACACAGCGCGCTCTTTTTATCATGAGGCAGAGAAAGCTAATGATGAGGCAACCGCTGATTTGCTAACGCAACGAATTAAATTGCATGAAAAAAACGCATGGATGCTACGCAGTCTATTGGAATAAATTTAACGCGAACAATTCTCATCGCTCAACCTATAGAGCGGGGTGACGAGAACGATAAATTTATCGCCCTGAAGGCGCCGTGAAAAGGATGTTGTATGCTCTTAGCCATGACAATTTTTATCATACTGTTAACCATTATCTATGGATGGAGCTACAGACGCAGCTACCAACAACCTACCCTCACCAACACCTGTAATTTTTCAAATAATCAATTAAGTAATCGTCATGAGTTATTTTTAAAAACGGTATTTACACTACTGGGATATGTTGCAAAATGTGACGGGGCCGTGAATATACACGAGATTGAACGCATTGAAGTTTTTATGAAAAAAATGGGGCTTGATTCGAACCACAAACGAGAAGCGATTCGATTATTTAAAATTGGCGCCGAGCCAAAATTCAACGCAAAAAATACCATTCACAACTTTAAAAGTCTTGCCAAAAAAAGCCAAAACCTCACACAAACGCTTTTAGCCTACCTGATCAACTTGGCGCGAGTCGATGGCTTACTCGTGAATAAAGAAGTCGATACCGTACGTAATATTGCTCTCGAACTAGGCTGCTCCGCTACAACATTCAACGCCCTATTAACACTCAATCACGACCCAAAAAACACCGTAAATCATCAACAGCAGTGCCATAACATCCACCGAACTAGAACACTTATTCAAACTGTAGAAAACCGAAAATTAATCGCGGCTTACGCGTTATTTGATATGCAACAAACCGCGACTAATAGTGAAATTAAAAAAGCCTATCGCCTACTCGCAACGCAGTTCCACCCCGACAAACTTATAGGGCAAGCATTGCAACTTAATAAAGTTAAAACATCTACTGAAAACTTCAAAATCATTCAGACAGCCTATGAAAACATCAGAAAATCTCGCGCACTAACATTACCCGCTGAAAACTGACATCAAAATCTCCTACAGATACCTTTGTGCCCGCGCCCTCCGATAATCCGATAGCTATTTTTGATTGCCTCTCGCTAGACTCTCATTGAACGACCAGTGAGACTGTCCAGTCTGTTCGCTCGCTTATTTTATGGCAGCTAAATTATCTTTTTTGAGGATTGCATGACCTACTCCGATCATGATCAACCAGCTTCTATCCTACGCAGGCAACTGCTTCTAGGTGCAGCCTCTGCTACCGCGATGTTGCCATTTGTGGGCCTTTCATCTTGCTCTAAACAAGCGGCCAGTAATGTACAGCAATTACAGGTTGGTGGTCTGCCAGTAACATGCAATCTTACCCTACCTGTAGCCTGCTCTGCCAAAACGGCAAGTAATCTTGCCGGAACTGGAAATACTCGTTTTGAGTACCAATATAATAAATACAGCGGCTGGCCAGAAATCAAAGAGTCATTAATGACGGGGCGAATTCAAGCTGCCTATATGCTGGCACCGCTGGTAATGGATCTCTCTGATAAAAAAGTACCCCTAAAGATTGTCTCTCTCGGCCACCGCTCCGGCGCGGTAATTATGGTGCGCAGCGATTCCCACTATCAAAGCTTTAGCGAACTAAAAGGTAAACGAATAGCCATTCCTAGCCGCTTTGCAGTGGACTTTTTGTTTCTGCGCAAAATGCTTACTCGTGAAAACATGAGCCCAAAAGATATTGAAATTGTAGAAATGCCGCCACCCGATATGCCCGCTGCGCTCTATGCGAATGCAGTTGATGCCTATTGTACCGGCGAACCCTTTGGAGCAGCCGCACAGCGTGCTGGTTATGCGCGGCCGCTACGTATGACCCGCGATGAGTGGCGCAATTACATTTGCTGTGTGCTCACCGTACGTGAGGAGCTAATCCACGAAAGTCCGACCATGGTGCAAGATTTGGTTAACCATATTTTAGGCGCTGGAGCATGGCTAGACCAACAGCAAATAAACCGTGATAAAGCAGTCGCCATTGCCGCTAAAAAAGAGTTTTTTAATCAAGACCCTAATATTCTTAAGTTTGTAATGGAAAACCCCACTGACCGAGTCACTTACGGTGATTTGCGCATGATCCGCAGCGAATTCGAAGAGTTAATGCAGCTTTCTATGGAAGCCGGCACCCTGAAAAAAGCAGTACCTTACGAAAGCTATATGGACGAGCAGTTTGCCAAAAATGCCAAGCCAGCCACCATTACTTTGTAATCACTGTGAGTATTAAACGTGTATAAATTATTATGTATTTCGCTAGCGCTACTTAGCTCTGCAGTTAATGCAGAACCCGAGGCACTCAAATCTGGCGTATTTAATCCACCACGTCTAGCTCCCGACTTTAGGTTGCAAAGTTCTAAGGGGGGCGAATTTACGCTAATGCAAACTCGCGGAGAGCTTGTGATTCTAGGCTTTGGTTTTACCCATTGCACCGATGTTTGCCCAATTACTTTAAGCAATTTGGCGGCTACTCGCAAAAAACTCGGCAAGCTGGCCAACGATGTGCAAGTGGTTTACATCACCGTTGACCCTGCCAACGATAGCACAGCACGATTACACGACTATTTAAACGTATTTGATCCTACTTTTATCGGTTTAACGGGTACGGATGCAGAACTCTCTGCCGTACAAAAAAATTACGGCATCATCGCTGCTAAAGCTACGGGGAAGCATGGTGAAGCACAAGTTCACCACTCGTCTTACATCTACTTAATTGATCGCGCGGGTTTATTACGCGCCTTAGTGCCTTTCGGTAAAAGCCCAGACGATATAGTTCACGACATTAAAATTTTGTTGGCGTCGACACCCAATAATAAAGATACCAACAAGGTGGATAAATAGTGCGTTTTGTTCGTCGTCACTGGCTCTTAATATTCGTATTGAATGTAATCCTCGATGTCGCGGCTTTAGCAGCATTCATTCCATTGCAATTTAATTCTCGCGAAGAAATATTTGAAATTCCAACAGGTACTTGGGCGCGACGGATGGCGGGGGAGAATATAGAAATCCTGCCGCAAGCGGTTTATTTAGCTTTGGGCGTTAGAAATGTATTAGTACTGCGTAACAAAGACACGGTGCCACAAATGTTTGGGCCAACACTGATTATGCCCAACCAAAGTTTTAGCTTACCCTTCGACTTAGCCTCAGATTATGAATTTGCTTGCACTGCTCATCTCAATGGCCAGATGAGAGTCATTGTCGACCCAGAGCCAACCCTCGGTTGGCAGCGTCTTATTTGGCGAACAAAAAAAATTTTACGATACATAAAAACAACGCTGTAACTATTTAGGTAAATTTTTTATAAAAAAGGTCTAACTGTGAAAAAACTAAATAAATTTTTACCTCCACTGATAGTACTCGGACTGCTCATTGCAACTTGGTGGATAGTAGTTGTAAAAACACAAAGTGCTATTTTTCCCACACCACTACAAGTTGTTACTGGCACACTTGAATTAGCTGCCGATGGTACTTTATGGGATCACATTGGCGCATCGTTGATGCGTGTAGGCACTGGTTTTGTATTAGCAGTGATGATTGCTATTCCACTGGGATTGTGGATGGGACGCGTTGAGTTTGTGTACATTACTCTTAATCCCATTTTTCAAATTCTGCGTCCTATATCTCCAATCGCTTGGATTCCATTGGCAATTCTCTGGTTTGGTGTTGGCAATGCCTCACCGATTTTTTTAATTTTTATTGCTGCAGTATTTCCACTGATTGTACAGACCGCGGCGGGCGTTCACACCATTGACAAACGTTATCTACGTGCTGCAGAAAATTTTGGTGTATCGCGTTATAAATTGTTCACGCAAGTGATTATTCCTGCAGTATTACCGGAAATGATTGTAGGTATGCGAATTTCTCTCGGGGTGGCGTGGCTGGTTGTGGTAGCAGCTGAAATGATTGCGCTGCGTTCTGGTTTGGGTTACATGATCATGGATTCGCGCAATGCGGGAAACCGCTATGACTTGGTTATTGCTGGCATGATTATTATTGGCGTTATTGGTCTGTTGTTGGATGGATTGATGCGTCTTCTGGAAGGACTTAAATCAGTAAGGTGGCGTTATGGCCGATAAAATTATTATTAACAATATCCAAAAAAGTTACGTTTCAGGCAAAGAAACTCGCGTTGTCGTTGGCGGTATTTCTCTTAGTATTCGTGAAGGTGAATTTGTCGCCATAGTTGGGCCATCCGGTTGCGGAAAATCGACACTAATGAAAATTATCGCAGGCTTCGAACAACCCGACGCAGGCAATATTGAAGTAGATGGCGTAGTACGCAAAGGCCCAAATGCCAATGGCATAGTAATTTCGCAGCACGGTTCCGTCTTCCCTTGGCTAAACGTGCAACAAAATTTAATGTTCGGGTTGAACGGCAATACACACGGCGACAAAGCGACACTTGCAGATCATTACGCAGCAATGGTTGGCTTGAAAGGGTTTGAAAAAAATTACCCCCACGAGCTTTCAGGCGGCATGTTAAAGCGTGTAGAAATTGCGCGCGCTTTGGTTGTCAAACCAGAAATTCTCTTTATGGATGAACCTTTTTCCGCGCTCGATGCATTAATGAATTTAAAAATGCGTACCGAACTTTTACGTATTTTGGAAGAAGAACGCCATACCGTATTGCTAATTACCCACGACGTAGAAGAGGCTATTCATTTAGCAGATCGTATTGTAGTTCTTTCTCCGCGCCCTGCAACTATCCAAAAAATATTCGAAGTTCCATTTACGCACCCGCGAAAATTATCGACCTCAGAAGCACAAACATTAAAAGACAATATTTTACGCGAACTGGGCATTTAGCGAGGCATGCATAATTTTTATATCACGACGGGTGCAATAAAAATTATCGACACATGCCACTAAAAAATTGCTGCAAATCCCATTTACGTTTAACGACAAACACAGGAAATTAATTTCATGAAAAAAATAATCATCATAGGCGCTCTACTCACTGCGAGCAATGCTCATGCTGATGCACAAAAGCCAGACAATGAGCTTATGTATATGGCCGATGTAGCCTCTGATTATCGCTATCGAGGTGTTTCGCAAACTCGCTTACAACCCGCTTTACAGGCAGGAATAGATTACACCAACAATCCAACGGGGTTTTACGCGGGTACGTGGGCAACCAATATAAAATGGATCAGTGATGATGGCGGCGATGCAAAATTAGAATGGGATATTTATGGTGGCAAGCGCGGCACTCTGACTACAGATATCACCTACGATGTTGGCGTACTCAGTTATGTTTATCCCTCAAATAAGTTACAAACTGTTGATGGTTTTGCAAACGCTAACACCTCCGAGATTTACGCTCAGCTCGGCTACGGCCCTGTTTTTATTAAATACTCCAATGCAATTACCAATTTATTTGGTTTTATGGACAGCAAGCACAGTAGTTATATTGATGCGAGCGCTAACATCCCGCTCAATTCCAGCATTACACTCAACCTTCATGCTGGACATCAAGAAGTGGAGAATAATTCAATAGCAAATTATGGCGATTGGAAAATAGGGGCAACCAAAGATTTTGACATCGCCAGTATTGCATTGGCTGTTATTGGTACCAACGCGAATGAAATGATGTACGCATCGCCAGCCAATGGAAAGTTTCTGGGTAAATCAGCCTTAGTGGGCACACTGACAAAAATGTTTTAATTGAAAATACTATTCCCGCATAACTTGATCGTTCATCTGACAGTGTGTGTCGCCGCATCAGTGGATGATCAATATGCCGATAAGTCACCCTTATCTCATCGGCACTAAAATAAGCGTAAACTCAGTACATCATTCCCTATGAGCTAGCATCATTGGCAGAGATAAATTTGCGCTGACGCATCCATTTTGTCGCCACCCATTTTTCACCGGCAAGTACCGTATTACCGCTATGCAAACTGCGCTCGTCCAGCTGTCCGAAGCTGTTGCAATATTCGAAATAAACGGCGTTGCCTCGCCAAGGTGATACCTGCAAATTGATACGGGGAAATAGGGTTTCGCCACCGGCGTCAACGTGGTTTAGGTAAGTGATGAGCGTGCTCACACGCTGACCGCTGCGCGCAATCGACGCTTGATTGGTGGGATTACCCGCGAGGAGAAAATCGAAATGCGGACTGTTGCCCGCACCTTGAGGGTAATAGAGCACTTGAATACCTTCACCATTTTCCACCGGTAAATTCATGACCTCCGCCATGCGCTGATCTAACTGAGCAATCAACGGCGTTTCGCCCAAGCGGAAAAACATCCCAAGACTCGTGCGGTAAGGCGCGATAATATTCTTGCCGGTGGCAGGATCTACAACGGTTGAAGGCTTTAACCTAGGTTTGGCCAAACTGATCAATGCGTCGCATTCTGCATCGCTCAATAGATTGCCGAGCACAGCCAGCACCGGTTGCGCCACCCGCGCTAGCACTGGAATCACTCGATCATTGACGATAATGCGTGAAGCTGATGCGATTCGTGACGGCTCATAAATATAATCAAGCGCGTCTGGCGCGATACTTATAGCATCCACAGGAAGTGGCTCGCCTTTTTGGTACGCATCCACAAAAGCGGCAACGATAGCGCGTGCGACCGCGACCTCCATACCTTCCGCGATCATAGTATCAGCAAGGTGGGCAGGACTTGTATTCTGAATCAGATGCTCAGTAAGCCAGCGACTCAAGTCAGATGAAAAACGAATTAAAGCGGTCATCTAGGTTCTCTTTAATAGGCTCTCTTTGAATTTCATCGTTGACACACTGCATTAATTTGCCAGCTCTCTTGCAACCCAACCTGTGTCGGTCAATACAAAATTTTCTTCCATTTGCATATGTTGCGCACCCGCTAAAATGCGCGCCATCATAGGAAATTCGCGCTTAACACCATCATCATCGAGCCATTTGGCCGCATCGACTGTGTAGGTGTAATGCACCAATGCCGTCTCACGCCCATTGGTTTTAAGTGTTGGTTGCCAATCGACCACGCTATCCAAATCCAGTTTGGCGACACACATATCACCCTCGGAATAGCGGGCTTTTCCACCACTGGCTTGTGTTCGCGCCTCAGCACTCCAGTAGTATTGTTGCCCCTGCTCCGTCAATTGATAGTGTTTAACCGGAATGCTGGCCGCAGTGTCAGCACCTTCAGGCTTGGCTTCTAGCTCAGCTTCATTCACCAAACCTAGGCGCGCTAACTCAGGTAGCTGCAGTGCATCGCGCGAACCCGCAGCAATCTCATTGGGTAAAATATCAATCGGCCAATGCGGTTTACCTAGGCATATCTCACCACGTACTTTCAAATAATCCCGCAAGGGTTGGGTAAAACTCGCTTTATTGGTCTTAGGCGTACAAGTACACAGTGCTATCGCACAAATACCGATAAAACTCACAGGGAAAAATAACGCTACTTTCATCAATGGTTAACACTCGTCAATTAATACATAAACCCGTCGAGGGTGTTACAGCAGACGGTAGATAATCGTCCGTCAGCGTCTTCAAGAAACAGATTAAATCCGCCACATTTTGTTCCGACATAGGTGGCGTAGTGCCCGCCGAACGTCCATCTAAGGGCAATTGCGAATCGATATTACGGCGATAAATCGCCGGCAAATCGTCAAACTTTTGCACAATGCCGCCCGTGTATTGAGTCTTAATAAGGCCGTAGGTTGGGAAACCCGCATCTGGCGTTGCCTTAGGGGTACCGCCGCTTGTGGGATACCAAATTTCTGGGTTGGTATCGCGGGTGTTGTAGAAGCGTATGGCTTGCTCGAGGCTGTGAATGACGCCGTTATGAAAAAACACTGTGCGCGTAGCAACATTGCGCAAAGTGGGTGTTTTGAACATGCCGCAGAACTTATCAGGCGCATTGGTCGCACTTGGCAAGTGGTCGGTACGAAAAGGGCCGCACACCCCCATATCGTTAAAATCTGGAGCAGCATTGGCGGGGATTTCTGGGTTGCGCGGCACCCCGATAGCCTCGTAAGAAAAGTCGGTGAAGAGCGCAGCACTGCCATTTAATCCCGCGCCTTGATAGTGACAGGAAGCGCAATTGCCGGTTGCTGGATCAGTAAAAACGTTCATGCCACGAATTTCAGCAGGCGTAAGCGCGCCGCCAATTTTATTACCCGCATAGAGATCAAATTTACTGTTGTAGGGGTGAAAGCTTGGGTCTTCTAACTGAAAGGCTTGCAGCGCGGCCTGAGCGTCGGTAAATGCTTTATCGCTATTGCTAAAAACATCATTGCCGAATGCTTGGACGAACACATCCGCATAACTCGCCACTTGCAGTTTAGCAACCACAACCGCGGTACTCGCGTTATCCATTTCAAATGGTGATAGGAGCGGAATTTTTGCTTGTTCAGCTAAGGTGTTAATGCGGCCATCCGCCGCGAAACCACCACCGGGGCCCGGCAGGCTGATACTATCGGGATTATCCATTAAGTCGGAATAGGCGGGTGTATTGTCTTTGTAGCGCAAGGACGGCACAGCGCGAAATCCTGGGTCCTGCAAATTGAGCCCCCCCAACTGCACAGCCAAATTATTGGGCGGACCGTAGGCATAATTCGGATCATGACAGGTCGCACAGGACATTTTGCCCGAACCGGATAAGTTTTTATCGAAGAAGATTTGTTTGCCCACTTGGGCGATCAAACTTAAATTGGGCTTACTTGCGATCACACCACTGCTATTAGCACTCGACACGACAGAACCGCCCGCGACACTGCTCGACACAGTGCTGCTGGACAATGACGTTGTTGTGGCTGAGCTGCTGGATGGCAGGGAAGTTTGTTGCGCCCCCGAGGAGCCGCCACAAGCATTTAACATGCATAAAACCGCAAAAACTAAACCTCCCACCAATAAATACTGAGGGAATTTCTGTTGTTCAACATTGGATGATGGCATTGTGCAATTCTCCACCCCTGATACAAAAATGACCCACGTTGCCACAGGAAAACCTCCTCGCTTTTTAAGGCGAGAAGGTTTTTGTACCTAGGATTAGCGTTGTTTAGCCCTTATTTAAGTGACCAAATGTTAGTTTGCGATGCATCTGGGCCCACTTGTGCTGCGGTATTTACATCCGTTGATTGCTTAGCGGTATAACTTGTTGGAATCACATAGGCGTGGTTCATCGGACGCACGGAGTCGAAATGCGTATCCGCGCTACCCGCGTATTCCGGTAAATTCAGGATGTTTTTCGCAATAAACTTCTCCGTGTATTTGGAGCGATTCATATAGCTGCTGTCATCCGCTGGATCGGCCAATAAGAACATATCTTGCAGCGTGCGCACGAACGAGAAGTGGCTGTAAGCATCGCTGTCCGATATACCTTTGGGAGCAGAGGTCTGGTTGTTGAGAACCAAATAAATACTCTCGCCATGACCACGGTTGCCAAGTGTGTAGCTGTGTACAGATGTGTCTACCGACCAACTGCCGTCAGGGTTGTGAATCAACGGGTTGGCCACTGTGCTGTTGCCGGGGTTCCAGCCAGCCGCACCGTTAAAGCCTGACGTGGCTTTACCTTCGTCAAACATCACCACAATTGCCACTCGCTTCTGCTGATTTTGCCAGAGTGCAGATGCCTGAATTTTCTTGATGGTGTAGTCGACATATTTGTCGCTGCGCGCAATCAGGTTATTACCGCTGCAATCGCTGGCAGTAGCCGTGGTGTTGGAGCCAAACACATCGCCAGTGACCGTAATACCGTGCATATCATCGCATTGATCAGGGATAACGAAGTTCAGGTTACCCACACCACCCGTTTGTAAATCAGTACCGAATTGGTCGTAGTCGTAGTTCGCGGGAATGGCATAGTCCGAGCTGTTTTTCAGCGCCAAATCCCACTGACCACCGCCCATTGTGCGGTTGCTGTATTTCCACTCAGGCGCACTACGAACATTTTGATAGGCCATACCGGGGTGATGCTTAGTTTTGTAAAGGCCTGCAGGCATGGGCAACAACAGCGTTGGGTCGCCAATTTGCATGGTATTACCCGCAAGAGTGCCAGCGGGATAAACGTAATCCTGTGCAATCACAGCATTATCGGCAATGCTATCCGTGCGAATATCTTGACCGGGATTCATAGACTCGTTGTACGTTCTCCATGTCATACCGGCGGCAGACAAGGCATTAAAGAGGTTCGGCTTACCGATAATATTGTGGTTTACACCGGCGGTGCCGCAGTTGGCGCTGGTTAATTTCGCAAAGGCAACAAAGGGTGATTTAGCCAAGCCGGACTGAGTGTTATCGGGCTCTGGCAGATCTTGCACCGCATTGGCACCACTGGCGTTACAGTTCCATTGATTGTCATCGGTAATACCAAAGTCATCCGCACCACCCAATGCCGTGTAATTTGGCTCACTGGGGTTACCCGTCGAGAAATAACTGGTGGCTTGGTTGCCCGCGCGCATCCACTTATTGATGTTAGGCGCATAAGGTGAGTTTAGAATGGTTGAAGTAGCGCGGTTTTCTAACATCACAATAAAGATATTGTCGTAGCGCGGAATATCTTCCACATTAAACGCTGCTTGTTCTGCCTGCTCGAAGGTAATGGTTGTACGAGTATCCGCTGTCGTTGCCGTGGCTGCGGTGACATTTGCCAAACCGGTCAACTCAGGATTGCCACCGTGAACAGCCAAAGCATCCGGATATTTATCGCCGCGATCCAGCTTGGTAATCGCGTAGGCAAAGCGATTGTTAAGTGTATTGGCTTCCCGTAACACCATAGATTGCTCAGCACCTGTCAAGGTATTTACATCAGCAAGCACATCAGCCGCAGGCACTGAAATACGGGCTGAAAGATTGGCTTTTTCGGTGGCGTAGCTGCTGCTGTTGGCTTTCATCAAGCGCACAACTTCGGTAGACATAGGGCTCAATACTATATTGCTACCCTGCTCCGTCACTTGTTCCAAGGAAGCGCGGTAGACATTACGCGTAGAATTAACGGCGCCGCCATTGCTGCTGGTTGCACTTGTGCCTATATCCGCAATAACACCTGCGGTACTGGTCACACTGAGACTAAATTTACCCGTACTGTCAGTTTTTACCGGGTTTTCATTCGCATCGCACTTACCATTGCCATTGGTATCCACACACACCATAGCGCCCTGCCAATAGCTAGCGGTGATATTGGGTTCCATGCTACTGCCAAGGGTCAGTTTGGTTCCCGTAACGACCCCCGTCAGGGTAATGGTAGAAACACTGGGAGAAGCACTGGTGGATGTTTTTTTATCGCTGCCGCCACAGGCGGTCAGTACCGACATAGCCGAAATTACCGCCAAATAGAGTAATGTCTGCTTTGGCTTTTGTAGATTTAATGTCTTCATGGTGATTAATTCCCGAAAATGAAAAACGAAAAAGCACTGCAATAGAATTCGTAAAATGCTCGAGCGAAACCGAATAGGCCGCGATGCCAGATGAACACCAAGTCAATATAAGTAGGGATTGTGAACAGGAAGTGATGCTTTTATTGCGGTTCTGTGGCGGCCAGTGCTTAGTCCTATTTTTGCGCCCTAATTTGCGTCTGGTCATAAGCTGAACTTAACTCTTAACCAATCATTACGCTTTTATTTATCCAAGTTTTAATAGTCCCTGCGACTATTTGCTAAATAGCGACTATAATCTCCAACCATATATAAAAATTCACTTACTAGTTAAAAAGCCTCTCGTTACAGGCAAATCCTTATTCCATAAAACAAAACGGGGTAAAACATGTTTAATAAAAAGTATTTAGCCAGTCTCGTGTCCGCATTAGGGGTTTCAATTGCCCTTGGTGCTAGCGCTGAACCATTGAAAGTCCTAGAGCGCAACGGTGCTTATGTAGGTGTAGAGACCTATGCACCCAACATTGTGCGCGTGACGATTGGCACTGATACCAACGTTGCCAAATCTGAGCCGGGCTTTGGTTTTATCGCCAAAACTGATAGCAAAGGTTTCAGCTACACCAGCGACACCAAAGGCGATGACTTCACCTCAAGCGCGCTGAAACTGCATGTTAATGCGCAACCATGGCCAAGCGCGCCCAGTATGGGCGAGCGCTACTTTGCGCCGTCATTGCCACCGGTTGGTTTAAGCATTAAAAACGCCAAAGGCGAAACAGTACTGACCATGAATGGTTGGGAGATGTCACCCTATGAAGTCAGCGGCGAAAAAACCTTTCAAGTGGGCGCCAGCTTTGGCACCTCTGCCGATGAACACTTCTACGGCTTAGGCCAAAACCAAGAAGGTATTTTGGATTTGCGTGGCCGCGCCATCGACTGCAAACACTGGTACGACGCACCCCACGGCGAAACCGTGTGCATTCCGTTTATGCTCTCCAACAAGGGCTACGGCATTGTGTGGGATAACCCATCCGATACCAAAGTTTACCCCGCTGTGAATGGCCGCACCCTGTGGCAAAGCCGAGTGGGTGAGCGCGTTTCTTACTTTGTGATTACCGGCACGCCCGATGAAATTTGGGCTGGTTACGCCAAGTTAACCGGCAAAACGCCAATTCCGCCTAAAGCCGCCTTCGGTCTGATTCAATCCAAAGCGCGCTATGCCAGCCAGCAAGAAGTGATGGATGTGGCCAACACCTACCAAAGCAAAAAGTATCCGCTGGATATTATGGTGGTGGACTGGTTCTATTGGACGCGCATGGGCCAAATGGATATCGACCCCGCACAATTCCCCAACCCCGACGAGATGAATAAAGAGCTTCATGCCAAGGGCTTGCAAACCGTTATTTCGATTTGGCCGCGCTTTGAGCAGCCATCGCGCTACTTCAATGAGCTGGATACCAAAGGCTACTTCCTGAAAGACAAAGACGGCAAAACCCAAGATGGCCTGCCTTTCCGTTCAGATCGCACCGGTGCTTTGATTGACGCCACCAACCCCGATGCGCGCAAGTGGTTCTTTGAAAAAGCCCGCGACAATATCCTCGCCCACGGCTTCGATTACCCATGGCTGGATGAAACCGAACCAGATCTAGTACCGGATGGCTTCTTCTACAAAATCGGCTCTGGCGAACGCTACCACAACGTCTTCCCACTTATGCACGTTGAAGGCGTGGCGCAAGGCTTGCGCGATTATCGCCCCAACAAGCGCAGCTTGATTTTGGCGCGCGCGGCTTATTTAGGTTCACAACGCACTGGCGGTTTATTCTGGTCGTCCGACATTAACCCCAGCTGGGAAGCGCTAAAACGCCAAGTTCCAACCGGTTTGAACATGACAGCCTCTGGTTTTGCCTACTGGGGTAACGACATTGGCGGCTGGCAATGGTTGCCACAAACCACTAACGCCACCAAAACGCCGCTGCTTGATCCATCGGATGCGCGCGATGTGGTTGGCCAAAACAATGACTACCCAGAACTCTTCACCCGCTGGTTCCAATACGGCACCTTCTTACCCACCTTGCGTGTACACGGCGACCGTAAACACACCGAGATTTGGGCGTTTGGTAAAGAAGCTGAAGTGGTGCTGGCCAAGTATGACCGCTTGCGTTATCAGTTGATTCCTTACCTCTACTCGCAAGCCAAAAACACCTATGACACCGGCGCTCCGTTTATGCGCGCGCTGTGGGTGGATTTCCCCAACGACGCAAAAGTCGCCAACATTGGCGATGAATACATGTTTGGTCCCGCTTTCTTGGTTGCCCCTGTGACCGAGCAAGCGCAAACCGAAAAAGAGGTGTATTTACCGGCGGGTGCGGATTGGTACAACTTCTGGACTAACGAGAAATTTGCCGGTGGCCAAACCATTAAAGTGGCGGCGCCTATCGACCAAATCCCGGTATTCGTGAAGGCGGGTTCTATTGTGCCGTTTGGTGCCGATATTCAAAGCACCGCTACCAAGCAAGCCATCGCCAGCATCAAGGTTTACCCCGGCAAAGACGCCGACTTCAACCTCTATGACGACGATGGTGTAAGCCACGATTACGAAAAAGGCAAAGGCACCACCACCAAACTGCACTGGAACGATTCCACTAAAGTGTTGAGCGGTGCGTCATCCAACTTGGTGCAAGTTGTCGGGAAGTAACTTATTCACCGCAACACGAAAACTCCCCCTCTTTTACTAAGAGAGGGGAGTCGAAAGCCCCGCCCGCTGCGGGGCTTTTTTATGGCTCAAAATAAAGTCATCTCTGTCAACCAATTCACCGCGCCTGCGTTATACCTCCAACTAAGCTGTAATGCAGGCGAACGATTCACTGGTTGAGAGGCATTGATGACAGACACCCTACCCTTCTTACGCACAAGCGTCCGCTGGATTTCCTCTGTGGCAGTGCTGTCTCTGTTAGTGAGTTGCAGTTCACCACAAACCGCTGAGCGTAGAGACGATAAAAATAACCACTCCACCGATAGCCCCACCACCAATTTACAATGGCTAAACCGTATTACTTGGGGGGGGAATGACAGCTCATTAGACCTCATCAATAAACAAGGCCACAAAACCTTTTTAGAACAGCAGTTACACCCTAAGAAAATAGTTTTACCGGCACCAGTAGCCGCACAAATTGCGGCCATGCAAATTTCACAAAAATCACTGCCGGTGTTGGTGGAGGAAAGCGAGTATTTGCGGAAACAAGCCGACCAAACGGGTAACGATGACGCTAAAAAAGCGGCGCGCAAAAAATATCAAGAATTTTTAAATTCTCTCTCTCAAGAAACATCTGATCGCTTTATGTTGCGTGCGCTCTATTCACCGAACCAACTGCAAGAGCAATTAACGTGGTTTTGGATGAATCACTTTTCAGTGAGCGACCGTAAACACGATATCCGTGCCATGATTGGCGATTACGAAGAAAATGCGATCCGTCCGCACGCGCTTGGTCGCTTTCGCGATTTGTTAGCCGCGAGTGTTTACCACCCCGCCATGCTGACCTATTTAGATAACCAAAAAAATGTTGCCGGACAAATCAATGAAAATTACGCCCGCGAACTCATGGAATTACACACGCTGGGCGTAGATGCTGGTTACAGCCAAAAAGACGTGCAAGAACTGGCGCGCATCTTAACGGGACTGGGTGTCGAGCGTGGCGCACGACTGAATGGACACAGAAGCAGTGCCCGTGACTTTTACTCTGGTATCTACGAAAAAAACCTCGTGTTGTTTAACCCACGCAAACACGACAACGGCAGTAAAGTTCTATTAGGCGAGAAAATTCACAGCCAAGGTAAAGCCGAGATTGATGAGGTCATTGATCGGTTAAGTAAACACCCCGCAACGGCTCACTTTATTAGCCGGAAACTGGCGCTCTATTTTGTGGGCGATAATCCATCACCCGATTTGGTAGAGCGCATGGCGCAAACCTTCTTAGCAAAGGATGGCGATATCAGCGCAACGCTCAGTACACTATTTAACTCTGCCGAATTTGCACAATCTTTGAATAAATCATTTAAAGATCCCGTGCATTATATAGCGTCGTCGTTACGCATGATTTACGACAAAACGCCCATCGACAAAATATCGGTTGCCAATTCATGGTTAGACAGATTAGGCGAGCCACTCTATGGCCACCAAACGCCCGATGGCTATCCACTAACACAAGCCAATTGGAGTAGTCCCGGTCAAATGACGGCGCGTTTTGATGTGGCACGCATGATGGGTTCATCCACCTTCGGACTCATGAACCCCGATAGCAAAGGCAAAAATCCAACACCCACCATAAAAGATGCGGCCTACGTAAAATTGCTACAAAGCACCATGAGCGCTTCGACACAACAAGCGCTCACGCAAGCGCAATCTATGCCGGAATGGAATACGTTTTTGTTGTCATCGCCCGAATTTATGAATCGCTGAGGAAAATAAAAATGCAACGTCGTGATTTATTAAAAGCGCTCGCCACACTTCCAGCGCTCAGCTATTCAGCAAGCTTATTAGCAACTCCGACGGCAACCAATCGCAAATGTCTATTGGTATTTTTGCGCGGCGGATATGACGCCGCTAATGTATTAGTGCCTTACACCAGTTCATTTTATTACCAATCACGCCCTACCATCGCCATTCCTAAACCCAATAGCGGTGCACAAGCATCACTGGTGTTGGATAGCAACTGGGCGCTACACCCAGCACTGCAAAAAAGTTTGTACCCGCTGTACCAACGCAAGCAATTAGCGTTTATCCCTTTTGCCGGAACAGACGATTTATCGCGCAGCCATTTTGAAACTCAAGACTCCATCGAGCTAGGCCAAGCCATTAACGGCACGCGCAACTTTGAATCGGGATTTATGAACCGCTTGGCTGAACAACTAGGCGGCAAAACCAGTATTACTTTTACCGATCAGATTCCTCTCATTATGCGCGGCAAGGTGGAAGTGCCCAATCTTGCGCTCAAACGCATCAACCAAAGTGGTTTGAATGCACATCAGTCCGCCGTTATTAACGATATGTACAAAAGCACCCAATTGGGTAGTCAAGTACATCAAGGTTTTGACGTACGCGAACAGGCACAGCGCGACATGAAACAGGATATGGACAAAGCCAGCCGTACCGCCATTTCCAGTAAAGGTTTTGAGCTGGAGGCATCGCGGATGGCCAGTATGATGCGCGACACATTCAATTTAGGTTTTGTTGATGTGGGCGGCTGGGATACCCATGTAGCGCAGGGCGCAAGCAGCGGTAGCCTTGCAGAAAAACTGGACGAGCTAGGGCGGGGACTCGCCGCTTTTGCTGATGGCATGGGCAACCAATGGAAGGACACGCTAGTGGTCGTCATCAGCGAATTTGGCCGCACTTTCCGCGAAAATGGTAACCGCGGCACTGACCACGGCCACGGCAGCACTTACTGGATTATGGGCGGTAGTGTCGCCGGTGGCCGAGTGACCGGTGAACAACAAGAGGTTAACGCCAAAAACCTATTCCAAAACCGTGACTTCCCTGTCTTGAATAATTACCGCAATATACTTGGCGGCTTATTTAGCCATCACTTCGATCTCAGTCCAAGCCAAATCGACCGAGTATTTCCCGGTGCCAAACCATACAATCTCGGCTTGGTGTAAACTGATGTTTCAACATGAGGAGGGAACCTTTTGTCACAAAACCGCACTAATTTACCGATATTATTGTGCTTAGCTTTAATTTTTCAAAAGCGCCCTCATATCAGCTTTGGCCTAAGCGTAATATTTGGCCAACGACTTTTTCGGATCAGCCTGTTTGGAGCTATATCGCTATGCAATCACTTACCCTTAGCCGCGCAGCCAAAGTGTTTCTGCTCAGCACAAGCTTGGCTTTTTCAAGCCTGGCGCTGGCCGAACCCTCACTTCATGATGTTTATGAAACGGCCAAAAATGGCAACCTAGCGCAAGCTGAAACCATGATGGGCGAAGTAGTGCATGCCCATCCAGAGAGTGCCAAAGCACACTACGTGTATGCCGAAATTTTGGCAAAAGACAACAAAATTACCGAAGCTCGCGACGAATTCACTAAAGCTGAAAAAATCCAACCGGATCTAGCATTTGCCAAACCCGAAGCTATTAATACGCTGAAACACAAACTTTATAAGGGCGGTGCAACTGAAACATTGGGCGGAGGCAATACATCCAGTCCATGGTTAATATGGGGCGGGCTCATCTTCATCGCTTTTATTCTGATTATGATCTTTCGCGCCTTTTCCGCACGCCAACCCCAATACCAACCCGTATTCACTGGCAATGCGGGCGGTGGTTATGGTCCACAAGGCGGTAGCTACGGCCCCGGTTATGGTCCAGGCCCAGGTTACGGCCCACAAGGTGGCGGCTTAGGCTCTAGCATTGTCGGCGGCTTGGCGACTGGCGCTGCTGTGGGTGCAGGCATAGTGGCAGGTGAAGCGCTTATGCATAATATTATGGATGACAAACACCCCAGCAACCAAGGTGACTACATTCCTAACAATGACCAGTATGTCGATAACTCCTATGACATGGGCGGTAATGACTTCGGCGTAAACGACAGCAGTTCATGGGACAGCGGCGGTTCTTTCTCTGACAACAGTGACAACTCCGGCGACTGGAGTTAAGTCGCTCGCCTCTGCTCGATTGACATAAACGCTATGGCAGAAATTATTGGTTCAACCTCTCCAGCCATAGCGTTTAGTTCGCCGACTAGCATTCATGACGACAGCGCTATTGATGTGTGGCTGTTAGATTTGAGTGAATTTAACAAGCCCCTGGCTTACGATCAAATACTTTCCCCCGCCGAAATAAATCGCGCACAACGCTTCACCAGAAGACAACATAATTTTTTAACCACGCGCGTATTTTTGCGCCGCGTGTTATCCCTTTACACGCAACAAACTGCCGCAGCCTTGGCATTTGGTCAAACACCAGAAGGCAAACCCTATCTGCTCAACACCAACCTGCACTTTAATTTGTCGCATACCGCACATTACGCCGCGCTTGCCGTTAGTCATAAAGGTGCTGTGGGCGCAGACATAGAAACTATTCAACCGCGCAATTTTTTAATGATCGCCGAGCGCTATTTTCACCCTAGCGAAACACAGCAATTACGTGTCTGCAAAGACGCAGAACGCCCTGAATTATTTTTTAAATTATGGACATTAAAAGAGGCTTTTTTAAAAGCACTCGGAGGAGGAATTTCTACCGGCTTAGACAAAGCGATTTTTACTTTTGCTGAAAGTGATATTCACGCGGAAGTAGCGGAAAGCTTAGGCGTAAATGCACGCCAGTGGCAGTTTGAACACGCACAATTAAATACACATACAGTAATCGCTATAGCTCATCAGATAGCAGAACAATCAAACACGAAATGCCGTTGGTTTGATGGAAACCATTTACTGCAAGCAAGTTAAGCTCGCACAATAAAAAGAGCATCTCGATTAATTCGTTAATTCAAGTATACGGCGATTACCCGAACTCAATTCCGCCTGACCGCGTTTGAACCCAGCATCCGAACTGAATAACTGTTCAAAACTTCCGTCACTCATGACTGTGCGCAAACCTGTTTCAAGGCGTGTTGCCAACAGGTTATTTTCTTTATTGACAAAAAAATAAAAGGGGACACTTGCATGAATTAAGAGTGTTGGCTCAATGATCAAACCCTGCTGATCAAATTTTTCTGCTTCACTCCACACCTCGAAAAGATTGCGCGTTATGTAATCTATGCGCTTGGCTTTGAGCATATCAAATAAAAGTGACGCGGTACTGACAGTCACAATACGCAATCCTTTCGTGCGAAATATATCGGTGGAAGGCCAATCAGCGCCGCCACCGCCATTGAAAACGCGCAAATCATCCACTGATTTAACTGCACTGAATTTATCTCGGTCTTCATTGCGAATTAATAAAACGCGGTAGTCATTTAATTCTTTGACCAGTGAAATTTTTATGGGCAATAACTCGCGCTCGTACTGCTGATTTGTGCCATGCCAAATCACGCTAATGCCGTGATTACTTTTTAAATTGGCAATAAACCGCGCACCGGTGATTTTTTCCGGGTATGGGGTGATGATAGCAGCACCATAAGTAGACTCTGTTTTTGTTAAACACAAGCTCAAGAGTTTAATGAAATAGTCATCTTCTTGGTTGGCCCAAACACCCCAAGACGGCACACCCACTTGTATCGGCCTAGTGGACAGCGATGCATCCGCAAATACCCAAGCGGAACAAAGCCACCAGAATAGACAACTCCACCTTACTCGAGCCATAACACGCCTAACAATTACCCAATACAAAGTTTGCCGCCCCAAGAGCAACATAGAGACGACTATTATAGTCGCTTCGCACAAATGAACGCCCGACCAAATCCATCAAAAAAGTATAGAGTTGCGATAGATAAGCATTTACCGGATAAGTGCGCACACGAACCCGTGAGTTTTACTTGACTCTCGTCCCTCCACTGCTAGCATTGCCGCACCAATACTCTTCCACTTGCTGCGACTAAGAATTCCACCATGCTGCCATTCCATGCTGTTGTTAAAGACGATTTTTCCGCTGTTAATGAACTCATCATCAAGCAATTACATTCAGATGTGGGGCTGGTCGAAAATATTGGTCACTATTTGGTAGAAGCGGGCGGCAAACGTTTGCGCCCACTACTGGTACTACTCACCGCCAATGCGCTGAACTACCCACAACAAACCGGTAAGACTCAACATTGGGATTTAGCGGCAATTATCGAATTTATCCATACCGCTACGCTGTTACATGATGATGTCGTGGATATGTCGAACCTGCGCCGTGGCCGCCCTACGGCCAATGCTCAATGGGGTAACGCACCCAGCGTGCTGGTGGGCGATTTCCTGTATTCGCGCGCCTTTCAGATGATGGTGAGCATTGGCAGCATGGATATTATGGCCATACTATCGGACACCACCAATGTAATCGCCGAAGGTGAAGTACAGCAATTAGTGAATGCCAAAGACCCCCATGTCAGTGAAGCCAACTATTTCAATGTGATCGACAAAAAGACTGCGGTGTTATTTGCAGCTGCCTGCGAAGTAGCCGCTGTACTGTCCGGTGCCACGACTGAACAGCGCAAAGCCCTCCGCACCTACGGTTTGAAAGTGGGCGTGGCTTTTCAGCTAGTGGACGATGCCCTCGACTATACCGGCGATGCAGCAACGCTGGGCAAAAATGTAGGCGATGATTTAGCAGAAGGTAAACCTACCCTGCCGCTGATTTATGCTATGCGTACCGGCACACCTGCACAGGTGGACGTTATAGCCGCCGCTATTCGCAATGGCGATGCCAGCTTGCTACCGCAAGTGTTAGAAATTGTGCAATCCACTGGCGGCATGGACTACACCTTGGAATGTGCCCGCCAGCAAGTGCAAGATGCGATAGCACAATTACACCACTTACCGCTCAACAACTACACTGCGGCAATGCGCCAATTGGCTGAATTCTCGTTAGCGCGAACGTTTTAAAAGATCGCACTCTTGGTATGGTCGTACAGAGTCCGCAGCTCTGTACGACAAGCCTAACCGAGCAAATTAGCCACAAATAATTGCCTTTCTCAAGATCAAATCTAAACTTGACGCTGTAGCAGCCGTTAATGTCTAACGGATATAAATTGACAAGGATTGACTTATTGTCAAAATGACAACATCATAATTACAGCTACCACTTTACTACACAATAAAATCAACAGCAGCCGCCTGATCCAAGGGATACCCGATGAAAAAAATACCGCGCATTTTGTTCCTGTTTCTTTTAATGGGATCTTCTGCCATTTCCTACGCGCAGGAAAAAACCATTAAAGTCAATGATTCCAGTGACCCTAATGGTCCCTATGCTGTGGAAATGCTCAAGCTCGCGTTTAAGCACCTCGATAAAAAATACACGGTTTCCGTGGGCCGTGAACCCTATTCACAATCGCGAATTTTGGAAGAAATTAATAACGGCAATTTAGACGTATTCTGGACATCGGCAAACGCTGAAAAAGAAGCAGAATTCCGCCCTATTCGCATCCCACTCTATAAAGGCCTATTGGGCTACCGTGTGTTTATTATTAACAAAAACAACCAAAGTAAATTTGATAATATTCACACCCTAGAAGATTTGAAAAAAATCAGCATTGGCCAAGGTAAAACTTGGGCGGATGCGGGAATTTTGGAGGCCAACGGCCTTAATGTGGTCAAAGCGAATAAATATGAAAGCCTATTTTATATGGTAGAAGGCGGACGTTTTGACGCATTTTCGCGCGGGGTTCATGAACCCTATGGCGAGCTGGCTCAACACCCTCAACTGAAAGATTTAACTGTCGAAAAGAATTTAATGCTGGTCTACAAAATGCCGCTCTATTTATTTGTGGCGAAAAACAATACAGCTTTAGCCGCAGATATAGAACTGGGGCTGAATCGTGCTATCGCCGATGGCAGCTTTGACCAAACATTTTACGGCGCACCTGCGGTAAAAGATGTCATCGCCAAAATTGGCATGAAGAACCGCCGCATTATTAAAATTGACAACCCAACTCTCTCCAAAGAAACACCACTTGATCACAAAGAGCTGTGGCTAGACCCACAAACATTGCCGGATAATTGATCAACTGGGTGCGCTTATAGCTCAAAAAACTGTCAGTGCACTCTGCTCTGCGCTGGACAAGCCGAGTACAGCAGGTAGAATGGCGCCCTTTGCGCAGCGTGCTGCTGTGCTCGCCATTCACTTTTGAGTTTATCCCATGACCACTTTTGAACCTAAAAGCTCATATAGTCGCGACGATCTGATTGATTGCGGCAATGGCCGATTGTTTGGCCCAGGTAATGCGCAACTTCCAATTCCCAATATGCTGATGCTTGACCGTATCGTACATATCAGCCAAACCGGCGGCGAATTTGGCAAAGGTGAAATTGTGGCCGAATTGGATATCAACCCAGATTTGTGGTTTTTCGCCTGCCACTTCCCCGGCGACCCTGTTATGCCCGGCTGTTTAGGCTTAGATGCCATGTGGCAACTGGTGGGCTTTTTCTTGGGCTGGAAAGGCAATCTAGGTCGTGGCCGTGCGCTCGGCTGCGGCGAGGTGAAATTCACCGGACAAATCTTACCTACTGCCAAAAAAATCACTTATCACATCAATCTAAAACGCGTTATTGAACGCAAGTTGATTATGGGTATTGCCGATGGCCGAGTATCTTGCGATGGCAAGGACATATATTTTGCACAGGATTTGCGTGTCGGCTTATTCCAAAATACTGATAGTTTCTAGCCGTCCCTTATAGTCAAGGTTATGCCTGCCTTAGGGAATGTGGCATAATCACCGACCAATCATTGCGCACTGGCTCTTCACATGGCGCGCAATTAACAGTGCCAAAAAAAACCGACTGATAAAAACCGGCTTGGCACTGCACCTAATTTAAGAGTAAAGAGGTAGCCTATGAGACGCGTTGTTGTTACCGGTATGGGGATAGTTTCCTGTCTGGGCAATGATATAACCGCCGTACTGGACGCGTTGCGTGCCGGTCGTTCAGGGATTAAATTTCAAGAAACCTACAAAGAAATGGGTTTCCGCAGCCACGTTGCAGGCTCTATTGATATCAACCTCGCTGAACTGATCGACCGTAAAGTCTTACGTTTTATGGGCGATGCAGCGGCTTTCGCCTATATTTCCATGCAGCAAGCTATTGCTGATTCTGGCTTAAGTGAAGACCAAGTGTCTAACGAACGTACCGGTATTATTATGGGCTCTGGCGGCGCCTCATCCATGAATTTGGTTGAAGCGGCGGACATTCTGCGTGAAAAAGGCTTAAAGCGCGTTGGCCCTTACCGTGTGACCCAAACCATGGGCAGCACTACGTCGGCTTGTTTGGCAACACCATTCAAAATCAAAGGCGTTAACTATTCCATTTCGTCTGCCTGCGCTACCAGCGCTCACTGTGTAGGTAATGCCGTTGAACTGATTCAATTGGGTAAACAAGATGTTGTATTTGCCGGTGGTGGCGAAGAAGAACACTGGACACTGACTGCACTCTTCGATGCTATGGGTGCACTGTCCACCAAGTACAATGAAACCCCCGAACTGGCTTCACGCGCTTACGATGCCAACCGCGACGGTTTTGTGATTGCCGGTGGTGGCGGTTGTTTGGTGCTGGAAGAGTACGAACATGCCAAAGCGCGCGGCGCCAAAATTTACGCCGAAGTGGTTGGCTATGGAGCCACCTCAGATGGCTACGATATGGTTGCCCCATCAGGTGAAGGTGCCATGCGCTGTATGAAACAAGCCTTAGCAACCACTCAAGGCAGCATTGACTATATCAACTCTCACGGCACATCTACGCCAGTGGGTGATTTAGCCGAGTTAAAAGCCATTAAAGCGACATTCGGCGATGCCATTCCTCCCATCAGCTCAACCAAATCACTGACTGGTCACAGCCTAGGTGCAACAGGTGTACAAGAGGCAATTTATAGCCTGTTGATGATGGAACACGATTTTATTTGCGCTTCCGCGAATATCGAAACGCTTGATGCAGAAGCTGAAGGCATGCCGATTGTGCTCAAACGTCAGGATAATGTGACGCTCAATCGCGTTATGTCAAACAGTTTTGGATTTGGTGGCACCAATGCCACGCTGGTATTCCAACGCGTTTAAGGCTCCATTCATCCAATAAAAAACCGCGTAAGTTCTAGAGCCTTACGCGGTTTTTTATTGTCGCCATTTTTCCGTGTCAATTTGCACCCTGATTGTGAAACCACTGTTTTACCAATGGGAGTAGACTTGGGCGCCAAGAACGCGCTTGTATTCCAAAGCAATCACGAATACGGCGACAACCGAGTAAGGCGCTGACAGGTTCATCGGTAGGCGCAATATCCACGAGGGTAAAATTAGCATCCTGCTTCAGCATTTGCTGTTGCGCAAGCAACTGTACCAATTGCTCACCAAACTCAGCCTCATTAAGTGCATCGCCACTGCAGTAATGCATAATCCCCCAGTTGTCGGCGCCACAACCAATCTGTTTTACCACGGCAACAGCTACACGCACCGCATCAGACAACAGCGTAGGCGCACCGCGCAAACGGGTATTGAGGGCAATAGGCTGCTGGTGATGGATTGCATCGAGCAAACGGGTGAGATGATTATGGCCAAAGCTGCCAATAATCCAGCCCAACCGTAGAATGATAAAAGCCCCACCTGCATGCTCTATTTCCTGCTCAGCGGCAAAAAATGCTTGGCCTGCCAGGCTATTAGGAGCAGGAATATCTTTCTCACTGTGACTACTTTTGTTGTCTGCACCAAAGACTTTGTAACTGGAAAAGTGCACTAGCGGAATCTGCATGGCGGCACAAATTCTCGCAATATTGCCCGCCACGGCAGGTATTAGGAACTGCTGCTCGCCGCTGGGGATTTCCTCCCATGCAAAGGTGTTGAGTAAGATGTCCGGCTTGTGTTTAGCCAGGTATTCACGCACAGCTACCGGATCATCCCAATGGAGTGCGGGCGAGAAAAGTTGGCAGTGCTCGCGCTCCAAATCGTGCTCTAAAGTTCGCCCTAAGGCACTGCGCGTATCGGTCACAAGAATTTTTAACGACATAAAAAGCGTTTACTCACCGAGGGGTTATGGTCTTGGAGTCTGTCAAAGACATTAGCAAAGATCAACTTCTAAGTAGCTGTTGCTTCCAAGCTATACTCTGGCACAATGCCATCCCTCCTTTTCCGTTGTACGAGATCAACGAATGAGTTCTCAACCAACCGCACACAAATCGTCGCATATCGCCCTCACCATTGCCGCTCTCGGCGTTGTTTTTGGTGATATAGGCACCAGCCCACTGTATGCACTTAAAGAAACCTTTAGCCCTGTTCATGGCATACCCTTTAACGAGGAAACCGTACTAGGCGGACTTTCTACCGTATTCTGGGCACTGATGTTCGTCGTGACACTGAAGTATGTAATGCTGGTGATGCGCGCCGACAACCACGGCGAAGGCGGCACCATGGCGCTGCTAGCAAAAGTGTTTGCCTCAACCAAAGATCATCCCGAATGGAAAGCCTACCTGACGATTCTAGGGGTGTTGGGCGCCTCATTATTTTACGGTGACTCAGTATTAACCCCCGCCATTTCAGTATTATCGGCGGTAGAGGGCTTAGAAGTTGCCACCAGTGCCTTCAAACCCTACGTGGTACCCATTGCGGTGGGCGTATTGATTGGTCTCTTCGCGCTTCAGCGAGGGGGCAGCTCTCGAGTGGGGGCAATTTTTGGTCCCATTACCATTGTTTGGTTCTTTGCCTTAGCCGGATCTGGCTTAAATGGTATTCTCCAAAACCCCGTGGTATTGAGTGCAATCAACCCACTACATGCATTCCATTTTCTTACCGATCACGGCTGGGCGTCATTCATCGTACTGGGTGCCGTCATCCTCTCGGTAACCGGCGCAGAGGCGCTCTATGCGGATATGGGACACTTCGGTAAAGGCCCCATTCGTACCGCATGGTTTGCCTTAGTGTTTCCTTCGCTGGTGTTGAACTACTTTGGACAGGGCGCACTCATCCTGAAAGACAGTTCCACCCTCGAAAACCCTTTCTTCCATATGTTCCCCGATTGGGCGCTTTACCCCATTATCATTCTGGCTTGCTGTGCAACGGTTATTGCCTCGCAAGCAACCATTGCTGGAACTTACTCACTTACCAAACAGGCCGTGCAGCTCGGCTTTTTGCCGCGCTTGAAAGTTGTGCAGACCTCCGCCAAAGAGATCGGCCAAATATACTTACCGGGCGTGACCTCTTTACTGTTGATTGTGGTGGTATTAATCGTCGTGACCTTTGGCTCCTCTTCCGCACTGGCATCTGCCTATGGCGTGGCAGTAACCGGCGATATGCTGGTCACCAGTAGCTTGACGTTCTTTGTGATTTATTTTGGGTGGAAGCTTCCACTGCCGCTTTGCATTGCCTCTACGGGTTTATTTTTGACCATTGATCTTGCCTTTTTCAGTGCGAGTGTGACCAAGGTCTTTGAAGGCGGTTGGCTGCCCATTTTGATTGCGATGACAGTCTTTACCCTGATGACAACGTGGCGTCGCGGGCGCGATATTCTCTTCCAGCGCTTGCGCTCATCCTCTGTGCCATTGGACGTTTTACTACCTTCACTTTTTATAAATCCGCCGGTACGCGTTCCGGGCACAGCAATATTCCTATCAGCCACTCCCGAGGCCACGCCTCACGCCCTGCTACACAACCTTAATCACAACAAGGTTCTACATGAACGCGTAGTATTCTTAACCGTGGAAGTCACTAACGTACCTTGGATAGACATGAACGATGCTTGCGAAGTGCAAGACCTAGGCAACAACTGTTATAGGGTCATTATTCACTTCGGCTTTATGAACCAGCCCGACATTATCCAAGCGCTCAAAGCTTGTGAAGCTAAGGGCCTGAAGTTCAATATTATGGAAACCTCTTTCTTCCTATCGCGCGAAAAAATTGTGCCTGTTGCAGCGGTTGCCAGCGGCATGCCCATGTGGCGTGAACATCTGTTTGCCGCCATGGCGCGCAATGCGGGGACAGCGGTAGATCACTTCAACATCCCGACCAACCGGGTAATTGAGTTGGGCACACAGGTAGAGATTTAACCCTAGGGCGAGCTTCAAACCTATCTCGCCCCAGTAACACAAAGTGACCCAGATGCCCCAGATAACCCACATAAACCTCGACATAGCAATCATCGGCGGCGGTGTGGCGGGCTTGTGGCTAGCGAATCGACTCAAAAACGCAGGTTACTCGCTCGCCCTTTTTGAGCACAAAGCCCTAGGTAGCGACCAAACCATAGCCTCACAGGGAATGATTCACGGCGGCATGAAATATACGCTAAGCGGTGTATTAAACGGTTCGTCCGAATCGCTCGCCGATATGCCGCGTTACTGGCGCAGCTGTCTGTGTGGAGAGGGCGATGTGGACTTGCGCAACACGCGCATTCTCAGTGACTTTTTCTATTTCTGGTCTTCTGACAGCGTTAGCGCCAAACTCAGCAGCTTTCTCGCCAGCAAAACTACCCGCGGACGGGTTGACCCCGTCAGCCGCGAGCGCTGCCCTCCGTTATTGCGTCACACAGATTTTAGCGGCAGCCTTTATCGACTGGAAGATGTTGTTTTAGACGTGCACAGTTTGGTGGTGAATCTAGCCCAACACCTTGACTCAGCGTGCTTTTTAATCGACTGGGCCCAGGCTCGCTGGCAGCGAGATGCCGATAATCTAAGCCTCATAATCACGCAAGCAGGGCACGAATTTTATATCCACGCCCAGCGCTTTATTTTCTGCGCGGGTAAAGGCAATGGCGCACTGCTTGAGGAACTTGGCTTAAAGGCGCCTGCCATGCAGTTACGTCCGCTACAACAAGTGCTGGTCAAGCACAGTCACCCGTACAACTTCTTCGGCCATTGTTTAGGCGCAGACACCACACCACGTCTTACCATTTCCAGCCACAAACTAAACAATGAAGAACACGTTTGGTATTTGGGTGGCAGCTTGGCGGAGCGCGGGGCGCAGCAGTCGCCAACCGAATTAATCAATGCTGCAAAAGCGGAACTGGCTGCATTGTTGCCGTGGGTAAACTTGCGCGCTGCTGAGTGGGCAACCTTGCCTATCGAACGCGCTGAACCTCAGCAACCCGGATTCATCCGTCCCGAACAGGCGTTTGCGGAAGCAGCGCCGGAATTGCACAATTTACTTGTGGCGTGGCCTACCAAGCTGACTCTAGCACCCAATCTGGCAAATCGCGTGTTGGATTTACTCCAGCGCGCGGGCATTCAACCATCAGACAAACACAACCTAGACTTAATGGATTTACCACATCCTCCCATTGCACCTACGCCTTGGGAGCTAGCGTTCCCTCCCGCTATGAGCGCCGAAGAAAGCCTTGCGTTGCGCTTTACCGAGCCAGAGGAAGATGCCTAATGTTGCCCCTGATACAACTGGGCAACACCGATTTGCGCGTCAGCCGTTTAGGATTCGGCACCGTCAAACTAGGGCGCAATCAAAGTGTTAAATACCCGCAAGCCTTCGATCTACCAAGCGACAATCTTGCTCGTCAATTATTGACTTGCGCACGGGATCTTGGCATCAACCTGCTCGATACTGCTCCCGCCTATGGTGCCAGCGAAGAGCGCTTGGGTTATTTGCTGCGAGGTGAGCGCAAGGATTGGGTCATTTGCACCAAGGCCGGCGAAGAGTTCAGCCCCCTTTATGATGGAGAAGGTCAATCCCACTTTGACTTTGAAGCCAAGTCATTGCGATTAAGCATAGAGCGCAGCCTACGCCGCTTACGCACCGATTATATTGACATGGTGCTCATCCATTCCGATGGCAACGACAGCCAACTCATCCACGATCACCAAGTCTTACACACGCTCGCGCAGCTTAAGCGTGAAGGCTGGATTCGCGCCTATGGCATGTCGACAAAAACCCTCGAAGGTGGCTTGATATGTGCCCGCGAAGCGGACGTGGTCATGACCACCTTTGATGCCATGCAAAGCGATGATCTGACGCTATTGGATGCCTGTGCTATCAACAATACGGGCGTGCTGTTAAAAAAAATCTTCAATAGCGGCCATTTACTAAAATCCGATACTGAACCCGAACAGATCAACCGTGTAATTGAACAGCAAATGACGCTAATTTTTGCCCAGAAAGCCGTTAACAGTGCCATAATCGGCACCCTTAACTGCCAGCATTTACGCAACAATGTGGAATGCGCCCTACTCGGGTTGGCGGAAAATTCCAAACTCGCTTAAGAATGACTATGACAACGACCACAACTCCCGCTTGGCTCGACCAAGTAGCGTGGAATAGTGATGGACTGGTTCCCGCTATTGCCCAAGATGCCGACTCTGGCCGCATTTTGATGATGGCGTGGATGAACCGTGAAGCGCTTGCACAAACCGCTAAACTGGAAGAGGCCGTGTACTTTTCACGCTCGCGCAACAAACTCTGGCACAAGGGTGAATCGTCTCATCACACACAAAAAGTACGCGAAATTCGCCTCGATTGCGATGCAGATGTGATTGTCTTGCAAGTAGAGCAAATAGGTGGCATCGCCTGTCATACGGGACGCGAATCCTGTTTTTATCGCGTCCTCAATGGAGACGAATGGCAAGCTGTTGAACCAGTTTTAAAAGACCCGAGTGAGATTTACGCATGAGCAACGACATATTGACGCAACTCACCGCCATTTTGGAAACCCGCAAACAAATGGCCAACGCAGAGACTTCTTACGTTGCGAGTTTGCACCAAAAAGGATTAAATAAAATTTTAGAAAAAGTTGGCGAAGAATGCACTGAAACTATTCTTGCGGCCAAAGATGCGCAAGCCAGCGGCGACAACCGCGAATTAATTTATGAAACCGCCGACCTTTGGTTTCACAGCTTGGTAATGCTCTCGCATTTGGGCGAAAACGCCGATGCGGTATTAAATGAATTAGCGCGTCGCTTTAATATTTCCGGTCACGATGAAAAAGCATCGCGCACCAACAATAATCATTAAATATTTTGTGAGGGTTTTAGTATGTTTGCAGGCGTAATTAGTTTACCGCACTTACTCGTTGTTCTGGCTATAGCGCTGTTGTTATTTGGTGGTAATCGCCTGCGCAATTTAGGTGGTGATTTGGGCGGAGCCATCAAAGGCTTTAAAAAAGCCATGAGCGAAGGTGAGAAAGACGAAAGCGAGAAAGCCAAAGAAAAGGAGCAAGAAAAATTAAATGCTGACGCACACAAAGTAATTGAAGGCGAAGCTAAAAAAGTGGACGCCGCAAAAGAATCGGCTGAAAAAAAATAGCAACTGCTGTTTAACACACGAAAGGTAATCCCGTGTTTGATATAGGTTTTTCTGAATTGGTGGTATGCGCCATAGTCGCACTTGTGGTCATAGGCCCTGAACGTATGCCCGAAGCCGTGCGCACGGTTGGCCTATGGATTGGCCGCCTAAAGCGCAGCATGCGCGATACCCGCGAAGAAATTGAACGCCAAATGGGTATGGATGATATTCGCCGTCAATTGCACAACGAAGATATTATGCGCAGCTTGGAAGATGCACGCCGCGATATAGACAGTGCTGTGCAACAGGGACAAAACAGTATATTGCCCCACGTAGAAGCACCGACCAACACTATAGAACCCGTAAAGGTTTACCAAAGCGAACCGGATTTGCCCTATCACGCCCATATTGATGAAACGCAATCCGCTGCCGCTCCAACAATACAAACTGTCACAACCACTACGACATCAGAACCAAAAGCGCCCTTATGAGTTCAGCAGAAAACGATAAAGAATTACCTCTAGTTCAACACTTAATTGAATTGCGTGCGCGCTTATTGCGTACCATCATGGTGGTCACAGGTTTATTCGGCGTACTTTATGTTTTTTTCGCCAATGATATTTACGCCATCGTTGCCGCGCCGCTACTCAAACTGTTGCCCGCCAACAGCAGCATGATCGCCACCGATATTACCTCGCCATTCCTGACCCCCATGAAGCTCACTTTTTTTGTGGCCCTGGTGATGGCGATCCCCTACATTCTCTATCAAATTTGGGCTTTCGTTGCACCAGGTTTATACAAACATGAAAAACGTATCGCGCTGCCCATTTTGGCATCCAGTGTGATTTTGTTTTATACCGGAATGACCTTCGCCTATTTTGTTATTTTCCCGTTGATTTTTCGCATCACCACGCAATCAGGTTTGGTGGGGGTAACGGCAATGACCGATATCACCAAGTATCTGGACTTTGTGCTGCACATGTTTTTTGCGTTTGGTTTTGTGTTTGAAATTCCCGTGGCGACAGTGCTACTAATTTCTGCACGCGTCATGTCAGCGAAATCTTTAATTAAGAAGCGTCCTTATGTCATTTTGGCCTGCTTTGTTGTGGGCATGATTCTGACTCCACCGGATGTAACTTCGCAGTTCCTGCTCGCGGTGCCTATGTGGGCATTGTTTGAAATTGGTGTGTATGTAGGCTTGTTTATTGAAAAACGCCGCGAGAAAAAAGAACTTATCGAATAACACTCAATTATTATTGCATTAGTTACGCAATACCAAGTGAACCCAAACAGAGATTCACTTGGTTTAAAAAATATTCCCTCTAGAAAAAATCAACCACCTCATAACTTCCATCGCTGAGTGATGGTAAAAATTCGTTCCCTGCCTTGGTCACTCATCACATTTTATGCGCTAGCTACCTTCAGCAAATCTAGCTACCTTCAGAAAATAAAGTCTCATGATCATCTTCTGGTTTATCGCGGTATTTTGTTGCAAGCCACAAATAAGCAGAGGGCAGAACAAGCAGCGTTAACAGCGTTGCACTGATTAATCCTCCAATAACAACAACGGCGAGAGGCCTTTGTGTTTCCGCTCCGATACTGTGCGACAAGGCCATTGGGAATAAGCCTAACATCGCCAAAAGTGCGGTCATTAACACTGTTCTCAATCTTGACATGGCGCCATCGTGCACGGCTTTTTCAGGTGATACGCCCGATTCAATCAACTGATTAAATACGGATACCATCACCACGCCGTTGAGTACAGCCTGCCCAAAAAGTGCAATAAAGCCTATGGCTGCGGAAACAGATAATGGAATACCCGTGATAAAAAGCGCAACAATTCCACCAATTAGCGCAAAGGGAATGTTCGCGATAATCAGAATGGCATTTTTGAAAGAGCCAAACGCATCAAAGAGCAATACAAAAATTAATAAAATAGATAAGGGCACCACTACCGACAAACGAGCCATTGCGCGTTCTTGGTTTTCAAACTCACCCGACCACGTTAATGAGACACTATTTGGAATAGCAATATTGTTAGCGATGTGCGACTTCATATCGGCGACAACACTACCCATATCGCGCCCCTCAATAAAAATACCAATCGACACAACTCGTTGTCCGTTTTCGCGCGCGATATCCAGCGCGCCCAATGATTGCTTAAACTCTGCAAGCTCGCTTAATGGAATTTGAATGCCAGAAGGCGCGGGGATTAACAGGTTTTTAATTTTATCAAGCGCACGCTCCGGTTCTTTTAAACGTACCACAACCGAAAAATGTCGTTCACCTTCCCACAACTCGGTTGAGGCCTTACCAGCTAATGCCATTTCTATAATGTCTTGAATATCACCAATATTAATACCGTAACGCGCTGCAGCTTCGCGATTGATTTCAATAACCTGCTGAGGTAAATCACCATCACGGTCAATATACGCGCGCGACACACCCGGCACATTAGAAATTTGTTCGATAATTTTTTTCCCTGTTGCCCTTAATTCAGCAAGATCATCACCATGCGCTTTAATCACAATTTGACCGTCAACTTGGGAAATACTTTCCAATACGTTATCGCGAATAGGCTGTGAAAATGACGTTTCAAGTCCGGGTAATTCAGAAACGGCATGATCCATTTCGGCAATCAGGTGTTTTTTGTCATAGCCCGTGCGCCAAAATTTTTCCGGCTTTAGCGATACAAAAAATTCTCCAGAGTTGAATATTTTGGGATCTGTACCATCATCAGGACGACCAAATTTTGAAACAACATTATCAACTTCTGGCACAGAATGAAGTGCATCGCGAATGCGTTTAGCTTGCAAGGTTGCTTCTGTTTGCGAAACAGACGGTGGCAGCGAGACATTCACCCAAATTGAGCCCTCATCCAATTCAGGTAAAAATTCTGTACCCAATTGGCTACCAAGCGCTAAAGCACCTACGAGCGCAATACAGGCGATACCCATAATTCTTTTGGGTTTCGCAATCGACCAATAAAAAGCAGGCTCGTAAATTTTCTTGAACCACGTGAGAATTCGATTATCGTGATGAGGAATATGCCCTTTGAGTAACCACAAGCACAACATAGGAACGAGTGTCAGCGACAATATCAGCGAACCGATTAACGCCGAGGTTACGGAATAAGCCATTGGCGAGAAGATTCTACCTTCCGCACGTTGCAGCGTAAAAATGGGAATGTGCGCGGCAATAATAACGAGCATTGAAAACAATGTAGGGCGGCCAACTTCAATCACGGCATTATAAATGGTTTGAAGTCGCGCCTTTTTACTCCTGAGCTGCTCATCAGTTAATCGACCCAATTGTAGAAAAACATTTTCCACAACGATCACAGCACCATCAACAATAATACCGAAATCCATCGCTCCCAGTGAAAGCAAATTTGCGGGCATGCCTAAAAAAGTAAGCCCTAAGAAAGTTGACAGTACCGCGAGAGGAATTATGGTGGCAACAATGAGTGCTGCACGTAAATTGCCTAAAAAAACCAATAGAATAAATGTGACCAATAACGCACCTTCTATAAGATTTCCAAACACTGTATGC
>Ga0209067_10000218_pt1 | contig 39807 bp, 29 predicted proteins | sample ColStrG_CSR_2013_FD_187199 | JGI IMG/M metagenome (GOLD analysis project Ga0209067, IMG submission 187199) | Freshwater sediment microbial communities in response to fracking from Pennsylvania, USA - Cold Stream Run_MetaG_CSR_2013 (SPAdes)... | ecosystem: Environmental > Aquatic > Freshwater >... | reverse complement strand
GGCGGGGGTGGAGCGGGTGGCGGTGTATGATTTTGATGTGCATCATGGCAATGGCACCGAAGCCATATTGTTGCGCAAACCGGGCCTGGCGTTTTTTTCCGTGCATCAGCATCCCTGTTATCCGGGCACGGGATTGGCCGACCGCGAGAATTGTCGCAACTATCCGCTGGCCCCGCACACGCCGGGTGCGGAGTATCGCGCGACCCTGCAACGGGCCTGGGAAGACTTGCGGGCGTTCCGTCCCGAACTGGTGATTGTTTCAGCGGGTTTTGACGCCTATGAGGGGGATCCACTGGCACAGGGAAGCCTCACGCAGGCGGACTTTCATGGGTTGGGCAGGGAGCACCGTGCGCTGGGAGTACCGGTGGTGGGGATTTTGGAGGGGGGCTACAGCCAGGATTTGCCGGAACTGGTGTTGAATTATCTCTGTGGATTGGATGGTTATTAGAGCAGACGGCCCAGAGGCTCCTGCCACTGTTTTCGACGCAATTTCTGAAGGTCGCACTTGCCTCGCTGCGTTGCTTGTGGCTTGATGGAACGCTTGTGAAACAGGTTGGCATAGGAATGGTCGGTTGCGGCGTGGTGGGCCAGGGAGTTCTGCATCATTTGGCGCGGAACCATGACCTGCTGGCGGAACGCAGCGGAAGCGGGTTTGAAGTCTGCAGGGTGGCGGTGCGTGACACCGCCAAGGCCCGTGGCGTGGACGCATCGCGGATCACGGACGACTGGCGCAAGGTGGTGTCCGACCCTGCGGTGGACATTGTTGTCGAACTGATGGGCGGAACCACCACGGCCCGCGAGGTGGCGGTGGCGGCTCTGGAGGCGGGCAAACCGCTTGTCACGGCCAATAAGGCGTTGCTGGCGGATGCGGGCGAGAAACTTTTCACCCTGGCGGAACAACGCGGGCTGGGGATTTATTTTGAAGCCAGCGTGGCGGGCGGCATTCCGATTTTGAAGGCTTTGCGTGAGGGCCTGCGGGCCAATCACATTGTCAGCCTGCATGGCATCGTCAACGGAACCTGCAATTACATTCTCAGCCGCATGGCGGAGGAGGGAAAATCCTACGAGGAAGTTTTGGCGGAGGCGAAGCGGCTGGGTTATGCCGAGGCGGATGAAAGCTTGGACGTGGATGGAATAGATGCGGCGCACAAAGCCTGCATTCTGGCCTCGCTGGCCTATGGGTTCTGGGTGAAAATGAGCGAGGTTCATGTGGAGGGCATCCGCAGTGTCTCCGCCCTGGACATCGCCTTTGCCCGCAAACTGGGTTACGCCATCAAACTGCTGGCCATCATCAAACCGGCTGAAGCCAGAGCGGTGCAGGTGCGGGTGCATCCCACGCTGATTCCGTTGCACAATGTACTGGCTTCGGTTTCCGGAGTGTACAATGCGGTGGCGGTGGAGGGGGACGTGGTCGGGCACACACTTTTTTACGGGCGCGGGGCCGGCCCCGATGCCACGGCCAGTGCGGTGCTGAGCGACGTGGCGGAGGCGGCCCTGGACCTTTCCGGCGGAGTATGTCAGCGCCGCGTGGTCACGCATGGTTTTTACGGCCACGCCCTGCCGGTGGAACAGGTGATTTCACGCTATTATGTGCGGTTGACGGTGTTGAATCGACCGGGTGTGCTGGCGCAGGTCTCGACCATTCTTGGAAAATACGGCATCGGCATTTCCTCGGTGTTTCAACCGGAGGGTCACGACGGCGAAACGGTGCCGCTGGTGATGCTGCTGGACTCGGCGACGGGCGGGCAGTTTGACCAGGCCTACCGGGAAATTTGCGCCTTGCCTGTGGTGCATGAGCCCTGTCAGAGAATTCGTGTGGAGGATTTGTCATGAAATGGCCGGGAGTGATCGAAGCTTACCGTTCCTACATGCCGCTGACGGCGGATGTTGCGGCAGTGACGCTGCTGGAAGGCCACACGCCGCTGATTCCAGTGCCGGGGTTTGTTGCAGCCATCGGCGGACGATTCGAGTTGCTGGTGAAACTGGAAGCGCTGAATCCGACCTGCTCATTCAAGGACCGGGGCATGACGATGGCTGTGACGGTGGCGAAGCATCGCGGTGCCCGGGTGGTGGTTTGCGCCAGCACGGGGAACACCTCGGCCTCGGCGGCGGCCTATGCTGCACGGGCCGGTTTGAAGGCGGCGGTGATACTGCCGCACGGAAAAATTGCCATGGGCAAGCTGGCCCAGGCCCTGATCTACGGCGCGGCCATTGTTCCGATCAAGGGTAATTTCGATGACGCACTGAATCTGGTGCGGGCGTTGGGGCAGAAGGATCATGTGGAGATTGTCAATTCCATCAATCCGGCGCGCATTGAAGGGCAGAAAACGGCCGCGTTTGAGATTTGCGATGTCCTGGAACGCGCCCCGGACTTCCATTTCATCCCCGTCGGCAACGCCGGCAACATCACGGCTTATTGGAAGGGCTTCAGGGAATACCAGGCCGGCGGCAAGATAAGCGCCCTGCCCAGAATGATGGGCTGGCAGGCAGCCGGCTCGGCACCCATTGTGGAAAACCGCATCATTGACAATCCGCACACTGTGGCCACGGCCATCCGCATCGGCAATCCGGCCAGTTGGCAGTCGGCCGTGGAAGCGGCGCGCGATTCCGGTGGAAAAATCGACAAGGTGACCGACGAGGAAATTTTACACGCCTACCAGTTGATCAGCCGCACGGAGGGGATTTTTGTGGAGCCGGCCTGCGCCGCGCCGCTGGCGGGCTTGATCAAATGCCATCAGCAGGGGCTGATTCCCGATGGCTCATTGATTACGGCCACGCTGACCGGGCATGGCTTGAAGGATCCCGACACGGCCATTTCCGTGGCTGCGCAGGAAATACATCCCGTGGAACCGCGGTTGGAAGCGGTGCTGGAAGCGATCGGCTGTTAGGCAACTGTCCTGGCCGGGGATCAAAATCAGGGCTGAGTCGTCTGACCGCCCTGCTCAACGCCGGAAAAGGCCAGGCTGATTTTCACTTCGTCACCCACCGGACCGATCATGAAGTTCATTCCGTAATCACTGCGTTTGATTTTCAATTCCGTTTCACCGCCGTGTCGGGTCTCGCCCTTCATACCCTTGGCCGTGCCCAGGTCGCTGAAGCTGATGGTGACGGGCTTGGTAACGCCGTGGAGGGTGAGGTCTCCCGTGACCGTGTAGGTGGTGGGGTCGGTTTTTTGTACGGCGGTGCTTTTAAAGGTGAGAGTGGGGAATTTTTGTGCGTCGAAAAAAGATTCCGATTTCAGGTGGGTGTCGCGCTTGGCGCTGCCCGTATCGACGCTTTGGGCCTGGACGATGATTTCCACGGAACTGGCCTCGGGCTTGTCCGGGTTGAAGATGACTGTCCCGGCGAAGTCGGTGAAGTGTCCCGTGACAGTGCTGATGCCGAGGTGGCGGACCTTGAATTCAACGGTCGAATGGACGGGATCGATGCTGTAGATCTGGGCTTGGGTGCGCGGGGTGAGCAGGCAAAACACGGCCAGGAGGAGAAGAAGGAAATGTTTTTTCATGGGTGATGAATCTAGCATGGGACCTGATTCTTGCCAGTTGTAGTTTGGCGGGGACACCCGTAAGCTGGGCCGGATTTTATGCAGGGCCATGTGATCTTGTTGTTACTGGCGGGTGCCGGGGCGGGTTTTGTCAATGCCATCGCGGGTGGCGGCACCCTCCTGACCTTTCCCGCGTTGTTGTTGGCGGGGATGGGAGGGGTGCAGGCGAATGCGACCAGTACGGTGGCATTGATCGTGGGCATAGGCGGAAGTGTTTATGGTTATCGCGGCCAGATGCGCGCGGTACGGTCGCTGATTTGGGAATTCACACCCTGCAGTTTGCTGGGCGGGCTGTTGGGGGGCATTCTGTTGACTCTGACTCCGCCGGGACTGTTCGACTGTCTGGTGCCGTTTCTGGTTTTATTCGCCACGCTTTTGTTCATGGGCCAGGGGCTGTTCGCCCGCTGTCGCATCGGGTGGGGGCGGGCTGATCAGGGTCGCCCGCAGTGGCCGGCCCTGTTATTGCAGTTCTTTATTGCTTTGTACGGAGGGTATTTCGGGGCGGGCATCGGCATTCTCATGCTGGCCACGCTGGGCTTCATCGGGTTGCATGACATCCATGAAATGAATGCGGTCAAAACCATTCTGGGCGGTTTGATCAACATTGTGGCCGCGCTGTATTTCATGGCCATGGGTTTGGTGGATTGGGGGATGGTGGCTTTGCTGGCCTTGGGAGCTCTGCCCGGCTACTATGTGGGTTCCATGTTTTCCCAAAGTATTCCCCCGGTGCGCGTACGACAGTTAATCTCGCTGATCGGACTGGGCATTGCCGGAGTGATGTTTTACCGGCGTTTTATCGGCTGACCGGCAACCTTCACCAATATGAAACGGGCAGGACTATTCGGCGGCACTTTTGATCCGGTGCATGTGGGACACGAGGCGATGGTTCGTCGGGCCCTGGCGCGTAACTTGGAAAAAGTGGTGGTCATGCCCTGCCGGATTTCACCTCACAAACGTCCGGACGAAGGCAATGCCCTGCCGGTATCGGAGGAGCATCGCCTGGCCATGTTGCGTCTGGCTTTGAGAGGGGTGACAGGTGCGGACATTTCCACCCATGAATTGGAACGCCCGGGGCTTTCGTACACCTGGCAGACGTTGGACTATTTGAAAAAGAGCTTCCCGGATTTGCGTTGGGTGTTGGTGCTGGGCATGGATCAGTTCAAGGCCTTGCCCCAATGGGATCGTTTTGAAGATTGGGGGACGGGTGTGGATTACCTGGTGTTCCGCCGTGAAGGGGTATCGGCTGTGGAGATTTCGGGTTTCCAGAGTCTGCAAGTGGACTGGGCGCAAGAGCTCATACCGGGGGTGGCGGCCTCGGAAATACGGCGGAGGGTCCGTTGTGGTGAATCCATTCAAAATCAGGTATCGCCGCTGGTGGAAGAATATATCCGGGATTTTGGGCTGTACAAAACACATTTAAAGAGCGTGTGAGGCTTGAAAGCGCCGGATCACAGGGGTTTTGAGGGCTTGAGCCTGAAATAGGCAATGTTTTGCTTGCTCATGGCTTGGACTTCTTTTTACTATCCCATGAGGGAAAAGTTGAGGGAGGCTATTCTTCCTTAATGATTTCTGTTGGCAGGCCCTTGGGGGGAATGCTAATAATTTTAACCTTTGAAAAAGCTCGGCCACACGATTTGTTGCTTGCTGATGGGGATCGCGGTACTGCGCGCCCAGACGCATGCCGATGCCCCGGCACAGGTGCCGATGGAAATTACCGCGGATGGCGAGAACCACTATGACAAGGGCATTGCCTATGCCGAGGGGAACGTGGTGGTCCGGCACGGCGAGGACACGATCTATGCCGACCAGGTCAATTTCGACAAAGCCCGGCGCGAACTCCAGGCCAAGGGGCATGTCCGGATTTTCTCCCAGAACAAAATTTATCGCGGCGAATTTTTCACCTACAATGTGGACACCAAACAGGTCAGGTCAGAGGAATTCCGCGGGTTGATGGGCCAGTATTATGTCGGCGGTGCTTCGGTGGATTCGCCCAAGCCCAACGATTATCTGATCAAAAACGGCGTGTTTTCGACGGAGAACAGGGCCAACCCCACCTACCGGCTGAAGGCCAGGACGGTTGAGATTTTCCCGGACGACCGGGTGGTGTTGAAGAATGTCGGTGTCTACATCGGGGATGTGCCCGTGATGTGGTTGCCTTACATGGCCATTCCGCAGGACAAGGGCAAGAAGCAGGACACTTTCGAACTGAACATCGGCTCCGGTTCACGCTGGGGTTTTTATGCGGTCGGGGGTTATACCATGGCTCTGGACTCGCGCTGGGTCAGCACATTGCATCTCGGCGAGTACACGCGGCGCGGCATGGGGGGTGGGGTGGATTTCAATTTTGATCCGCGGCCCGGAGACCACGGCGAATTCAAATCCTTTGTCATTCATGATCAGGGCACCGGCATTGATGTGGGAACGGCGGATCGTCCGTTTGCCCCGACAGAAAACCGTTATCGCTATGAGTACCGGCACAAATACAATCTCAGCCCCGAACTGACCACCACGGCCGACTTGAATTTGTGGAGTGACAAATGGGTCACCCAGGACTTTTTCCCCAGTGAATACCGCCAGCAGATCCAGCCCGACAACTTCATGGATCTGATCTACAACGACCCCAATTTCAACATCACGCTGTTGGGCCGTACCCAATTCGGCGAACTGTTCAATGTGGTGGAACGTCGGCCGGAATTTGATGTGGAATTGAAGCGTCAGCAATTTTTCAACCTGCCCATCAGCTACGAAAGCCAGTCGTCCATGGTCAATTTCCAGCGGAAGTACGACCGGGGCAACACCACGCTCACGGGCAACATGAACATGCCGTACGCGGCGGTGCGCTACGACACCTTCCACGAATTCAGTTATCCGCGCCAGTATTTCAACTGGCTTTCCATCACTCCCAAGGCGGGCGTGCGTGGCACGGTTTATACTCACAACAATGAACTGACCGACCCGAGCCCGAATTCGGAAGTGAGTCGTCTGGTTTTCAATCTCGGTTTGGATGCCTCCTTCAAGGTTTCCAAGGAATGGCGGGATTTGCAAAATCCGGAGTGGGGCATTGATGGCTTGCGTCATGTGGTTCAGCCCTATGTGGAAGCGGCCTACGTGCCGACGCCCAACCTCCGGCCCAACGAATTCCGCGGTTTTGACAGCCGCATTCCCTCAACCCGCCTGCAGCCCCTGGATTTTTCCTCGTTCAATTCCATCGACTCCATTGACCGTCTGGGTGCGGTGCGGCCCGGGTTCCGTCAGCTTTTGGAAACCAAGCGCGATGGCAAAAATTATGAACTGGCGGATTGGAACACCTACACCCAGGTCAATGTCACCCACAACACCAACTACGGCATCCTGGACAATCAGGTCGTTTCGCATGTGTACAGCCAGCTTGAGTTTTATCCCACCGACTGGCTGCACTATGATGCTTATGGCGCGTTGGGCCTGAATTCGCATGCCTTTGACGAACTTTCGACACAGGTGAGCTGGCAGGTGCATCCGGCCTTGGAGTTGAATGTTGGTTATCAATTGCTCAACCATGTGCAGTACACATCACTGGCCCTGCAGGACTATCCCTCCCTGCAGTTGGATAACAGCAATCTGATCACCTTGGGCAGCTTCTGGCGACTGAACGAGAACTGGAAGCTTTCCCAGCAGTTGGGTTTTGAAGCTGCCAATGGCCGGCTGCAGGAGCAGAGCTACAGCATCTACCGGGACATGGCGGCCTGGAGCATGTCCCTGACCGGGTCGGTCATCGACAATGCCTCAAACGGCCGGGAGTATGTGGCTTATTTCGGGATGACACTCAAGTCCTTCCCGGAAGTCCACACCCCGCACATGTCGTTGTATTAATAATAAATTCATGAATATCGCACTTGTGGGGTCCGGCCCGGACGGGTCCATGACCGCAATCTCTTTCTCCGAAGCGGGAAGTCGGGTGTCAGATGTTCTCCAGTTCCAACCCCCCGCAGGACCGGCACGGAGTCCCCAATCCCCCGACGGAATGAAGCCTGCACGTTTGGGATGCCACAGCGGCGGACGCTGACTTTTTTCCATTACAACAAAAACACACAATTATGAATACATTTTTGATCGGTTCCCAGTGGGGGGATGAAGGCAAGGGGAAAATCGTCGATGTTCTGACGGAAAAACACCAGGTGGTTTTCCGCGCCCAGGGCGGCAACAACGCCGGTCATACCGTTGAAATCGGCAGCAAAAAATATGTGCTGCATCTGGTGCCAACCGGCATTCTCCGCCCCGGTTGCCTCTGTGTGATTGGACACGGCACGGTGATCGATCCCGTGTCGCTGATGCAGGAGATCAAGGATCTGGAACAGAAGGGCATCCGCACCAAGGGCCGCCTTTTTGTCAGCGACCGCGCCCACGTCGTGATGCCCTACCATCGTCATCTGGACAAAGGCCGTGAGTCGGCCGCCAAGGGAAAAATCGGCACCACCCAGCGCGGTATCGGTCCGACCTACAATGATAAAATTTCACGTTGCGGTCTGCGTATTCATGACCTGGTGGCGGCTGGCTTTGAAAAGAAAGTCCGCGACCGCGTCAAGGAGGTCAATGCCGTTTGTGCCATGAAGGGCTGGCCCAGATTTTCCGCTCCGGCCATGCTCAGGGAATACGCGTCTGCGGCACGTTTTCTTGAACCCTACGTTTGCGACACTGTGGTCAAGCTGGATGACCTACAGGCCAAGGGGAAGAGCATTCTTTTCGAGGGCGCCCAGGGTACCTTTCTGGACATTGATTGTGGAACCTATCCCTATGTCACCTCCTCCAACACCACCTCGGCGGGTTTGTGCACCGGCTCCGGCCTGCCACCGAACCAGGTGGATGTGATCGTGGGTACCATGAAGGCCTACACCACACGCGTGGGCGGTGGCCCGTTCCCGACGGAGTCGAAGGAGCTTTCCGACATGTTTCACAGTTGGGGTCGCGAATTCGGCGCCAGCACCGGCCGGGCCCGCCGTTGCGGATGGCTGGACACGGTGCTGACGCGCTATGCCACCGCCATCAACGGGGTGGACGAACTGGCCATCACCAATCTCGATGGGCTCGACACCCAGGCCGAGATCAAGGTTTGTGTGGCCTACCGTCTTGGCTCGCGCACGCTGGAGGTTCCACCGCCATCGGTCGATGACCTGGAAAAATGCGTGCCGGTTTACCAGACCTTCAAGGGCTGGCAGAGCGACACCAGCGCCTGCCGCAGTTTTGAGAAACTGCCCCGCGCCGCCCGCGCTTATGCCAAGGCCATCAGCGAACTGACCTGTGCCAGACTCTCCATTCTTTCCGTGGGCGCCAAACGCGAGCAAACCCTCTTCCTATGACCGGACAGAACGTACCCGACTCACAACGGGTGCCCCGGCATGTCGCCATCATCATGGATGGCAATGGGCGCTGGGCGGCCCAGCGGCAACTGCCCCGCATCGAGGGACATCGCCGCGGCACTCAAGCCGTCGAAAAAACCCTGGAAGCGGCTGTTGAAGCGGGGGTGGAATATCTGACCCTGTACGCGTTTTCAGTGGAGAACTGGTCACGACCCGGCATGGAAGTCCAGGCCTTGATGATGTTGTTGATTGAAACGCTCAAGCATTATGAAAAAAAATTGATGGAGCAGCAGATCCGGCTGCGGGCCATCGGACGCCTGCAGGACCTGCCCGAGGACGTGCTCCGGCAATTAAAAAAGACTGAAGAAGCCACCGCGGGAAACACCCGCATGACCCTGCTGCTGGCCCTGAGCTACGGTTCACGGGTGGAGTTAACCGAGGCCATCCGCGATTTGGCGGAGCGGGCCAGGGCCGGGGAACTGGACCCGGCTTCCATTGATGAGAAAATGATTTCGGGGCATTTGTACACAGCGGGCATACCGGACCCGGACCTGCTCATCCGCACCAGCGGCGAGATGCGTTTGAGCAACTTTCTGCTCTGGCAGCTTTCCTACACTGAAATTTATGTCACGCCGGTTTTTTGGCCGGATTTCGGCAGGGAGGATTTTTTCAAGGCGGTGGCTGAATACAGCAACCGGCACCGGAGATTTGGAGGGGTTTGAATATGCTGAAGTCGCGCCTGCTTTCCACAGTTGTCATCATCGGACTCATTGCCTGGCTGGCCGCGCAGGAGATGTCGGGTGGTCTTTTCCTGCTGGCCTCCGTGCTCTGTCTGGTGGCGCAGTTTGAATTCTACCAGATGCAGGAGGCCAAGGGACTGAAGGTGTTTAAAAAGGCGGGGTTGTTTTGTGGCGGTCTTTTTCTGCTGCTCACCTATGTTGAACTGGTTTATTTGCAAAAGGGTTTCCGCTATTCCGATGCGCTGAACACGCTTTGCATCCTGCTGGCTGTGATCGGGGTCCTGGCCCGCACGGTGTTTGAAAAACCGCACGCCACCCCGGTGGCCACGGCTGCCCTGACCCTGTTTGGTTTCTTTTACATCCCGTTTTTGTTTCATTTTTTGCTGAAGATCATCATGGGTTCGGGCATGGGGCATCTGGACGGCATTTTCCTCGCCATTTACCTGGTGGCCGTCACAAAATGCACGGACATTGGTGCCTACGTGATCGGTTCCCTGGTGGGCCGGCACAAGCTCAGTCCCCGCATCAGTCCGAAAAAAACCTGGGAGGGTTGCGCGGGTGGAGTGCTGCTTTCCCTGGCTGTGAGTGTGGTGCTGGTAAAATATTATCCCGATCATTTGCGTCCCATCACGCTTCTCCATGCCTGGGTGCTGGGACTGCTCCTGCCGGCCATCAGCGTGGTGGGGGATCTGGCCGAATCCGTGATCAAGCGTGATTCACAGTCCAAGGATTCAGGGGCCATCATCCCCGGCATCGGTGGATCGCTGGATTTGATCGACAGCCTGTTGTTTACAGGACCGCTGCTTTACTCTTATCTTACTTTTTTGGTTTTGTCATGAAACGGGTCATTGTATTGGGTTCCAGCGGTTCGATCGGATTGAGCACCTGCAAAGTTGCCAGGGAGCTACCCGAGCGCATGAAGATCGTGGGTTTGGCTGTGCAACGCAGTGTCCCGGCCCTGTTGGAGCAGGTGGCGGAATTCGGGGTCAGAGCCGTGGCTGTGACCAATGAGGAAAGCGCCGATGAGGCGGCGGGGGCGTTGCCTGCCGGTTGCCGCCTGCACCGGGGCAATCAGGGTTTGGTGGATTTGGTGCGGGAAACCGAAGCGGACATGGTTCTGGTGGCGATTGTGGGTACGGCCGGGCTGGCGCCGGCACTGGCGGCCCTGGAGACGGGAAAAGACCTGGCCGTGGCCAGCAAGGAAATTCTTGTCATGGCCGGCCAGTCAGTCATGTCCCTGGCCGGGCAGCGGGGTCGCATGGTACTGCCTGTGGATTCCGAACATAATGCCATTTTCCAGTGCCTGCAACAGACTCCGGAACGGGAGGTGCGGCGCTTGATCCTGACGGCCTCGGGCGGACCTTTCCGGACCTCCGGCAAGGAGGATCTGGCGCATGTGACGGTGGAGCAGGCCCTCAAACATCCGACCTGGGAGATGGGACGTAAAATCACGATCGATTCCGCCACGCTTTTCAACAAGGGTTTGGAAATGATCGAGGCCAAATGGCTCTTCGGTGTGGACATGCAGAAAATTGACGTGGTGGTGCATCCACAGAGCATCGTGCATTCGATGGTGGAATTTGTGGATCACTCCGTGCTGGCCCAGTTGAGTCATTCCGACATGTGTTTTCCCATTCAGTATGCCGTGACTTATCCGGACCGTCTGCCCAACCAGTTGCCCTCGCTGGACTTTGCCAAACTCGGCCAACTGCTTTTTGAAGCACCCGATCCCGACCGTTTTCCGGCACTCACCCTGGCCCGCCGGGCTGGGACGGAAGGGGGAACACTGCCCGCAGTCTTTAATGCGGCCAACGAAGTGGCCGTGGAACGGTTTTTGCAGCGCCAGAGCACGTTTCCCCGCATTTGGGAGTCGGTGGCGCGGGTGATGGATCAGCATCGTAATATTGCCTCGCCAAGTCTCGATGCTATAGTGGACGCTGATGCTTGGGCGCGGGAAGCCTGTGAAGCCCTGTATCGTTGAAAGAAAACAATTAGATGACATTATGGAACATGCTGATGGTTGGGGCCACGGTTGCGGGGGCGCTGCTGCTATTCGGCATCACCGTTTTCGTGCATGAGTGGGGCCATTTTATTGCCGCCCGCCTGACCGGCCTGTACGTGGATCGCTTCGCCATCGGCATGGGGCCCGTGCTCTGGAGTTTTCGCCATCGCGGAGTACAGTACAGCATCAACTGGCTGCCCTTGGGCGGCTATGTTTCCCTGCCGCAGATGGCACCCATGGAAGTGGTGGAGGGGAAGGCGGAGGGAATCCCCGATGACCTGCCTCCGGCCAATCCCTGGGCCAAGATGGTCACGGCTTTTTTTGGACCTCTCTTCAGCATGCTGCTGGCCGTCGTGCTGGCCATCGGGGTGACCTTTGCCGGCAAAAAACAAAATGTCACCACGCTGACCACCACCATCGGCTATATCGAGACCGGCAGTCCGGCGGCACGCGCCGGTATGCTGCCCGGCGACCGCATTCTCACCATCAACGGCGAGGAAGTCACACAATGGCTCGGCGCAGCCCACTCGGTTGAGGAAAGCATTATTTTATGCGACAGCAATGACGTGACTTTTGCGGTGGACCGTGACGGACAGCAACGGACCTTTGTTGTGACGCGGTCCAAGGATGCGGATCCCCGCATGGAAAATCTCAAAACTGTCGGGTTCGAAAAATACTGGGCCCAGCCCCTGGTGATCAAAAGGCTGGAGCCGGGTTATCCGGCCGCACAGGCCGGGTTGCAGGCGGGTGACACCATCACCTTCATCAACGGCCAAAAGCTTTACTCGCCCCGGCAGGTGCGTGAGATCATCAAGCAAAGCCACGGAATGCTGGCGGTTGAATTCAACCGGAGTGGACAGGATTTTCGCGTGTCCGTGATGCCACCCAAGTGGAATGAGGAGCAAAAGGACAGCCTCATCGGCATCGAGTGGAAAAGCGATTTTTACCGCATTGTCTATCCGGGTCCGTTGCAGCAGATTGAAGACAGTCTTTCCAACATGGGCCGGACCCTGAAAGCCCTCATCAGTCCCCAGTCCGGTGTCACCATCCGCCACATGAGCGGGCCGGTGGGAATTTTTGACCTGATCATCCGGCTCTTCCGCAACGCCGACTTCCGCGCCCTGCTCTCCTTCTGGGTTTTCTTCAATGTGAACCTGGCCGTGTTCAATCTGTTGCCCATACCGGTTCTGGACGGTGGGCATATTGTCATGTCACTTTATGAGATTGTGCTGCGCCGTTCCATCAATGCCCGGGCGCTCAACGTGGTCGTAACCTGTTGTTTCTTCGCCCTGATCTTTTTTGTTTTGCTGGTGACGTACTATGATGTGGGCCGCATTGGGCGGAACTGGAAGGAAGACGGGGAGATTGCCAAAACCCGGCACACACCGGCTGCAGAAACGCACACGGATAAATAATGATGAAAGCCTATTGCTCAAACCCCTTCGCCTGTCACCGCCGTTCCACCCGTGAAGTGGTGGTCGGGAAAGTGGGTATCGGCGGCACCAACCCCATCCGGGTCCAGTCGATGCTGACTTGCGACACCATGGACACGGCCGCCTGCGTCCAACAGACCCTGGATCTGGTCAAGGTCGGTTGTGAAATCGTCCGCATTACCGCTCCCACGGTCAAGGACGCCGCCAATCTCAAGAACATCAAGTCGGAGTTGCTCGCCGCCGGCTGCGACGTGCCGCTCGTGGCTGACATTCATTTCAAGCCCGATGCCGCGTTGGAGGCGGCGAAATGGGTGGAAAAAGTCCGCGTCAATCCGGGCAATTTTGCCGATAAAAAGAAATTCGATGTGCGGGAGTACACCGATGCGGAGTATGTCGAGGAACTGGCCCGCATCGAGGAGGCCTTTCTGCCCCTCATTAAAATCTGCAAGGAACGCAAGGTGGCCATTCGTATCGGCACCAACCATGGATCCCTTTCCGATCGCATCATGAACCGTTACGGGGACACGCCGAACGGCATGGTGGAGAGCGCCCTGGAATTTGCCCGCATCGCCCGCAAATACGGCTTTCATAATTTCCTGTTTTCCATGAAGGCCTCCAATCCCAAGGTCATGGTCAATGCCTACCGCTTGCTGGTGGCACGCTTGAATCAGGAGGGGGCCGACTGGAATTACCCGTTGCATCTCGGTGTGACGGAGGCCGGCGAAGGCGAGGATGGCCGCATCAAAAGCGCCATCGGCATTGGCTCGCTGCTCAAGGACGGTCTGGGCGACACCATCAGGGTTTCCCTGACCGAGGACAGTATTCATGAAATCCCCGTGGCGCGGTCGCTGGTCGATTACGCCCGTATCATGGAACGGGAAAAGCCCATTGCCAACCTGGCACTCAGTTTTGATCCCTTCGTATATGCCCGGCGCAACAGCCTGCCCGTCGGTATCGGTGGCGTCGAGCTGGGCGGCGGCAATCCGGCCCGGGTTTTTTCCACGCGTGAAATCTATTCCATACTTAAGCCCCGCTTTGAAGCCTTGGGCGACACCGCGCCGGAAGTGGTTTATGAGGATTCCGGTGTTGTGGAGGTGGATTTGCAGGACGAGGAACAGATCCGCAAGTTGAATCATACCGACGACCCAGTGGTGGTCACGGTCAAGGACGGCACGGCGCTGAATCCCATCACCGCTTTCCGCGCCCTGGCGGCCAAAGTGCATCCGCGCCATCCCATCCTGCTCAAGGACACGTTTGTTCCGGACGAGCCGGTCGATATGATGCAGTGCCTGCTATCCTCAGCGGCCCACATCGGAGCCTTGCTTTGTGACGGTCTGGGCGACGCCATTTTGATCCGGCAGGAGAAATCGCCCGGGGCCAGCATCCGGCTTGGGTTTAATATCCTGCAGGCGGCGGGCAACCGTATTTTCAAGACGGATTACGTGGCCTGTCCCTCCTGCGGCCGCACCCTCTTTGATCTTCAGAGCACCACGGCGCGGATCAAGGAGGCCACCCTGCATTTGAAGGGTGTCAAAATCGCCGTCATGGGCTGTATTGTGAACGGTCCGGGCGAGATGGCGGATGCCGACTTCGGCTATGTCGGGGGCGCCCCCGGAAAAATCAATCTCTACGTCGGCAAGAAACCCGTCAAATTCAACATCCCGGAAACGGAAGCGGTCGAGCGTCTGGTGGATTTGATCCGTGAGAACGGCAAGTGGGTGGATGCGCCGGAAAAAGCGGCCTGAGAACGATCGCCCGCGCGGCAGGGGCTGCGCGCTGGGTTTCGCCACGTCTCATTTACAGCTTTAAATCCGCCTGGTGCTGGAAGTCACCGACAAAGCGCGGTCGTTTTTCCACCGTATCGAGGTAGTTGAAAAATTCCTCGGACGTCTGGAAGAGATGTCCTTTTTCAATGTAACTTTCGGTGGTGAAGGGGGAAAATCCCTTGGGAAAAATCATATAGCGCGCCTTCATATAGTCGCGGGCGTGCCCCAATTCATCCATCATCCCGGCGGAGAGCGGCGGGCGTTCGGGATAGGGATGAATGGCCACCACGGCATGGACTTTGCCCACATACCAGTGCAGGTCGCGGTGCACGGTGTAGGCGTAGATGGCTTCGCGGTTGGCCTGACTTTCCTTTTGATAGGCTTCGCCGATTTCAACGGTCTGGGGGTCGATGACCACGGCGTATTCGCGCAGGCGGCGGATGACGCGGTTGACTTCGTCACGCATGGCGGGCGGGGCGTAGGTCATGGAATAACTGGCATAAACCACCCAGGGATCGGGAGTGGTGGCGAGTTTGTACAGGCACTCCGGTGGTTCACCGACCGCGATGACGTAGTGCGGGATGTTCATGTACTTGGCCCAATCTTCGGAGAGACTGACTTCCTCGTGCATCCAGGAAAGGATTTCGTAAAGCGTGTGGTTGCGATCCTTGAGCGCCTTGAGGAAGGGGTCGGGCGATTCGAGTCCGTCGATTTTGCGTTTGATCATCCACTCGGCGTCGATCAGTGTGACAATGAGATCAGGCTTGATGAAGTCGCGGATGTAGCGCTGGTCCTTGAACTTGCGGTTGATGCGGTTCCATTCCACGGTGGCGGGGGCGCGGACGATGACGTCCTGACAGCCCTGTTTCATGATTTCGTAGCCGATACGTTCGTATTCGCGTTCGCGGGTGAGCTCAAAAACATAGTCGGTGGTACCGAGGAGTCGTTCCAGGGGTTTGCGACCGCCCTTGGTGAATTCGTGCACGGCGTTAAAAACCCGGATGTCGCGCTGATTGCGCTGGCCGAGCTGGACGACCTTCTCCAGGCAGGAGGCGTCATCCATGCCTGCGATCATTCCGGTGACGAGTACCCGCATGGGAGTGGAGTTTCAGGGGTTGCGGCCCAAGTTCCAAGTAAAAAGAACCGGGTTGAGAAAGTGGCTGGAGCCGGGATCGAACCGGCGACACGCGGATTTTCAGTCCGCTGCTCTACCAACTGAGCTATCCAGCCATCTATCTTACCTTCAACAACTTATAGATCGGCTCTATGGGCCTGCTTGTGTTACTGCAGATGTTTTCCGTGAAAACAGCTGCAAGCCAGCCCGCGAGGCGCTCTACCCTCTCGGGGACATCAAGCACTGCCAATCTAATCCGCTGGAAAGCATCGGGTGTCTATTTTTGCAGAGTAAAAGTGAATGGCAAGCTGATTCGCAGGTCTTAAAATCAAACTCTTTTCGGTGGCCCAAAACAGGCTGACCAGCCTGCTACTGCCCGGCAGCGATCCCTTGCGCCGGATGACGGCGGTAGAGCATCAAAAAGCCGATGGCACGGCAATTCTCAGCTCGGCCTATGCTTACGACGCCGCCGGACAGTTGATTTCAGCAACAGGGGGCGCAGGCGCCCCCGCCGCCTTGTCTTATGGCTACGACACCACCGGTCAGTTGACCGGGGTCAGCTCCGGCAATCAGTCGCAGGAAGCCTTTGCTTACGATGCGGCTGGCAACAGGCTTGCTGCAAACTCAGGACTTCAAACTTCCAACTGCACCATTAGCCCCTCCAATCGTGTGGCCTCCGACGGTATCTGGAACTACGGCTACGACGACGAGGGGAATCTGATTTCCAAGATCAACATCGCCAACCCCAATATCCAAACCAGCTATGCCTACGACCATAGGAATCGGCTGGTTTCCGTGGTCCAGACCCTCAGCGATCTCAGCGTCTCGGCGGTGAATGTCCCCGACCGCATGGGCAGCGTTCAGGCTGTGACCGATGCCGGTGGGGGTGTGCTGGAGAGTTACAGCTATTCCGCCTTTGGGGTTCGATCGATTGCATTTTGATTCAGCAAGCGCACTTGCAGAATTTCTGCTTTGCTGCATATTTGAAATATGCAAGCTACTGTTTCAGTTTCAGGTCGCGGGTTGATCGCGCTACCCGCAGAAATGCGCAGGAAGGCGGGCATTCTTCCGCAGGACAACCTCATCGCCGAGACCACGCCGGAAGGCATCCTTCTCCGCCCTGCATTGACGTTGCCGGTAGAAATCTATACACCGGAACGGGTGGCGGAATTTGACGCGGCAGAATCTGAACTGGCGCAGGAGCTGGCCAAGAGAAACGGTAAGTAAGAATTTGATGCGCATTTTCCTCGATGCCAACCTCCTCTTTTCCGGGGGAAAAAGCAGCGGTGCAGTACGTGCCTATCTGGTGCAATTGAAATCCAGCGGGCACACTTTGGTTGCGGATGGGTACGTGGTGGGAGAAGCCCGGCGAAACCTGGAGGCGAAGTTTCCAGCAGCAATGAAAGATTTTGAGGCGCTGATCCGGGATGTGGAAGCGTCGGCCAAGGTTTGCGGACCGCTGCGCACTGAAGTCGCGCCGGATCTTCCGGAGAAGGATCGGCCTGTCTTGGCCGCATCCATTCATCACAGGTGCCAGATATTGCTGACTGGCGACAAAACTCATTTCGGTTCGCTTTATGGACGTACTATCGATGGAGTGGAGATTCACTCCCCTGCGAGCCTTGCGATCAAGCTGGGAATTTTGGAGGCTCCAAACTCAAAGCAGCCGGATGAACGAAGCGAGCTGAAATTTCGAAAAGCCGGAATCTGATGACTGCGTTTCAAGTTTTGATTTGCTTGCTGGTCTTTGCGATGCAGCAACTTTGTGCCCTCAGCGTCTCGGCGGTGAATGTGCCGGACTGCAGGAGCAGCGTGCGAGCGGTAACGGATGCGGGTGACAGTGGTATGAAGAGATGTCGTAAGTGTCGCAGATGGATATTCATTTAGGGTTTGATGATGAAGGAACTGAAACAGGAGGCCTGGCTGCCGTACGAAGATATTCTGACCCGATTTGACTGGGCGGCGGTCTTTGGCAATACCAAACCCGTGGAGATGGAGCTGGGGGCGGGGGATGGCGGATTCATTCTGGAGTTTGCCCGGCTGCATCCGGAACGGAATTTCGTGGCCGTGGAGCGTTTGAAGGGCCGGGTGGAGAAAATCGCCAAACGGGCGGCCCGGCAGGAACTGGCCAATCTCAAGGCCCTGCGTTTGCAGTCGGAGTATGTGCTGCGCTGGATGACGCCACCGGAGAGTCTGTCGGTCATCCACATCATGTTTCCCGATCCCTGGCCGAAACGGCGTCACCACAAAAACCGGCTTATCCAGTCCGATTTTCTGGCTTCGGCCCGCAGGGCACTACAGCCGGGCGGGGTGATACGGTTTACGACGGATCACGAGGAGTATTTTGCCTGGGCGCAGGAAGTGTGGCGAGGCTGTCCGGGTTGGAAGGCTCTGGGTGGCTGGGATGCCAGTGAAGATCCCAAGAGCGATTTTGAGAGGCAGTTTGAGGAGGAAGGACGGAATTTCCAGCGTTGTCTCTGGCAGAAAACATAAAAAAACCCGGAGGTTGGAGCCTCCGGGTTTTTTAAATAAGCAGACGGCTCAGAGGGACTTGAGGGTGTCCTGAATCGCCTTGAAATTCGGCAGATCCTTGGGGGTCGCCGTTTGTTCGCTGTAACGCACCACGCCTGTTTTATCGATGATGAAGGCCGCGCGGGCGCTGACGGAACCCAGACCGATGAGGTCGGGGAGCAGTACGCCGTAGGCGTCGGCGGTCTTTTTATTCAGGTCGCTCAGAATCGGAATGGTGATGTGTTCCTTCTGGGCCCAGGCCTCTTGGGCGAAGGGGCTGTCCACGCTGATGGCGTAAACGGCTGCATTCAGATTTTCGTAGGTGCTGATGCCTTGGGTGATGTCGCACATCTCCTGGGTGCAGACGCCGGTGAAGGCGAGGGGAAAGAAAAGCAGAACGGTGTTCTTCTTGCCGAAGTTTTCGCTCAGCTTGACATCCACAATGCCGTCGCTGGTTTTGCGTTTGAGACTGAAGTCGGGGGCCTTGGATCCGGTTGCAATCAACATGTTGTTTTTCTCCTGGTTGGATTTAGAGGGTTCTGTGAAATGTACCAAAGTCAACCTCAGGCGGGCTGGCCTTCCTTGGCAGCCTGATCACGCAGGGCGGCTTTGCGGGACAGTTTGACGCGACCCTTGTCGTCCACGCCGACGCACTTGACCCAGACTTCTTCGCCGTTGCGCACGACGTCCTCAACCTTGTTGACGCGGGCTTCGGAAAGTTCCGAGATGTGCACCAAGCCGTCCTGGCCCGGGAAAATCTGCACAAAAGCGCCGAATTCCTTGATGCTGACAACCTTGCCGCGGTAGGTCTTGCCCACCTCGATCTCGGCCGTCATGCCATCGATGATCTCCAGGGCGCGGGTCATGCCTTCGCCATTGTTGCAGTAGATCTTGACCGTGCCGTCGTCCTCGATGTTGATCTCGGCGCCGGTTTCGGCGGTGATGCCCTTGATGGTCTTGCCGCCGGGTCCGATGAGGAGGCCGATCTTGTCGGGGTTGATCTTCAGGACTTCAATGCGCGGGGCGTACTCGGAGAGAGTTTCGCGGTGCTGGCCGATGACGGTCTGCATGAAGTCAAGGATGTCCATGCGAGCCTTGGCGGCCTGGTGGACGGCGGTCTGGAGGGTGGCCAGGGGAACGCCGGGTAATTTGAGGTCCAGTTGGAAGCCGGTGACACCGGCGCGGGTGCCACACAATTTGAAGTCCATGTCGCCGAAATGATCTTCGCTGCCGAGAATATCGGTCAGGAGCAGATGGCGCTTGAGGGCACCGGTCTGGTCGTCGAATTCTGTGACGAGACCGACGGAGATCCCGGCCACCGGGGAGGTGATCGGTACGCCGGCGTCCATGAGGGCCAGACAACCGCCGCAGACCGAGGCCATGGAGGTCGAGCCGTTCGATTCCATGATTTCCGAGCTGATGCGGATGGCGTAGGGGAATGTTTTTTCGGATGGAATGACGGCCAGCAGGGAACGTTCTGCGAGGGCGCCGTGGCCGATTTCGCGGCGGTTGAGCCCGCCGGTGCGGCCGGTTTCGCCGACGCTGAAGGGCGGGAAGTTGTAATGCAGGATGAAGCGCTTGGTGTCTTCGCCGCCGGTGTAGGCGTCGAGGGTCTGGGCTTCGTCCGACGGGGCGAGAGTGCAATAGCACAGGCCCTGGGTTTCGCCGCGTGAGAACAGTGCGGAGCCGTGCGAGCGCGGAATGAGGCCGACCTCGCCGCTGAGCTTGCGCAGTTCATCGGTGCCGCGTCCGTCGCAACGCTGTTTGCGGTCGAGGATGCTGAGGCGGAAGGCTTTTTTCTGGAGGTAATCGAAGGCCTGGCTGATTTCAAAACCGGTGGCTTCGGGGAATTTCTCCATGATCTTGGCTTTGACTTCGTCCTTGAGGGCGGAGACGGCCTTCTGGCGTTCGATTTTGCTGGGTTTGTAAATGGCGGCTTCGATGCGGTCACCGGCCACGGCGTAGGCGATTTCGAGGAGGTCTTCCTTGACCAGCATGAGCGGGACCTGACGTTTGGTCTTGTTGACCAGTGCGGCCAGTTCCTTCTGGGCGGCCACGAGCAACTTGACGTTGTCCTGGGCAAAGGCGAGGGCGTTGTTGAAAGCCTCTTCCGGAACTTCGAGGCCGCTGCCTTCGATCATGATCGGTTCGCTTTCCGAGCCGACGTAAACCAGGTCGAGGTCGGAAACCTCAGTCTGGGCGTGGGTGGGGTTGACAATGAACTGGCCTTCGACCCGGGCGACGCGGACTGCACCGATGGGTCCGGCGAAGGGGATGTCGGAGACCATGAGCGCAGCGGAGGCGGCGTTGATGGTCAGGATGTCGGATTCATTGACACCGTCTGCGCAGAGCAGGGTGGCGATGATCTGGGTGTCGTAAAGGTAACCCTTGGGGAAGAGCGGGCGCAGGGGACGGTCGGTCATGCGCGCGGTGAGGATTTCCTTTTCACTGGGACGGCCTTCGCGTTTGAAGTAACCACCGGGGAAGCGGCCGACAGCGGCGGCTTTTTCACGGTAATCGACAGTGAGGGGGAAGAAGTCCTGGCCTTCCTTGATGCTGGTGGCCGAGACGGCGGTGGCCAGCATGATGGTTTCGCCGAGGCGTACGGTGACGGCGCCGTCGGCGAGTTTGGCGAGTTTGCCGGTTTCGAAGGTAATGGTTTGTCCGCCGACGAGGGCGGAGACGGTATGGATGGGCATGATGTGCTCCTTAGTTGGTTGGTTGTTCCATCCGGAACAACAAGCGGGGACCTGCATCCGAAGGACAGAGCACAAAACAAACTTCCCGGCGGGACGTCTGTTTTGTTCTCTGGTGCCTCCGGCGGGCGGTGTCTCCGCGTGCTATTTACGGATGCTCAGTTTCTTGATCAAGGCATCGTACCGGCCTTTGCTGGTGCGATTGAGATAATCCAGAAGACGTCTGCGTTTGCTGACCATGCTGATCAGGCCGCGGCGAGAGCTGTGATCCTTGGGAGCACCCTTGAGGTGGTCGGTCAGGTAGTTGATGCGCTGGGTCAACAGCGCAATTTGAACATCGGCAGAGCCAGTGTCCTTGTCGTGCAAGCGGTTGCCTTTGATGGTCGGTTCTTTAACAATTGCCATAAGATGAGTTGAATAAACTGCCGATACGCGGACGGATCGTCAATTTCTTTTTTCCCGGCTCTTTTGCACATCAACCCAGGCCAGGCTGCCGCCCAGCCAAAGGGCCAACATGGGGGCTGTGCCGGAAACGTGCAGGCAAAGTCCGGCAATGCTGAACAATCCGGCGATCCAGAAGGCGGCCAGCAGCAGGCCGTGGCGCAAATCCCAGTCAAAACGCACCAGCAACACCATCCACCAAGGCAGGCCGAGCAGCAGTTCGTAATGCCCCACGTAGGGGGAAGCGAGCAGCCAGACCGTGAAAGCCACGTAAAGCGTCCAGGCCGGTTGCCAATGCGGTTGACGGCATTTTTTGCGGACCAGAAACACGGCACCCAGCAGGGTGAGAAGCGAGAGTACGGCGGCCAAGGCGCCGGGGAGAGGCGTGCCGGACCCGGGCGCCAGGTCTTGCAGAAAACCGCACCAGCTCTGGTTGAGGCCCGGTTTTACAAATTGCCGGCCTGCAGCCATGTCCTGCAGGCTCTGCATCCAGTAGAAGTGGCTTTTCCAGCCGCAGAGAACCAAACCGGGCAGGAGCCAGAGCAGACTGCCTGCGGCCAGGGCGCTGCTGAAACGCCAGCATCCGCAGAGCAGCATGAAGAGGGCGATGCAGGGCATGATCTGCGGTTTGTAAAAAGCGCAACTGAGCACCAGACCGGCCAGAACCTCGCGCCGCTTATTCAGCAGGGCAGCGGCAGCGAGCAGCAGAGCCAGCGTCAGCACCGTGTTTTGGCCGGGAATGAGTGTCAGAAAAAAACCAGGAAAGCCGGCCAGCCACAGGAGAGGCAGGGGGCGGCGGTACAAGTCCGCTGCATCGTTGTGCGCCAGGAGCCAGGCACTCAGGCCGTAAGCGGCGCAACACAAGACAAGCCAGACACGGGCCCAGGTCCCGAAGCTGAAGCGGGTGAGACCGGAGGAGATCCAGGCCACCAGCGGACAATAGACATAATTGAAATGGTTCACCCCGACGGTGTCGCCCTCCGCATGGGCTTGATGCTGTTTCCAAACCGTGAGCCATTCACCGAGTTTGTAGTCACGGTAGAGACTGCGTTGTTCCCCTTCCTTCCAGAGCATCCCGGCCGCGTAATGCTGGCTGAGATCGGTAAGCATGAGTCCGCCGCCGTTCCAGTGACCGCCTTTCACCCCGATCAGGTTGGAACTGAGCACCGTCAAAAACAGCAGCAGGCTCAGCAGGGCCGTGGCTTGGGCGCCCCACGTCAGCATGCGGCGCAGGCGGGGCGGGATGAGGTTGGCAGGCATGGAATTGATGCAAGCGTGACGACCGCCTTTTGTCCAGTGACGGATCGTCGTTTCTATTGATTATGGCGGCGGCTTTGTTACCTTCTTGGGCTCCATGAATCAGAACGAGGGTGTGTTACCACGGACAATGAAGCGCCTGGCGGGTTTTATCTACGACCGTTGCAGGCTGGTCATCGGGGTCAGTTTTGTTTTTCTGGTGCTTTGCGTCTATCTCTCCGCCACTCGTCTCGGAGTGCTCAATGACACCAATGCCCTGATCCGCCAGGATTCCCCGGTCATGAGCTACTGGCTCAATTATCTCAAGGAATTCAAAACTTCCGATCCCATGGTTGTCGTCATCAAATCGGATTCCTTCGAAAACAACCGCCACGCCATGGACGAACTGGCGGAAAAAATCAAGGACAGCGGCTTTTCCAGCAATGAAATTGTGGATGTTTATTACCGCAACGACCTGCACCGGCTCAAACCGCATTTCCTGCTCTTTCAGTCGCCGGAGGAACTGCAGACCACCCTGATGCAAATCCGTACCCAGCGCGAAATGCTCGGCAAATCCGGTGGTCATACCGATCTCAACACCCTGCTGGACGGGGCCATTGCCCAGTTCAACAAAGTGGACAAGGAGCGGGGCGGGCACGGTTCCCTGGACGAGTTGGAGTCCTATGCCGACAAGATGGTCAGCAACCTAGAGACTCTGGCCCGCGACCTGGACAAGCCGGTCAGCGCCACGGATCAGAGTGGGGCCCCCGCCATGGATTCGGAGATTGCCATGTTTGAGCGCGAGGTTGCGCACAACCAGTACCTGTCCTTTCTCGACGGCAAACTGCTCCTGATGCAGATCATGCCGGGCAAGGGCGACTCGAACAGTTTCTCGCCGCACGAAAAAACCATTGCCCGCTTGCGCAGCCTTGTGATGGAAGTGCGCAAAAACCATCCCGAGGTGCGGATCGGACTGACGGGCGAGCCCGTACTGATGGATGATGAACTGCAGCAAAGCACGCACGATTCCATTGTGGCCTTCAGCATCGCGTTCCTGCTGATTGCGGTGCTGTTTTTCTTTTCCTACCACGAACTGGGCCGGCCGGCGCTGGCGCTCTATGCACTGGTGCACGCGATTTTCTGGTCGCTGGGATTTACGGTGTTGTCGGTGCATCATCTGAACATCATCTCGCAGGCCTTTGTTCTGATGCTGCTGGGGCTGGGCATTGATTTCAGCATCCAGTTTGTGGGTCGCTACGAGGAGGAACGGGCCCGGGGTGCGGATGTGCGGACCGCACTGGAAAACGCCATGCAGTACACCGGGGTGGCGATTGTGACCGGTGGCGCCACGGCGGCGGCGGCTTTTTTCACGATGTGTTTCAATGACTTTTTGGGCCTGACGGAGCTGGGGTTGATCGCGGGCATGGGCATGATTTTCTGCCTGCTGGCCAGTCTGGTGCTTTACCCGGCGTTGATTGCCTGGGCCGACACCCGCAGCAAGAAAGCCTTCAGCCTCAAGCACGCCCTGTACAGCGAGCGGGGACGGAAGTTCGACGAACTGCTGCAATCCCGACCGGGTCCGGTGTTGGTCCTGCTGGCTGTGATCACGCTTTTCCTGGGCTGGCAGGGCAGTCGCGTCCGTTTCGACTATAACCTGCTCAATCTGCAAAGTCCGGATCTGGAGTCGGTCCGGCTGGCGCGCGAGATGGTGGAGACACCGGACCTGCCGTTTATTTCGGGGGTCATTGTGGCCGATGACATGAACGATGCGGCGCGCATGACCGCGCAGTTGGAGGCACTGCCCACGGTGGCGGGGGTCAATTCGCCCACCAAGATTCTGCCGGAAAAACAAACGGAGAAACTGCTGGTGCTGGCGCAGGTCCGCACAGAGTTGAATAATTTAAAGCTCTCGGCCCAGCCGGGTCACGGGGTGGATGTGGCGCGGGCCCGCGTCAGCCTGCAAACGATTCTGGGCTACTGCCGGCAAGGTCAGAAGGAAGCCGAGAAGATGCGCCAGGTGCGCGACAAACGCATCGGGCAGGCGCTGCGCATTTTCGACCGGCTGATTCCCGCCCTGCAAAAGTCGGTGGATCAAATCAGCCGCCTCAGCGCCACCGAGGCGGAGGGACGCTTGAACCATTACCAGAACGACTTGATTGCAGGCATGCAGCGCCAGTTTGAATTTCTAAAGGGCTTTGACATGGAGAAGCCGGTGACGCTGGAGGATTTGCCCCCCCAGGCCCTGCAGCATTTCATTTCGCCCGGTGGAAAAATCCTCCTTGAAATCATCCCCAAGGAAAACATTTTCGAGCGGGAGGCGAACGAAAGATTTGTGGCGGACGTGCGCAAGGTGAACCCCAAAGTCACCGGCACTCCCGTACAAAACTACACCTACATCGACGTGCTCAAGGAAAGCTATCAACAGGCGGCCTGGTATGCCCTGATCGCCATCGTCATCATGGTGGGCTTGCACTTCCGGCATTGGCAGAGCGTGATGCTGGCCCTTTTCCCGCTCGGCATCGGCATGGTCTGGACCGTTGGGTTGATGAAACTCTTCGGCTGGAAATTCAATCCGGCCAACATCATCACCCTGCCGCTCGTGATCGGCATTGGGGTGGCCTATGGGGTCTATGTGGTGGACCGGCACCGTGAAGCCGCCCAGTTCAGCCTCTTCGGCTCCAGCACGGGCAAGGCCATTTTGTTGTCCGCCTGCACTGCCGTCATCGGGTTCGGAGCCATGACCCTCGGCAACTATCCCGGACTGGTCAGCCTGGGCGAGGTGATGTCGCTCGGCATTGTCTGCTGTTTTGCCGCCAGCACCGTGGTACTGCCGCAGATCCTGCGCCTTCTGGACGAACGGAAGCAGCGCTGAGTTTTTTGAGGGATACTCGCAGGGGTTTCTCAAATGGGTCCGGGCCTGACCAGCTTTCGGTTGCCTGGGATTCCGGACCGGTGTAGGATGCACGACTTGTTGCCCCAGCCATGAAATCATCCCCGTTGCTCCTGACATTTTTCCTGGCAGCTGCATTCCATTCTCCGTCAGGGGCACAGGAGCAGGTGATTGACACTCAAAGCGAGGGCCACTGGTCTTCCGTCCCGTTTGATTTTTTGCAGGGCAAAAAGCAGGACCTGGTTGCTGCCGAAAAAGGGGACCGTCGCATGGATTGGGAACGGCCTCCCATCACCATGGCGGAACTGACCGCAGGTGTGAAATTTTCCAGGGACGCCTCCGGCACAGGGATGCTGAAATGGCAGGATCACCCTCTTTATCCCAGCATCGGCACCCAGGCGGTGCCTGCGGATTGGAGCGGCAGCGGGAGTCTATCAATCACCTGTTACTCGCAGCAAGCGACCGGGGAAACGGTGACGGTCGGGGTGCTGGCGGACAATCCGGCCACGCCTTATGAAGATTATTGGGCGGTTGATTTCAAGGTGGATTGGGAAGGCTTGAAAAAAATCGACCTGCCGCTGGCTGGATTTGAAAAACAGGGGGAGCCGGACTGGAAGCACGTCGCGGGCCTCTATTTTTTCAGCAAAGCCAAGCGCAACTCGCCCAGTCCCCAGACGGTGCTCTGCTTTCAAACGATCAAGCTTGTCCCGGTCCGGCCGGGTTCTGTTGCAGCTCAGACCGGCGAGGCCGGGGCGGCCCCGCAAGGCGATGTTTTCTTCAACCCGCTCACGGCGCGCACTTATGATGCGCCGGTGGTTTTGAATCACCGCGATCCAGAAATACTTTCCAACATCGCACCAGGCCGGCCGATTACGGAACAATTTTTTTACCGGGGTGTGCGGGCCCTCTACGGTTACAATCCCCGCTACAATCCCGGTTATGTCTCGATCGATCCGCAGGGGCGGGCCTGTCTCCGTTCCCTCACGGCCATTGACTGGCTGGATGCGGCGGGCAAGTGGGTGGAAAAGGATCTGCTGCCACCCGTCAGGGACTACTGTCGCCAAAATCATTGGGAGGCTTTCACGATCGGTTGCAACGACGCCGACATGACGGTCCGTTTCGATTCCGATGGGGACGTTTACGTGCTGGTGCAACTGCGGCCTCTGGACCGGGCGGGCAAGGACAAAAACTGGCACGACCGCACGGCGCTGCTGCTTCATGCCAGGGGACTGAACCAGCCCTGGGAGTGGTACCACCTGCCTGCCGGTCGCACAGCCGACTTCGAGAAATTGGACGGACACAATCGCGATGCCTTGAGTCATCCCCCGGTCATTGTTCTGGGCGACTACATGTACAACAAGGAGGCCGACCAGCAGTGCTATCTGTTGTTGCCGGAAAAAAAGGCGGATGGAACCCTGCAGTTTCCCAAACCGCTGCCCATCGGGGTGGGCAGTGCCGAGCAATTGCTGATGGGACCTGTGCATGAGGGACGCGGCAATTTTGTCATTTCCCACGGGGACAAAGTTTTTGTCGCCTACGGTTCCGCGCCGCAGGCCAGCGATCCGAAGAACATGTGGGCCAAGCCGCGCGACCCGCAATGGCTGGCTTCGCTGCACATTCCCGCCGATCATCCGGCCAACAAGCTCATGCTGGAACCGTACAAAGGCAGGGAAATTCATTCCTCCGATGGATTGCCCACGTTTGTGCGGGTCTATGACCGGAAAACCGCCGTGTTCAGCGATCCTGTTTTCATTGGTTACGGCGGCAAGTTTCTTGACGTACACAACTGGCCGGCCTTGACGATCGACAGTCGGGGCATCCTGCACGTGATTCTTTCCGGGCATTGCGACCAGGCGCTTTACACGCACACGCTCAAACCTGATGACATCACGCAGTGGAGCGCACCGGCCTTTGTCATGAAAGGGCCGGACTCGGCGGATTTCTGTCACGCCTCCTATCCCTCCCTGACCTGCGATGAAAAGGACAATCTTCTGTATGTGTTCCGTTCCGATACCGGGGTTTATGACCACCGTCTCTCGGCCATTTCCAAAAAGGCCGGCAGCGAAACCTGGGACAACGAGCGCAGCATACTGGTCCCCGTAATCGACGGCTACCATGCCTGGGAGCATGCCCTGACTTACGACAGTGTGAGCCGGCGGCACTACCTTTCGTTTTTGGAAGGCTGGAGGCCGGTCGATACGCAGGACCACAACTCCTTTGCGCGTTTTATTTATCCCTTTGCGCAGTTTCCGGCCTGGAGGGTCAAGGAAGCAAAGACAGCCGGAGCGATTCCGGAAGATTCCGAGGCCACGGTGTTGATCTCGGATGACGGGGGAAAAATCTGGCGGATTGCCACCACGCCTGATTTTCAAAACCAGGCGGCACGGAACTAATCCCGGAGACAACGGACATGAAGAAAATCCAATATGTATTGCTGGTCATTTTGTTGGCGGTACAGATGCCGCTACAGGCGGCTGATGATGCGGTCAGCGTGGTCCAGCCGGAGTCGGTGGGCTTGTCCACCGAACGGCTTTCGCGCATCGACAAGATGGTGCAAAAGTATGTGGACGACAAAAAAATCCCCGGAGTGGTGGCCCTGGTGGCGCGGCACGGCCGCGTGGCTTATCTCAAGGCCTTTGGCATGAGCAATGTGGAGAAGGGGACAACGATGCAGCCGGACTCGATGTTCCGGATCGCCTCCATGACCAAGAGCATCACGAGTGTGGCCGTGATGATGCTGTATGAGGAGGGTCATTTTCTTTTGAACGATCCGGTGTCCAAATTCATTCCTGAATTCAAGGATATGAAGGTGGCGGTCACGGATCCGGACAGCAAGGCGGTCACCCTGGTACCGGCCAAGAAGCCCATCACCATCCGGCAATTGCTCAATCACACCTCCGGTATCAGCTATGGCGGGTATCAGTACAAGGAGAACGGCATGACGGTGGGGTTGGGTCCGGTGGATGGAACCATCGGCGAGAAAGTGCGGAAACTGGCCTCGCTGCCGCTGGTCAGTCAGCCGGGCGAGGAATTCCATTACGGGATGTCCACGGATGTGCTCGGTTATCTGGTGGAAGTGATTTCAGGAATGTCGCTCGATGAATTCATTGGAAAACGGATTTTGCAGCCGCTGGGAATGCAGGATACGCATTTCATACTTCCCCCGGAAAAACGGCCACGCATGGCGACCCGCTATGTCGATGGCAAGGACGGCCACCTGGCTGCGGAGCCTGTCGATCTCAGTTATCTTTGTCACCAGACTTATTTTTCGGGAGGTGCGGGCCTGGTTTCCACAGCGGCCGACTATTATAAATTCGCGCAAATGTTGCTTAACAATGGCAAAAGCAGCGCCGGTCGGCTGCTCAGCCGCAAAACAGTGGAGCTCATGACCAGTAATTCCATCGGCAATCTTACCTCGGCCTTTCCCGCAGAGAGCGGCGACAAATTCGGCTACGGTTTTGGAATCCGCACTGATCGCGGCACCTATGACGAACTGGAGTCGTTAGGCATTTATGGTTGGGATGGAGCCTTTCATACTCGTTATTGGGTCGATCCCAAGGAGGATCTGATAGCTGTTTTCATGGTGCAATCGCCGGGCGACACCAAGATCAACACCCGCTTCCGGGTGCTGGTATATCAAGCCATTGCAGATTGAAAATCAGGGTGAAATAGACAGTCCATCCGGGTCGCTAATGTTTACGATAGCGTGGCGGAATGGTGTAAAATCAGGGGCTGATGGGTGTCGGGTTGGTTTTTTTTGTAACGAATCTGTTTCTTATCCCAAGGGGGTGCGAATGGACCCAAACTGCGGAACCTGCCCATAATTAAGCCCTTGTACGGTTATTCACACGCAGTTCACAGCCGTTTACCGGAATATCGACAGGTAGTGCATTTTTCGCGATAAATTCGTTTGACACTACAATTAGTAGGGTTACGCTCAGCCATTCAAATCGTTATATAGTAGGGTAAATCACACATTCTTTTCATAATTGGTAATATTTAATCGAATTAAAGCAAAGCAGGAGATGTAACTATGATTCAGGCAACAGGCAACGTGTCACGGGGGAAAAATTTGGGTGCCAGCAAAACGGTGCGCCGCAGCGGCTTGGCTTCTGGTGGCATGGCCTTTAAGCGGGTTTTCAGCAAGGAAGGGACGCATCCCTTTGACCAGATCGAATGGGAAAACCGCACGGCGGAGATTGCCGATGACAGTGGCAAGGCGGTTTTCAAGCAGGAAAATGTCGAAGTGCCAAAATCCTGGAGTTTGCTCGCCACGAAAATTGCCGTTTCCAAGTATTTTTATGGGGATATCAGCAACGGCACCGATCCGTGCAAGGGCGGTCGTGAAACCTCCATCAAACAACTGGTGCACCGGGTGACGCGCACCATCACCGACTGGGGTATTGCCGACGGTTATTTTGCCAGTGAAAAAGACGCGGAGATTTTCTATGAGGAATTGACCTGGCTTTGCGTTAATCAGTACGGCGCGTTTAATTCCCCCGTCTGGTTCAACGTGGGATTGCATCACGAGTACGGCATCGGCAAGGGCAGCGGCAAGGGCAACTTTTATTACAACACCGAAACGGGCCGGGCGGAGCGGGCTTCCACCCAGTATGAAAAACCGCAGTGCAGTGCCTGCTTCATCCAGAGTGTCGATGACAACATGGAAGCGATCATGGAGCTGGCCCGCAGCGAAGCCATGCTTTTCAAGTTCGGTTCCGGCACCGGCACCGATCTTTCGACGATCCGTTCCACCCGCGAGAAACTCAGCGGCGGGGGTCGTCCCAGCGGTCCGCTTTCCTTCCTCAAGGTTTATGACCAGATTGCCAATGTGGTGAAGTCGGGCGGCAAGACCCGCCGTGCGGCCAAGATGAATACATTGAAGGACTGGCACCCGGACATCGAGGAATTCATCGAGTGCAAGATGAAGGAGGAGAAAAAAGCCTGGGCGCTCATGGAAGAGGGCTACGACGGCAGTTTCAACGGTGAAGCCTACGGTTCTGTGATGTACCAGAACGAGAATCTGACGGTTCGCGTCAGTGACGGCTTTATGGAGGCGGCGGTCAAGGACGGTGACTGGTGGACGCGTACGGTCACGGATGGCCGCAATGTGGAAAAGAAAAACGCCCGCACCCTGCTGCAGAAAATCGCCGAAGGCACCTGGATCTGCGGTGATCCGGGCATGCAGTTTGATGACACCATCCACAAATGGCACACCTGCAAGGGCACCGACCGCCAGCACTCGACCAATCCGTGTTCGGAATATCTTTTCCTCAACGACACGGCCTGCAATCTGGCCTCGCTCAATCTCGTGAAATTCAAGAAGGAGGATGGAACCTTCGATGTGGCACGTTTCAAAACCGCGGTGCGCATCTACATCACGGCCCAGGAAATCCTGGTGGACAACGCCAGCTACCCGACCGAGTCCATCACGGTCAACTCCCACATTTACCGCACGCTCGGTTTGGGCTATGCCAATCTCGGCTCGCTCATCATGAGCTACGGTCACGGTTATGATTCCGACGAGGGTCGTGGTCTGGCCGGTGCCATCACCTCCATCATGACCGGTCATGCCTACGAGGTCAGCGCGGAAATGTCCTCCTTCATCGGTGCCTTTCCGGGCTATCATGATGCAACCTGTTTCAACATCAGCGAGCCGCTGGCCAAGGATAATGTCCAGCCCATGCTGGAAGTCATCGAACTGCACCGCCAGAGTGTGGATCAGATCGACAAATCCTGCCCGGTTTATCTCCGCCAGGAAGCCCAGAAAGCCTGGGACGCCGCTTTGGTCAGGGGCCGCGAGCACGGCTATCGCAACGCCCAGGTCACGGTGCTGGCTCCGACCGGTACCATCGGGTTCCTTATGGACTGCGACACCACCGGCATCGAACCGGACATCGCCTTGGTGAAGTACAAACTGCTGGCCGGCGGCGGCATGTTGAAGATCGTCAACAACACCGTCCCCGAGGCCCTGCGCGGTCTGGGTTACAACGCCAAGGAAGTGGCGGCCATCGTGGATTACATCGACAAGCAGGATACGATCGAAGGTGCGCCCAGTTTGAAGCCCGAGCATGTTTCGGTTTTTGACTGCGCCTTCAAACCGGCCAACGGTACGCGGTCGCTGCACTACAAGGCGCACATCCGCATGATGGCGGCCGCCCAGCCTTTCCTGAGCGGGGCCATATCCAAGACGGTCAATCTGCCCAACACGGCCACGGTTGAGGATATCATGAACACCTACATCGAGGGCTGGAAACTCGGCTTGAAGGCCATTGCGATTTATCGTGACGGCTCCAAGCGTTCCGCGCCGCTCAATGTCAAAAAGACCAAGGACATGGGGGGCAAGGAGGAAGTACTGGCGGACGAACCCGCCCCGGTGGCCGATCTCATGCCGCGTCCGGTGCGTCGGCGCATGAGCGACACGCGCATTTCCATCACCCATAAATTCGACATCACCGGCCATGAAGGTTATCTGACGGTCGGCTTGTTTGATGACAAGCAGCCCGGCGAGGTCTTTATTACCATGGCCAAGGAAGGCAGCACCATCGGCGGCCTCATGGACACCATTGGTACGCTGGTCTCACTCTCCCTGCAATACGGAGTGCCGCTCGAAGCCATGGTCAAGAAATTTGCCCACACCCGCTACGAGCCGAGTGGTTTCACCCGCAATCCGGACATCCCGATTGCCAAATCGGTCACGGATTACATTTTCCGCTGGCTGGGTTGCCAGTTTATCGAAGGGTACCGCGAGGCCAATTCGCCGAACTTCAATCAACAGGAGTTGCCCCTGAAGGAAATTCAGGACGCGGAGAAAAAAAAACTGAATAAACCGGTGCCGGAACTCGCCGTGGATTCGGATTCGCCCACGGCCAACGTGCACAAGATGGCGGTGCGTGCATCCGGCGATGTGCAAGATGGTCTGACGGTGCGTTATCGTGACGGCCTGACCTGCCCGGAATGCGGCAGCAGCAAGATCAAGCATACGGGCAGTTGCGCCACGTGCTTGAACTGCGGCTCCTCCCTGGGTTGCAGCTGATTTTTGTTTGCAGTTCCTCCTCCAAGAGCCCGTCGGGCTCGGAAGTCCCCGGCTTCGCAGGAAGCCGGGGACTTTTTTATTTGCAACTGCATTTGCGATCCAGAGCCGGCGGCATCAGGGCGGAGAAACAGGGTCGCATTCCGGGCCGTGTTCCGCAGGTTTGATTCTTTTGTAAACCATTAAAAATAAAGCGGTTAAAGTGTGATTATTTTGCAAAAATGCATTGCCCGACGGGCGCGGTTTTGGGAGAATTTCCTGATATGTCAGACACGTACGATGCATCGAAATTAGGCAAGCTGGAAGGGCTGGAAGCCGTCCGGAAAAAACCCGGAATGTACATCGGCGGCACCGATGAACGGGCGCTGCACCATTGCGTTTCGGAAGTGCTGGACAACTCGGTGGACGAGCACCTGGCAGGCCACTGCGATAAAATCGACGTTACCATTCATGTGGACGGTTCCATCTCCATCCGCGACAACGGACGCGGCATCCCCGTTGACATTCATCCCCAGTACAAAATTCCCGGTGTGGAAATGGTGCTCACCACCTTGCATAGCGGCGGCAAGTACGGACAGGGGGGCTATAAGTTTTCCGGTGGCACCCACGGGGTTGGCGCCAAGTGTGTCAATGCCGTATCGGAATGGTTTGAGGTCGAGGTATCCCGCGACGGCAAAGTTTACCACATGGCCTTCGAACGCGGCAAGACCACCAAGAAACTGGAGGTCATCGGCAAATCCAAACAGACCGGTACGCTCATCACCTTCAAGCCGGACTCGGAAATCTTCAAGGAGACCATGGAGTTCAAGGCCGATAAAATCGAGCAACGCCTGCGCGAACTGGCTTTCCTCAACTCGGGGCTCAAAATCAATTTCACCGACGAGCGCGGCACTGCCGTGGAGCCGCAGATTTTCTTTTACAAGGATGGCATTGAGGATTTCATCAAGCAGCTCAACAAGAGCAAGGTGGTTTTGCATTCCAAAACCGTACGTCTGAGCAAGCAGACCATTGAGGACACGCCCGACAAAAGGGTGGAGGTGCACATGGAATCGGTCCTGCAGTACAACGACGGCTACAGCGACATGGTTCTTTGCTACACCAATACCGTGCACAATCCCGATGGCGGGGCGCATCTTTCGGGTTTCCGCACCGCCCTGACCCGCTCCATCAACCAGTATGCCAAATCCAACAATCTGCTCAAGGACAAGGACCCGCAGATTTCCGGCGACGATGTGAGGGAAGGTCTGACGGCGGTCATTTCCATCAAGCACAGCGATCCGAAATTTGAATCGCAGACCAAGGTCAAACTGATTTCGCCGGAAGTGGACGGCATTGTGGCCTCGGCTGTTTACGAAGGTCTGATGGCTTTCTTTGACGCCAATCCGCCCGTGGCCAAGAAGATCGTGGACAAGGCTCTTACTGCGGCGCGGGCCCGTGAGGCGGCCCGCAAGGCCCGTGAGGCGGTGCGCAAAACAGCTTTGGGGGCCGGTGGCTTGCCCGGCAAGCTGGCGGACTGTTCTGATCGCGACCCGGCCAACACCGAGCTTTACATTGTTGAGGGGGACTCGGCCGGCGGCTCGGCCAAACAGGGTCGCGACCGCAAGTTCCAGGCCATTCTGCCCATCCGCGGCAAACTGATCAACGTGGAGAAGGCCCGGCTGGACAAGGTGCTGCAGAACAATGAAATCCGCACCATGATCACGGCCATCGGCACCGGCATCGGCGATGGGGAGGGCGAGGGGGCTTTCAATCTGGAGCGGCTGCGCTACCACAAGATCATCATCATGACCGATGCCGACGTGGACGGCTCTCACATCCGGACTCTCCTGCTGACCTTTTTTTACCGGCAGATGCCGCAGCTGGTGAAACAGGGCTTTGTGTACATTGCCCAGCCGCCGCTGTATCAGATCAAGCGCAAGAAACGTGAGGAGTATGTGGAAGACGACGCGCAGATGACCAAAATCCTCATCCAGCTCGGCACCGAGGATGTCCGGCTCAAGAGTCTGGCCGACAAAAAGGAATTCACCCAGAAACAACTGGAAGAGGTTCTGGAATTGTTGCAGCAACTGGACAAATACGCCACCAGCATCAAGCGGCACGGGGGCGATTTCGAGGCCTACCTCGAGGCGCGTGACGCCAAGAGCCAGGAGCTGCCGAACAATCTGGTGCGCATCCGGGAGGGCAATGAGGAGTCGGTGCATTATTTCCACAGCGATGAGGAACTGGCCGCCTTTGCGCGTAAGAATCCCGATCTGGGCATTTTTGGCGGGGAGGAAAACGAGGAGGACGATAAAAAGAAGGAAGGTCCCACCCGCCGTGCCAATCATGTCAGCCTGACGGAAAGCAAGGCCATCATCGTCTTGCTGGACAAGCTGCAGAAGAAGGGCCTGAAGGTGGAACACTATGCACCGCAGGGCAAGCCGCTCTACGAACTGGTGGAGGGCAGCGGGGAGGATGCCAAGGTCAGACCTCTGCAGGCCCTGCCGGAAATCCTCGCCGGCATCCTGGAGATCGGGCGCCGCGGCGTTCAGATCAAGCGTTTCAAGGGCTTGGGTGAAATGAATGCCAAGGAACTCTTCGAAACCACCATGAACCCGGAAAAACGCCGCCTGCTCTGCGTCGATCTGACTGATGCCGTGGAGGCGGAGGAAATGTTCACCACCCTCATGGGCGACGAGGTGGAGCCGCGCCGCCAGTTCATCGAGGACAATGCCTTGAACGTGCGCAATCTGGACATCTGATTTTAGGAATTAATTAATTATGGCTGACGATATCAAGAGCAGTGGGTCGCTATTCGCGCCCAACGAGAAAATCCAGAAGATCAACGTGGCGGATGAAATCCGGGATTCGTTCCTGGATTATTCCATGTCGGTGATCATTTCCCGCGCCCTGCCGGATGCACGGGACGGTCTGAAACCGTCCCAGCGCCGCATTCTTTACGCGATGCATGAGTTGAACCTGTATCCGGGACGCAAGCACATGAAATGCGCCAAGATTTGCGGTGACACCTCGGGCAATTATCACCCGCATGGTGAAGCGGTCATTTATCCCACCCTCGTACACATGGCAGAAACCTGGTCCATGCGCGATCCGCTGGTGGATCCGCAGGGAAACTTCGGTTCCGTGGAAGGTGATCCCCCCGCCGCCATGCGTTATACGGAGGCGCGGCTGACCTCCCTGGGTGGGATGTTGATGGACGACATGGACAAGGACACCGTCGATTTCGTTCCCAACTACGACGAGCGTCTGACCGAGCCGGTGGTTTTCCCCGCCGCCATGCCCAACCTGCTGGTGAACGGCGGCACCGGCATCGCGGTCGGCATGGCCACCAACATTGCGCCGCATAATCTGGGTGAGGTGATTGACGGCATCTGCGCCGTCATCGATCAACCGGACTTGAAACCCGACGGTCTCTTGAAATACATCAAGGGTCCGGATTTTCCAACGGGTTGCTCCATTCTCGGCATGGAAGGCATCAAGAACTATTTCCGCACCGGCAGGGGCTCCGTCAAAATTCGCGGCAAACTCCATACCGAGGAAATGAAGGGCGGCAAGGAATGCATCGTGGTGGACGAAATCCCCTTCGGTGTCAACCGGGCCACCTTGGTGGAACGCATTGCCGAACTGGTCAACGAAAAGACCCTGACCGACATCACGGCCATCCGCGATGAATCAGATGAGAACACCCGGGTGGTGATCGAACTGAAGCGTGATGCCGCGGTCAAGGTGGTTATCAACAATCTTTTCAAACTGACTTCGCTGGAAACAAGCTTTTCGTCGAACATGCTGGCCATCGACCAGCGCCGGCCCAAGGTGCTGAACATCAAGGAGCTGATCAACTGCTTCATCGAGCACCGCCGCGAGGTGATCATTCGCCGCACCAAATTCGAACTGCTCAACGCCCAGAACCGGGCTGAAGTGCTGGAGGGCTTTCTCATTGCCCTGGCCAACATGGATGAATTCATCCGGCTGATCCGGGAGTCCAAGACCCGCGACGAGGCGCGCATCAAACTCATGGGCTATGAGTTCACCCGCAAGATGGTGGAAAAATTCGGGGTCAGCATCCGCAACGAGGATCGTCTTTCCAACGGCCGTTATCTTTTCAGCGAGCCGCAGATAGATGCCATTCTCGAGCTGCGACTGTACCAGTTGGTGGGACTGGAGCAGGAGAAAACGCGCAAGGAGTACGGTGAATTGCTGGAAAAGATCAATGATCTGGTGGACATTCTCAAGAGCGAGAAGCGTGTTCTCACCATCATCAAGGCCGAACTCAAGGCCATCCGCGAGAAACATGCCACGCCGCGCCGCACCCAGATCGTTCCCGATGAAGGGGAGATGGCCATCGAGGATCTGATTGCCAACGAGGGCATGATCATCACCCTGACTCATGCCGGCCTGATCAAACGCACCGCCATTTCCAGCTACCGCGCCCAGCGTCGCGGAGGCAAGGGGGTGATCGGACTGACCACGCGCCAGGCCGAGGAAGCCGAGGAATCCGACTTTGTTGAGCATCTTTTCACGGCCAGCACCCATGATTATCTCATGTTTTTCACCAATACGGGTCGCGCTTACGTCGAGCGGGTGCATGAGATTCCCGAGGGATCACGGGCCTCGAAGGGCCGGAGCATTGCCAATGTTCTGGAATTGCAGAGTGCGGAGAGCATTGTGGCCATGCTGCGCGTGGAATCCCGCAAGGGCCCCAACAATGAGGACGTGACCTGGACTTCCGGGGATCAATATGTCTTTTTTGCCACCAGACTGGGGACGGTGAAGAAGACACCGCTGGACCAGTTTTCCAATGTCCGGCGCGGGGGCATTATTTCCATCAGCATTGATCAGGGCGACAACCTGATCTCGGTCAAGCTGACCAGCGGTGCCAATGAAGCGGTGCTGATCACGAAGGACGGCATGAGCATCCGTTTCCAGGAGGAGGATGTGCGCAGCATGGGCCGTCCGGCCACCGGCGTACGCGGCATCAGTCTGGACAAGGGCGATGCCGTGGTGGCCCTGGCCATTGTGGATGCGAAAGCCACGCTCCTGGTGGCGGGAGCACACGGTATCGGCAAGCGGACCGCTTTTGACGAATACCGCCAGCAGTCGCGCGGTGGCAAGGGCATCATCACCATGAAGACCGGGGAAAAGACCGGCGATGTGGTCGGAGCCCTGACGGTGGTGGATTCGGATGAGATCATGCTCATCACCATGAAAGGTCAGATGGTCCGCACCCAGGTCAAGGACATCCGCGAATGCGGACGCAACACCCAGGGGGTCAAACTGATCAACCTCGACAAGGGTGACAAGTTGATGGCCATTGCCCCGGTCATCAGTGCCGAGGACGACGGCGTTGCTGAAGGTCAGGCCGAGTTATAAGGCGGGACGCCTGGTCAGACGCGGAAAAATCAGCCTCGCGCAGTCGCGCGAGGCACTGGACTGACGACTGATTTGCTCTGCAAATCCGGCAGAACGATTATTTGATAAAATAACCGGAAACCCGCCACTGACCATCGCTGTCCTTCATGGGGGTGATCGTTTCGATGGCTCTTTCCTTCTTTTCGAAGGACGTGGCAAATTCGATCACGACATATTCTCCGTCCGGGGCGCCGGGAAGGGTTTTGGTGTAGCTGGCCCTCATGAGTTGGCGCTGTTTGACCGCGCCCAGGGGGGCTCTTACCGGCTGGACCATGATCACCCATGATTCCTGTTTCACGCGGGACTTAAAGTAGGTGGCAGCTTCACTCCAGCTTTCATCGTAGCGGGCGCTGTCCACCAGTTTCAGCCAGGATTCGGCAGCCTTGACCGCGCCATCGGTGGCGGGATCCGCGTGGATGCAAAAGGTGCAGGTTAGAACCAGCAGGGATGACAAGAGCAGTGTTTTCATGGGTTTGGTTGTGTCAGTGACAGATGAGTTCTGAAGGCTGCCATACTGACTTTATAGGTTAGGCCACTTCAAGTGGCAATTGGATCATTTTCAGAGTATAAGAATGACAGGAGCAACTATGACTCGGGGAAATGCTCCAGCAGCACGGCTCCGGCCAGGTCGATGCTGTCGCCGAAGGCGATGATCCCCTCGCGGTGGCCGGCCATGACACAGATGCGTCGTGCGGCCAGATCCGTTTCCGCAAAAAGCCGTTTGATTTCTGCCGCCATTTCCGGTGTGCCGTAGGTCACATCCGGCGATGTGGTGGGCAGGTGGTTGAGATTTTTTTCCCAGAAATCGAGGTGATGCACATGGAGCACGGCGTTGGCAGTCGGACGGGCCTCGTAAATCGCCGCGTGGGTCAGGGCCTCGGAGGAAGCCTGGACCGGGCCTTCGCAGTACACCGTGTTGGCCGCGAGGTCGCAGCGGCGTACGCGTGAGTAATGTTCCGGGGCCAGGGTTAAAAATTTTCCGGTGGCGGTTCCGGTGATGATGAATTCAGCGGAGCCTGGAATGCGTGTGCTGAGGTTGCCGAAACCGATTCCATCCGGATAAACCCCGATCAGCCCCAGGTTGTATAACCGGTCGCGCCAGAAATTCAACGGCGGGAGAAAATGTGCCGGCACCGGATCGCTTTTGCGCCAGTGGCATTTGTATTTGACGTATCCTTCATCCGGCATGGCGTTTTTCAGGATAAAGATTGAGAATATCTTCCTCTGTGGCGGGTGTGATTCCGCGTTCCGTGATCAATCCCGTCACCAGCCGCGGCGGTGTGACGTCAAATGCGTAATTGGCGGCGGGACTGGCTTCGGGAGTCAGGAGCACCTTTTCGATTTTGCCGTTGAGCAGGCCATGCATGTAGCGGACTTCATCGGCATTTCTTTGCTCGACCGGAATTTCGCGCAAGCCGTCGCGCATTTCCCAGTCGAAGGTGGATGACGGCAGGGCGGCATAAAACGGGATGTTGTTGTCGCGGGCGGCCAGGGCTTTCAGATAGGTGCCGATCTTGTTGGCCACGTAACCGCTGCGGGTGGTGCGGTCGGAGCCGACCATGACGAGGTCCACCTGACCATGCTGCATGAGGTGACCTCCGGTGTTGTCGGCGATGACGGTGTGGGGCACGCCGTGTCGGCCCAGTTCCCAGGCCGTCA
>Ga0209067_10000217_pt1 | contig 39822 bp, 29 predicted proteins | sample ColStrG_CSR_2013_FD_187199 | JGI IMG/M metagenome (GOLD analysis project Ga0209067, IMG submission 187199) | Freshwater sediment microbial communities in response to fracking from Pennsylvania, USA - Cold Stream Run_MetaG_CSR_2013 (SPAdes)... | ecosystem: Environmental > Aquatic > Freshwater >... | reverse complement strand
CATTAAAAGGATCAGCGCGGTAACCAAAGGTGGATGACATATAGCCATTTTCCACTGGCAACATATCAAACAAGGCTTCAGCTTCATAGCTGCTACTGATAAGGATTGAATCGAGGGCCTTAAATTGCTGCTCACGATTCTGAACACGCTGAGCCAACTGATTCATGTTTACCATGAATTCAGCGGCATTAATATTATCACTTAGTGAGTCGGCTAGTGGCCCGCCAACACCGGGGGGCTGGCTAAAATTGAACTCGCCTTTATCTAATTTAGCAACCTTTGTGAGCCTTTCGCCCACTGCATCTAGTCTAACCAAGCGCGCCTGAAGTTCTGCAACCTTGGCCGTTAGCGCAGCCATTTGGTTTTCAGTTTGCTTGCGCGACTTTTCGAGTTTGTCCTTTTGCTCTGTCACACTAAAGCTGGGTATGTCGGTTAAGGCATCTTTTTTGTCAAAATTAACCAACCAACTGTAACCCCACGCACCGAGAGCCGTAGGTATCCCCAATAAACAGACAGACAGCAGCGCACGAGTCCACCCACCGAGAGTTAGACTGCGCGTTTGTCCATGATCTGAATTGACGATAATTATTTTCATTCAGTTACGTTTTTTACTGAGGAATTACCCGTGTTATTTAAAATAATTCGCTTGCCAAAAAAAGGCTTTTTCAGCCAATCAAAATAAAAATTTATTTACTAATCAATTGGTTATGATTATTTCCTGATTTTTGTTCGTGCAAATCCAAGGCGCCCACAAACTTTTATTAGGTGCAGGGAGGCGAAATATCTCACAGTAAGAGGGGAATTTCCAACAAAAAGTTTCATGGTTCCACGAAACAGAAACCATGCACGGTGATAAATCAGGCGGCTGACATGGCGGGAGAATAACTAATTGGCGCGGACGTCTCATCCTCAAAGATTACAAATTCCCAAGTATCTGGCTGATCTATCAGCAAACGCAGAGCTCTATTGTTTAAAGAGTGACCTGACTTATGTGCACGATATTCACATAACAGGCTATTACCCAAAAGGTACAAATCACCAATCGCATCTAATACCTTGTGCTTTACAAATTCATCTTCATAACGCAAACCATCTTCATTGAGGATTCGATACTCATCCACAACTATGGCATTATCCATGCTCCCACCTTGCGCCAAGCCCTTGGAGCGCAAGTATTCAATCTCATGCATAAAACCAAAGGTTCGCGCACGGCTGATATGCCTGACGAATGAACCACTTGAAAAATCCACGGTGGTTTCCAAACTACGCCCTTGGAAAACAGGAAGATCAAAAGCGATAGAAAAATTCACTTTAAACCCTTCATGTGGCAAGAAACTGGCCACTTTATCGCCGTCTTTCAAGGTAACTTCTTTCAATACACGGACAAATTTCTTCGGCGCATTCTGCTCTTGCACACCGGCAGATTGAAGCAGGAATACAAAGGGTCCAGCACTGCCATCCATAATAGGCACTTCGGCAGAGTTTAATTCCACAACAGCATTATCAATACCTAAACCAGCCATTGCAGACAACAAATGCTCAATTGTCGATACTCGCACGCCATCCTGAACTAGGCAGGTAGAAAGCGTGGTTTCGCCCACATTTTTAGCCGTAGCTTTGATTTCAACGGGAGGATTTAAATCAACACGACGAAAAACAATGCCGGAATCGATATCGCCGGGAAGCAGTGTTAAATAAATTTTTTGTCCAGTATGCAGGCCTACGCCGGTGGCGCGGACAGCATTTTTGAGGGTACGTTGCTTGATCATGAAGAAGCCCTATGACGCTAAACAAAGTTCTGATTGCACAAGCCGCGGGAGCGCAGACTTGTTAGGTAATGCAGCTTGTACATTCAGAACAGAGACAGGCAAACAGCCCGCCTCATTTTCAGGGCAATGGTAACAATAGCGAGGGGCACATACCAGTTAATCGCCTTAATACCCCCCATAGCCAGAAGCTAATTAATCGGCTTGACGACGCAAAAAAGCCGGAATATCAAGATACTCCAGATCTTTTTCTGCCAATGGCGCTGCAGCTACTGCGTGTGAAGAAGCATTAGCACGCAAGTGTGCTGGACGCTCCAAAGCACTGTAGTCAATTTGACCTGAAGCGCGACGGGTATTATCGATCACTTTAGTTGCAACGGGTTTAACCACCTCTTTAGGCGCTGGAGCAGCAACTTGGCCAATCATTTTCAACCCTGTTGCTACTACGGTTACACGCAATTCATTGCTCAATTCTGGATCAATTACCGTACCAATCACCACGGTTGCATCAGGTGATGCGAAATCATTCACGATTTCACCCACCTCGTTAAATTCACCCATGGTCATATCCAAACCGGCAGTAACATTTACCAAAATACCGCGCGCACCTTGCAGATTTACATCTTCCAATAATGGGCTGCGAATCGCCGCTTCAGCTGCTTCACGAGCACGGTTTTCGCCGCTTGCGCGACCAGTACCCATCATAGCTAAGCCCATTTCAGACATAACTGTACGCACATCCGCAAAGTCTACGTTGATCATACCTGGGCGGATAATCAAATCGGCAATACCCTGCACAGCGCCTAACAACACATTGTTAGCGGCTTTAAACGCATCCAACAATGAGGTTTGTTTGCCCAGTACAGACAGCAGCTTTTCGTTCGGAATTGTGATCAGCGAATCAACACGCTCGCCCAACTCTTTGATGCCAGCTTCGGCAATTGCCATACGCTTGCGCCCCTCGAAGGGGAAAGGCTTGGTCACTACTGCAACAGTCAAAATATTTAACTCGCGCGCAACTTCAGCAATAACGGGCGCGCCGCCAGTGCCAGTACCGCCGCCCATACCCGCAGCAATGAACACCATATCCGCACCGCGCAATACTTCAGCGATACGTTCACGGTCTTCCATAGCCGCCTGACGACCCACTTCTGGATTAGCGCCAGCACCTAGACCTTTCGTCATAGAATTGCCGAGCTGCAAAACGGTACGTGCATCAATGTCTTTTAGTGCTTGAGCGTCGGTGTTAGCGCAAATAAACTCTACGCCTTCTACTTTACTCGCGATCATGTGTTTAACAGCGTTGCCGCCACCACCACCAACACCAATCACTTTGATTACAGCGCTTTGATGAATACTATCTACTAATTCAAACATGGCCTACTCCCCTTTCCCTTAACAAGTCTGCAAAAATTATTAAATCAAAACTAAAAATTAAACGGTTAAAAATTGCTTTGGAACAGTCTTTTTAACTTACCAAAAAATGAACCCTGTGCTTCTTTGGTGTGATGCGCCGAGCGACCAGAGTCTTGATGCTGTTGCTTCATCGCATAAACCAATAAACCAACGGCAGTGGAGTAAATGGGATTGTTCACTATATCCGACAAGCCGCGTACATTTTGTGGTGCACCCAAACGAACGGGCATGTGAAAAATCTCTTCAGCCAACTCCACAACACCTTCCATTTTTGATGTGCCACCCGTCAATACAATACCGGCGGCTATTAAATCTTCGTAACCACTGCGACGCAATTCAGATTGCACCAACGTAAACAATTCGTCATAACGCGGTTCCACTACTTCAGCCAATGCCTGACGCGATAGATCACGCGGTTGACGATCGCCTACACTAGGGACTTTGATGGTTTCATCTGGGCTAGTTAACTTTGCCAGCGCGCAAGCATATTTAATTTTGATATCTTCAGCATTTGGGGTCGGCGTGCGCAGTGCCATCGCAATATCGTTAGTGACTTGATCACCCGCAATGGGAATCACACCGGTGTGGCGAATAGCGCCGTCTTTAAAAATAGCAATATCTGTTGTACCGCCACCAATATCGACCACACACACACCCAATTCTTTTTCATCGTCCGTCAACACGGAATAACTCGATGCCAGTTGCTCCAAAATAATATCTTCAACATCAAGACCGCAGCGACGAATACATTTTTCAATATTTTGCGCAGCATTAACCGCACAGGTTACTAAATGCACTTTCGCTTCAAGCCGCACACCCGACATACCCAGTGGTTCTTTTACGCCATCCTGATCATCAATTAAAAACTCTTGCGGCAAAATATGCAGAATTTTTTGATCTGCAGGAATCGCGACCGCTTGAGCAGCATCAATTACACGCTCCAAATCTTGCGGAAAAACTTCGCGGTCGCGAATGGCTACAATACCGTGAGAATTCAAACTGCGAATGTGGCTACCTGCAATACCGGCATAAACTGAATGAATCTGACAACCCGCCATCAATTCAGCCTCTTCAATAGCGCGCTGAATGGACAATACCGTCGACTCAATATTAACCACTACACCTTTTTTCAAACCCGTTGAACGATGGGAGCCAATTCCAACAATTTCCAAAATACCTTCGGGAGTAATAGCACCAACGATAGCTACAACCTTGGATGTGCCTATATCCAGGCCCACGATCATTTTGTTGTCACTAGCATTTGCCATTAAATTTGCCTCGTTGATCCAACCGTTCCGACGTAGGATTGTTATTTAATTTTTGTACAGCTGTGTTATTGCGATAATTTTGCTTTTGGTGGTACTACAACTTCAGGCTTCAGATACTTTTTTGCCATTTCTGAATCGGGAATCCAACGCACTGCAACACCGTTTGGATACCTTACATCTATCGCTTTAACATCAGACCAAACACTGCCCAAAAATTTATCGTATACAGTAACAAATCTACGCAATTTTTCCATCACTTGTTCGCGTCCAATTGCGATTTCTTTATCATTTTTTAGTGTTAATCGCCAAGATTTTTTGTTATCGCACTTTAACGCAACAATTTCGAGTCCACGCGAGCGTAAAAGTGTGGCCAAGTCCTGATATTGCTGCATAATTTCACGTGCATTTATTTCATTTCCTTGCAGCCAAGGAAGCCCTAAAAGTTTATCCGTTTCGTTCACGCGAATAATTTCTCCGCGGTCATTCAAAAAACCATTCGCATCCCAACGCGCAATTGGGTTTTTGCTCGGCGATTTTACTACCAGCGTATCTGGCCAGCGACGATTAAGATATACATGCTCAACCCATGGGTCGGCTTGAAGCACATTTTTTAACCTATCTAAATTTAATTGTAAAAAATCACCGTCAATTTCTTTTGCGATCAATTCCATTGCCCGATCTTTGGGCAAATATTGAAACTGCCCTTCAACCGCAACGCTTTTCAAAGGCCGCTCCAATAAATGCGTCAGAGGATCAGTCACAAAATAGGCCATTGCCGCAAATGAAGACACCAATAGAGCCAACCCCACACTGCGATAAATAATTTTGCGCGATACCTTCGCCCTTACCTCATCCACAGCGCTCATTTTTTGCGGTGTAGCCGTTTTTCCCCGCGGAGAAACTTTGCTATAACCACGCTCACGACGTAAATTATTCTCTGCGCGCACGCCAATCGGATCATCAAATACCACTCGACTGCGTTTTTCCGATTTATCTACCGAGTTTTTTTTAGCGCCTGCACCTTGCCCAAACGCACGGCTCACTCTAGGTTCGGCACTCACTGCATCGCGTGCTGTTAATTTTTTATCCCCAATTAGCGATGACCGCGAGCGCTGTTCGCGACGAGGCTCATCTTGCATCAACACATCGCGCTCGAACAAACGATTAGCGCCGACCAAGCGGTCAGAAACCCCCGAACGTTCATTTCCGCTAGTGTTTTTATTATTGGGCGATTTATTTTTCATCGTAATAATAAACGCGCACTACAAACTACAGCGCAAAATGGTCAATACCAATTCACTAAAAGTTAACCCGCGTACTTTTGCCGCCATAGGAACCAAACTATGACTGGTCATACCTGGAGCAGTATTAACTTCCAATAAATAAAAATTCAGCGCCTTATCCGCCATAACATCCACTCGCCCCCAACCATTACAACCAACAGCGTTAAACGCATCCAGCGCAAGGTTTTTTAATTCCGTCTCTTTTTCGGCTGATAAACCGCATGGGCAAATATAACGAGTATCATCAGCAATGTATTTTGCGTTGAAATCGTAAAAAGCATGATCAGTTTCCAGCTTAATTGGCGGCAGCGCTTCACCGTCCACAATCGCAACCGTAAACTCACTGCCAACAATTAAACGCTCGGCAATAACGCTACCGTCATATTGAGCGGCATTTGCGTATGCTTCTTCGAGTTCTTGCGCTGTTTTGACACGAGCCATGCCAATACTTGACCCCTCATGGGCGGGCTTCACCATAGCTTCATTTCCCAAACTCGCTAAGGTACTTTGCCAATCGGTATTACTGCTGAGCACTGCAAAATCTGGAGTCGATAAATTCACACCGCGCCACAATTGCTTGGTTCGTAATTTATCCATCGCCAGTGCTGATGCTTGTACACCACTACCCGTAAACGGAATGTGCAAATATTCTAATACCGCTTGAATCCGTCCATCTTCACCGCCAGCTCCGTGCAAAGCCAAAAAAGCACGATCAATTTTGGCAGCTTGAATATCGGTAATAGCATTGTCACCGACGTCAATAGCAACGTGTTCGATTCCCGCTTCTGCCAGTGCAGCCACTACCGCAGCGCCACTTTGCAAAGACACCTCACGTTCAGATGAGGTACCTCCCAACAACACACCAACTCGACCAAGTTGTTGTTTAAATGCTTCTGTGATGGGTAATTTAACTGGCTGCATGTTGTTTAAACCTCTACTGCAAATTACGTTTAGCTAATTCTGGGGACAACACACCCACATTACCTGCACCTTGTGTGATGACCATATCACCCGCACGCACTAAATCTTTCAAAATATCGGGAACACCTTCAACCGATTCAACAAAAATAGGCTCAATTGCACCACGTGCACGAATACTGCGACACAAATGACGGCTGTCAGCGCCAGGAATGGGATCTTCTCCGGCGCTATAAACTTCTAACAAAATAAGTACATCAACCGTTGATAAAACTTCTACAAAATCTTCATACAAGTCGCGGGTGCGTGTATATCTATGAGGCTGATAAACCATTACTAAACGACGTTCGGGCCAACCATCACGGACAGCACGAACAATAGCTTGCACTTCACGCGGGTGATGACCGTAATCATCAACCAACATCACTTCACCATCAGCCACTGGGAAATTGCCATAGACTTGGAAACGACGACCAACACCTTGAAAATTCTCCAAGCCTTGTTGAATGGCTTCATCACTCAAACCTTCGTCTGTCGCTACCGCAATAACGGAGGTTGCATTGAGTACGTTGTGAATCCCGGGAATATTTAAACGAATATGTAAAACGTTTTCATGTCCTGGGCGAATCACATCAAACTCAGAATGCATTTGCGATTGTGTAATATTAATCGCACGAAAATCACAATCCTCATTCAAACCATAGGTCAAAATAGGGCGTGCGATGTCGGGCATAATGTCGCGAATAACAGGATCATCTCCACATAAAACTGCGAGACCGTAAAAAGGCAAATTATGTAAAAATTCTACGAATGTTTTTTTCAGTTTTGAAAAATCACCACCATAGGTATCCATGTGGTCTGCATCAATATTGGTGACTATGGCGACCATAGGCTGCAAATGCAAAAAAGAGGCATCGCTTTCATCCGCCTCAGCAACTAAATAGCGGCTTGCACCTAATTGTGCATTTGTCCCAGTTGCATTAACTAAACCACCAATAATGAACGTAGGATCTTGTTTTGCCGCAGCTAATACCGACGCCATTAAGCTGGTGGTGGTCGTTTTTCCATGAGTTCCAGCCACAGCAATTCCGTGGCGATATCGCATGAGTTCACCCAACATTTCTGCACGGCGCACAATAGGAATTCGCAATTCACGTGCATGAATAATTTCAGGATTGGTGTTGTTTACAGCGCTGGAGTTGACAACAACATCAGCGCCCACCACGTTCCCTGCAATATGTCCAATAAAAACCTTTGCACCCTTTTTTACCAAACGCTCTGTAACGCTAGATGCCTTAATATCTGAACCAGAAATGTCGTAACCTTGATTAAGTAATACCTCTGCAATACCACTCATACCAGCACCGCCAATACCAATAAAATGAATACGGCGAATACGGCGCATTTCAGGAACTTCATAATTATCTTGCTTAATTTTCGGGGCTTTATCCACGAGCCACCTCCACACAAATACTGGCAACGGTTTCTGCTGCTTGCGGTAGCGCAAGCGAACGCGCATTGATTGCCATCGTTTTTAAATTGGCGCGTTCATGCAATTGAGAAGTTAATAAAGTAGCTAATTTTTCTGGCGTTAATTCGTGCTGCACTACTGCAATACCGGCATCGGCATTGGTTAACACTGCCGCATTATATGTTTGATGGTCATCTATCGCTGTTGGTAAAGGAATTAATAATGAGGCCACGCCAGCAGCCATTAATTCGCACACCGTTAATGCGCCTGCACGACACACCACCAAATCGGCCCACGCATAAGCAGCTGCCATATCATCAACAAATGCATCCACTTTTGCGTTCACCTGATGCTGCATATAATTTGCGACGGTTGCCGCAGCATGATCTTTACCCGCTTGATGACGCACAATAGGGCGTGCAGTTGCAGGAATTTTTGCCAAAGCAACAGGCAATAAATCATTAATTGCTTTTGCTCCCAAGCTGCCACCCAACACTAATAGATGCAACGATTCTTCAGTGGCGCGTGCATTGTAACGCTCAGTGGGGACAGGTAGTTTTGCAATAACTGCGCGCACAGGATTACCCACAATTTGCACAGGTTTATGGATATTTTTAAACGCGCCATCAAACGCTGCCAATACCCGCGATGCTATTTTTGCAAGTAGACGATTGGTAGTTCCTGCTACAGCATTCTGTTCGTGAATCACTAAAGGTTTGCCCAATAATTTTGCAGCAACACCACCAGGCCCCGAAGCAAAACCGCCAAAGCCAATAACCACGCTGGGTTTAACTCGTGTAAAAATGACTACCGCTTGTGCAATGGCCAATAAAATTAACAGTGGTGCTTTGAGCAAACCTAAAACACCACGGCCACGAACACCTTCAACACTTACATGATGTAGAACAATATTGGCTGCGGGTACTAAGGTATTTTCAATACCTCGTGGAGTACCTAACCATTCGACATGTATACCTTTTTTGCGCAATTCATCGGCTACAGCCAACGCTGGAAACACGTGACCGCCCGTCCCACCCGCCATCACCATAACCGTTAACTGTTTATCAGGTATTGTATTGAACGCGTTGATGGTCATAGCTTCACCGGCTGACGTTTAGGTTTTGCAGCTTTATCAATTACTTCGGCTCCAGCTAAACCCGCGAACTCCCACTGGGCACGCAATACAAATGCCATAAGCACGCAGCACACTAATAAACTACTGCCGCCATAACTTATAAAAGGCAGCGTTAAACCTTTGGTTGGCAGCAGGCCAGAGGCCACACCGATATTAATAAAGACCTGAAATGTAAATAGTACAGCCACACCAAAGGTTGCAAGCGCAACAAACATTTTCCCTCGCGCCAGATTATTTTTCGCCACCATTAAAATTCGCACAATCAACGCAACGAAAATTGCCACTATGGCCGTAGCGCCAACTAACCCGAACTCCTCTGCAATAATGGCGAAGATAAAATCTGTATGAGCCTCCGGTAAGAAAAAAAGTTTTTGCAAACTATTTCCCAAACCTAAACCAAACCATTCACCGCGCCCAAAACCAATTAAAGATTGCGTTAACTGATAGCCAGTTTTAAATTGATCGGCCCAAGGATCTAAAAAAGTAATTAAGCGCTGCAAACGATACGGTGAAAATACAGCAACAGCAGCCATACCACTAACCGCAATACCAATTAACAATAGGAAATGCCAAATGCGTACACCGGCAATAAACATCATTGAAATCACTGTTGCAGTAAGTACAACTGAACTGCCAAAGTCAGGTTCCAATAATAACAAGAAGACAAATACACCAACAATTAACAGTGGCTTTAAAAAACCTTGCCAACCGAAATGTAATTCTTGATAGCGACGCGAGAAAAAACTGGCAAAAAATATAACTGCACACACTTTGGCGATTTCAGATACTTGCACTGGAATAATAATTAAATTAATCCAACGCTGACTGCCATTCACTCGGCGCCCAATACCTGGAATCAATACAATCACTAATAAGGCCACAGTAAAAATTAAAAAATGCCCGGCATATTTTTGCCAAATACTCATAGGCACTGTGGCTGTAATAATCGCTAAGACTAATCCCATTAATGTATAAACCAATTGGCGTTTCGCGAAATACCATCCATCATTATGAGTTAAGACAGAACCAGACGAAAAAGAAATAGATGCAGACGAAACCATGACCAAACCAATCGATAAGAGCGCAAACCACAGACACAGTAAAGGCCAGTCAATGCGCTGCCCTAGGCTAAGATTGGATGAACTTGGTGCAGCCATCATAGTTACACTGACTCCACCAAGCCTAATACCGCAGTGCAAAATTGCTCACCACGATCTTCGTAATTTTTAAACATGTCAAAACTTGCACATGCAGGAGACAACAGTACTGCATCACCCACCTGAGCTTTGGCATAGGCTTTCTCTACGGCATCAACCATCGAATTAGCAAAATCAATAGTTGCAACAGCTTTCACCGCTTCTGCAATTAACAAAGCATCGCGACCAATTAATACGAAATGACACGGATATTTTTCGATTACAGGTTTTAACTCAGTAAAATCTTGACCTTTACCCTCTCCACCTGCGATCACTATCAAATGCGCGGGTGCGCGAGACAAACCAGCAATTGCCGCAACTGTTGCACCAATATTTGTGCCTTTAGAGTCGTTATAAAAATCGATGCCGTTTTTGTTAGCGACGAATTCACAGCGGTGATGTAAACCTCGAAACTTACGTAGCGTTTCCAGCATAGCAATCATGGGAATACCAGCTGCATCACCTAATGCCAATGCCGCTAAAGCATTATCAATGTTGTGCTTACCACTAATTTTCAATTCAGATGCTGGCATCAAGCGCGTTAGATTTTTAGCGAGATAAAGTATTCCTTCATCTTCCATTAAACCGAAACCACCAAAGTCTGCTTTACCACCAAAGTAAATTGCTTTAGTCGCGGCTGCCAAAGGCGGTTGAGTTAACACATCATTGCGATTTACAACAATATTTTCTGCACCAAAATACACACGCATTTTAGCCAGAATATAAGCGCGCATATCAGCATAGCGATCTAAATGATCGGCACTAACGTTTAAAATAGTTGCCACCTTAGCATTAAGTTTTGTCACAGTTTCTAATTGAAAGCTGGACAACTCCATAACATACAACTCAACATCATCCGCCAACAATTCAAGTGCTGGTGTTCCTAAGTTGCCGCCGACAGCAACTTTTATTCCTGCTGTTACCGCCATTTCTCCCACTAGCGTAGTAACGGTACTTTTTGCATTGGAACCGGTAATGGCCACTATGGGTGCTTTGGCATAACGTACAAATAATTCAATATCACCGATAACTGAAATACCCATCGCTTTGGCTGCGGCAATCGCAGGAGTTTCTACAGCAATACCGGGGCTAACAATAATTTCGTCATAATCCAAAAGCGCATCATGATTCAACTCACCTAAGTTCAATTGTAGATTTGGAAATTCGGCGCGAATACTCTCTAAGCTTGGAGGAGATGTACGAGTATCAAATAGCACAAATGATTGTTGCTGCCGCTTTAAAAAACGAGCGACCGAAAGCCCGGTAACCCCAGCTCCGATAACAGCTTTAATACGATTAGTGGCGATCATTTGTGTCACTATGCTTACTCTATAATTTTATTAAATTAACGAATTTTTAGGGTTGCCAAACCAATGAGCACTAGCACTAAGGTAATAATCCAAAAGCGCACAATAACGCGTGGTTCGGGCCAACCTTTTAATTCAAAATGATGATGAATAGGGGCCATACGAAAAATACGTTTACCCGTCAATTTAAATGAAGCGACCTGCAAAATAACCGATACAGTTTCCAACACAAAAATACCGCCCATAATAAACAGTACAATTTCGTGACGAACAATGACGGCGATAACGCCTAAAGCACCACCTAATGCCAACGCCCCTACATCACCCATAAATACAGTTGCAGGGTAAGTGTTAAACCATAAAAATCCCAAACCAGCACCAACCATTGCGCAACAAAAAACAGCTAATTCACCCGCACCGGGAATATAAGCAATATGCAAATAGCTAGAGAAATTTAAATTGCCCGCTAAATAGGCGATCAATGCCAATGCCCCCGATACCATGACGCAAGGCATAATCGCTAAGCCATCCAAACCATCCGTTAAATTCACGGCATTGCTGGTTCCTACAATGACAAAATAGGCAAAAATAATGTAGAAAACACCCATGTTAAGTGCGACATTTTTAAAGAATGGAATAAATAGTTGAGTTTCTGCGGGCGATGCCGCCGTGAAATATAAAAAGCCTGCCGCACCAAACCCAGCCACAGATTGCCAAAAATATTTCCACCGCGCAGGCAACCCGCGAGAATCTTTTTTGGCAACTTTGCGGTAATCATCCACCCAACCGACCGCGCCATAAATCGCGGTTACTAACATAACCACCCACACATAGCGATTATTTAAATCTGACCACAACAATGTACTTACAAAAATTGCCACCAAAATCAATGCACCACCCATCGTGGGTGTTCCTGATTTACTTAAGTGTGACTGAGGGCCATCTGTACGAACTGATTGGCCAATTTTTAATTCGCTCAAACGACGAATAAACCAAGGACCCAACAATAATGAAATACCTAACGCGGTTAAGACACCTAAAATCGCACGTAGCGTTAAATACTGGAATACAGCGAAACCATGGATGTGTTCTTTTAATTGTTCTGCAAGCCAATAAAGCATCAGTGATTTTCTCCAGTAGAACAAAGTGCGCTCACCACCAAATCCATTTTGGCGCTACGAGAGCCTTTAATTAAAATTGTCGTATTCGCAGAAGTTATTTTTTTTAATTGATTAATTAACGCTTCGCGATCTGTAAAATGATGCTGACCTTCTTGCGCACCAAACTCGCAACTAGCGTAATGCGTCAGAGAACCTAGTGTATAAAAATGATCGATATTTTTTGCGCGCGCATATCGCCCTAACTCTGCATGCAACTCTGCTGCATGCTCACCCAGCTCGCCCAAATCACCCAAAACCAAAATGCGCTGACCAGAATATGCAGCCAGCACATCAATAGCAGCTCGAACCGAACCTGGGTTTGCGTTATAGCTATCATCAATAATCAGCGCGCCATCTGCACAAGCATGGCGACTCATTCGACCACCCACAGGCGAAAATGAAGACAATCCCAGTTGAATTTGTTGCAAATTTGCACCCACTGCATAGGCCATCGCAGCGGCCATAAGTGCGTTACGTACACTATGCTCACCTAGTGCATTTAATTGAATAGCAATTTTTTCGCCATGAATATGTAAATCAAAATGAATGCCATTAATTGCAGAGGAAATATTTTTTGCAAAGCAATCAGCGTTGCTGCTATTGAGCGAAACACAAACGGGTTTAGCAGACAAATTAGCTAACCATTGCGTTGAAAATGGATCATCTATATTGATCACTGCAATGTCGCTCTTGTTAAGTGCCTGATAAATTTCACCTTTAGCCTGAGCAACACCCTCAATAGAACCAAAACCTTGAATATGAGCTGGCATTACATTGTTGATCATAGTAAATTGCGGCTTTGCTAGTGAACACAAATAAGCAATTTCGCCTATGGCACTGGCTCCCATCTCAATAACCGCAAAATCGTGCTCTGCATTTAACTGTAATAAAGTTAGCGGTACACCAATATGGTTATTCAAATTACCTTTGGTCGCATGTACATTGCCACATTCGCGCAATATATCTGCCAACATGGTTTTTACTGTTGTTTTTCCACTGCTACCGGTAATAGCCAGCACAGGCTTTTGAAACGCCAAACGATTAAGCGCGGCAATTTGCCCCAAAGCCAACAAAGTATCGCTAACAATTAATTGAGGTAATGCAATTGTTGCATCGTATTTTTCTACAACAAAACCACATACATTTTTTGCAGCAGCTTCTGTTAAAAAATTATGCGCATCAAAACGCTCGCCGCGCAAAGCGACAAAAAGCTCACCTGCCGCCAATGTACGAGTATCGGTATTCACTTGTAAAAAACTTGCATCACCATTTATTAATTGCGCATTCAATGATAATGCACAAAAATCTGCGACTTGCGCCAATGTCAGAGGTGCAATCACGATAAACTCCCCTGCGGTGAAGTTGCTAAATCACGCTTAGCAATACGTCGCTGCAACGCTAAGCGCGCCTGTTTTACATCACTGAATGAAATCGTTTGATCCGAAAAAATTTGATAATCTTCATGTCCCTTCCCTGCAATCAATACCAAATCATTAGATTTGGCTTGTTGCGTAGCAAAATCTATCGCCTGCGCGCGATCAGCAATAATCAAACAACCATTGGGATTATGTAGGCCGCGAATAATGTCAGCGGCAATAGCAGAAGGCTCTTCTGTTCGAGGATTGTCGTTCGTCAAAATAATATAATCACTGTATTTTTCTGCGATGCGCCCCATTAATGGACGCTTGGTTTTATCGCGATCACCACCACAACCAAATACCGTCCAGACACGCGTCTTTGTATGTTCGCGAATAGCACACAATGTTTTTTCCAATGCATCAGGCGTATGCGCGTAATCCACAATGACGTGGATGTCTTGATTGCTAGCATCTACCGTTACCGCTTGCATACGTCCAGGCGCAGCCTGCAATTGAGGGACTAACGCCAAAACTTCTTGCAATCTAAAACCACTAACACACACAGAGGCAATTACTGCAAGCAAATTGCTAAGATTAAATTTACCGATAAATGGGCTATTAAATTCAGCAACGCCCCAAGGGGAGTGCAATGTAGCTGTTGCGCCAGCTGTGGTTAATAGTAAATTTGTTAGATAAATATCTGCGGTGGAATCACTCAATGAAAAACGAATCGCCTTTACTGTTTGCGGTTTTTGTTGCAGCAAACTTCTCGCCCACTCATCATCCCAATTAATTATGGCGTGATGTAAATTGGGATATGCTATTAATTGAGCTTTAGCTTTGCCGTAACGGCTCAAATCACCATGAAAGTCCAAATGATCCTGAGAAAGATTGGTAAAAATCGCCGTTTCAAATTGTAAGTCAGCAACACGCCCCAGCACTAAGCTATGAGATGAAACTTCAATTGCAATAGTTGCCGCTTTTTGAGCAACTAAATCCGCGAGAATTTTTTGCAAATGAATAGGATCTGGCGTCGTTAACCCTGTTGACTCTAAGGCGCCAATTTGTTGAGAAATTGGGGCTATGGCATTAGCATCTAATACACCAAATCCAAGCGTGCCTACAACACCCGCTGTTTTATTTTCTGATGCAGATAAGAGTGCGCACAATTGGCTTATTAACAGTGCACAGGTTGTTTTACCATTAGTCCCTGTTACACCAACTAAACGGCATTGTCGACTTGGTTGATGATAAAAAATTCCGGCAATGTGACTGACCTGTTGCGTCAATTTTTCTATTGCAATCACTGGTACAGAGCCAATCCAGCGAATACCCTGCCAAGCCTTATCAGCCTCTACAACAATAGCCGCCGCGCCTTGCTCAATTGCCTTCGCAATAAATTGGCGGCCATCATTTTTTTCACCTACCAACGCAAAAAACAACTCGCCTTTTTTTATGGCACGGGAATCTAACTGTAATCCAGAAATTTCAATAATTGCAGCATTACCTAACTCAACATTAGGCAACAACTGCAAAAGTGCTTTCTTTTGAATGGACTGCATCATTGTATCGGCGGCCCCATTTCTTGGTGCTGCGCCTCTTGTTGTGCAGCGTCTTGCTGTGCTTTTAGTTTTGCAGCTTTATCCGCTGCTTGTTTCGCATTTTTTGCGGCAAACGCTTTTACATCTTCAATTTGTTGCATAGGAGCATCGGGTGGAACTTGCAACATACGCAAAGCATCCTCCGCCACCTGAGAGAAAGCCGGTGCAGCAACCATCCCACCATTTGCAGCCGTTCCCACACCTTGAGGCTCATCAATAACAACCATGGCAACAATGCGAGGATTTTCTACCGGTGCCATTCCCACAAACGATGAAATTTGTTTGTGGGTATAATGACCGGCAATGGATTTAAATGCCGTACCGGTTTTACCCGCTACCGTATAAGAAATGGTACGCGCCCTTTTACCTGTTCCATCAGATGTTACGGCACTGAGCATAACTTTCACTTCATCCGTATATTTTTTATCAATAACTTTTTCAGCAGCAGGTGCATTATCAATTTTTAATAAAGATATTGGGCGCCTCATGCCACCCGCTGCGATAATTGCGTAAGCACGAACAACCTGTAAAACAGTTAAATTCATTGCATAACCGTAAGCAACATTACAGCGCTCGATAAGTTGGCCGATTTTTAAAAACGGAACTCTGCCTGAAGATTCACCGGGAAAACCGGTTCCCAATTGCTGCCCAATGCCCATGCGGGTATACATACTCGTCAACACATTGGCATCCAATTGCAGTGCAATTTTTGACATAGCAATGTTGCTGGATTTTGCAATAGCCATTGCTAAATCCAGCACACCATAATTAAAACCATCATCGGTAATAGTTTTGCCCGCAACTACAAATGAACCCGGATTGGTGTCAATCGTATCTGTCGGTTTAAATTTTCCAGATTCCAATGCCGCTAAGATTGCCAGCGGCTTCATGGTTGATCCCGGCTCATACACATCGGTAATCGCGCGATTGCGCATCGCAGGGCCTTTAGCGTGAGCACGATCATTGGGGTTAAACGATGGGAAATTTGTCAGCGCTAAAACCTCGCCGGTTTCTACATCCAAAATCACCAAGGAACCGGCAATACCACCGGCATCTTCAACTGCTTTTTTTAATTCACGAAACGCCAAATGCTGTAAACGCAAATCAATACTCAGCGTTAAATTTTGACCGGAGCGCGCTGCCTTAATCAATTGCAGCTCTTTAACTGTGTGGCCTTTTAAATCTTTTAAGACTTGTTTTGAGCCATTCTCACCACTCAACCACAAATCGTAAGCCATCTCCATGCCCTCTTGACCACGATCATCCACATCGGTCATTCCAACAATATGTGCGGCCTCTTCGCCTGCAGGATAATAACGGTGATATTCGGTTTGCAGGTTTACGCCGGGAATATCTAAATCCATAATTTTTTGCGCAGCGTCGGGTGACATTTGACGCTGCAAATACATAAACTCTTTACTGGCGTAACGTGTTAAACGCGACTCTAAGTCGGCCTTATTCATTTCCAACGCTTGCGCCAATTCGGCAAACCGTTGCGGTGACTGCAAGAGTACTTTAGGGTTAGCCCAAATTGTTGCGACAGGAGTGCTTACAGCGAGTGGCGAACCATTGCGATCAGTGATTACACCGCGATAAGCAGGAATTGTTTCTGTACGCAAGGTTCTGGATTCACCTTGAATCTGCAAAAACTCAAAACCTTTATCGGTATTGGGCAGCACTTGCAAACTCGCCACGTGACCAATCAGCACCAGAACTAACAGCGACATAACCGCCAGCACACTGTAAAAACGCCAACGCGCAACCTTGAGCGGGCTGCGCGGATTAGAGGCGGGAACAGGCACTGAACCGAAAGCCGGTTGGGTAAAAGGAATTTTAATCATCGCTCGGCACCGGCACCACGTGCTCTGTGTTAGGTGCAAACATATTTAGTTCTTGACTAGCGATAGCTTCGATGCGGCTATAAGCCGCCCACGTACTTTCCTCTAATAGGTATTGCCCCCACTCCACTTGGTAGTGCGAGGCCTCGCGGCGCAGAGTTTCAAGCTGATTAACATCGCGGCGCACCTGCTGTGTGGTGCCAACTACCGCCAGAGCAGAAAGAATTACTGAAACCCAGAGACAAGCCACCAACAATAACGCCCAAGGCGCTATAACTTGTGGTGATTTATCTTTCGGTTGATTCATATTGGTCTCGGTATTTGGTTGTGTTCTCTTAAGCTATTTTTTCTGCAATCCTCATAATCGCGCTACGCGAACGAACATTGGAGCCCACTTCTATATCGCTCGCTTTTATTGCCTTGCCGCAAGAGCGCATCCGCTTATTCAGCTGCTCATCCCGTATTGGCATACCGCGAGGTACCGGATCCCCCTGCTCTTGCCGGCGAATAAATCGCTTCACTACACGATCTTCCAAAGAGTGAAAACTAATCACCACCAATCGGCCACCAATCGCCAAGACCTGAAGTGCCTGCTCCAACACCGCTTCCAAATCGCGCAATTCGTTATTCACTTGAATACGAATAGCCTGAAAAGCGCGCGTAGCTGGATGCTTACCTTTTTCCCATGCGGGATTTGCCTCTTTAATCACTTCCGCCAAATGCTTCGTGCGAGTGAAAGGCATTTTCTGACGCTCGGTAACAATGGCGCGCGCCATACGCTTGGCAAAACGCTCCTCGCCATACTCCTTTAACACCCAAGCAATATCGTCTTCTGCAGCGCTATTTACCCAATCTGCCGCGCTTTGCCCGCAACTTTGATCCATACGCATATCCAGCGGGCCATCGGTTTGAAAGCTAAAGCCGCGCTCAGCCTCGTCCAGCTGAGGCGATGAGACGCCCAAATCCAACAGCACGCCATCTACCTTGCCGACCATGCCACGCTCATCAATAAGCCCCGCCAATTCAGCAAAAGAGCCGTGGGCTATTTCAAAACGCGGTTCAGCACCAAAACGTTCATTGGCCACTGCAATTGCCGCCAAATCCTTATCTATGCCCAACAAGCGCCCTTCTGCGACCAAATGGTTCAATACCAAGGCACTATGGCCGCCACGACCAAAAGTACCATCCACATAAAAACCAGCGGGATTTGTGATTAGTCCATCCACCGCTTCATCTAACAGTACGGTGATGTGTTGAAGTTGAGTCACGAGCAGCTCCTACAGCGAAAGCGACAGCATTTCTGCGGGAATCTCATCGTCAGCAGGCTCATTCAACAGCGCCAACCAACTTTCCTCGCTCCACAACTCCAGCTTTTTACCTTGTCCAACCAACATAATTTTCTTATCGAGATTGGCGTATTCACGCAGGGTTGGCGGTACTAAAACACGGCCATTACCATCAATCTCTAGGGGAGTGGCGTAGCCGATCAGAATGCGCTTAGTGCGCTGGGAAACTTTATTGAAGCTGGGCAAAGCTTCGATTTGCGGCAATAAGATCTGCCATTCAGGCTCTGGATACACCAGCAAGCAACGATCTTCAGTATGAGCAGTCACCACCAGACGCCCGCCACAAGACTCCACCAACGCATCACGAATGCGCGTCGGTATCGCCATGCGACCCTTGGGGTCCATGCTGATGGAATGACTACCTGTGTACACTGTTCACCACTTTCTAATTTTTAGGCCATTAACTGTTAGATTTTTCCACAAAAATCCACTTATACCCACTTTTACCCACAGCGCTCACTATAAATCCGAGGGTGTCAAAGTCAAGCAAGCAATCGTGAAAAGGCGCAGAAAATCACGTTAAAAAACGCGATCTAGCTGGGAATAGGCAGGAATTGGATAAAAACAACGAAGAGGGAGCATCAGTAAATTTATATAAATCAAACAAATAGAAAAGGAACTTAAAGTAAAGCTTTAAGTTTGGAATTATTTTGAATTAAAAAGAGTGACTAGATATAAGGAAGTGGTCTATAGAGGTACTTTTTAGCCAACTTTGGCGAAGAAGAGACAGCGAGACTAGTTGCAGTGCATACTAAATCGCCGAAAAGAGTACAGATTAAGTACAATTCTGGCAATAGGCAACCGCCTATAAACAGCGGAATCTATACGCGGAAGTTACGCACCCATCGCGTAATTTCCTTGTTAAAATCGCGCCCAAGATTTACTCGCCATGTGATTATTTGAGGATAAATATGAGCAATGATAAAGCCGAAAACAATGAAACCCCTGAAAAAATAGAAAAGAAAGAAAGTTGGCCAAATTACCTAGCCTTCACCACCGTTATTTTTGCTGCGCTCGCCACACTCTCGACCTTTAAAGGCGGTGGATTTTCATCGCGCGGAGTCGTGTTTCAAGCACAAGCGTCTGATCAATGGGCCTATTACCAAGCAAAAAGTATCCGTGAAAGCCTATATCGAATTCAAAAAGAAAACTTAAGCTTACAAGTGGGTTTATTGCCATCTACAACTCCAGTCGATGAGCGCCAAAAAATCGAAAAAGCATTGGAGGACGCTGAAGCAAAAGTAAAGAAATATGAAACCGAAAAGAGCGAAATTGAAAAAGGCGCACGGGATTTAGAACAAAAGCGCGATGAAGCAACAACCCACGGAAAGCCCCTTGGCTTAGCGGTTATTTTCTTGCAAATTGCTATTGTGCTCTCATCAATTGCCAGCCTGCTTAAACGCAAAGAAATTTGGCTGATAGGATTGCCCTTAGGCTTAATTGGCGTGACGCTGTTTGCTGATGGGTTCTTATTATTTTTACCGGCAGGATGGCTTTAATAGCCATACTTTTACTAACTTAATTGTTAAAGTTTAGCGCAATGCTCTGACACTTTATTTAAGCCCTGCTGTTCTATGTGAAAACGAATCGGCTCATTGCCTTTTTGGCTGAGAATAAAAATAGAATCAAAATCATCGTCATCCCAATGAGGAACTTTTACTGAAATATCGTGGTGCTGCAAAAAATTGCGCACCACTTGTTCAGCCACTTTATGCTCCCATGCCACTAAGATTTTTTCATTTTTACCAACCGTAAATGCTTGATCAAAGCGTCGCTCCAAACCCGCCACATCATTAAATGCCAAGTCAGCCTCCACCGGCTTTTCCAACGTAATCGCCAAGGGCTCCAAGGTGGCCAATGGGCGAATATAGGCAAAGGGCACACCCTTGTCAGCTTTTTGCACGCCGGGGTTGGGAGCAACCAAAGTATCAGGCTTGCCGAAACGGCCAATCAACACCTCTGGGAGCGCCAAGGAACGGTTAAAGCCTTTGCAGCTCAATTGCCCTAAACCCAGCTCTGGTTTTTCGCCATGGCGAATAATCAGGATTTCACTGTCAGCCCAAGCCATGCCAGGCGCCAACAGCATAACCACTGGCAAAACTAATATTCGTGAAATAAGGGTGATCATGTGGATATCCTGAATGACTGACGGAGCAATGTGCGCTAGCCTAGCGGCATTCCCCACAAGAGGCAAGACGAGTATTTATTTAGCAGATACCGAAAAATGCAGCGTAAAATTGTTACAGATCACAGATTAAGATTTGAGATGAATAGCTTGCGGAAATTCCATACAAAGTAAATCAAAAAAATTCGTTATAGACATTGGGCGATACATATAAAACCCTTGCGCCATTGAGCATTGATTAAATTTGATGAACTCCAATGTTTCTTGATCTTCGATGCCCTCAGCAATGACTTTTAAATCCAAATGGTTACCGATATCAATAATGCTTCGCGCTATAGCATATTTCTTTTTATCATGAGTTACACCCATTAAAAATGAACGATCAATTTTTAAAAAATCGATTGGCAAATCTTGCAGGTAACTAAATGACGAATAACCTGTACCAAAGTCATCTATGGCAAAACGAATCCCCATATCACGTAACTTTTGCATGGTATGCAAAACGCTTTCTTTATTCTCCATAAAAAGCGATTCGGTAATTTCCATAACAATACGCTCACCAGAAACACCATAGTGCATTAGCCGGTTTTTAATATTGTCAGAGAGATAGCTGTCTTTAAATTCACGAGCCGACAAATTAATTGCAACAGAGATTGGCGGAAACCCATGTTCATCCCATCGGGCAATTTCTTGGCACACCGTCTCCAACACAATACGACCAATATCTCCAATTAAATTGGCCTGCTCTGCCACAGGTATAAACTGAACAGGGGAAATCATTGAACCATCAGGCATCACCCAACGAACCAGGGCTTCTGCTGCCACAATCACTCCCGTTAAAACATCAATTTCAGGCTGCAAAAAAACATTAATTTGCCCTGAAGAAATGGCAGCACGGAGATTCTGCTCAAACTCCAACTGATGTATAGCAAGCCGCTCTAATTCCTCACTGTAAAATTGAAAATTTCTTTTACCAAGATTTTTGGCTCTATACATAGCCATATCAGCCTTACCAATTAAAGCATCGGGAACAATGTCATCACGAGGATAAACACTGATGCCCATACTGCAGCTGATAAAGTGATTGTGGTTATTAAGTAAAAATGGCTCTGATAAAGCCTCTAAAATATTAGAACATAGGCGTGTAATAAATTTCTGCGAGAAATTTTCTTCTATTAAAATAACGAACTCATCACCGCCAAGGCGAGCCAGCACATCTGCATCGTGTATACAGCTGCGCATACGTTTAGTTGCCGTGCGAAGAAGCTGATCACCCGCCTCATGCCCCTCGGTATCATTAACTTTTTTAAAGTTGTCAAGATCAACAAAAACAACTGCAAATTTTTTATCGCTATTTTTATTTTCTTTAATCACCGAATTCATTTTTTCCAAAAAAAAGTTTCGGTTGGGCAGACCTGTTAACTGATCATGGTAGGCTTGATGATGAATAAACTCTTCAATTTTCTTCTCTTCTGTAACATCGCGTAAACACCATACGCGCCCTACTAAAGTATTAACGTGCAACTGAGGCAATGAATAATACTCAAAAATTCGCCCATTCTTAAATTGTAGCGTTCCTTTTATATGACATTCAGGGTGCGATGTGAGCTTGTCGATTATTTCACTTAAATGCCAAGGATTGGTTAGCATTTTTCGCACAGCCTGCCAGGAAATAATTCTCTGCACCCCTTCATACTTGGCAATTTCAGGAAGTAATTCATGCCCTAACTTATTGCTTTTTATTAGGCAACCATGCACATCCAATGACAAAATAATTTCACCTGTTGCATCAAATGTGGCATTTAATGCAGTCAGTGATTTTTGCAATTGGTCTTGAGTATCTTTCAGTGTCAGAAGCTGAGCACTCAGCAATTGATTTCGTTGATTTAATTCTGCCGATGTTAGATAAAGCGAATTTTCTAACAGCTTCATTCCTTGTTCATTTTGCTCGTAGGCATCAGAAATAGATCGCAAAAGTAAATTATAGTCTTGCACTAAATCAATATTAGCGCTGTAACGTTTAATTTGTCGCTGCAATAATTTATGCATTAGTAATAGGCTACAAAAGTTCAGACAAAAGCGTAATAGTCATAGTTTGATTATGCAGCCCGCAACGCCCAAGCTCCACCAAGGGCGAAATTTCTCCATAAGAATAAAATCCCGTCATAGGACACTGTTGAATGTCATCAGCAACAACTTCCAATTCTTCTTCGGTACGCTGAGCCAATACCAAACGACGCCCAACACAACTAATTAAAATAGCTAACTCAGGTTGAATATCCTTACAACTTGTCAACGCATTGGTCACCGCACCACTTGCACCATCTACTAAGTTTTCATAATTAGAGCGCATTAACTGACAAGTAGCCCCTATAGGCATATCTCCAGCAAAAAGCATCGTTTGCTTGGCCTCATCAATGGATAAAATAGTACGAACAATTGGTTCATTACTGCCGGGTTGCGTAATGGCGATAGGGAAAAACAAAGCAGAGGCAGGAAGTTGCGAAGAAAAATCGCCCAAGTATTCTTTATACAACTCCAACGCTGGACGACCATCAATTTCATATAAAACATTCGCAGTCGATTTTGTAATCACGCGCTCAGGCCCAAAGGTTTTCCACCCGCCCAGATGGCCATGGCCGATTTTTAAGTGGTCGCCATAAAAAGCAGTTACAACCACTAATCCTGACTCTGTATTTTGATTGTGCCAAACTTTCGTTTCTTTAAAGTGAATACCATCGCCAGCAAGCCCTCCCGTTACAAGAACATGGGGCGGCAAATAATCCATAAAACCATTCACTAACTCCGAACCATTAATAAGCTGGCCATCAGATAATACAAAAATATGTCGCAAACCTTCCATCGATAACTGCGAAACAAGAGACGCTACCAATTGCTTTTCATTTTCAAAACCCCGGATATTCGCGCTGCAACAGCGAACCGAACTATGCTCAAACTCGACCGCAGTAATGCACAAAGAATCATCGTATAACTGCGCGCGCTGAATTTCCCCACTCGTGGAGCATCCGACTATTTGCGCATGAGGAAAAGCTTGACGCAGTGAAACAAAGACATCGGGTGAGGCAATCGCATCGCGATTACCCAGTGCCAATACCCACTGTGCAGGATTGGCCATCGGCAGTAGAGTTGTCCACGTATTCTGTATAAGTTCAGATTGAAAAATTTTCATTCAATGTTCTACCACCTCAAAAAATACCCACTATTGTTATCCAACATCGTTTTCTTAAGTCTAGTAAAGGAATTTTGAACCGTAGGCTTCTTACCGGTATATTTTCGCAACGACCTCTTTAGTTAGTCTTGCTACCAACACATTAAGGGGAGCTATAGCAGCCACATCTGCTCATAACTGCCTAACCTAGACCCGTTGTAACCACTCGCGACTGACTTGAACGCCTCCACATTGCACTTCGTTAAGCGCCAACTAGGATTTCGCACCGATGCCGAAGAATACGTGATTTTTCCCACACATTGATATCTGAGACGCCAATCAACCAATTCATGTTGTAACCTTAAATCACAAATCGCTACATAACTTAACATTACTTATGGTCAATTTGAAAATATGAAGATACCACTATAAAGTGCACTAGTCGTCAAGTAATCCAGAAGGTTTGGCGATACGCTACCTAGCAGCTAGGCATATCGCAGTCCGAGCGATTGATGTTACCTATAGGCGAAGCGGACTTTTTTAGATGAGAGAGTGGCACCAATAAAGCCGAATTCCCTCTCCAAAAATCAACTCATTGTAGGAACGAAAAAATGAATAATTATTTAAAAACGTTTCAGTCTAAAGTCATAAAAACCTTAGGCGCTTTCATGTTATTAGCGTGCTTTTTAGGTTTAAGCCAAGCACCTAACGCTCAAACTATTACTTCGAATCAAACAGGAACCAATGGCGGTTACTATTACTCCTTTTGGAGCGATGGCAGTAGTGGGTCTGCATCGATGACACTAGGTGCTAACGGTAACTACAGCACCACATGGAATAACATTGGCAACTTTACGGCAGGTAAAGGCTGGAACCCCGGTGGTCGCAAAGTGATAAATTTTTCTGGTAGTTTTAATGGAGGCAGCAATGGTTACTTGGCTATTTACGGTTGGACGACCAACCCATTGGTCGAATATTACATTGTTGAAAACCATGGCAGCTGGACACCTCCCGGTGGAACATCAATAGGAACCGTGACCTCAGATGGCGGCACCTACAACATTTACAAAACAACACGTACCAATCAACCCTCCATTCAAGGTACCGCAACCTTTAATCAATATTGGAGCGTTCGCACCTCTACAAGATCCAGTGGGACGGTGACTACTGGCAACCACTTTGATGCTTGGGCTAAGTTAGGTATGAACATGGGCACGTTCAATTATCAAATTTTGGAAACCGAAGGTTATCAAAGCAGCGGTAACTCCAACGTCACGGTCAGCGAAGCTTCAGGTACGACCACAAGCAGCAGCGCTGCCAGTTCATCTTCAAAAGCCAGCTCTAGTGCAAGCTCAACGTCTACAGCGAGTGGTAATTACTGTAACTGGTACGGCACGCGATATCCGCTCTGTGTAACGACACAAAGCGGTTGGGGTTATGAAAATAACCAAAGCTGCATATCGAGAAGCACCTGCAGTGGGCAGCCTTCACCTTATGGCATTGTGAATTAAAAAAAGCGATAAAATAAATTGAAAAAAGCCCCGACTTATTCGGGGCTTTTTGTAGGCGAGAATTTTGACTACAACTATTCCACAACACGCTGCACATCTACCGATACAAATAACTGCGGTGTATGGCCACCACCAAATATAACGCCTTTTAATGGCGTTACGTCTGAATAGTCTCTGCCCCAAGCTGTTGTGATATGTTGTTCGCCAATTACGGTGTTGTTAGTAGGATCAAACTCAAACCAACCTTCACCTGGCGAATAAACGGCAAACCAAGCGTGGGTTGCGTCAGCGCCAATTAATTTTTCTTCACCGAGCGGCGGCAGCGTTTCCAAATAGCCACTGACATAACGAGCCGGATAGCCAAGTGAACGTAAACAGCCAATAGCAAGGTGCGCAAAATCCTGACAGACACCGCGCTTATGTTTAAACACATCAGCGAGCGGTGTAGCCACATCAGAAAAATTCGGATCATAGGTGAAGTCAGTAAAGATACGCTGTGTTAAATCCATCACAGCCGACAAAAATGGACGATCATCAGAAAAGGAGGAAACAGCATATTCAGCAAGATAATTCTGCTGATGTATCATTGGTGAATCAAGCATAAACTCACGCGCATTCACGCAGGCAATGTCTTTGCTATTCTCCAACAAATAATCAACATAACTACAGGGATTACCAAAATCTAAATTGATGTTATTTTCAACATCAGCCACTTCAATATGGCTAGTTATTGTTAGCTCCAATTCTCGATGATCTTGTTCAATGGAAAACTGCAGAAATTGATTTCCATAACAATCCGTGCGCGTATTGCGTGTGGTCGCTGACGGCGTAAGCTTAATATCAATATTAGCAACGTATTGACGAGCCGTATTGCGCGGCAATACATAAGCAATGTTATAACAATTACTGACGGACAGAGCATACTGATAACGCGTACTGTGTTTAACAATATATTTCATCACCTATGCCTACTCAAAGTTGATCTTGCCATTCCGTATTTTTTACGAGTAACTGCGGCCCTTGGGTGTGATCAAAATAACGCTGACTGATAGATTTTGCTGCACTGCCCAATAAGTATTGAACACGCGCCAATATTTGATCCAATTCCTGACGTACACCTACATTACTTTTAGCCAATATTTTTACGTCACTTAATTTTAACGCTGTGGTAGCTTCTAATAAATACTTATGCTCATCACGGAAAACATCTTTTGCCCCAGGCAAATTCGCAAAATGTTGCGTTAACTCATCCAACTGATAAATTAATGAACGTGGATTATTGGCATTCAATAAAATCATTTCCAAACCATTTTCCACGTTAATTCCGTTTTGGTATCGACGCCGATAAGGAATTAAGGCTTCACCACATAAGAGTGTGGATTCCATTAAGACTTCCTGTTCCATTTCTTCAAAAACTGCACTGAGCATAGAGCGCGAACAACTGGCAATTTGTATCGCGCGCTCAAGACGCCGACCTATTTCCATAAAATGCCAACCACTTCCACGCAACATACTTTCATGAATTAACCCAGCAAAGGCGAGCAATGCCGTCACCAAAGGCGCTAATGCTTCTTCAGGTGCAGAAAGCGTGCCGGGTTTAAAATTAACGCGCAATGCATCCAGCTCATCGCCAATATTATTAATAATGCGCTGAGTATCACTGGATAATTGCTCTTTTACCTGCTCAGAGGCCTTAATCATAGCCATTAAATTATTGGCCACACTACCAATACGATTATTATCAAGAATAATCGCAATCATTTCTGGTTCAGGATTACGCAGCAATGCACCATCAAAATGCGCAAATCCCGGATAAGTCGCAGTCACATCAGTTACAGCCTTCAGCAGCGTTCGGCAAATTTCATCGGGTAAGGATTCGGTTTTATTCAACTGAATAAATACAGTGCGCAATAATCGCAATGCAGATTCTGCGCGCTCGGCGTAGCGCCCCATCCAAAATAAATTTTCCACCACGCGGCTAGGTAATTCATTAACCGCCTCCTGCACTTGCTGCATGTCTGCCGAACGCAAACTGGTTAGCTTTTCGGGTTCAGATGCCAACACCCAAGTATCTTTTGATACAGAGCCACGTTGATTAGAAATAATTTTTTTATCGGCATCGAGATTAACGCGCGTCAAACCACCCGGCATTACCGCATATGAGGTTTCACTGGCTACCGCAAAGGTACGCAAAATAGACGCGCGCGGCTGAATTTTTCCCTGATGCCAGGTGGGTGTTTTCGCGCTCGGAATAAACTCCTGCGCAACAAATTGATAGGGGTGCTTGCGAATACGATTTTGCCAAGCCTGTAACTTGGTATCATCCAGTTCCGCGCCATACACTTCATAAATTCCGGGGCGACGGTAGGTGGGTTTAATCAATAAATTTTTTAAATTAGCGCACACATAGTCTAAATCGTGTTTATCGCCGCACCACCAGGTTTTTACCGAACCCATTTGCAAATCACGTCCCAATAGTGCACGCGAAATTTCTGGGAGATAACGCAAGAGCGCGGGATTTTCCAACACACTGGAACCCAAAGGATTGGCGATAGCCACCTTGCCCATGCGAACCACATCCAACAGACCCGGTACACCTAATTGTGAGCTGCCTTTTAATTCAACAGGATCACAATAAATATCATCCACACGACGTAAAATAACATCTACGCGTTTTAAACCATCCAGCGCCTTCATCCACACATAGCCGTTGCGTATAGTTAGGTCGCTACCCTGTACTAATTGAAACCCTAAATAATTGGCAAGATAGGCGTGCTCAAAATAAGTTTCATTGTAAGCACCAGGCGTTAATACTACGACCCGCGCGATACCACCGTTAGGATTTAGATCGTGTAGTTTTTTGCGTAAGCGTGCAAAAAATAATGAGAGGCGATGCACATGACTATCGCGAAACAAACTGGGGAAAACGCGATTCATAACTGTGCGATTTTCCAACGCATAACCTGCACCTGAAGGTGCCTGAGTGCGATCAGCCATGACTTTCATTTTGCCATCGGGGCCGCGAACTAGATCCACACCGTGCAAAATTAATTGGTGATCCCCATGAAGCTTCACATTGACACAAGGGCGCAAAAATCCCATGTGGGAAAACAATAATTCGGGAGGAATAATGCGCTGCTGAATGAGCTTTCGCTCACCGTAAATATCTTGCAAGAGGGCATTAAATAACTCTGCGCGCTCTACCAATGCCGATTCAGTTTGACCCCACTCTTCACTGCTAATTAATAGCGGGACAGGATTAAGTTGCCAGGTTTGATTCGCATTGGGTTCATCGTAGATTTTATAAGTTGCACCATCATCGCGCAAAATCCGGCGTACTTTCTTTTGGCGCTCTTCAACAGCATCAACACCAAGTGTCTGCAAACTTTCCAATAAGTATTGCCAGTGTGGGCGCATTTGGCCATCACCGGTATAGGCTTCATCAACACCATCAGTCATAGGTTGATAACTAAATTCACGATTTGTACTTTGATGTTCCATCTGCGCGGAATAAGGAGTCATGGCGTTGATTTTCTAGGTTGATCGTCGATTTCATCATTTTAGCGCCTTTTACACTCCCATGTTTCATTTATGTCTGTGGCGGCAGCAGAAACGAATTTAACGATGAATTCGGTTAAATTCGTTTCTGCTCAATGAAGACCTTATGAACGGCGTAAATCTAACGTGTGTGGGTATTCATTCTCTGGCTCTTCCGGCGGTGGAGCCGTAGGTCTTGGCGGGTGCTTGTGCTCAAAAAACTCACGCAAAATTTTTCCTGCCGGTGATACAGGCAAGGCTCCAGGTGTGTAATTAAAATCAAAAAAACGATTGCCGCGGCGCGATTCAGCTTCATTTGCATTGATAGGGAAGCGCTCGTAACTGCGACCACCAGGATGGCTCACATGATAGGTGCAACCACCAATGCTTTTGCCGTTCCACGTATCAATTAAATCAAATACCAAGGGAGCATGAATGCCAATCGTTGGATGCAATGCCGAGGGCGGCTGCCAAGCACGGTAGCGTACGCCACTCACAAACTCGCCATGTCGCCCCGTAGATTGTAAACATACTCGCCGACCATTGCAGGCCAAAACATAACGTCCGGGCACTAAACCTGTGACCTTTACTTGTAAGCGTTCCAGTGAAGAGTCCACGTAGCGCGATGTACCAAAACTAGAAATTTCTTCACCGAGCACATGCCAAGGTTCAATAGCCCAGCGCAATTCAATTTGGATATCATCTATTTGTACGCGGCCATAATGTGGAAAGCGAAACTCTTCAAAAGCGGCCAGCCACTCAAGCTGAAACGGATAACCATGTTCATTTAAATCTTTGACTACATCACGTAAATCTTCCCACACATAATGAGGCAACATAAATTTGTCGTGCAGCAAAGTACCCCAACGAACCAAGGGTTTTTTGTAAGGCATTTTCCAAAAGCGGCTAATTAAACAACGCAACAATAAAATTTGTACCAATGACATGCGAGCATGCGGCGGCATTTCAAAACCACGGAATTCTAAAATACCTTGCCGGCCACTCGCGGTGCCAGGCGAATAAAGTTTATCGATACAAAATTCAGCACGATGAGTATTACCAGTAATATCCACCAACAAATTACGCATCAAACGATCAACCAACCAAGGTTGATCGACAATACCTTCCGGCATTTGCTGGAACGCAATTTCTAGTTCATAAAGCATTTCATCGCGGCCTTCATCCACACGCGGCGATTGACTTGTTGGCCCAATAAATAAACCGGAAAATAAATAAGAGAGCCCCGGATGATGCTGCCAATAAGTCACTAAACTGCGCAATAAATCTGGACGACGCAAGAACGGACTATTGGCTGGTGTTGAACCGCCAAAAGTCACATGGTTACCACCACCTGTGCCTGAATGGCGCCCATCCAACATAAATTTTTCGGTCGCCAAACGACATTGACGAGCATCTTCATAAAGTGCTTCCGTGTTTTGAACTAAATCATTCCACGTTTCCACCGGATGAATATTTACTTCGATAACACCGGGATCAGGGGTTATTAAAAACTTCTTCAGGCGATAATCTTTAGGCGGTTCATAACCTTCCAATACCACCGGCATATTTAATGCCTTAGCGACATCTTCAATAGACTCAATCAATGCTACATAGTGCTCAAGATAAGTCAGCGGCGGTAAAAATAAATGAATGCGGCCTTCACGCACTTCAAAACACAACGCAGTACGAATAACGTAACCCGCCTCAATATAAAATGGCTTGGGTACCGCAGCTGCTTTTGTCGCAACATTAACCACTGGTTCAACGGCCAGTTTTTTCTGTTCATTCTTTTTAAGCGCATCCTGTGACATTGGATTTTTTTTGCTAGGATATTTCTGCGCTAAAATCGCCAATGATTTTTCAGTTGCTGCCGCAAGACTTTTTCCAGCAGGCGCCAATGGTGCCTGCTCTACAATAGGATCTGATTCCGGCTGATAACGATCATATTCTTTTTCGGGGAAGCCCACTGAATTTAACGGCAAGCGCAAACCCATAGGCGAATCACCGGGAATTAAATACAAACTTTCGGTGCGAAATTTCCAGCGTCCGGTCAACCAATTATGATGTACAAAATTCCATTCGATAGGCAGCACATAACCGGTTTCGGTATTTAATCCGCGCGCGAGTAATTGCGCGAGCCTGCGTCGCTCTAAATCATCTTTCAAGTTCATTTTTAATGGATCAACACCCACTGGCAATTGTTGCTCTTGCCAAATGTAATAAAGCGGATCTTCATAAGCAGGAATAAGATGCTCAGGATTTACTTGAATTTTCGCACATAGCGCCTGCGCAAATTTTTCAGCATCTTTGTAGGTAAAGCCGTAATCCTTATCCACGCGCGCTAAATATTTTTCTTCGCGCCACAAGGGTTCGCCATCGGTACGCCAAAAGCAACCCAACGCCCAGCGCGGCACTTCTTCGCCGGGATACCATTTGCCTTGCCCGTAATGTAACAACCCAAAAGGTGCAAAAGTTTTACGCATGCGCAAGAGTAAATCTTTCGCGAGTTTTAATTTATCTGCACCCAGTGCACCGGTATTCCATTGTTCGCTTTCCATATCATCAATAGACACGAAGGTAGGCTCACCACCGGTCGTTAGGCGCACATCTTGTTCAATTAATTCTTTATCAACAGCATGCCCTAATGCATTGATGGTTGCCCATTGCTCTTCGGTATAGGGTTTGGTGACGCGAGGGTCTTCCAAAATACGGAAGACTTCATTGCTGTAACTGAATTTGACTTCGCACTTGCCAGTAGCGCCGGTAATGGGTGCAGCAGAAATGGGGTCGGGTGTACACGCCAGTGGAATATGTCCCTCTGAGGTCAATAACCCAGACGTTGGATCGAGACCAATCCAACCGGCACCGGGAATATACACTTCTGTCCAAGCATGCAAATCGGTAAAATCTTTTTCTGGTCCGCTTGGGCCGTCTAGCGCTTTTACATCGGCGGTGAGCTGCACCAAATAACCAGAGGCGAAACGCGCGGCATAACCCAAGTGGCGAAATAGTTGTACCAGCAACCACGCTGTATCACGGCAGGAACCTTTGGCAAGCGATAAAGTTTCTTCACAGGTTTGAATGCCGGGTTCCAAGCGTACGCCATAAGCAATTTCACTTTGTAATTGCTGATTAACTGCCACTAAAAAATCGTTCACATGCCAAGGCTTTTCGCTTAAAAGTCTATGGCGCATTTCTTGTTTTATACGCTCTACTTTTGCCATTAATTGCGGGCCGGCTTCACTCTTTTCCAAATAGGGTAGAAGCTCGTGTTTTACTTGATCATCGTATTCAAAGGGAATGTACTCAGCGTACTCCTCTACAAAAAAATCAAAGGGATTGATGGACGTCATGTCGGCAATCACTTCCACTTCAATAGAAAATTTCTGACATGGTTCGGGAAATACCAAGCGCGCCAAAAAATTACCAAAAGGATCTTGTTGCCAGTTGATAAAATGTTGCTCAGGTAAAATTTTTAACGAGTAACTGTGAATTTTCGTACGCGAATGAGGTGCAGGGCGCAAGCGCAACACATGGGGAAATAATGTAGTGAGCCGATCAAATTCGTATTCTGTTATATGATGAATAGCCACACGTATTGCCATAACAAACATCCTTCCAACAAATCACAACACTGGGTATTCCCACCGACAAAACGCCACATAAAAGTGCACGCATTTTTGTATGAGTGCACAAAGTGCGCACCTATGGTTCATCGACGGGTGTTTTTTAACACTTAATAATATCTACGCAATAAGTGAACCAAGTAATTGTGTCTTTAAAATGAAAAATGGCGCCTTAAAGGCGCCATTTTTGATAAAAAATTTTCACAGTTACAAAATTGCCTTGCACTTTTTGTGCATATTGAATTATCTCAATTCGCCTTTTCTGCAGGAGGAGCAACACGCAGCACCTCTTCTAGCGTAGTTAAACCAGCCGCAATTTTTTGTGCACCAGATAAGCGCAGCGTGCGCATACCTTCCTTCATAGCTTGGCGACGCATATCTATAATATTGCAGTCGCTAGTAACTTTTTCTTTGAGCGTGTCGGACAGCACTAAAATCTCATACAAACCCTGACGACCTAAATAGCCTGTATTACGGCATTCCAAACATCCCACAGGACGATAAATTTTTGCCGGAACATTCACCTTCCAAGGCGCAACCAACTGCTGCCAATCATCGCCGCTAATATGCCCCTCTTCTTTGCAATGCGGGCACAGTGTACGCACCAAGCGCTGCGCCATTACACCGAGCAAGGTTGCATTAATTAAATAAGAGGGAATGCCCAAATCCAATAAACGCGCAACCGTCGAAGGCGCATCATTGGTGTGCACGGTAGAAAGCACCAAGTGCCCGGTAAGTGCGGCTTGCACAGCCATTTGTGCCGTTTCCAAATCACGAATTTCGCCCACCATAATAATGTCTGGGTCTTGCCGCATAAGACTGCGAATACCCGCAGCGAAATCCAAGCCGATTTTGTGATGCACCTGCGTTTGGTTGAAACTTTCTTCCACCATTTCGATAGGGTCTTCAATAGTACTCACATTGACTTCTGCAGTGGAGACCTGCCGTAACGACGAATAAAGCGTGGTGGTTTTCCCCGAACCCGTGGGACCAGTTACCAATAAAATACCATTGGGGCGGTCAAGCATATTACGCCAGCGCGTATAATCATCACCCACCAAACCCAAATCCGCAAAACTGCGCAGCAAGACTTCGGGATCAAAAATACGCATTACCAACTTTTCACCAAAAGCGGTGGGCAAAGTTGACATACGCAATTCAATTTCGCTGCCATCGGCGCGGCGTGTTTTAATCCGACCATCTTGCGGCTTGCGGCGCTCAGAAATATCCATACGCCCCAATACTTTAAAGCGCGAGGTAACGGCGGTGGCCACATTAGCCGGCAATTCGTACACATAATGCAATACGCCATCAATGCGAAAGCGAATACGCCCTACTTCACGGCGTGGCTCAACATGAATGTCGCTGGCGCGCTGGTCGTAGGCATATTGCAGCAACCAATCCACAATTTTGACGATATGTTGATCATTCGCATCGGGATCCGTTGCTTTACCCAGCTCCACCAATTGTTCAAAGTTGGTGAGCGCCGAACTCACTGCCCCGCCACTGGCACCACTCACCGAGCGCGCCAATGTGTAAAACTCCACCATGTAACGCTCAATATCGGCAGGGTTGGCTACCACACGTTTAACTCGCCGGCGCGCCACATGTTCTAACTGCGGCTCCCAACCACTCACAAAAGGCTGGGTGCAGGCGATCACCACTTCATCGGGCGTAACCTCCACACACAAAATACCGTGGCGCTTCGCAAAGGCATATCCCATGATTTCCGTTACCTTGGCGGTATTGATTTTCATAGGGTCTATATGCACCAGCGGATGCTGGGATTTTGCTGCCAACCAATCGGTAAGGGTATCGCCATCCAACAATTTGCCGTGACGCTGCTGATCCTCTAGGCTTTGCGTGGCGATGTAAGCTAACGGGTGCATAATGGCTTGCTCGCGCGTACGTGTTGCACCCAAGAGCACATTGGCATCTTCTTGCTTAACACGACCATCCTTTACGAGGTCAGTCATCAAACCGCGCAAATCCAACACTCGATCAAAAGCCATAGAATTTTCCGTGATTTTCGTTATAGGGAAATTTTCGCATCATATTGGAAGATTGTAACGAGTCTAGTCTATTAGGGACACCATCAACGTCTCGAAACTCACCAAAGCGCATTGCAGATCTGCAGACTCAAAGGCACTTGCATTTTCAAAGTCGATAGGCGATTGTCGCGATATCAATGCCGCAAACGAGTCAACCATGTCTTACAACCTCAAAACCTACCAAGATCAACTGGCCCAACTGGTCGCACTAGCCTCTGTAAGCTGCGCCGTACCCAGCTGGGATATGCCTAACTTGCCCATCATTGAGCTGCTCGCCAACTGGTTTAACGACTTAGGGTTTACCACCCATATCATGCCGCTGGGGCAAACGGGTAAAGCCAATTTAATAGCAACATTAGGCGATGGCGATGGCGGCTTGGTACTGTCTGGTCACAGCGATACAGTGCCTTATGATGCCAATCGCTGGCAGACAGATCCGTTCAAACTCTGCGAAAAAGACGGAAAATTATTCGGTTTGGGCGCAACAGACATGAAAGGGTTTTTCCCCGTTATTCTGCAAGCGGTAAAACCCTTACTCAACCAAACATTTAAACACCCGCTGATTATTTTGGTTACTGCGGATGAAGAAAGCAGCATGAATGGCGCACGTGCACTAGCCAAACAGGGCATTGGTAAAAAGCCGCGCTATGCCGTTATTGGTGAACCCACCGAGCTAAGACCCATTCGTATGCACAAAGGCATTTTAATGGAAGCCATTCGCGTGCAAGGTAAAAGCGGGCATTCATCCAATCCCGATCTAGGAAAAAATGCACTGGAAGCCATGACCAAAGTGATGGATGAATTGATAAGGCTGCGCGGCGAATTGCAGCTCAGATATCGCAACCCCGGTTTTGCGGTGCAAACACCCACGCTCAATTTAGGCTGTATTCACGGCGGTGATGGCGCCAACCGTATTTGCGGCGAATGTGAATTACATTTTGATGTGCGCCTATTGCCGGGCATGGATAATGAAGAAATTCGCGCAGCGATTCGCGCGCGTTTAACGCCACTAGCAGAAAGTACTGGAACCGATATTGTACTCTCATCCCTTTTTGAAGGCGTTGAGCCCTTTGCTGAGCGCGCCGAATCTGAATTGGTTGCATTGTGCGAGCAGTTAACGGGCCACGCCTCAGAAAGTGTTGCCTTCGCAACCGAGGCGCCCTTTATGCAGCAATTAGGTATGCAAACGCTGATTCTGGGCCCCGGCTCTATCAATCAGGCACATCAGCCGGATGAGTTTATTAGCATCGACCAACTAGAACCAGCGGTGAAAATTGTCCGGGAATTAATTCAAAAATTTTGTTTGTAATCTGAACGCCGAATTTTTTTCATTGATTAACCAGCCAATTTTTTCTTGCAGCAGAAATTATCTTTTGGCTGAAAAAATCTAGCTACCCAAGCCATACAGCGCTAGATTTATTCGCTTTCTATTCATTTTCTATTCATTGCCGAGTGAGAGAATCACCCTGAGCGCAAATTTTTATGCGCATTACTCAGCAATTATTGAACAACCGCATTTCATCATTTCACAGATAACGATTGGAAAAATCACAAGGATGAGCAGATCACCCCAGGTTCAAGGCGCACCAGGGGTTTTTTATTTGTCACTATACGTTAGTATAACCATCACGTTTTTATTCACCTTAAAGCCCAATACTATGTTAAATGTCGCTCTCTGCTCTTATGGCATGTCCGGTAAAGTTTTTCATGCGCCCTTGATAGCTGCGGAACCACAATTACATCTGCACAGTATTTTACAGCGTTCCAGTGATAGTGCACTGGCAGACTTTCCGCAGATAAAGATTGCAAAATGTTTTGATGACATTCTCGCAAACCCAGAGATTGATATAGTGGTGGTCAATACGCCCAATGAACATCACTACCCTATGACTAAAGCGGCGCTGCTGGCCGGCAAACATGTTGTGACCGAAAAGCCATTTACACTTTCCGTTACGGAAGGCAATGAATTAATTCAACTCGCCGAACAACAACACAAAACCCTCGCCGTTTTTCACAACAAACGTTTAGAAACCGATCACCTGAGTGTACAAAAAATATTGCAGCAAGGTGTTTTAGGGCGAGTAGTGGAGATTGAATGGCATTACGATCGTTATCGCAACAGCATCACCCACAAATTATGGAAGGAAGACCCGTTACCCGGCTCCGGCACCTGGTTTGATTTAGGTGTGCACATGCTAGACTCTATTTTGTGCTTACTGGGACGCCCGCAGGCCGTCAATGCAGATATGCGCAGCCTGCGCCGCACGCAAGGCGCTACCGATTATTTCAACGTGTGTTTTCATTACCCAGATATGCGCGTGCTGTTGCGCTCCAATACTTATGTCAGTGAGAAAGGCGCGACGGTCAGTATGCACGGCGATAAGGGTTCATTTTTAAAATTTGGGCAAGATGTACAAGAACAACAATTAATGCAAGGCTTACGACCTTATGAACCCGATTGGGCCAAACATAAAGACGACAACCTTGGTATTTTGCACACGCAAACAGAAAGTGGCAGTACGCGGCAAAACGTAGCGAGTGAACGTGGCTGCTATGAAGTCTTTTATCGCAACATTGCCGCCACCATTAATGGGAAAGACACTTTGCGTTTTGGTGCGCAACAGGCATTATTAGCGGTAGAAATGCTGTTAGCCGCCGAAGAAAGCCACAAACAGCAAAGAACAATTTATCTGAAATAAATTAATTATTGAGAAATGCCGTGTCTAATACTCACGAATACGTAAAATGGTTTCGTCACTCTACGCCTTATATTAATCGGCACAGCGATAAAACATTTGTACTCATGCTTCCTGGCGAGGCCATCAATCACGCCAATTTTCATAATATTGTGCACGACATTGCGCTGCTCTGCAGTTTGGATGTTCGTCTAGTCGTCGTTCACGGTGCGCGCCCACAAATTGAAGCGCGCTTACAAGTGGCCGACACCTTCAGTCACTTTCATAACAACTTGCGCATCACCGATAGTGAAAGTTTGAGTTTGGTAATTCAAGCCATTGGTGAAGCACGCACCACCGTTGAAGCAGCGCTCTCGACAAGCTTGCCAAATTCGCCCATGCACGATGCGGATATGCAAGTTATCAGCGGTAATTTTGTGGTGGCAATGCCGCACGGCGTTATTGATGGTGTTGATTTACAACATACCGGCAAAGTGCGGAAAGTTCACACCAAATCACTTAACGCCGCTTTAGATTCTGGCGCTGTCGTTTTGTTGTCGCCCATTGCCTATTCGCCTACCGGTGAAATTTTTAATTTATCCTTTAGCGATGTAGCCACCCACGTAGCCGCCGCCATTAAAGCCGACAAACTGCTCGCCTTTATTGAAGGTAATGGTGTGAACGATGCGGATGGCAATTTAATTCGTCAATTATCACTGCCAGAATGCAAAGCGTATCTTGCAAGCAACGGTGAACACATAGGATTTGATTTGCAGCAAGCCGTTAGTGCTTGCTATTTAAGCTGTTTACAAGGCGTACAACGCTCACAATTAATCAGCTACGAAACCGATGGTGCCTTACTAACTGAATTGTTTACCCGTGATGGTTTAGGCACCATGATTTATTCTGGCCAATACGAACAATTGCGCGCAGCCAGCATTGATGATGTAGCAGGCATTTTAGATTTAATTCGTCCGCTGGAAGAACAAGGGATTTTGGTGCGCCGCTCGCGCGAAGTGCTGGAAACTGAAATCAATAAATTTCATGTGATGGATAAAGACGGAACCATAGTCGCTTGTGCTGCTCTTTACCCCTATGGGGATATGGCAGAGCTTTCGTGCGTGGCAACTCATCCTGACTACCGCAATGGTGGACGTGCTGCAGCATTACTGCAACAAATGGAAACTCAAGCGCGCAAGCAAAAAATAAAACAACTTTTTTTGCTCACCACTCAAACGGCACACTGGTTTATTGAACAAGGTTTTGCACAAGGCAAACTGGAAGATTTGCCTATGGCAAAACAAGAACTTTATAACTACCAACGCAATTCGAAGATTTTTATTAAACCGCTCTAACAATAAAGGGAGAGCCGCTAATAGCCGACTCTCCCTTTATTAAAGTCTGAAATATTATTCGTTAAAGGTAAGGCTATCACTCACCTTAGTTAACACATCGGTATTCAACTCCAATCGCGATTGGAGTGTCCACGCCATAATGCGATAGAAATTTTTATCCGCTTCAACCAATGTAACTATGTAACCAACTTTCATTTGGTCTACGTTACCGGTAAAAACAAATCGTTGCGCAGGTAACCCAGCAACAGTCACATTACTTACCTTACCCTGCATTTTGCCATTTTGAATATTGGCCGCTAACTGCTTTTGAATTAAAAAACTAAAGGTATCCAGCGTTATTTGCTCGGCATAATCCGTCTTGGGGTCCACAATCACAATTACATAATTTTCTTCGCGCAAATTAGCAGCGCCTAAGAGCGCCGTCTCCAACAAATTCTTCGGTTCCCAAGACTCAGGCACTTTAAGTGAAAAATGCTTGTCGTTACTATCAATAGTTTTCGCCAAGGTTGCACTGGCTTTTTTATGTGACTGAGGGGCGAGAGTTGCTGTGTGATCGCCGCCGCGACACTCAGTTGGACGAAAGAGATCATTCATGGTGCCCGCTTGGCACGTCCATACAAGCTCGGTACCGCGAACCAATGGCGTCCATACAATACTATTATTTTCACGCAAATTGGCAATGTGATAAGTCACCTCTAAGGTTCCCTGAT
>Ga0209067_10000216_pt1 | contig 39951 bp, 36 predicted proteins | sample ColStrG_CSR_2013_FD_187199 | JGI IMG/M metagenome (GOLD analysis project Ga0209067, IMG submission 187199) | Freshwater sediment microbial communities in response to fracking from Pennsylvania, USA - Cold Stream Run_MetaG_CSR_2013 (SPAdes)... | ecosystem: Environmental > Aquatic > Freshwater >... | reverse complement strand
ACCCCTCCAAGGCAAAGTTATTTTTCGGTTCAGGCCCTGTCAAGGGTAAAATAAACAACGCCATCACACTATCCAACGCTTGTTGCCCTTGACAGCACCTGCCCGAAAAATGGAGCTGCCTTTGAGGGGTTAAGGATTCTTGTGGTTTCAATTCATTGATTTGTTTACAAGTGTTTGTCTTTGGAACAGTGTTCTTCTTCGCTTGAAGGAATCCATTTTTATTTTAGCTCTTCGCCTGATCACCTGGTCTTGTCTTCCAAAATAAAAATCTGCTGGTGTCATGTTACCCAGGGATTCATGGTAACGTTCATAGTTGTAATAGTGAACAAACTCTTCAATCGCTTTTTTAAGTTGCTCGGGAAAATAATAGTTATCCAGCTTCACGACATTTTTCATCGACCGGTGATAGCGTTCAATTTTTCCTTGCGTCTGCGGATGCAGTGGCCTTCCATGAATTTGTTTGATGCCGAGCTCTTTATCCAAATACTTTTTCAATTCCCCGGAGATGTAGCACGAACCGTTGTCGGATAACAACTTGGGCCTGGCTTTCTTGCTAAGACCCGTTTGTTGAAGAGCTCTTTCCACACACCGTTGTACATCCTGGGCTTGCATGGTCTCACAAAGTTCCGAATGAACAATGTAGCGACTGTAGTCATCCATGATAGTACTGAGATAGTACCATCCCCAACCCAGGATTTTGAAGTAGGTGAAATCCGTTTGCCAGAGCTCATGCACAAAACTTGGTTTTTGACTGAACTCATTGCTGGCGGCCATTAGTACGTAGGCCGGAGTAGTGATCAGCCCGTGTGCCTTCAGGATCCGATACACACTCGATTCAGAGATGAAAATCTTGCGCGCATCCATTAATCGACAAGACAATTCCCGCGGGGACAAGTGAGGATATTCCAAAGCAAGTTCCACCACCAGGTTCCTTTCCTTCTGTGGTATGGTGTTCCATTGTTGACGTTTATAACCCGCCTTCGCCTTTAATCCATCAGGTCCTTTTTCACTCCAGGCTTTGTACCAGTTATAGAACGTACTCTTGTGGATTCCGATCTGCTGCAAGGTTCTGGTTACTCCCAAATCAGAACGCTCTACCAGCAGAATGATTTCTTCCTTCTCGGCTGCTGTTAACCTCATATACTTTCGGTAACGGGTTTCTAATCCAGCATCGCCAAACTTTTTTTCAGTATCGTTTGCTGGATCATCAGATCGGCCACCAGTTCTTTGAGCTGTTGGTTTTCTTTGCGCAAGTCAGACACTTCATCACTGGTGGCTTCTCGTTTGGTATCTCCAGCCAATCTCTTTTTGCCAGCCTCCATAAATTCCTTGTTCCATTTATAGAACATGCCGGGAGTGATAGAATGCTTCCGGCAGATCTCTGACACGGAGTATTCACCGCGCTGAGCTTCCATGACAATTAAAATCTTTTGTTCAGAAGAGAATAGCCTACGCGTCTTGCGTCTTACATCTTTGATGAAGTTCTCGGTGGACTGCCTTTTTTCGTTCGTTTCCATACTTTGTTTGGGTTTAAGTTGAACATGGAAACACTCTCTTAAATTTAACTTATTTTAGTCCACATATTGCTGACGATTTACACTCACTTGAGTGACCCGTTGTACACTCCGAGTCAAGAAACTTCCGAAATAACGGGCACTTTTTTGCAAAGCCTGGGATACAATTTCGATGGCTACAAGGATCTCCCGGATTGGTACAATTTGTTTGAAGCGACTGTAAAGACAGCGCCAGCTTACCGATTCGTTGGCGATGATTTCAATATCACGATTTACTTTTCTCCGAGGGGTCCAATTCTTGAATCCTTAAATATCAAAACTGGAGCAAAAAAATATCGACGAATTGTTGAGTTAAAGGACGCCCTCAATTTTGCGGATTATGAATTAGGTGACGTATTGCCATTCTAAACCGCAGATCAAAGATTAATCTTAAGTTGTGACCCGCATGGGATCAAAATTTTTGGGCAAGGAAATATCTCCTTGCCCATTTTCATTTCAAAGATCACGGGAGGAATCACGGGAGACGCATTCCGAAGACGGTCCGATATAACAGTAGGACGATGAGACTCCATAGCTAACCAATGTGCGGCATAAGGAAGTCTCATAAACTAGTTTCATTAATAAGTCTCACCGAATAGCCGTTTTTAATACTAATTAAGATCAGTGCGTAAGGGTATTCTAACCAAGGATCAATAACTGGAAACATAATGGTTGCATTGCTCGAAATATGGTTGAGCGCAAATCTTCGAAGAGAAACAAAGTGCTGTCAAGATAGGTCCAATTGAAAAAGGCGTTGGCAAAATTGCGAAAGGGAGACGTTATTGTCGTTTAAAAAATTGGTGCCTGAGCTTACAGGCATTTATTGATAGCAATAATTATTACAAAAGCAAAATTTTATCGTAAGGATTTCCTCATGATAAAAACTTGGTTGAATTAGAAAAAAGCATTTTCTTGGAAGAATTCATAAACGTAAATACTACCTACCTATGAGAAGATATTATCTACTGCTAAGTTTCTTTAGCATAACATTTGTGTCTACCAACGGCCAAGTGCCGCAAACTTTGTCTTATCAAGGCCTGCTAACAGATGCAAGCGGAAATCCATTGAGCGGAACACACACCGCTCTTTTTAATTTTTATACCGTTGCAACTGGCGGTACGGTTGCGTTTGCCAGAGGGCCATTGTCTGTTACAACATTCCAAGGATTATTTACCGTAATTCTAGGAAATGGACAAGGCAGTAACAATACCGGACTACCCAGTCTCGGAAGCGCGCAGTATTATATAGGCATAGTTGCCGACGGTGGTACGGAACTATCACCAAGAGTAGCATTGACTGCTGTACCTTATGCGTTTACTGCAAGTGCATTGGATGCGAACGCAACTATAAACAGTTCGCAATTAACCGGATCGATTACTACGGCTACCCTCCCAGCAACCAATATCACAGGATCTATCAGTAATACGCAACTTGCCACGGGCATCGATGCCACAAAAGTAAATCTTAATTCGTTAGCAATAGCCAACGGGGGAACGGGGGCTGCCACAGCAGCAGGCGCGAGTACAAACTTGGGCTTGGCGATAGGCACTAACGTAGAAGCGTGGAATTCTAACCTTGACGATCTGGCTGATGGTTCATTAACAGGCTCTAAAGTAGGATCAGGAATTATTCCCTCCAACCTTACCGGTGCAGGTACAATTCCTTTAAGCGCTATTCCATCAGATGGGGGAGTACCAGTTGGGACCGTGATCGCTTTTGCGGGCCAGTCCCTTCCTCCCAACTGGCTGTTCTGCGATGGCACTGCGATATCTTCAACTACTTATTTGAAATTGTTTAACGCCATTGGCACCACCTGGGGCGGCAACTCCACCAATTTTAATTTACCAGACTTACGCGGTATCTTTTTAAGAGGCTGGAGTTCTAACGCCAACGCTACTGTCGATCCTGATGTAGCAAATCGAACGGGAGGAAATACTGTTGGAAGTACTCAAGAGGATGCTTTCCAAGGGCATCTTCCCGGTGGAGGTATCTCAGGAGTCCAAGTGACATCCGGAAGCAGCTATAATGTTGCAGCAACCAATTATACTACTTCATCGCAGTCTCTTTCAGGGCATGTTGGTGGTTTGATTTTAGTTTCGGATGGAAGCAACGGGAACCCAAGAATTGGACAAGAAACTCGCCCAAAAAATGCTTATGTGATGTACATTATAAAATACCAATAATGTGAAATTGAAATCTACCCACTACACTTTACTTACTATACTTTCACTCTCTTCGATAGGTGTGATGAATGCTCAAACGCAAATCCTTGCTGGTAATACTTATCAAACTTTTGCTTCAGCCGGGACTACGAATGGTGCGGCAAGCGATGGAGCAAACGTTAGGCTCTATTCAGCAGTAGGGCAGTCCATAGCAATTAGTAGCGCAATAACGACAACGCCACAAACGCAAGCCGGAGTTTTATCGGCATATGCAACGGGCTTCTTTGTGTCTGACAACATAAGTCCAAGTATTACTACCGCTTCGCCGCCTGCATCTTTCAAATCGGGCGATACTTTTTCGACTTCAGTTACTGATAATGTAATGGTAGAAGGTGCTAAAATCCATTTCAAACCTATCGCAGCCTCACCTGCATCCGGCTCCGACAGCCTTGCACTTACAGCTGGTGCATCCAATGCCTATACAATTGGAATTCAAAATTCTTCCAAGACATTGTACGATGCGATGGGGATTCAATATTATTACACTGCATTTGATGAGAAGGGAAATTATAAAAGAGATCCATTGACAGGATTCTATTATTCTTATCAAAACAGTGCAGGCGCAACCGTTCCGGCGACATTGCTTTCGGCAGGGGAAGCCATAAGTAACTATAGCATCATTGCTATGCCTTACAGCAGTAGCACAGGTGATGCGATCTCCACAATATTTGGAACCAGTAGTGGCCTCCCAGATATTACTGATGCAAATGGTGTCAACTGGAAATTAGGACATTATGATAACACGGCGGGCATCGACTCGGTGCAAGCTTATTCCAACAACTTAAAAACTTTTAACAGGGGCGTTGGTTATTGGTTTATCCAACGGAAGAATAACACAATAAATATTGGCCAGGTAACTTCGCCGCAAAACAATCGCTCAAGTCTTTTTCAACTTAAGGTAACAGATGGTTGGAACCAGGTCGGCAATCCTTATCCAGTAGACATCAATTGGAGCGATGTTCAGAATTTGCAGGGTAATGCAAATGTGGGAGCGCTTAAGGTTTGGACGGGAGGCTGGAGTAACGGCACCACCTTATCTGCCTTTCAAGGGGGCTTTGTAAAAAACACCGGCACATCCACTTGGAAAATTCCTTTTCAAGGGCAAACAGCAGAAGGTAGCCGTGTTGTTTCTAATTTAACGAGCACGAATATTTCGGATGACTTGTGGAAGGTTGAACTTGACATTTTTCAGGACGAAACATTTAATAAACTTGGAGGGTTTGGCATGGCACCCAATAGTATCTCAGGTGTCGATGCGCTGGACGATTATAACCCGCCGTCATTTCTTGATTCCCCCGAAATTGATTTTGAAATAACTGATGGAAAAGAAAGAATGTGCCAAAGCATAGTTGGATTGGGATCGGAGTATGTTTGGAAATTTAAAGCAAAGGGCTCAATAGGAAAATTGACTGAACTCACATGGAGCACTAATCTAGGCCCAGGCTTCGAGCAGCTTTACTTAGTGGATGAAACTCAGGCGAGGGTCATCGATATGAGGCAACAAAGCAACTATGGTTTTACGCTAGCCAGTAATCATCAATTCAGTGTTTATTTCGGAAAAGATGCGTTGCGAAAGATTGCGGCTTCGCAGTTGGTCATTTCCTCTCCATATCCGAATCCTGTTTTGCAAAATCAAACTACGTTTAACCTCGGCTTGCCGGATGTAGGCAATCACTACAATGTGAATGTTCAAATATTTAACAGTGCGGGGATTGCAGTGAGTGGCAACATTATCAATTTTGAGCCCGGCATTCGTAGCGTTATCTGGCAACCGAATGATAACAGCGCAGGCATGTATTTCTACCGCTTGACAGTAAACTCAAATAATGTAAATGTTGTCTCCACCGGTAAAATTATTGTTCCATGACAAATATGCTTTCCAATAATATAACTTGGATCCTGTTAATTTTCATCGGTATTGGCCTGACACACTTTAAGTCAAATGCCCAAACCATCACTACAAAACAGGTGGAAGTTCAAGGCAACAAAGTGATTGTTCACTATAAACTGGAAGATCCCAATTCAGACCATTTGTATGCTATTGGCCTATATTCTTCTAAAGATAATTTTGCCACACCGCTTACAAGGGTAACTGGCGATGTAGGCACTGAGGTGAAGCCTGGTCCTGACAATAAGATTGCTTGGGATATAAAGAGCGAGCTTGGGGATTTCAAAGGTAACCTGACATTTGAGGTTCGTGGCCGGGTATTTATTCCTTTTGTTAAACTGACAAATCTAATTGAGGGTGATGTTTTTAAGAGGGGAAAGAACTACCCAATCGTATGGGCATCAGGAAACTTGACTGGTCAAGTAAATGTAGAATTATTTCAAGGTCAGGAAAGGATTTGGGGAGAAAACAATTTGCCCAACTCCGGCAGGTACGATTGGTTTGTACCGAGTGGCACTAAAAAAGGATCTAACTATGTCTTGAAATTCACCAATACCAAAGATCGGAATGATGTGGTTGTCTCGAAGACTTTTACCATCAAACCAAAAATCCCTTTTCTACTGAAAGCGGCAGCGTTCATCGTTGTGGGCGGGGGTGTTGTTGTTGCCGCAAGTGGCGGCGGTGGCAAGGGTACAACAAATATTATTACGCCAAAGGAAACCTCTTTTGTCACCTGGCCTGGATTACCCAACTAAACCCAAAGTTTATGAAATTGCCTTTAAGTCTAATTTTCTTCGGATGTGTGTTGACAATGACCGCACAAAATCTATCCAATAAAACCAATGAGGTATCGCTAGACTTTAGTGGATCAAAAAAAGGAAATTCGTCACTGCCAGTTGTAACGTGGGTTTCGCCTTCTAATGAGATATCTTTTCTGAAAGACGGGAAATTGGCCATCTCTATTGAGGTCAATTCCAATACGCCGCTCAAATCAGTAAACCTGTCCATGCGGGATAAACAAAGCAATGAAGTAAAAGGACAAACTTCATTGCCTATTTCAGAAAACACCAAGTACTCACTTAAAATCAATAGAAATTTAAGTTTGCCTGATGGCATTATCCTCGTTGAGGTTGTTGCCGAGAATGTAGATGGGTTAACATCCAAGGCTATGCGTATTGTCAACGTAGGGACCACTGTGCTGGCCGATGCCGCCAAGCTGGGCAGACATGATTATGCGTTGATTTTTGCGACCGACAAATATGACAATTGGAAACAGTTGGTAAATCCGATATACGACGCCAGGACGATCGCTGGTTCGCTGGAAAAGACTTATGGATTCAAAACGGATTTGGTTGAAAACCCAACTCAAGAGCAAGTTTTCCTAAAGCTGAGGGAGTATGCTGAAAAAAAATATGATCCGCTTGATCAGCTTTTTATTTTTTTTGCAGGTCATGGATTTTATGATGATACTTTCAAGGAAGGATTTGTCGTTACCAAAGAGGCATTGCCCGATGATCCTGGACGAACAAGTTACATTCGTCATAGCAGCTTAAGATCTTCCATAAATAATAATCCGTGCGAACATATCTTTTTAGTAATGGATGTATGCTTTGGTGGCTCCTTCGATGAAAATGTAGCCTCGCGAGGCTCTAGTGACGAAGCCTACTCAGAAGCGTCACAGTCAGAAGTCATAATTAGAAAATTGCAGTTCAAAACCAGAAAATATTTAACCAGCGGCGGAAAGGAATATGTGTCCGATGGCGTTGCCGGGTCGCATTCTCCTTTTGCCAGACAATTTATTGAAGCCTTAGAAACCTCAGGCGGCAACGATGGCATTCTCACCATCAACAAACTGATGACTTATGTCGAGAAACTAAAAACAGCGCCTCAGTTTGGAAAATTTGGCAATGATCAACTTGGCAGCGAGTTTGTATTTGTGGTGAAATAATCGAACCATCATTCAATTAGAAATCTGTTTAACCAATTCGGTGGTTGGGATCTTAGATCTTTTGGTAAAAGACCTACGGTTAACAAGCCGCTCAACAATTTATCCACCTTCAAAACTTGGGATTTATGATCCCCGTGGGATCAAAATTTTTGGGCAAGGAAATATTTCCTTTCCCATTTTGGTTTTTGGAAATCACGGAAGGAATCACGGTAAGTTCTGTAAAAAATATGTGACGGATGTTGTCACGGTTTGTTTCCCATCTTTGGACAAATTAACTTAGGAATCTATCTAAAGGGGGATATCCTTATGAAATTAGTACTTGCATCGACGCTAATGCTATTGAGCATTTCACTATGTGGTCAGAATATACCAGTCAATCCAAACAAAACTGATGGAAAGGGATTCCGTCAGGGTAAATGGACAGTATGGTTTAATAGAAATTGGAAACCAACTTTTAGTCGCGATAGCGTGACCTATTATCGTGTCATTGATTACAAGGATGACAGACCAATTGGATCGGTCAAGGATTACTATAAGTCTGGAGTATTGCAGATGGAGGCCAGTTTCCTTGCCGACAGGCCAAAGGAGGTAATCGACAACACAAAGCCTTCTCATTTCTATTCAGAGACCGGTCAGGAGGTGACGGCGGGTGGAAATGGAAATATTCCTCTGTACCCAAATATCAAGGATACAAATGGTCTGCGCCAGGGATGGTGGACACTCGGAATGAACGGAAACCTGGCGAAGCGAGTAGTCAACAAAGAAGACATTTCCTTTTATAGAATCATTGAATTTAAGGATGATAATCCAGTCGGAGTAGTTAAAGATTATTATCCTTCCGGGGTACTTTATCAAGAACTGACGTTGAGTTCTTTTGTCGAAGGCAAGAGCGTGTTTTTTACAAAAATAGATTACAGCCAGCCCTATCATGTGTACTGGCCGGATGGTTCGGAGAACCTGATTGCGCCAAACCGGATTCAGTGTGAAATGCTTATCAGACAAGGCAAATATGAGTTGGCATTGCCATATGCCGAGAAAGCCCTGGCAGCAACGGATAAAAAATTGGGAAGAAAGGATTGGCGCTATCAATATTTTCTCATGACTCTAGGACAAATCCATCAGCAGTTGGGGAATTACACCAAGGCGGAATCTCTGTATTTGGAGGCAATAAAGATGGATGAGGAAGGGGTTTCATTGGGTTATACGGGACCGACACTTCAATATTTAGCAAACTTATATTCCTGGATGGGTAACTACGTGAAGGTCGAGCCCCTTCTGAAGAGGGCGTTAATCATTTCTGAGAAAAATTATGGCAAAGAGGGCATGAGCTACGCTTCCTTGATGAATGATATGGGTAATATGTATTCAGACTATGACTATAAAAAGGCTGAAGGAGCTTATCTGGAGGCGATGAGGGTCAGGGAAAGTCAATTTGGAAAAGCAGTCAATATTAATTCGGTCACGCTTAACAACTTGGCGGCCCTTTATTTGACTAGGGGTAGGTACTCGCAGGCTAAACCATTGCTAGAACAAGCATTAGCAGTAACCGAAAAAGAAATCGGCAAAGGAGGATTTATCTATGCCCTCTGTCTTGATGAATTGGCTTCCTTGAATAGAAGTGAGGGTAATTTCCCGGTGGCCGCTTCGGCACTTGATGAAGTCTTGGCGGCCTATGAGCGGTCAGTCGGACGAGGCAATCTTTCCTATTTAAATGCCGAGGCCAATTTAGCGGCGACGTATGAAGCGATGGGCCAGATTGAAAGGGCCGAACCGTGGTTTCTCCGTTCGAAGGAATCCTATCTAATCAAGATTGAGAATTTCTTTCCCATGCTCTCCGAATTCGAGAAGGAGACATTTTATCAAAGCGTTAAACACCACTTCGACAGTTTTAATTCATATTGTATTTTAAGAAAAGAACAAAACCCAAATATTCTGGGGGAGATGTACAATAATCAATTGGCTACCAAAGCGCTCTTACTCAACAGTTCGTCTAAATGGAAACAACGGATCCGCAATAGTGGCGACAAGAAACTGTTTGCACTATATACTGAATGGGAAAGTAACCAAGGGTTGTTGGCCCGCTGCTACAAAGACAAAGGTGGCAATCAGAACAAACAAAAAATTGACAGCATTGAAAACTTAACGAACGTGCAGGAAAAAGAATTATCGAGACGTTCAGAGATGTTTGCCACTATTTCTGAAAAGAAAAGAAGTACCTGGCAAGAAGTAAAATCTAAGCTAAAGGCGAATGAAGTAGCCATCGAAATGATACGGGTCAAAAAATTTGGCGTTTGGGGCTTTGTTACTGACAGCAGCGACGCAAAGCTTCCTCGCTATGCACAGCATGGCTTGACTGATACAATCTGCTATGCGGCGCTTTTGCTCACCAATTCCAGCTCAACACCTGAACTTGTGCTTCTAAAAAACGGAAACGATCTTGAGACCAAGTATATTAAACACTATTCGAATTCGATTAAAGCACAAACTGCAGATGAAGAGTCTTATAATCAGTTTTGGAAGCCAATCGCTGAAAAATTGAATAAACTATACAAAAAACCTATCGACGGCATTCGTGTTTATTTTTCTGCTGACGGTGTATTCAATCAGATTAACTTAAACACGCTGCTCAATCCCGTTACTCATAAATATGTATTGGAAGAAACAAAGATCAGCTTACTTACCAATACTAAAGATTTACTCACAGTTCAGAGAGAAGAAGCGTATAACAACCTGGCGTACCTTTTTGGCTACCCCGACTACGGAATCAGCGTGGCGGATCGAAACGTGCTGGTAAAGAAAGAAAGAGATAGTCAACCTGTATACTACGCGCTGGCATTAGAACGTGGAAGCGACGATCTATCCGATCTTCCGGGGACAAAAACGGAAGTCGAAAATATCGCTGGCCTGATGACATCCAAAGGTTGGCAACCGGAAGTGTTGATCGGGGATAAAGCATTGGAGGAAACGCTGAAAGATTGTTTCAAGCCTCGTGTGCTGCATATTGCTACCCACGGGTATTTTCAACCTGATGCCACATCTACTCAAAATCCACTGCTGCGCTCGGGGCTTATGCTCGCGGGTGCGGGGCAAACGCTGGCGGGAAACAAAGATGATAAAATGGAGGATGGCATTCTAACGGCCTATGAGGCCATGAACCTGAATCTGGATAATACGGATCTGGTGGTGCTCTCTGCCTGCGAGACTGGTTTGGGATCGGTCAGCAATGGGGAAGGAGTTTATGGCCTTCAACGCGCTTTCAAAGTTGCCGGTGCTAAAACGATCATTATGAGTTTGTGGAAAGTAGATGACCAAGCCACGCAAGAACTGATGACTTCATTTTACGAGAATTGGCTAAAGACAGGAAATAAACGTCAGTCATTTGAAATGGCCCAACAAGACATTAAGTTGAAATATAAATCCCCATACTATTGGGGAGCTTTCGTGATGGTGGGAGAATGAATCCGTGGCGGGCAAAAAATTCAGATTATGACCTCATCAGGAAATATTTCTTTGGCCATTTAATTTTAGAAATCACGGGCGGAATCACGGAAAAACACTCTTCAGATGTCTCAGAATTTTCGAATAGTCTCTCTTAATTTGACTCAATTCAATAAATGAAAATGTGCACCCCTAGCTGACGGGGTCAAACTCCTAAAAATTGAACGATATTTGATCCATGAATATTGGACGACTTTCTCATTTTATACTATTGATTTTATGTTTCAACCAAATCTCTGTTGCGCAATCATCATTGTATTATAATGCCGCTAAAATAGATAGCCTGGTCTCCGTTTTACCCGCTTCAGGAGGTGAAAAGAAGGTCGACATCCTACACGCGTTGATCCTAAACTTGTGGCTCAATTACCCCGATTCGGCAAAGCATTATGCAAGGGAGGCAATAGATTTGTCAGATAAATTGGAAGACGCCCGGCTTCAATCAATTTCATTGCGTATGATGGGGACCATCCAGAGTTACCAAGCAAAGTATGATTCAGGTATATTTTACAATCAGGAAGCAAACAAACTGGCTATCAAAATCAATGACTCAACGCTAATATCTACCTGCTTCAGTAACATTGGCGTGGCGCATTATTCTTTAGGAAACTATCCAGAAGCGCTTGAAAATCTTTTGCGTGCGGTAAATATGAAAATTAAGATCAAGCAAGACTATGGGCTAGGATCAGCCCTTAATAACCTTGGCTTAGTTTACTCAAAATTAAATGACAATACCACTGCCAGAGAGTATTTTATGGAAGCTAATCAAGTAGCAATGCGATTGCATGACGATAACATCCGGCTCTATGCTTCAAATGGAATTGCTCAAACATTTTTGATACAACATAATTTTGCCGATGCCAAGAAAACTTATGAAGAGTCATTAAAAATATGCAAGAACATCAACAACAAGAATTGGCATGCCGTAGCGATTAGTGGGCTAGCCCAGTCTTATTTTGGTCTTGGTAAATTAGACAGCGCCCAACTGAATTTAAGGGAGGCACTTGCAATCCGCCAAGGTCTTCAAGACGCGAAAGGAATTTCTGAAATCTACTATTTTACAAGTAAAATCCAGGCGGCATTGGGCCATCTCGATTCAGCGTTTTACTGGCTCAATGCCAGCCAGCGGATTGCATCGAAGGTCAAATCGAAGGATCGACTGCTAGAAAATTTTGGGTTATATATAGTCCTTTATGCTCGCCGAAATCGGTATGACAGTGCCTTACTATACCAACAACGTTATGACAAATTGCAAACGCAAGAATATAATGAAAATACCATCAGGAGTATTGCCGGCGTAGTCTCCAAAATTAAAGAAGAAGAGACGACAAGGCGTTTGGCAGACAAGGATGCACTCCTGAAGCAAAAAACATGGCAGATTTATTTTGCTCTCGCCATCGCTACGCTTATACTTGTTATCGCTTCAATTTTCTATCGATTCTATCGAGCTCAGAGGCAATTGGCAAAGGATTTAGTTGCAACAAATAATGAGATCAAACTTCAAAAGGATGTGATACTCGACAAGAATCGAGAGTTACACGACCTGAATGAAGAGAAGAATAATTTGATCGCCATCGTTGCCCATGATCTTAGAAGCCCGCTTGTTCAGGTGCATTCTCTTGTTCAAATAATTAAAAAGCAAGTGAATCTAAATGGTGAGGTGAATAAATTCTTTGGTCTCATCGAAACAAGCTCTTTAAATGGAATTGCCCTGATCTCCAAGATTCTGGATATGGAAGCCCTTGACTCGAAGCAGGTCAACATGAAACTTGAAAAATTAAATCTTTCTGAAAAACTATCCGCCGTTACCGACACTTTTAGCGTAGAGGCATTGAAAAAAAACATACAACTTCAAAAACAGATTCAAGAAGATGTCATTGTAGTGCTAGACAAAACTTACATAAAGCAAATTGTAGAAAACTTAATTTCGAACGCCATTAAATTTTCACCGGCCAATAGTAAAGTGTCCGTTAAATTGTGTGTCAACAATGGGAATGCCATCTGCGAAATCAAGGACGAAGGCCCGGGATTAAATGAAACCGATAAAACGAAACTTTTCGGAAAGTTCCAAAAACTAAGCGCCAGACCTACCGGAGGTGAAGTGTCAATTGGGCTTGGATTATCAATTGCTAAAAAATTCGTCGATGCAATGAAAGGTGAAATCTGGTGCGAAAGCGAATTGGGCAAAGGAACGAGTTTTTTGGTTTCGTTTAATTTGCAATAGAGAATTTACGAGGGAAGGAATAGGCCGGATTTGATAGTGCCGATCGGGATCAGAATTTGGCCAGGGAAATATTTCCTTAAGCTTTGATTTTAGAGCTCACTGGAAGAATAACGGAAGCACATTTCAGATGTCTCCGAATTTGCGAACTATGAATCTCCCAATTTGGTCAATTAAGTAAATGCACCAACTCGCCAATGGCTCTGCTTGCTCAGTTGTGACCTTGATGGGATCAAAATTTTGTTGAAAGGAAATATTTCCTTGGGCATTGAGAATTCAGAAATCACGGGAGGAATCATGGCTAATATGCTCCTTGCCCAGAAGAATGGTGATTGGCGTTACTGTAAGTGAAATGTACTTAAAGAACTAAGGCAAATAAATTCGATTAGGAGGCTTTTCATTCTTTGATGAGATTAAAACCAAAAATGTTTAGCCTGTTTATTGACACGGGCTTGTGCTTTTGCGCCTGCCTTAGACGCGTGTTGGCCTTGGACATAAGAACGGCCTTCAAACATTTTCATGCCGCAAGAACTTAAAGTGAAATTGAGAATCACTATAAACGTGATTATTAGAACTTGTAATTTTTTCATTGTGTGTGGTTTGTAAATCAAAAGTACCTCCAGTGTTGAACGAATAACTTTCAAACCACTTCAATAACTAATCAATGTAAGAATTGTATTTTTTATGCCGGAATGATACCGCCATGATTTGCGCGTTGGTGTTGGCCTGTCATTTTCCTTCAAGCTTTACTTTAAATATGAGTCAATGATCCACCAAATATTCCTGTAGTGAGCTCAAGGTCTTTCAAAGTTCTGACGATAGTCATAGGATTTCGATTTAACGATTGACAACAGCGAGAAGAAATACGAGGCACCTAAGATTTGTGTCTGGGACAAACTGTCTCGGTTTAGGAATTAATATCCGTCGAGATTTGATACTACCTCAAAATACGAAGGCCGAGCAGCTTTCTCCCGGTTGGCATGCCTTCTGTTAATATCCTGAAATGAACTCCGGTGACATGACTGACCTCGAAAAATTGGTAAAGAGCAAAGAGGCTTTGGAAGCCCGATTGTTAAATGAGAAATCAAACTTGAATAGCGTAGCCACTAAAATTAGCTGGTGCGCTGGCATGCGACGAACTGGAAGTACTCCGTCATTCCGTTTTGAAAAGGAACTTAACCTAAGAATTGCGGCGGTGGAAAATCAGATCAAACAATTGTCGGGCCTTATGTCGCTGTCGACTAGTCCGTCAGCCCCTTCATCGCTAAGCTGACAAACTAGTTCATGAAATGTGAGTGGAATCTATGCTTATAATATCCTATTCAATTGAGTTCCACTTATCTTTGAATCACACACAAACAGATTTTATGGCACCAAATCGAGTTGTTGAGAAGAAGAGTGAGATCTCAATGGATCAAATCATTGCGTCCATCAGAGAAGCCCGGAATCAGCAAATTGATGAGTTGATGAAGGAACCAATCCTGATGACTTTCCTTGAGCACTATTATAACATTGTCGCTTTAAGCAATGTAAAGAAGGCGTTCCTTTTTAAGAATTTGGGCGAGCTAAAGTTTTCTTCCCTTGATCTGGCGCACTATTCCTCGCTCATTACCCGGATGAAAGAAATGAAAAATGTAAACGTGGATGGAAACAGTACGTTATTTCTGGCCGAATTGAAAAATATTTTTGAAAAATACGTTAGTAAAAAATAAGCACGGGATAATTAGCCTTATAGTTTGAAATTCCGAGTTAGCATTGACCAATGTTTTTCGTGCTAAACTGACCACACCTGTAAAATATTCGACAGATCTTCGAGGGCCAACGGTCCAGGATGTCAGGATTAGCTAATTTTGCAGATAGTTCCGAGGTAAATAACAAGGCAACATATGAATACATTTGCAAAGCCCATCGAGGAATTCTTCTTTGAATCACTTTTGAAGGTTAGTTTGTTTGGCGTATTGGTGGTATTGACGGTAGACTACTATTTCACTGGCCTGATTGTGGCCCGATCTGCAATAATTAATTTTTCTATCCTGGCAGCGATTATCATTGCATTCGTCCTTTACAGGAGCGGCAATTTTACCGTAGCGGTATTAATGATTGCATTTATTACAATGGCAGCGATGTTTTATCAGAGTATAGAAGCGGACACCATAACAACTTCCTCTATGGCAGTTGTCATGGTTGTAGGATTCAGTTTCTCTGTTTTGTTAAAAGGCAAGCTGCCCTGGATCCTGCATGTCTTTACTCTTGCTGGTATGAGTGTTATTTTTACCTGGCTTGCGTTACATCCTCTGAGATATAGTAAACCGGATGCAAGTGATATAATTGTCGCTGGAGTGACGTACCAAATCCTATATTTCGTCCTGGCCTATTCCTCAAAGATCCTTAAAGGCCGCTATGATGAAGCGATTAAAAACCTTGCCGCTACAAACATGGAGTTGGTTGAGAAATCACACGAGATTGAAACCCAGAACGAGGAACTAACGCAGAGCCAGGAAAATTTATTTCATCTCAATTCACATCTGGAAAGTTTGGTAGAAGAACGAACCAAGGAGGTGCAAAGGCAGAACGAACAGTTGATTCACTATGCCTATTCCAATGCCCACCATGTGAGAGGGCCATTGGCACGAGTGTTAGGGCTCATTCAATTGTCGAAGATGGAGGCCAACCTGGATTACCAGTTCCTTTTTCAAAAAATCGAAGAACAATCTAAAGAAATGGACGAAGTAGTAAAAAGTATAAATAGGGCGCTTGAAAAGTAAGTAATATTGATACTCTAGGTTAGAAAGAGCAATAGCGAAATTAATACGTCAAATGGATACAGCTGAAGCTGCGTTGGGAATTAGCACTTCAAACGTTGTCTGTTTTCCAAATTCGGATTGTGCCCTGATCGTCCCACCTAATTTTGCAATCGTTTCTTTTGCTATATAGAGCCCCAGACCAGATCCCTTGGCATTATAGGCAGCGCGATAAAACATGTCAAATATTTTCGAGAGGTGTTTCGCTTCAATTCCAATTCCATTATCGGTAAATTTCACACTTGCCTCCTTGGTTGTAGTTACAATTTCGATCGTCAAAACGGAGGACTCTTTTTGAGTATCCTGATATTTTATGGCATTGGAAAATAAATTTCTCAACAGGATTTCAATCCTTTCTCGGTCTGAGTAGAAAATAAACGTGTCTTGGACTTGTATATTAACGTGGAGTCGGTCGAACCCGATAATCATTTTGGAATTGGATTGCACCTCGTTAACTAATTCGATAAAATCAATTTTCTCTACCTGAATGTCCTTTCTTGAATTCCCGGAATAATCGAGGATATCTTTAATAAAGCCGTCCAGTCGGTTGATGCTTTTGCGCATCAAGTTTAAATATTCCTGCAGAGAAGGTGAGGGGTTCTCTATTTCTGCAATATTGATCAGGCCGAGCAAGGATGCCAGGGGAGCTCTTAAGTCATGAGAGGCGGAGTAAACAAAGTGGTCAAGTTCGTTGTTGATTTTTTGAAGTTCCTCAAACTGCCTTTTTATCTTTAGCTGAGCTCGCTTGATCTCGTTGATGTTCGTGGAGTTGGCTACTACCCCGAATATTGTTCCGTCCGAATCAAAAGCAGGCATAAAAGTGGAGAGCCACCATACAGTTTTACCGGTCTTAATATTGGGGATTGGAAATTCGCCTTGACTTGTTTCACCCTGTAATGCTTTTTTCAGAAAACTGGAAATCACGGGGCGCAATTGAGGAAAGATCAACTCAAGAAAAGAGTCACCAATTTGGAATTCTCTGCCGTAGGTGGTCACGGTTAGTTCAAGTCCTGCCGTATTAAAGGCTAAGATTTCGAGGTTCTTGCCCAACAGAACGCTTGCATCTGGCGTACTTCGAAAAAAAGCTCTCAATTTGTTTTCCGAGTCACGTAATTTCTCTTGCGCTTCTTTGCGGGCAGTGATGTCCCTAAATGACCAAACTCTGCCAACTATTTTATTGTTCAGAATAAGTGGGGTGGAGGCCCGCTCAAATATTCTTCCATCTTTAAACTCAAGTTCGTCCAAGCTGGTCTTATCGGAATGGTATAACTCTTGGGTGCTGGAGAGAAACCAGTCCGGATCTTTCACTTGGTCGAGCACATGACCAAGAAGGGCATGATCATCCCTCTGTTCAATTAGTTTTTGCGGAATATGCCACAGTTCGGCAAAGCGGTTATTGCTATTAATGACCTTGCCTTGATTGTCTACGGCCAGCATTCCGTCATCGGTTGAATCAAGAATGCCACGAAGGTATATTTCATTGGACCTTAATTCACTTTCTAATTTTCGTAACTCATCATATTGAAGAAAGTTGAACTTCTTAAATTGTTCAATAAAATACCCTATGAGATAGAAGAAGAAAGAATTCGTCACCAGGTTAAATGATTGAGACTCGTGGAACGATCGATGGGGTGACAGCAAGTAAGTGTACGCAATGAAAGCCGTAAGAACAAGAACTGTTTGAATCAGTTTGCTTGACAATTTGAATCCAAATACTGCATAACTTAGCAAGGAGGCGAGAAGTATGCTATTGGTCAACGCAAACTGGGGCATTGCTGCGAAAAAATCTAAAATGAAACTGTCCAAAATAAAAACGCTGGGTACCAACAGTTGCAGGTTCAAGATGGTAGTTGTGGACAGCCTCTTCTTTATGGAAAATAAATATATTATGCCAAAGATGATGACCATCGTGCCCCGGATGAGGATTACAGCTGCAAAGGCTCCTGCTCTCCAATAATCGATAACTATAAAAGCCAGGCAAAAGATGGCTCCAAGGGCGGACACCCATTGTATAGCGTAACAATTATACACGTACATGAAATCAGCATAGGCTGATTCTTGCTCAGGCGCAATAACTAATTTCTTTGGCAAGCTCATTTTTGAATGATTCCAGATAAGCGAAGTTGATGAAGATAGTAAAAGTTGGTTTTACCTCAAATTTTGAATCACATTTAACCTATCAAGGTCATTTGAGTTCATGATTTCTGTCATGAGAAGGCATAAGACTCATGGTTAACTTTAGTCGTGTGGAAATTGCCAGACGACTTAATTCATCTCTCGGGTAAAGAAAAGGATTCTGTTATAATCTCAGAGACCGATCCGCGTGGCACAATAATTCATGTAAACGATAATTTCTGTGGGATCTCAGGATATAGAAGAGAGGAATTAATTGGAAGCCCCCATAACATTATCCGCCACCCATCAATGCCAAAGGAGGTTTTCCGTCATTTGTGGCAAACCATAAAAAGTGGGGAAGTATTCCGGGGTATAATCAAAAACCAAAAGAAGGATGGTGGTCATTACTGGGTAAATGCCACCATCATGCCGGTTTTTGAGCACGGTCAAATTGCTCGGTATATTGGTGGTAGACATTATATTAGTGATGAAGCGCTAGCCGAAGAACTTTTTAGAAATGAAGCTAAGAAATTTGGGTGGGGATATTTTTGATTGGGTGCGTGCCATATCGATCGAGTTAAACGCAAATCCAGATTCATTGATGATAAGAATTTAGATTATCTTTAGTAAAGAATTTCCCTTGAGCTATTGGGCTGCAGGATGAGCTGATTTTTTAATCTTTTTTACCTGACCAAGACACATGTCTCAAAATAGAATTCAAACCGTTAAACTTCGATTCGCAAATAAACTAACTGAGCAGGGATATCGAATTTGGAGATTGAAGATGGACTCCAAATTTTTGACATATATCAGTCTGTTTGGGTTAGTTGTTCAGTTGGTGTATGGCATCCGGGGGATTGTCGTTCCAAATTCATATCCTGATGCCTCGGTAGCAATCCGACTTTATTTTCTCGCACCAATATTTCTAACTGCATTTTTGATTTTGCTCTTTATCAAGAGATATACCAGAGACTTTCAGTTGTTCTCCATAATTTCAGTCGTTCTTGTTTTGGCACTCACATTAACCCAGTTGGTTTATGGGCTAATCGATTCCAGTAATTTATTCAACATTTATTTTTTAGGTTTCCCGCTGGTATTTTTTGGCGTTGCCTTGTTTTCAGGACTGCCATTTTTCTGGCATTTGATCTATCTTCCTTTAGTTTTAGCTGTAGCGATTGTCATTGCTTTATTGAAGATCCCGACAAGTTTGGCCATGGAACTCTCAATTGTTAATATAATTGCTTTGGTCATGGCACTTGCAGCGGCTTATTTTATAGAGCTGCGGAACCGGCAGCTGTACATGAACAAAATTCAGATTGCAAGTAAAAGCGAATTCAAGGCAACATTATTATCAGTTTTGGCGCATGATGTAAGAAGACCACTGGGTAACTTAGGCTCCATTCTTAAGCTAGCGAAAGCAGGCCACTTGACTGACGAAGAACGAAATTCTTTGATTGATAAGCTGTCGACAGATTTTGATAAAATTTCTTCGATGACGGAAGACATATTAACCTGGATAAAATCACAGTTCGAAGGTAGGTATATCAAGAATCAGCATTTCGATGCCTATGAAATGGCCGAGGAGATCATTTCAATTGAATCGACTGAGGCAGGAAAAAAAGGCATAGAGCTTAGAAATCAGGTAACCAGGAATGTCAACATTTATAGCGACCCTGCAATCGTAAAAATCATTTTACGGAATGTGATCACCAATTCAATTAAATTCTGCCAGAGGGGTGATCATGTTGAAGTCGCCGTCGAAGAGTCTGACCAACAAATGCACTTTGTTGTCAAAGATACCGGCCCTGGATTTCATGGTCTGACTAATGAGGCCGACCCTGTCCTTGAGTCGACCTCCGGAACACAGGGAGAAAAAGGTTTTGGTATTGGTCTGCGCATGTGTCAAGATTTGCTGAGACTAGTGGATTCAAGCCTCGAAATTAAAAACTGCAACGATCGTGGCACAACTGTATCGTTTTCTTTCAGGAAGGTTTAGGATTCGTTGAACGCTGGTGTGATGAAAACCTAGCGATTTACATGCCATTTTCAGTACTCACTGGCAATGACTTAGTAAACAATCCTAATCTGCCTAACACGGTCGGGTGACCTGCAATGAATTTCTTTCGCTTACGCCTAAGTCTGTTGCAATAGATAAGGAAACACAATAAGCATGTCTCCTTAATTTAAATGTTTCAGAAATTTTAGCTCAAACGCAAAAGTGACTCGCGACCACTTTGCAAAAAGTTTCCTCGGAAGAGGTTAACCGCACTTACTTGTATTTATCTGTGAAATTATAATTTCAGTCGATATAAATGTCGCAAGGTATTGCGAATTTCATTCGCAATAGTCGGATATACCGATAAAAAAAGAAAAGGTTTTGAATTTTCATTAAAACCTAAATGGTAGAACGGTTACGCTCTCCAACTAATAAAAGTCATATAGGCATCGGCCGTCCGTCATAGTAATACCCATTTGACTTTTATTATGTTTAGCAATGTGGAAATTGCCCGATGGTTTGATTCATCTTCATGGCAAGGGGAAGGATTCCGCTATTATCTCAGAGACGGATCCTTATGGCACAATAATCCATGCAAACGACAATTTCTGTGCGATTTCAGGATACCGCAGGGAGGAGTTAGTAAGGAAAACCCCATAATATTATCCGGCACCCGTCAATGCCAAAAGAACTGTTTCACCACCTGTGGACGACAATAAAAAACGGTGAGGTGTTCCGCGGAATAATAAAGAACATGAAGAAGGATGGTGGTCACTATTGGGTAAACGCTACCATTATGCCCGTATTTCAACATGGAGAGATTGTCCGCTATATAGGCGGCAGACATTATATCAGTGACGAAAAGGTAGCCGAAGAACTTTTCAGAAACTAGGCAAGAAAATTTGGATGGGAAGACTTCTAATGGAATCCGCTTGATCAATTTCCGATCGGGAACGTTGCCGAAAAAATTGAGCCTTTTCCCAACTTTGATGTTACTGAAATCGTTCCATGCATCATCTCAACAAATTCCTTTGTGATGATTAGCCCAATGCCTGATCCTCGTTCATTCTCAGTTCCCACTCCCGATACTTTACTCATTTGAAACAAATTGTCGATGTCATCCTGCGACATGCCAATGCCCGTATCCTGAACAGAAATTGTTAAAGAGTTTGGTTCCGAATTTGTTAAGATAGAAATCGAAGAACCTGGTTTTGAAAATTTAACGGCATTGGAGATAAAATTCCGCATCACAATTTTTAATATCTCTTGATCGATGATCAGGTGTACATTGTTCTCAATTTTCTTTTCAATTCTAATACCTTTCTTGGTCGCGGAATTTTCAAGCAATTCGATCACTTCGTCAATAGTTTTTCCAACGTCAATATTTTCCTTCGTTAGTTCAAAACCGTTCAACTGAGAACCAGACCATTTTACTAAATTTTGCAACATTCCCGATACGTTTTCCAAGGATCTTTGAACTTTCGAAGAGTGTACGTCTAATTCTTCCTGGCGTAACGCCCCCATTCCTTTCAGTTGAAGTAGCCCCTTCAGGGTGTTAAGGGGTGAACTTAAATCGTGTGAGAGAACGGAAATCAATTTTGTTTTAAAATCACTTAAGTTTTCGATCATTTCCATTTGATCGAAATTGATTCGCTTGTAACGCTCTATGAGATACCCAATCAAAATAGAAACTAAGGCATTAACTAGAACATTGAAAGATTGGGAAATTTGAATTTCCGAGTGTGGTGAAATGTAAAAAGCGTAAACTGAAAAGGCGGCAAAGAAAATAATCGACTGAATGATTTTTGTCCTGAGTGAATAGCCAAGCCCGGCATTGTATACGTACAAAAGAAGGCATAGGAAATTGGGCAGGAAAAAGGGAGGAATCCCTGAAAATAGATCCATGAAAAAGCTAGCTACCACAATAAAAAAACTGGTAAAAATTGCAAGTATATCATATTGCCTCACGGTAAGTTTGACTCTATATGTAATTCCTGTGGCACTGATAAGTGCTAGAATCATTGCGAATCTTGAGATAAAAACGTATTGATAATGCGTTGCCCGCCAGTAATCAATTATTGCGAAGAGAAAAATATGTACGGACCCATAAAGACAAGCTATTCGAAATGAAACCACATCGAGCTTGAGCATAAATTCCCTGTATGCCCTCTCTTGCTCAATCGATTTTAAGCTCTTATTAAATGGCATCAATTGTCCGTGTCTGAGATATAATATACAAAAAATGCTGTTGTAAAATTTTCACACGGAATTATACCGACAGTTAGTAATTCTAAGCGGGCGTAGACTGGAGCACCTGTTATTTCAAAAACGCCCCAAGACCGCCCGAACAAAGCGGCTTAGGGCAGTAAAATATCGTTTATGAATTAATCTACGGTCATATATACTGTGCCGGAGAATTTACCGGAGATAGTTAATGGATTCCCTGTGCTATTGAGTGATTGGCTGGTCATCGAAAAATTCAATGTGAGTAATCCGTCGGTCGTATTGTAAACAAAATTGGTTATAGAAAAAGAATCTGGGCTAGAAGATGAAATCGTCAGCAATTGATCGCCCGATAGTACTGAGAAAAAGAGTAACGTCCCTGCGTTATAAGTGATCGTTTGATTTGATGCTCCGAAGTTGACAATGTTCATGCCAAGAGTCAATGAAGAATTTCCCTCAGCGGTTTGGCCTTGCGTGCCCTGCGGAACTGGGAATTGTGAGCGAAAAAGTCGCAGGGTAGTTGTACTGCCGGATGTCACAAAATATTCATAACCGGCAGCGTATTGAAAATTGATGCTATCGGTGAATGTGGTTTTATTTTGTAATGTTCCCGAAACAACACCTTTAAAATACCCATTAATAAAAGAGGCTGCTGGGTTTGTCCCAGCGGGTCCTTGAGGGCCTTGAGGCCCAGTCGCACCATTTGTACCATTGGTACCGTTCGTACCATTTGCTCCAGTTTTGCCAGTTGGCCCAGGATCACCCTGTTTGCCTTGGCAACCAAGAAGTAATGTTACAATGATCAATGGGAGGACGGCTCTGTTACTTAGATGGTTTTTCATAATTGTTTAGAATTTAGTTTTTAGTGATTTTTAGTGATGGGGGACGGGTGCCAAATCCTCGTCAGAAAGTGCAAAAACCTCTCGATTTGAGTGGTTTCCAATCTTAGTATTTGATTCCTTTCTATTGCTCCGGACATTTCATCCCCTCAAATTCTACACATTTGAGGTCTTTGTTGATATAGAAGAATCTTCGATCGTTGAAGTATACCTGAGCCAAAGGACTGTCCTGCGTACCGAATTTGAACTGTGAGATGGAACTGAAATTTACTGGCAGCAAAATCTTCCCTGTATAGTCCACGAAGCCATACTTAAAATCAAACCCGGAAGGGCGTTTTACCAAAAGGTATTTTGGATAGGCGAGTTCAACGTAAAGTCCTTGTGATGCGGGGATGATCACTTTGCCAGTCTTGTCGATTAATGAGTGATTGTAAATCGAGGGGCCATTCACTGGATTCAAGCAAGTGAGAGCATATCCGTTTTCTAGATTATAAGTCTTATCGCCATAGAATTCCATTTTTGTAATCTCCTGGCCTTTGTCATTGACGAAGCCCCAGAAATCACTGAACTGAATTTTGTCGCTGTTATTTTGAGTGCATACTTTGGCGATCCCACCAACCATGCTTTCGATTCGAATATATTTGAATGGAGTGATGACAACTCCTTGCTTGTTCATGAGTGCCAGTTTATTTCCCTTCTGGACGTTGGCGAAACCATTGTCAAACTGACTGGCATCATCGTAGATAAAAGGGATGACAATTGTATCCTTATTGTTTAGGTATCCGTATTTCCCATCCAGACTTGCTGTTGCAAGCCCTTCGCGAAAACCCGTAACACTTCCATATTTAATGGGGATAGCCTCGTTACCAAGTGAATCGATGATGCCGAACTTGTTTCCAATTCTAACTGGGGCATATCCTTTTTCGAAATATCCCACCTCATCAAACCTTGGTTTGATCTTCACCTCGTTTGTATTTTCTATCACAAATCCATACTTCTCGCCACTCATCGTTTCCATTTTCTTTGCGACAAGCTTTTGAGCGAATACACTTGTGCTTGATAAAAAAAGAAAGAGGAGAGCTGTTAGATTCCTAAATCGATTCTTCATAATTATTGTGTTTTAGTTTTTAATATGTTCCGTCGATGCGTGTTTGGCACCCGTCCCCAAACCCTATAAAGCAAGAAAACCACTCGACTTGAGTGGTTTCCCGCGGATGATAAACTTGTCCCGATGTTTTAGGTGATCATATTGCTGGTAGTATTGCTCAATCAGTTTTCGCTTGTCCATGTAGGTGGCCTCATCGTTGAAGATGAAAACGAGTGATGCCTGAATCCGGGAATAACCAATAAAGAGAACCCACTCTCCGAAAGACTCGCGCAAATCTTCCATCCGTTTCTCAATTGTGTAGTTGGAATTCCCCAGATGCTGGAAATATCCAATGAAATCCCCGGGACGCAACTGATGAATGATATTGATGAGCTCGCTTTTTTTGACGTAACAATGTTTGTAGGATCGGAACCGTCTGGTGATACCAACGTCACATCCAATATCCGGGTCAACGAAGATCATCGTGTTGTTGACCAAGCTTTTGTAGTGTCTAAGTGCCAGATCGAAATATTCTTTTCGGTTGCCCTCGGAAAAATAAATTGATTCGCTGTCTGAATCACCGTCGTCGATTGACAACATGGAAAGATGGATACCACTTTGGATGAAGTATTTCTTGATCACCGAAATTTCAGAGAACTCCTTCTTAAATTCTTTCTTCATAATCTTGAACAAGTCCTTATGGTCGCAACCGAGCTCATAGGTCGAATATTTTGGTGTTCGCTCCTTTGGCAATGGTTCAGTCATCATCGGCACATAAAATAATCCCAACCCCTTCGAGTTTTGCATCAAGTGAGTGATCACACTGAACTTGTAGAGGTCGAGACTGTTGCCAAGAAACTTACTATTCATTCGCTTTTGTCATAGGACGGGTGCCACGGTTTTCCTTAAAATCACAAAAGCTTCCCCCACATTTCGCGGAGGAAGCTTTGTTGCAATTTGCTTATTGCTTGTCTTACTTGGAAGAGGTCAAGGCCATTCAACTAAAAATATATGGCACCCGTCCCTGGTAAATTTCTCCCGGCACAAAAAAAATAATCGGAGAGGTCCCGCACAAGTATAGTTATCTAGGGAGGGGGACTATAGGGGATGAAATTAATTTCACAATCTATTTCCCTAAGTGAGGATTCTTGTGCCAGTGCTCAAGCGAGGATAAATACCTGAAAGGATTAAAACTATTCATCTATGAAACCTGCTAGGCTCGTGCCGATATCGGAATCAATTCGTATCGAAACGTCGTTGTGTGGCACTGTCAAACGACTGGGCGAAAGGAGCCCCCGTTCAAGGAAGGTGGGGATTGAAGAAATCCTGGAGAACCTATCTCGATTGGGAACAATTCACGAGTCATTAGCTGAAATCCATGAACCAGAAACCGACTTGGAGAAAATTGAGTTGATAGGAAAATTTAGCCGGAATTAATCTCCCAAAATCCGCTGATGGTTACTTTTTGCATCAAGAGAAATACTTCATTTCACGTTTTCTGAAGTAGGTTCCTTAAGTCAATTTGTTTCAGATACTTATTCAGATCTACCTCTCTTGCCTGAGTAATTTTCCATATCCGGATTCCAATTCGATCACGATACACCTCATAGAATTCGAAATCCAGTGAATATAGACTTACCCGAAATCCATAGTATTCAGTAGCGGAAATGAAAGTTCCCTCGTTTTCAAGTATTTCGGCAGTCTCGTCCATAAAGAAGCGAAGTTTATGATGCTAGGGCAGCAAATTGGTTTAAATACCCGGAGACAATTTAATAAAAACAAAAAAACCCCGGCGTCACCCGGGGTCGTCTATTACACAAAACAAATCTTCAGATCAATATTGCCATACTGGTGAGTGCACCGGCAACTTTCAGATTAGAGGCCTCAATAGCATGTTGGTTCAACTCAAAGCGTAGTTTATCATCCACTGTCTTGAAATTGATGCAGCTTCCTTTTAAACCCAAACCATTACGGTTAGTAACCACCAGTGTACCTTTCCCTGCCACCTGGCTGTTAATAGCATCGAACTCATTGCTCTTACTGCTGTCTATGAAAAGCACTTGGCAATCTGTTACCTCTGAGGCATTTTTGAATTTCTTGATGACATAGGTTTTGGCACCTTTCGCCTTGCCGCCATACCAAGTTGTCAGTGTATTGTAGATATCGCTATTTCCAACTACTCCGATAACAAACTCCTTGCTATTGTCGCCAGCGGGCCATTGAACATACTTTACGAAGTTGAATACCATCATCGAATAAACTTCGTGCATGGGACGCTCTTGGGCGAAAGCCATTGAGCCAGCGAACATTACAATCCCGGTTAATAATACTTTTACTGTTTTCATTTTGTTTTTTTTGTTCGTGTTTGACGATACAAATGTAGAGTTGCATGTCAATCAGGAATGGACGTCCTTAGGTTGATACTGTCTGATGTAGGTTTTCTAATGCGACGGCATTCCCTCATCTCAGAATTAGAAGAACATCCGATTGCGGTTGATTTATGACCTACGATTAGGCGACTTATTGTCCTTTTCTTGGACAACAGCAGTGGCCCGGAGTCGACAGGCCAACGAAAACACGATGGTGAAATGAATTGCAACCAAAATTAAAATAAACATCATGAGAGTTGAATTGAATCGCAAAGTTCCGCGATCAATTAGTTAGCTATCAGGGAAACCTCTATGTCCGCAAACGTGTGTAATATTTTTCGTCCCTGAAAATCGTCAACTCAACTGATTGCTGATGTATTGTTCGCGCAAGATTTAGGGACGGTTCGGAAAGAATTGAGTCATAAACCAGGTTTTAGTTCACTTTTGATCCAACGCTTACGTGGATGGTATTGATGATCACATGACCAAATGCCGGGCGGAGGACTGATTTACCTTTGATTCATCAAAACACAAACAAAAATGAAAGCACTGATTATCATCGTAACCGCCTGCATCTTGACCTCCTGTGCAATGCAATCCCATTGCCCAACATACGCTGGGACCAAGCGCCAAACCAATCATAAGAAGTCGATTACACCTTACGCAGGCAACGGCCCGTTGAGCAGAGCAAACTTTCGCTAATTCGATCCAAAATGAAAGCATTAATCACCATCATCGCCGGTATTATCCTAACTTCCTGTTCCGTTGAATTCCAGTGCCCCTCGTACGGGACGACAAACCGCCTTACCAACCATGGTAAAAAGGCACAGTCGAGCTACGCAAAACACAATAAGCCTCGCAAATCATTGTTCTGACCTATTTTTAGTCCGCTTCTTCTAATACGGATTGCTTCGTTCCTTTTTTAGGATTACTGGGACATACCCCTTTGTGACTTGTTAATTTGTAGATGGTCGCATATTGCCCTTGGCAGTAAGGACATTTTAGCTTTTGCAATTCTTTTGCCTTGAAGCCTTCCAGTTCTTCGGTGTAAGTGAATAGCTGGTCAAAATCCGTTCTTGATTTCTCGAGATCTGCCCTTGTTTCTGTGAGCTGAGAATGTTGATGGCTTATAGTCCATTCCAAATCGGTCAATTTCTCCTCCAAGCTAATTTGTTTTTTGGCTTCGCACCATTTCGAGTAGAACAGTCCGGAGAAGACTATATTAATCGTGGCCACCAGTATTCCGACAAACCATCGTTTGAAGTAATCTAGTCCTGACAAATCATGATCAAAGCCATGGATGAATAGTAAAATTATGAACCCACTGCATACGGCCATTGCTATCGGTATCCGTTTGTGGATAAATTGTGTATTACAGGTAGTTATCAACACTGTTAGCTCCCATGCAAACGCCAACGTCCAGGTAGCGGTGGACTTCTCCCAGTCGGCCATCTCTGGCGGAAATATCTCGTAGAATAGGGTGTGGCTGAAAAATATCATTGCGATGATAGTCATCATCAAGACAAATATTACGGCGGCCATCGACGTAATGGCATATCCAATGCGTTCAAAGAATTGGTTCATATTGTTGGTGGGTTAGTTGATTAGTTGGTTGATGACTTGAATGATTTCTCGACTGATATCGGTCGATATGATATTATCCTCCTCAGGTACGGGGTCATAGGAATAGATTCGGAATTTTGATCGGGGGATTTCCATCCTCAAGAGTTCGACAAGTAACCCCTGGTTGGGTAGGGTCGACGGAATATTGATATGGTAGAAATGGATGTCATCTTCGTCCATCTTGGATTGGATAATGGTGGTTAGGTGGTGGATGGATGGTCTCCTACATTTCAGATAAAGGATCACCCTCCTATTTTCATAGGCAAGGTAACTGTCGATTCCACCTTTCAATGTGAGTAGAAACTTTCTGAGGATACTATCATAATGGCGCAGCCGACCCCTATCTCCGATAGATTTCGAGAAACGGTTCGTGAGAAGAATCCGACCATAGAGCAATTCAAGATTGGCTGGTGATGCATCCAGCATCGATTCTGCAAGCATGAGGTTGAATTTGTCGAACGTGATTGTGAATACGTCCTTGCCGGTATCTCTATTAATATAGGTGATAGTATCCTCAGGTCGATAGCGATTTAGGTTGAGGATGATCTCATGGGGAGACAGGTATTCAATATTGCGAGTTCGATTACCAGAAGTCAGATAGGATATCCGGTAGGTGAACGGCAGGGAACGAAAAAAGGGATGGCTCTCGCCATCCCCCGGGGGAATGATTATTTCTTTTCGCATGGTTTATTATTGGATCATAATATAGATTAATAGACAGGGGAATATATCTCCGAGGCCACGGAAGGTATTTAGAAGGCACATGTAAATATCAGATGGTATTGCAAGCCCTCGTGTTGGGTGAAAAAAAGGGAGGTCAAAAGAGAAGGCCAGCAGTTCAGGGAAGCGCAGAGCGGGGGTAAATTTCATCCTGCAAAAAAATTATATGGAGGTCGCCCGCACAAGTATAAACAAAGGTTGAATTTTTATTGAGTGAAGAAATTAGGGTTTCATATAAAATGTAAAAATAGCCTTAGCTGAAATTGACCTATTTACTCTTGGGTGTCAATACTGAGACATGAGTATCCCCACTTCGCCGAGTTGTTATCCTTCCAGCTTCCACATCTCGAACATATTTTAAAGCTGCTTTTTTGAGATCATCGTAGAAATCTTCGAGTACTAAGACTAGCATGCCGTTACTTTCTATTTTCAAATGGGTATTCCCATCTACCTTTGCTTCATCACGAGTTGTAAATCCAATTCCCTTTAGTGGTCTGAGTTGATGAACCATGCCACACCTAAGATGCTTATAAAAATACCGAGTGTTTGATTCATTTGCATATGGCTTGTACTTTGCAGGGAACAGTTTCTTTAGCGCATCATTAAATCTTATTTCAGATTCTTTTTCAGTATTTAATGCACTTTCGGAAAGCGCTGCCCCTAAAAACTCAATGCAGTTAATGATCAAAAGAAATTTCACGTAAGCGGTGGATTTTCCACCGGGAATTAAAGCCCCTATTTGTCCAATGACAAAGTGATTTATTGCATCCTTGATGCTTATATCAACTTTTCCCATGTTATGTCTATTTTCGATTTCAGTGTGTTAAGTTAGGTAATAGACTGACAGCATTTTCCTTTGGCGTTTGAATAATGCCTAATCGTTAGAGCATAGTCGGGATTCATTTCAATTTGAACGAGTTCATGGGATGTCGACGTGACACAGTTCCCCTTTCTACAAAATAGATTGTTCCTTTTTTGACTAAATTCATTGGTTTTTTCTCGCTGACACAAAAAAATATAATATTTTGTATAAACTATTGTATTTTTCGATGTTCTAACGTTGTAAAGGAGTCTATAAACATTTCATGACTGTAACTCGGATCCCGACGAAAATAACTCCCGATCCAATAATAGAAGCTGCTGTAGAAATCCGCTTCAAGTCTTCGTTGTCAAAAGATTCGATTATTCCAGGATTTATCAATGCTTTTATTAAGGATTTTCCTCGGTATAAAGAAGGCACTATTCCACCATTCCCGGGCTTTTTAGAGGATCATTTATCCAAAATTTCACTATTTAACGAATCATTTCTTGTTGGATTTGGATCACGAGTTCTAGTGTTTGGGTGTGTTGGTGGTTATAAGGGGTGGGATAAATTCTCAAAAGTAATTTATTCAAATCTGGAAAAGGTATTTTCAGAAAAATTGGTGGACGGAGTAGAAAGAATAGGAGTTAGGTATATCAATTTCTTTAAAGGTGTTTCGGACTTATCATCAAATATTAATTTGCAAATCTCCTTTGCCGGAAAGGAGAATTTTTCCCAAATGCGAGGTACGCAAATTCGGACAGAAGTTGGAAAGGAAGGGTTAAAAATAGCTTTTCTATTAGTTGATAACGCTAGAGTAAACAATAACGACGGTTCAATTTTGGATATAGATTCCTACTCTGAAAATTTAAATCTTAAATCGCCTAAAGATATTATTTCTAAAATTGAAGAAAATAAATTTGAAGAGACCAATCTATTCTTCACGCTTATAAAAGATTCATTTTTAGCGAAGTATAATCCTGAATATAAATAAAATCAGATGACAAAACGAATATTAAAATATTTGAGAAAGCGATGGAGGAAACAACCCTCGGAGTTTAACGCCTTAAACATGACATATTCTAATAAATTTGGATATAGTAGTGGCTATAATTATCCATTTGAAAATGGTGCTCAGCATTTGACGACAGACTTGAATGCTCTAATTAAAAGTTTGGAAGACCAGTTTGCAGAGGAAGAACGGATCGTGCCAGAAGTAAGTCAGAAATTTTCTTCTGATGATAGAAAAAAAGTATTTTCAGCGATAACTCAAGTTGTTCAGGTTCAAGCAACTAAATATTTAATTGAAATCCGCGATCATTCGTCAGTGATTTTTACGGGAGAAACTGAATTTAAACAAACCTTCTATATCAAATATTTTTTCAACGTGCAAGATGACGAGCCAGAGTCATACTATAGTTTTTACGAAAACAGAACCTGCCTTTATAATGGATTTGGCAGTTTTGAAAAGGTATTATCTGACCTTAGGGGACTTGAATATTTATTGAATAATCGACTTACAAAAGCAACTACCTGGCTTCTAAATTATTATCCCAACTCGACGGCGAATATGATGCAAAACCGGGTCGACTTCCCTAAAGATCATGCAACGGCAAATGTTCCGCAATTGTATGCCTTACCCTATTGAACTGTTACCTCTTCCTGAGTATAAAGATCAAATTGAAATATCGCAACTGCTTGCCGAACATGGAACTCTTTATCTTTTAAGAAAATCAACAAAAGGCTGTGGTTCAAACAACCCTGTAAAAGTACGGGAGTTTCTGCCGAGAGATATAGACTTATTTGGGTGTTCTCTGTTTTCATTTGGGAACTACAACCTTGATCATTTCAAATTCAAGCCAACTGTAGAAGATACCCCTTGGAAAAAGAATAATGGAAGCATCTCAGCAAGTGATGTTCAATATGAGAATGAGGATCCTTCTGTCTTGCCTCTTTTTATTTTGATAATGGATATACATAATAAGCCATTCCCAATTATTAAGAATCAAAGCACGAAATCTGAAGAGACGATTCAGACTACCATTTTTGTAGACCACAAACCGCGTAGCTTTAACTATTGGCATTTTGAATTTACTGTTTACGTAAATGAAAATGAATCCGAAGTATCGCGTAACGTCGCTGACAAAACTGGTTATATAAAAAAGGCAGCCTCAAGTTTTGCCGAATTGCATTTGAAACACCTGTTCACAAAGGTGGCTCCGAGCCCCGTGATAATGGGTGAATTGTTATATAAGGATTACTGATTTTAGAGCCGCATCACGGCATCCGTCCCCCGAAAAGTATTTTTCGACCTATAAATGCCTATTCCGACCTATATATGCCGTGATCTCTCCCGTGACCAAAAAAATAAAAACGGCCAAGAAAATACTTTCTTGGCCGTTCTCTGTGATCCCGCTGGGATTCGAACCCAGGACCCTTACATTAAAAGTGTAATGCTCTACCAGCTGAGCTACGAGATCAATGATCAATCCCTTATTTTTGCCCTTCCGAGCACTTTTCCGAAATTGAGGACGCAAAGGTAACTTAATATGAAAAATTTACAAATCTGGTTTTTAAAATTTCTGATAACTATACCATTCTTTTTTTCTTGTCAGTTTTTACAGGCGCAAGCGCAAAAAATTGATCAGGCCGATTCCCTTTTTCGATCAAAACAGTACACTCAATCACTGGAGCTCTATCAATCTTTATTTAATGACCGGCAGTACTCGCCGGCGATGTTACTCAAGATGGCCTACATTCAGGAAGGACTAGGGAAAATCGGGCAAACACTCTATTATCTTAAACTTTACCAACTTGCTTCCGATGATGAGCAGGCCTTGCATAAAATGGAAGAAATTGCTGGAAAATTCAAATTGAGTGGCTACGATTCCAATGATGCTAGCCGACTGCAGCAATGGATCGACAAAAAGATCATGATTGTTCAGGTTGGATTGGCAGGTATTTTGCTTTTTACTGCCTATCTGGTATTTAGGAGGCGAAGAAAAGAACAGAAGTCCTGGTTGGCCGCTGGCCTGATCATTTTGGTGTCGGCCCTCATATCATACTTAAATAACTTTTACGTCAGCAATTCAGTGATTGTAAACAACGATCGCACCTACCTTATGGAAGGCCCATCGTCAGGTGCCCCGGTAGCTGGTATCCTCACGGAGGGAAACCAATTGCAGTTGCTGGGACATGATGATGTGTGGCTCAAAGTGAAATGGATGGATAAAATCGTTTATGTAAAAAATACTTCCGTTCTAAAGGTAATTCTTTAGTGAAAGACGGTTATTGAACTCTTATATTCTTTGAGGGTGTATTTAATTAAGTAATAATAAACTCCGGCCGCTTCATTTTGTGCATACCAGCGAAATTTACGATCAGTACTTTCAAAAACCAGCTTGCCCCATCGATCGTAAATCCGAACGCGCTCAAATCGATTTGAGCAGTTGTCGATAGGTGCCGAAGGAACCTGGCGAATCTGCCCTTCGCAATTGGGCTCTGATTCGAATCCATCGATGGCGAAAAAATCATTGCAGTGATCGGGATAGGTGGTGATGACATTGGCCGGCTGAAAATTTTTGTCGCTCGGGTCAATGTCCTTGATTCGAATTTTTACAAATGCGCTATCAAACGTTGGTGTCTTGCAATGGTTGTTGGTGACAATAAATTGGAATTTATATTGATTGTCATAACTGCCGTCCTTAAAAATAGAACAGGTTGGATCCCATGAAAACTTGGATTCGACATTGTGCAATCCTGTGGCACTCAAGAATGTATAGTCAACCGGGGGGATATTTCCAGTAGCGTTTGTCAGGGATAAGTTTAACGTATCAATTTCCGAAACGTTGGAGTCAGTTCCTAGTAAATCAAAACCAAGGTGGGCCAGGCTCACTTCTATGCTCTTGTCTGTAAGATCCAGAGATCGATTCTCATTATAAATTTTCAGTGTTGGACTGATCTGGGGCAGCACTACATTCAGATTAAAAATGGCGGTATCGTAATGAATGAAATTGCACAGGTCCTGATCATCCACCAAAATCCTTATTGTGAAGTTTGTCTTTTTAGCAAATTCGTACTTCTTGCAGAACGCATTCCAACTAATAGTTCCGTTTGCACTCCCTGGACTTTGATTAAGAACCGAGTAAGTCATTCCGGCATCTTTCAAACCAAAGCCGTCTGGAATCACTGATAAAACTAAGTTGTCCCCATCATCATCCCTGGCGGCAAAAGGCCAGGAGGCACTGCCCCCTTCATTTAATTGTGCTGTGGTAATTTTTGGTGCTAAAAAATAGGCGTTCGCATTAGGAGGGGGTTGAACAGTAACGGTGACTTTCAATGTATCGGTCATGGGCAAACTACAAGCATCGTCGGCCGCAATAATGCCAATCTGATATGGAGCATTGATGAAAGGACATTGTGGAAAGCAAATCGTGAATTCTTTTGTACTCCCGTTGGTGAGTGTTGCAGAAGTGACCGAAGGAAGGATGATGTTTCCTATATCAGATTTTTTGAAATTGAGGGGAACGGCCCGGATTGAAATGTTCTGGGAATAGTTATGCGCAGGGTCTTGGGAATCAGGATCGGAGACTTGAACAGTGATGCAACGTGTTCCGTCCTTCACCGTATCCGCAAAACTTACGGGCATGGTGTTGACATAAGTGAAGGTAGAATCCGTTAATTTTTTTCCTACAATCTGCGGTGGCTTATCGGGCTGACAACCATCCACCACCAGCATTTGAAAATCACGCCGGGTTTCTCCGATTTTTGCACCGTTGCGAAACTCTTCCACTTTGACGGCAAAAACAAAAAGCCCAATAGTGGTAGGTGTGCAGGTTAGTAGACCGTCGCGACTAATTCTTAGATCAGGCGTTCCACCCACGATATTCTGGATGCTGTAGCCGGGTCGCCACTTAACTAGGGGATATGGTCCGGGGGACGCCGGCGGAAGTCCCACTGGCTCTGTGGTGTTTAAAGGTGTTGTTAAGGAGTAAACAATGGAATCGTTATCATCATCTACTCCAGCAAAATTAACATAGTAAGGCCTTCCCGGACAACCGTAATCACTTAGCGGGGGAAATAAATGTGGGGATGAATTGATGAATTGACCTCCATTTTTTAAAACCGGAGGAAACTCAAGGTAAAATGTCTGACCGGCAGAAATACCACCCAAATTCGGATCTTCGCTATAAATATTGGTAATGTTATAATTTCTGCAACAACGCTGCCACGAAATATAATATCCTTCTGCGTCATTAAAAGTATCGGGCGAAAGCGTAATGGCGGCTGAATAAATTAACTTATCAGTTTTCAGGAAGTCGGATGAACAAGCTGGTTGCGAGTAGGACACCGGAATGCGAGAAATTAAGGGCAACAATAAACTGGTGATAAAAACATTATCACGCTTGCGATAGAAAGAAACCGTTGCACTTGGATCCTGCGCCCCGGGATTTCCATTGATGTCATCAAAATAAAGAATCATGTTGAGCTGGTAATTGTAGGCGCTAATGTGAATTAACTCAAACTCCCCACCCACAATGTGCGACCCATACACCGGCAGCACAATCATCAACAGCAACGCGAAAAGAGACTTTTTCATAAAAGAAGCGGATCGAAAGATAACTATTAGAAATGACGACCAAAACCCCCGTCTTTCTGTAATTTTCCGAAATAATTTAACGAGGACTTTTGCAAATGAATACGGTTCAATTGAAAAAAGGAGACCTGCTGGAGAATCTTGCCGTCGAAACCATGGCCGCTGAAGGGAAATGCATTGCACACTATGATGGTCAAGTAGTGTTTGTGCAGGGGTGCGCCCCGGGTGACACGGTGGATATCGAATTGACGAAAATCAAATCCAGTTTTTTGGAAGGAAGGACGGTGAGGATAAAAATACAGTCTGCATCGCGCACGGCACCTTTCTGTTCCCACTTTGGCACCTGTGGGGGCTGTTCATGGCAGCATATCAATTATGAAACACAGCTACAGTACAAACGCCAGCAGGTGATCGATAATTTGGAACGCATCGGTGGAATGGAATTACCAGCCGTCAACCCGATCATCGGGTCTTCGCACACCACCTATTATCGAAATAAGTTGGATTTTACATTTTCCGCCAGCCGATGGCTCACCAAGGAAGAAATGGGAAGTGAAAATAAATTTGTTCAACCTGGTCTGGGCTATCACATTCCGCGCATGTATGACAAAGTGTTTGATGTAATGGAGTGTTTTTTGCAAGCTGATCCATCTAATGCAATTCGTCTTTTGACAAAAGAGATTGCCATTCAAAATCAAATCCCATTTTTTGATTTACGTAAACAGATTGGATTCCTCAGAACAATCACGATTAGAACGGCAAATACAGGCGAGGTGATGATCATTGTTCAGGTCACTTATGACAAAATGGAATGGACTGAAAAAATCCTGAAAGGCTTGTCGGAACAATTTCCACAGATTACCTCCCTGAATTATATCATCAATGGGAAACGAAACGACACTTTCGCTGATTTGGACGTCATTTGCTGGAAAGGAAATCCGTTCATCACTGAAAAAATGCAAAAACCCGGGAGTGACGATTTGTTGCAATTCAGAGTGGGCCCCAAATCGTTTTATCAAACGAATTCATCACAAGCGTTTGAACTTTATAAAGTCGTGTACCAGATGGTAGCCCTTAATGGAAAGGAATTGGTCTATGATTTATATACCGGCACTGGTACCATCGCGAATTTTGTGGCGGGCAAAGCAAGAAAAGTAATCGGTTTGGAGTACGTGACCGCCGCCATTGAAGATGCAAAAGTCAATTCACAATTGAATGGAATTACGAACACGGAATTTTTTGCCGGCGACATCAAGGATCTATTAAGTGAAAAATTTGTTGCCGAACAGGGCCAGCCCGATGTTGTCATCACCGACCCTCCCCGGGCAGGGATGCATGAAGAAGTCAGCAGGATGTTGTTGAAGGTGGCTCCGCAGAAGATTGTCTATGTCAGTTGTAATCCTGCAACGCAGGCCAGGGATTTGAAGCTCCTTTCCGAATCCTACAAAGTGACCGCCGTGCAGCCGGTGGATATGTTTCCTCATACCATTCATGTAGAGAATGTGGCGTTGCTGGTGAAAAATGAATGATTGGCAATTAATCAAATAAAACTATGCTTCTGTCCTCATAGTTTTTCTTAATTTTCGGATTCAGGAGAGTTACAGTTCAATAAATATTAAAAAAACATGAGCGATCAAAAAGTTAGCATCACCAATGGAAAATTAAATGTGCCGGATATGCCCACCATTCCTTTTATCGAAGGTGATGGAACCGGAGTGGATATCTGGCCGGCTTCAAAATATGTTTTTGATTCGGCTATCGAAAAGGCGTACAAGGGCAAGAGAAAAATCAATTGGAAAGAGGTATTGGCGGGGGAAAAGGCGTTTAACAAAACCGGAAGCTGGATGCCCGATGAAACAATGGCTGCTTTCCGAGAGTATTTGGTGGGTATTAAAGGTCCATTAACAACACCGGTAGGTGGTGGCATTCGTTCACTTAACGTGGCCTTGCGACAGGATTTGGATTTGTACGCGTGTGTACGTCCGGTCCAATGGTTTAAAGGCGTTCCTTCCCCAGTGAAAGAGCCGCAGAAAACCAATATGGTGATTTACCGCGAAAACACAGAAGATATTTATGCCGGGATTGAATTTCAGCAGGGCACCGATGACAATAAAAAATTTCTAGCCTTCTTTAAAGATTCATTCCCCAAGCAGTACAAGAAAATCAGGTTCCCTGAAACCTCAGGGATTGGGATTAAGCCAGTTTCTAAAGAGGGAACCGAACGACTGGTTCGTGCTGCCATTTTATATGCTATCCAACACAAGAAACCCAATGTCACCTTGGTGCACAAAGGCAATATCATGAAGTTTACGGAGGGCGGGTTCCGCGATTGGGGCTATGCATTGGCAAAGAATGAATTTGGTGGAACGGAAATTGATGGCGGTCCATGGATGGAAATCAACAAAGATGGTCATAAGATTGTAGTGAAAGACTCGATCGCTGATGCTTTCCTTCAACAAATATTATTGCGCCCTGACGAGTATTCGGTGGTAGCAACGCTAAATTTAAATGGTGATTATATTTCTGATGCGCTGGCAGCCATTGTCGGAGGTATTGGAATTGCGCCCGGCGGAAACATCAACTACATCACCGGCCACGCCATTTTTGAGGCAACGCATGGGACTGCACCCAAGTATGCAGGTCAAGACAAAGTAAATCCTGGATCCGTTATTCTTTCAGGGGTGATGATGCTGGAGTATTTGGGTTGGCAGGAAGCGGCGGACATGATCGTGAAAGGATTGGAGGGAGCGATCTCGGCGAAGCGCGTTACCTATGATTTTCACCGGCAGATGGAAGGGGCAACGCTATTGAAATGCTCAGAGTTTGGAAAAGAAGTAGTGAAGAATATGTGATGTGAAAGGTATTTAAAAATGAAAAGGCTCGCTTCGATAAAGAAGCGAGCCTTTTTTTGTTGGCAACCGTATTAAATCTTACTGATGAGACAATAGACTGATTACCGTAATGATGGTCAATAGGGTGAGCCAGGCGAGGGCAAGACGCAAGTGCATTTTCCAAAAATCGCTATTTGTAATTTCCTTACGTTTAAAAAAGCAGGCCTCCCGAACCCTAATACGAGATGGCCTGCTCAACCGTAAACCTGAAGAAAAAGTGAATCTGTAATTCATTTGTGAAAATATCGACGTTAGCTTTCGAGCATTCTAGAATTTGGGTATTGGCATAAGTGAGCCCGCAGAGGCCTTCATGATCAGCTCAGTTGAATTTTTTGCGTCAAACTTGAACCTTAGATTTTTGCGATGACTCTCCACGGTGTGTACGCTGATGAAAAGATGACTTGCAATTTCTTTTGATGAAAGGCCTTGAGCCAGCAGGCTCAAGACCTCTTTCTCTTTCGGGGTGATGTTGCTCATAGTTGGATTTTATTTTCTTAACTCACCTTCTGGGTTCCGCTGCACGGAGAGTTCTAAAACTTTGACCGCTTGTTGCTTCGTCCAATGGTTAGCCTTCATTAAAAGTTCAACCTCCTCATTCAAGTACGAACGTTGAGGTCTGACTCTAATTCGTTCGTACTTCACTTTTTCGGTTACTGCCGCCTGGTTTACGGATTGAGAAGCGACGAGCACTGCAATGATCGCTACAGCGACCCCAGCAGTTAGTTTTTTTTGTGCTTTCATATCCTTTTGTGTTTGGTTTGTTGATCTTAATGTAAGGGACGTGTGCCGGTAACCACGTTGACAGAACTTTATCCGTTATAGGATGGGGAATGCTGATCCATTCTGTCAGGCACAACGCTGCAGCTGAATTTCATTTTTTTTGGCAGGTCAGAATGAGTGATCCATTGGAGAAAGAATTGCCCGATTGGAAATTCTTGAACGGTTGACCAATTGCTAGTTGAAATGATATAAATAAAGGGTGCTGTTCATGCCTTGAGCTAAAACTTACAAGCCAACCCGCTTGGTCGTGGGTTGGCTTGTTAAGTTCTTTATTGAGAATTATTTAGGAAGTCCTGCGATTAAATCTCTCGGTGCTCCAGTATCGCGTGGCTCCTTTTTCGATTTGCTGCGAACCGTCATTCTTCCATTTGTTGTTGCTACGACAAGGGATTCCTTGTCATTCTCCAGAGAGGCAACATATTGGGTATAATCAGAATCTCCCGTATATTCAAAAATGTTCCCAATGGATAATACCCCTGATTTCTTTTCGTGATCCCTTTTTACAGCAAGTAAATCAGTGTACAGGTTCATTGGCAATTGGTTTTCGCTAATCTTACGCCCTTTCGCAATCAAGTTGCCCACCGCATCAAAGTAGGCAATGACGAGGTCCTTTTGTAAATGAAATTGGGCGAAGGATAAATTACCAATTTTATCCCAGTTGACATCGGTAACGCTTGGGAATTGCTTGCTGAATTCAGCCGCAATGGCGGAAGAAGGCTTGGCCTTGGATTGGCCGCGGAGTGTGCTTGTGCTGATTAGCGCGAGCACCGCCAGAATAATTA
>Ga0209067_10000215_pt1 | contig 39988 bp, 48 predicted proteins | sample ColStrG_CSR_2013_FD_187199 | JGI IMG/M metagenome (GOLD analysis project Ga0209067, IMG submission 187199) | Freshwater sediment microbial communities in response to fracking from Pennsylvania, USA - Cold Stream Run_MetaG_CSR_2013 (SPAdes)... | ecosystem: Environmental > Aquatic > Freshwater >... | reverse complement strand
CACCGAGACAGGCCGCATGCTGGCTGAGCATAACGCCGATTTCCTGTTGCGCTATATGGCCAAGCTCTACGCAGAGCTGCAGGGCAATCTGGTGGGTATGGATGAGGGCGTATTGCGCGATTTCACCCCGTTGCGTACCGAATATTAAATTTTTATGACCGTATTTTAATCGAAACAGTCATCCGGTAGCGTGGAGTAATAACAAAAAGGAGCTGCCCGATGACCGACACTGTTAATTTGACGATTAAAATTGATCCCGAGTTGAAAGAAACGATTAAACAACTGGCGCTGGAAAACCAGATTTCGATGAGCCAGGAGATTGTGCAGCGTTTGCAGGCCAGTCTGGATACGCATCCACATCCGGCAATTGATAACCAGGACATCACCGAAGAGGCAGCTGAAGTATCCAGTGCAACTGACGTGAAGGCCGCGGGATTAAGCGCCACGGAGTTGAAGCAAATTCGCCTGCTACTGAAGAAGCAGAGCAAGAAGAAGAAATAAAACAGAAACCCGTCGCAAGACGGGTTTTTTTATTCTCGCATATCTGGAGTTGGGTCGATCTGGCCGCAACGTATAAATTCAACGCCCAGGAAACAGGGGCAGAGGAGAAACGCGTTCCGCGCCATGGACGGTGCGGTCTGAGCGGTCATGGATGACAGTTTTTGCGTCTTTCCGGTCTGACCTGATCCCTGAGCAGGCCGGATCTCACCGGTAATCCGGGCAGTTTAGCAAGAACCTTAACCCCGCCGGCAGAGGGATTTTTCATTGCAAAACGATTACGACGTTAGCTGACGGATATGCGGCAGCAGCAGCTGTGCCACAGCCGCAAACACCGGTACCACCACCGAGTTACCAAACTGCTTGTAAGCCTGGGTGTCCGAAACCGGAATGCGAAACGGCTCGTGGCCTGGCACATCGAAGCCCATCAGGCGGGCGCACTCGCGCGGGGAAAGACGGCGCGGTCGGCGCGCCATGTTGTCGGCATCCTGAAAATCCGCTTCGCCCAGCGAACTGTCCCAGCCGCGATCGATCAGAATCTCTGAGCCATCTTTGTAGTAACGCGCTGACAGCGTACGCACGCAGCAGTCAGGATTACGGGGATCGTTGAGGCCAAAGCCGAAGCCATTACCTTTGGCTCTGTGTTTTTTCGCATACTGGTAGAGGTAGCCCCATAGCACCGGCGACAGAATATATTTGTCGTCAGGTGCGCGTTCCAGCAGGCTCTGCAGGCTTGGTACCTGCGCCGGGTAGAAACGGCGGATATCGCGCAGCGTAAAATCCTGCTTTTTAAGGTCACGGCGAATACCGACCAGCACAATGCGTTCTCGATGCTGGGGCAGGAAATGACGCGCATCGATTACTTTGGCATCCGGGCTGCTGGCGCCGGCATCCGCAACGTCATAACCCAGCTCATCCAGCGTTTCCATGATTATGGCGAAGGTTCGGCCCTTATCATGGCTCTTGAGGTTTTTCACATTCTCCAGCACAAAGAACGGCGGCTTCTTGGCAGCCAGAATGCGGGCCACATCGAAAAACAGTGTGCCCTGCACCTGGCACTCAAAACCGTGAGCGCGGCCCAGCGCATTTTTCTTGCTGACGCCCGCCAGCGAAAAGGGCTGGCAGGGGAAACCGGCCAGCAGCACCTGATGATCGGGGATCGCCGCATCAATCGCGCGGTAGATCTCTTCATCGTCGGTCAGCCCTTCCGGCTGGGTGATCTGACGGATATCGGTATTGAAGTGATGTTCCAGCGGATCGCTGTAGTGGTTGGCTTTGTAAGTGCGAACCGCCTCTTTATTCCATTCACTGGTGAATACACACTTGCCGCCGATCGCCTCGAAGCCTTTTCGAATGCCGCCAATCCCGGCAAAGAGATCGATAAAACGAAATTCAGGATTATCATAATGGGCAGGTCGGGTCGGCAGCAGCCCTTGCAACAGTGACAGTTCCGTCTCACACAGCGGTGGCAGGGCGCATTTACCCTGACGAATCCTGTTCATAAGGGCTGGCGTCCAGCCGGTAAATCCCGCCTGTTGTAGGCGAGATGTGAGATCACGAACCGAATAGATTGCCAGCACCTGCTCAAAGAGTTCAGACACATCAGCAGATGGAAGTGCAGCAGAGAATGGTTCAGCGAGAGCGGCGGGATGCATGCGTTTTTCCTTAACAGTAAGGCGCCTATGCTATCACTCCTGAGGCAGTGAGGAAATTGCCGGGATGTGCCCTGTATCAGCCCCCCGGAATCTTCTGTCAGGGCGGCGCCTTTTCCGACGTCTGGCGGCGGCTTTCGCTTTTCGTGGCGCAGACTAAAGTTACAGAACCAGCAAAAAAGGAGAGTTTATGGCTGATGTTCACTCCAGCGAAATACGCAGCAAAAATATGCGTGCCATTCGCGCTCAGGATACGGTTATTGAGCAACGTATTGCGCTGTTGCTGAAAGACCGCGGTTTCAGCTTTCGCGTGCAGGATAAAAACCTGCCGGGCCGCCCCGATTTTGTTCTGACAGAACACCAGGCGATTATTTTTGTTCACGGCTGCTTCTGGCATCGCCATCACTGCTATCTGTTTAAACTGCCGGCGACGCGCACAGAATTCTGGACCGGCAAAATCAGCAGCAATGTTGAACGCGACCGGCGCTATGTGCGCCAGCTACAGGAGGCTGGCTGGAAAGTTCTGATCATCTGGGAGTGTGCGCTACGTGGCAAACTACGCCTGGCGGATCAGGATCTGCTGGAGCGGCTGGAGGAGTGGCTGCTGGCGATGTCGGTGAGTACCGAGATCGACCATCAGGGCATTCATCATTACAACGCCGATTGCTAATCACAGACATAATTGGTTAGATCTGCCTTTCTCCGTGGCCAGGAGCCTGAAATGAGCAGCATAAAACTGACGGTAAAACGTCTGTACCAGATTCGTGACGAGCGGATGGTAAACACCAAAGCGACCGCGCGGATCTATTGCGGCGACAGACTTATCGCCACGGAGGAGATCACTGGCATGACCGAAAGCCCGGTCAGCAAATATTTGCATGCTGAAGGAGCAGCAGGTGAGACAGTACGGGTGGAGTGGGATTGTGAGGGGATCGCCGAGATGACCGTAACGGAAATTGAGCGCTGCCCATGTTGTCAACATAACGAACCAGACGAAGGATAAGATTTTGGCGGGAACCAGTTTACTGACTTTACTTGATGATATTGCAACACTTCTGGATGATATTTCCGTCATGGGGAAAGTGGCGGCGAAAAAGACGGCTGGGGTACTGGGTGACGATCTGTCGCTGAATGCTCAGCAGGTCACCGGCGTGAAAGCCAATCGTGAGCTGCCGGTGGTGTGGGGCGTTGCCAGGGGATCGTTTCTTAACAAACTGATCCTGGTGCCGCTGGCGCTAATCATCTCGGCGTTTGCACCCTGGCTGATTACGCCGTTGCTGATGATCGGCGGTGCCTATCTCTGCTATGAAGGCGTGGAAAAAGTGATGCACACACTGCAGCAGGATAAGCAGAGCAAATCACCGGAAGCGCGCAAGCAGCGGCTCGATTCGCTGGCGAATCAGGATGCGGCAGAGTTTGAAAAAAAGAAGATTAAAGGCGCGGTACGCACCGATTTTATTCTCTCTGCGGAAATTGTCGCGATTACCTTAGGCATCGTGTCGGAAGCGCCGCTGCTCAACCAGGTCATTATCCTGGCGGGCATCGCCATTCTGGTCACTATTGGTGTTTACGGCATCGTGGCGGCCATCGTAAAAATTGATGACCTTGGCTTCTGGCTGCGTGAAAAATCCTCCCGTCTTGCGCAGGGTACCGGCAGCGTGCTGCTGGCTGCCGCGCCCTGGCTAATGAAGATTCTCTCGGTGGTTGGCACCATCGCTATGTTCCTGGTCGGCGGCGGTATCGTGGTGCATGGTATCACGCCGCTGCATCATCTGATCGAAGAAGTCAGCAACGGCTTCAGCGGCTGGATCGCCATGCTGCTCAGCAACGGCGCCAACCTGGTGCTCGGTTTTATCATTGGGTCGATCGTGCTGTTAGTGGTTAACCTTATTGCCAGAGTGCGCGGAAAATCGGTATAAAGCGCACTGTGATTTACGGTCAGGAGTCAGGAGAATGACGATGAACGACGACATGTTTGAATTTGATATCGATGCTCAACTTGAGCAGGCTGAAGCGAAAGCGCAGAAAAAAGCCAGCGAAGTGCCGGATGATCTCGGTGACGAAGCCGATTGCGAAGGCTGTAAAATCTGACGTCAGCACCATCACTTCATCTCATCAAAGCGGATAATAGGTTTTATCCGCTTTTTTTATTTTCCGCCTATCTCTTTGATTAATTCTGAATTTGCCCTATTTTTGCGTGCCTTAACAGGCAGGAACCTGACTCACCTGCTATAAAGAAAATAGTCACCCAGGTGAATAACACACAGGTTAATAAAAGGAGAGCAACATGACTTTCGCAATCAGTGAAGAAGTGCAGCACAAGGAAGAGGGGCACACCATGGTGGTGACCGGCTACGCGAGTGGCATGGTGGAGTGCCGCTGGTATGATGGCTATGCCGTGCGCAGCGAAGCTTTTCGTAGCGATGAACTTTGCGCTCTGAACCCCGCGCAGCAACGGGTGAGCTGATGAGCATCAGGCCTGGAGTCGTGCGACCCGCCAGGCCCGCTTTCTGCTTTCCTGTGGTCCGGCACATTCTCTGTGCCGCCCCGTGTCAAACGTTACCGTCGTTATCCTCTTCAACCGCTTGATAGATACGCTGCAGAACATCCGGGAAGGCTGACTGTACGCGGCTCCAGCTAGGTATAAAAGGCTTATCATTAGGACGCTCAATAAAGGCCTGTCCCGCTTCAAGAATAGACTGGGTGAACATCTCTACCGCGGCCTCTTCGACATGCTGATCAAATTTCAGCCCGTTCATCGCCGCCTCGTGGTTATAAGTCTCCATCATATCCAGCGCATTACGGTAATAGGTCGCCTTTAGCACCCGGAACGAGTCGCTGGTCAGCGGCACACCCATCGTGGCGAGCTTACGCAGCAGTGACTGAACAATATCGCTGCTCATGCGCTTCAGGCCGCCGGTGCCATCATCCTCAGCCAGCGGCTGATGTTTGTGATCGTAGTTGTCGGCGATCTCAACCTGGCACGACTGACGGGTAGTGTAGTTACGGTAAATCTCCGACAGCACGCCAATTTCCAGCCCCCAGTCGCCGGGAATTTTAATCCCGTTTAGCACATGCGTCCGCATGGCGAACTCCCCGGAGAGCGGATAGCGGAAGCTCGACAGGTAATCCAGATATTCTGAATGGCCATACACTTTCTGCAGCGAGCGCAGCAGCGGCCCGACCAGCAGACGGCCCACGCGTCCATTAAGCTTGCCATCCGCTACACGCGCATAAAAGCCCTTACAGAACTCATACTGAAATGCCGGGTTTGCCAGGGGGTAGAGCAGGCGAGCCAGCATCCCGCGCTCATAGGTGACGATATCGCAGTCATGCAGCGCCACACAGCTGGTCCGGTCTGACGCCAGCGTATAGCCGGTGCAGAACCAGACGTTGCGCCCTTTGCCAGGATTGGTGGGTGACAGACCCTCTTTATCCAATTCCGCATCAATCGCCTTCAGACGCGGGCCATCATTCCACAGAATGCGATGCCGTTGCGGCAGGCGGGAGAAGAACTCTCGGGCAAACAGGAACTGGTCGCGGTCGGCACGATCCAGACCAATCACAATTTCATCCAGATAGGGTACTTTAGCCAGCTCATCGACGATTTTCGTCAGCGCCGGGCCTTCAAGTTCGGAAAACAGCGATGGCAGGATCAGCCCCATTTTGCGTTTGCGGGCAAAGCGTACCATCTCTTTTTCCAGCGACTCCACGCTACGGTGGGTGAGGTTGTGGAAGTTGGTGATTACGCCATTCTGATAAAAGTCACTCATCGCATCATCCTTTTAATGCCCGTGGGCAGCTCATTGAGGTTGAATCAAAAAATAGTCCAGCCCTTCACGCCAGCCCTCGGGGCCACGGTGAGCGGTGTGATAGACCTGCTGTTGATCGCTACGGCTGAGCGTTACCGGTGTTTTGCTGTAGCCCTTGATCACCACCGCATAATCAACCGCATCCAGCATCGGGGCGTCATTAGGCCCGTCACCCAGTCCGATTGTCGTGTGTGCCTCACCGGATGCGTGGTCCAGCAGCCACCGCAGTGCGTCGCCTTTGCCGCAGCCCGCTGGCATCACATGCCAGAAGCGTCCGCCCTGGGTCAGTGCCAGCCCTTCAGCACGCAGTGCATCATGGAACGGGTCAAATGCCGCATCACTGTCGCGCCAGACAATCACTTCTGAAGCGTCACGTTGCCGTGACAGTGCCGCATCTGCCTCACTCAGGCCGGTCATCGAAGCCACTTCAGCATCAGAGAAATCATGAAAACCGGTAAAACGGTAATCTGTTTTTAAGGTGGCCAGCCGCTGACAGATGGCGTTATAAGTCAGCGTGCTATCGGGCAGGCGAACCCGCTGCTGATCGCGGGTCTGCACCACGGCACCATTCTCAGCAATAAACGGTGAATCATTGATGCCGAGCCTTTTTTGTAGCGGGATAATCTCGGCTGCCGTTTTGCTGGAGCAGATCACCAGCGGAACAGCATGCTCCTTCAGGGCGGTGAGCCATTCGGTGGCCGCATCCCAGCGATAGGTATGATGGTCAAGTAATGAACCATCCAGATCGGTAATAATCATTAACGGTTGTTGAAGATCGGGCATTGACAGGCTCCTTTCATCACATTCACGGCTAAAGCAGCGATTTTTCAATATTATAGTTGAATATGGCGCTCACTTTAGTTCCTCCCACGCTGGCTGAACATCCAGGATAATTCTTAAAAAGAAATGACATTAAAAGTGGGGATGCAAGAGGTGTACTGGCGCTAAGTGGCTGTCCGGCGCGGTGTTTTCGGTAACGGCGGTTCCCTAATTACCAGCTATGTTACAGAAAAGTGCATATCTGATACTTGTTTCAGCCAGGAGATAGCGTAATCTGCAGAGGTGTTAAGAATTCCCTGGTGTAACGAATTGAATTTTTTACCCGGCCATCGCGCCGGGTATTTTTTTGAAATCGATTTCAGCGGTTAGCTTCATAGGCGCGATAATCACAAATGTCGATTTCAAACGCCTCCGCCAGTTCGGTATAGGAGTGGAAAACCCGGCCTTCAACTTCCAGCCGCGGCGTCTGATCGTGCTCCATATACTCCCGTACCTCCCCAGGCGTTCTGGCCTGAATGGCCGCCAGTAAGCCCTCGACATCAACCTGCAGATCGGACGGCTCACTATTATGCTGCTTTTTGTCTGTCATTTTCAGACTCCTGAGAGCAAACAGAATAATCAGTATAGAACGCGGTGCAGAAAGGTGGAGGCGGGCAGATCGCAGACAAAAAAAAGCCCGCGCTGCGCGGGCAAAATCCTTGTTACTTATAGGTTGGCTGCACCTATGGGAGTGGCGCAGTGGAAGAAGTGTAAAGGCCAGGCGCGTAAGAAGTCTTGCGGTGTAATGTTAAGACATTGTAAAAGTATACACTTACTCAGATTTACCTGACTTTTCGCCAGATCAGAGCAGATTCGGCTATAGTTGGTGATAAAGCTGATTTTTATCAATACCTAAAGGAATGGTTATGGACATCTTAAGAATTATTATCGCGATTTTGCTGCCACCGCTGGGCGTATTTATGCAGGTTGGGTTTGGCGGCGCCTTCTGGCTGAATATCCTGCTGACGATCTGTGGTTATATCCCTGGGATTATCCACGCCGTCTGGGTCATTGCCCGCCGCTAACGCGCTGCATCGCCTCGGTTCTTCGTTTAGACTGTATTCAGTAAATAATCAGGAGAACCGAAATAATGAAGGTAAATGACCGCGTCAGCGTCAAAACCGATGGCGGCCCGCGTCGCGTTGGCACCATTCTGGCTATGGAGCCGTTTAATGAAGGCACCATGTTCCTGGTGGCGCTGGAAGATTATCCGCTGGGCATCTGGTTTTTTAATGAGCTGCACCAGCCGAATGGCATTTTCGTGGAGCCTTACCACGAAGCATGAGTCCGACGCGCAATAAAAAAGCCGTCTTTCCGCATGGCGGGAAGGCGGCTTTTTGCTGCCGGAGATTAAGCCTCCAGGGTCACCGCTGAAGGTTAACCGGCATGCGTTTAGAACGTTTCCCAGTTATCGCTGCTGCCCGCCAGGGCCGGACGGGGTGTCAGAGCCGGTGTTTTGAGCGGTGAAGGGGGACGAGCAACCACACCCGCGGTGGCCGGCGAATCCTGCAGGCGGAAGGCTGCCACCGCCTGCGTCAGTTTAGCCGCCTGATCTTCCAGCGAGGCCGCTGCGGCTGAGGCTTCTTCCACCAGCGAGGCGTTCTGCTGGGTGACGTTATCCATCTCGGTGACCGCCTGGCTCACCTGCTGAATACCGCGGCTCTGCTCGTCCGATGCCGCCGCAATCTCCGACATAATATCGGTAACGCGCCGTACTGCTTCGACAATTTCATCCATGGTGCTACCGGCTGCGCCAACCTGATGTGAACCGTCATTGATCAGTGTGACCGACTCAGCAATCAGGGATTCAATCTCTTTGGCTGCCTGCGCACTGCGCTGGGCAAGGCTGCGCACTTCGCTGGCCACCACTGCAAAGCCACGGCCCTGCTCACCGGCACGTGCTGCTTCAACCGCCGCGTTCAGCGCCAGGATATTGGTCTGAAACGCAATGCTGTTAATGACGTTAGTGATCTCAGCAATCTTCTTCGAGCTGCCGGAAATGTTGGTCATGGTTTTCACAACGCTGCTGACCAGCTCACCACCGCTGCGCGCTTTGCCAGAGGCATCTGCGGCAAGCTGGCTGGCATGATGCGCATTATCGGCGTTCTGCTTCACCGTGGCGGTAAGCTGTTCCATGCTGGCGGCGGTCTGCTCCAGAGCCGCAGCCTGCTGCTCGGTGCGTGAAGAGAGATCGGTATTACCGGCTGAAATTTCGCTGGACCCCTGGTAAATCGCAACGGCGCCTTCACGCACGGTGCCGACGGTGGTCACCAGCGCCTGCTGCATCAGCTGCAGATTGTGGATTAGTGTACCGATCTCGCTGCGGCCGTGGGGCAGGGGAGTGGAGGTCAGGTCCCCCTGCGCAATGCGCTCAATACGCAGCACCGACTGACGCAGCGGATTAATCACCACGCGGCGCAGGAAGACAAAGGTCAGCAATACCAGCACCAGCGCGGCGCTAAACGCTACGGCCATGGCGATAAAGCCGATGCGCGACTGTTGATCGGCTTCGGCGGTTATGGCATTGGCCCGGTCCGTACGGATCTTGATCGCCTTTAGTAACACGGTGTTATAGTCGTCATCCAGCTTGCGCGTAACGTCCGTCTCCTGAGCGATGATGCCTTCAAAGCTGCCCTGCTTACCGGCATTAATCATCGGTATCAGGCCTTTGTTAATGTAATCGTTGAAGCGTGTCTGAAGCGTGGCATCCAGTTCAGTGTCTCCAGCTGTCTTCACTTCGCGCGCCTGATAGAACGCAAAGCCATCTTTTGCCTGTTGAATACGTTTCTCGGCAGCAGCAATGTTGGCGCGAAACTCATCCATTTCACCAATACGCGCGGCAGCACCTGCATGAATAATGGTCAGACGCGCCGTACGCAGGTGGTTTGAACTGTTAGAGAGGCCCATACGAACCTGAATTTCGTCCGTGGCATCATCGAGGGAGTGATTGCTTGAAATCAGAAAGTAACTGGCGAGACCAATACAGAGTGCGAACAGCAGCAAAATGCCGCTGAAGATGAGGCTAAACAGGGGCACCAGGCGGATATTCTGCCATATGCCCGCGCTTTTCTGTCCATCATTATCTAATGCAGTATTCATTTCCTTGCTCTCTTGAGGCTGTTGTTATAGGGCTTAACATCGGCAAAAGAGAGTAAAGGCTTAGCAGGAAGAGTGAGACTTAGATCGCAATTCAGAGCAAAAGAAAACCGGCCATAAAGGCCGGCTTTTCAGGTAACATGATCAGCGAATATTAACGTAAATACCTGAGGTCACATTATCGGTTAAACGTACCACATGATAAATAACCTGCTTATTATGGGTTTTAATTTTACGTTTAATATTACCTTTGTGTGACGATACCGTTTTGGCCTTAATTTGCATTTTATCTGAGATCTGGATGGTATCATGACCCGACATCCACATCTTCAGCATGTTTGACTCAGTCTGGCTCAGCGTTAATGGATGAACATCCATGCCCGAAGAGATGCGTGCAGACTGGTTAAGCTTCTTCTGCAAATAGGTGCTGAGTAAGGAATCCAGCGTCGATGTCTTCATCGATTTTGACGTAATAATCAGGTTCTTACGAACGTAGAGATATTCCTCAAAATGGATATTACTAATCGCCATGAAAATAAAGAACAGCGTGTCAGGATGCTGCGTAATAATGCTGCGGATACGTTCGCTGGAATCTGATTCATGAATGAAACAATCTTCATTAATAAAGACGACACCAGGATTTAATTGCTCACATTTCTGCTGTAGTTGCTCAATATCGGAGACAGAAGAGATATTTTTCTTCTTAACTCCCTTTGAAGACATATAGTCTGATAATCCCAGGCGTGTGTAGTTACAGGAATCCATAATAATAGTTGGCATAATAGCAACCCTCACCAATTTGTTATCCGTTTAAATCAACGATGAATACGCGTTGCGGTACGAGAGAGATTTCTTAGGTACTTTTTTATTCTGCTCGTGCAGTTTGGCAACAGGCAACCGCCCGTAAAAGTCTTCATCCCTGACCCGATCTGCAAAAAATTTGTGCTGCCATGACGTCACCCATTCTCCGGCAACGGCGGAGAATGCCAGTGAACAGCCAGAGGTTAAGTAAGACGCATTTTTGGGAGCGATGTCACTATCCCTGAAAACACGGCGCTTTCTGATAGGACAATTCTCAAAAACATTTGTTTTACGAAAGTGTGATGTCTCAGCGTGCGTTGACAATGCCGGAAAAAACATTTTTTAACAAGAAAAATCACCTAAAGATTTTTTTCTTTTAAATTCAGTATATTGCCGTTTTTGCCAGCGCATTCACAGACTAACCGCTTCTGTGAACCACCCAACTAAAATACGCGAAGCCCGGTTTAATAAGAATTATTTTCAGACTCTCTGCACATTTATCAGAATTTCCTTAGTTGCATTCTGGAAAACATGGTGCGGAAAATGCACGGATGGTTTTGCAATACTTAAGTGTCGTTATGCAAAGATAGTTAGAAACTTAATGTTCAGGGATGGGATAGTTCTGTCAGGAACAGGGCGAGTAAATCAAATATTTCACCGAACAAATGCTCACAGAACGGGGCGAGAAGGGGCATCAGCAAGCTGATGGTTAAAATTCCGACTGATAAGGTAATCGGGAAGCCAATTGCGAAGATGGATAGCTGTGGTGAAACACGGTTTAACAAACCCAGGACCAGATTGACCATGAGTAATAAAACGATTAAGGGTAGCGCTAACATCATGCCATTAAGGAAAATTAATCCGCCCGATTTCACCAGCGCCATAAACGCATTGGCATTTAGCGGCTGACCGCCAATCGGCAGTGTATGAAAACTGTCCGCCAGTAGCGAGATCAGCCACAGGTGACCGTTAAAGGTCAGAAACAGCAACATCGCCAGCATGTCGAGAAAACGGGCCAGAACCGGCATGTTAAGACGGCTGCCAGGATCGAAAAAGGTGGCGAACGAGATCCCCATCTGCAATCCAATCACTTCCCCGGCAAGGCGCACGGCAGCAAAAGCGAACTGCATGGTGAAGCCAAGCGCGATACCAATCAGCATCTGCTGAATCAGCAGCAGGAAGCCAGCAGGCGAAAACAGGGTGACATTGACCGCAGGTAACAGCGGCATCAGCAGCCATGTGATCATCACCGCCAGACCGATTTTGACACGTTTGCTGACGGATCGTTCATTGAGGATTGGCGCAGTGGCGAATAACGCCATGATGCGCACCAATGGCCAGAAGAATTGGCTGACCCACTGCACCAGCTGGCTGCTGTCGAGAGTAATCATCAGCCGATGATGTAAGGCAGGTTGGTAAAGACGGTACGGATATAGTCCAGCAGCAGATTCAGCATCCACGGGCCGGCAATGATACCGGTGGTGGCAACCGCCAGGATCTTAGGAATAAAGGATAAGGTTTGTTCGTTGACCTGGGTCGCAGCCTGGATCAGGCTGATCAGCAAACCGCTGACCAGTGCGGCCAGCAGCAGCGGGGCGGCCAGCATCAGGGCGACGCGCATCGCTTCCTGTCCCATTACCATTACTGATTCGGGTGTCATATGTTGCTCCGGTAAAAAGGGGGATCAGGAGTAGAAGCTTTGTGCCAGCGAACCGACCAGCAGTTGCCAGCCATCGACCAGAACAAACAGCATCAGTTTAAACGGCAGCGCGATAGACGCTGGCGGTACCATCATCATGCCCAACGCCATCAGGACGCTGGCAACGACCAGGTCGATGATCAGGAACGGGATAAATACGGTAAAGCCAATCTGAAAGGCGGTTTTCAGCTCGCTGGTGACATAGGCGGGCAGCAGAATACGCATCGGGACGGCTTCAGGACCGGCAATCGGGGCGGTATTCGCCAGCCGGGCAAACAGGGCTAAATCTGCTTCGCGGGTCTGACGTAACATAAATTCACGCAGCGGCTGGGCGCCTTTATCAATCGCCACATCCATGCTGATCTTGTCCTGGCTGAACGGCAGATAGGCGTCCTGATAAATTTTGTCGAAGGTCGGCGCCATAATAAAAAAGGTCAGAAACAGCGACAGTCCAAGCAGCACCTGGTTAGGCGGAGCCGACGGCGTGCCCAGGGCGTTACGCAGTAAACCAAACACAATGATGATACGGGTGAAACTGGTCATCATCAGCAGCACGGCCGGAATAAAGGTCAGCGCAGTGATAAAAACCAGCGTCTGTACCGGCAGTGACCAGCTCTGACCGCCATTCGGCAGCGAGTGACTCACCAGGCCAGGCAACTGAGCATGGGCAACCGGTGCCAGTAACAGCAGTGGCAGTAAAGGAAGCAGTCGACGCATCATTGTGGTTTTCCGGGACGTTTAACCAGGTTCTGTAACAGTTGACGAAAATCCTGTGGCGCACTGTTAACCGGGGTCAAAGAGACCGGCTGACCCGGCGGCAGAGTATGCAGATGCGTAATCTGCTGAGCGGTGATGCCCAGTACCAGACGGGCATCGGCGGTATCGACAATCACCACTCGCTCACGCTGGCCCACTGAGACGCTGGCTGTGAGTTTAAGCTCCTGGCTGCTGACCTTTTTCGGCGCGAAGCCGACACGGCGTGCCAGCCAGGCGCAGGCCAGAATCAATAAGATAATCACCGCTAACACGCTGCTGACCTGTGCCAGCATGGAGCCGGTCGAAATCGCCTGAGCATGCGGTACAGCCGGTTGCAGCGTTTGATTCTGGCTATTCATATTCAATGACTCTTTAGCGACTCAGACGACGCATACGTTCAGAGGGGGTGATGATATCGGTGATACGCACGCCATATTTATCGTTCACCACGACCACTTCACCCTGAGCGATCAGGTAACCGTTGATCAGGATATCCAGCGGTTCGCCCGCCAGGCCGTCCAGTGATACCACCGACCCCTGCGCCAGACGCAGCAGCTCTTTAATGGTCATTTTGGTGCGGCCCAGTTCCACGGTGAGTTTCACCGGGATATCCATAATCAGATCGATATCCTGCAGCGATCCAGCGACGTTGCCGCTGTCGAATGATTTAAAAACTTCGTCGGTCTGCGGCGCAGTGCTGCTGCCGACCTGCTCATTCATCGCCTCAGCCCACAGATCGTCCGCAGAGATATCGTCAGACGGTTTATTACTGTCAGTCATGGGGCTGTTCCTCGTTCAGCGAATTCAAAATCGGGTTTATCAGGTGTTCGACACGGAGCGCGTACTGACCATTCATCGTGCCATATTGGCTGGTTAAGACCGGGACGCTATCAACATGCGCGATAATGCGTTCCGGTTTCTCAATCGGCAGCACATCACCGGGTTTCAGCTGCAAAATCCGTGACAGACGCAGTGAAGTTTCGGCAAAGTGAGCGATCAGTTCCAGCTCAGAGTGCTGCACCTGTTTGACCAGGTTGTCACGCCAGTGGTTATCTTCCTGACGGGAGTTTTCGAGCGGTGGATTCACCAGCAGCTCGCGCAGCGGTTCAATCATAGAAAACGGGATGCAGATATTAAACTCACCCACCAGGTTACCAATCTCCACCTGGAACGGCGTGTTAACCACGATGTCGTTCGGTGAAGTGGTAATGTTGGTGAACTTGACCTGCATCTCTGAACGCACATACTCGACGTCCAGTGGATAAATGGCCTTCCATGCGTCGCTGTAACCATCCAGCGCCAGTTTCAGCATACGGCGAATAACGCGCTGCTCGGTATGGGTAAACTCACGGCCTTCGACTTTTGTCGGAAAACGTCCGTCGCCACCAAACAGGTTGTCAACGGCGATAAACACCAGGCTCGGTGAGAACACCACCAGCGCGGTGCCGCGCAGCGGCTTCAGGTGGATCAGGTTCAGGTTGGTTGGCACCGGCAGATTGCGGGCAAACTCGTGATACGGCTGAATCTTAATCGCCCCAACGCTGATATCCGGGCTACGGCGCAGCAGGTTAAACAGCGCCATACGGAAACTACGGGCAAAACGCTCGTTAATAATCTCCAGCGCCTGTAAACGCTCGCGCACCACGCGGCGCTGGGTATTGGGATCGTAAGGGCGAATATCGCCCTCGGGCCCGTTTTGTTTCTTTTCTTCTTCCGCGCTGCCACTGTCGCCGTTTAAAAGGGCGTCAATTTCAGCCTGGGAGAGAATGCTATCGCCCATTGATTCACCTCAAAATGAAGGCAGTAAACAGCACATCGTTTACGGCCTGCGGAGGTTGACCTTTTACCAGCGGGGGTGCCAGCGCCTGTTTAATTTGTTCTACAAGCGCCTGCTTTCCTTGCTCTGTCGCCAGCGCCGCAGCGCTCTGACGCGAGAGCAGCAGCAGCAAACGGCTGCGCACCTCAGGCAGATAGTCATTCAACCGACGCCGGGTCTCCTCATCGGCCAGACGCAGGGTAAAGCCTACGTAAAGCACGCGGTCAGGATCGTTGTCGGGATTGACCAGGTTAACCGTAAATGTATCAAGTGCAAAAAAGACCGGAGCGGGAGGCGGTTCAACTTTCGCCACCTCAGGCTTATCGCCCTCATGTTTGTTCATTATTCGCCAGACTGCATAGCCTGCCACGCTGCAAGCGGCCAGCGTCACAATGAGCAACACCGGTATTAAGAGTTTACGTTTGCGGCCTTTTGCTTTCGCGTTATCAGACATGGTAGCAGTTACTTCCTGTGAATTATGGGCAAGCCTCTCGGCTCACGGGACAGATTATCCCGCGTCTTAAGTCAAACCAATGGGAAGAAAAGACGCGGGTTTTACGCTTACCTTCAGCGTTTGTCGCTGTCAGGCAAAAGTGTCGACGGCGCTGTTGCCACTGACGCGAGCCTGAAGGGCAGCGGGAACGGCAATCGGCGTAATGTCGGTGTCACTGTCCTGGGAGAGGGAGAAGCGGCCATGCTGTCCATCGCGGCGCGCCTCCTGCTGCTGCTGGAAGCTCTGGCCCTGCGCGGAACTGTCACTGCTCACCTGACTCTCGCCCAGGTTGATACCGCTTTCTGCCAGCGCGCTGCGCAGCTGCGGTATCGCGGCTTCCAGTGCCGATCTGACGTGGCTATGGCTGGAGACCAGACTAATTTGTGCCTGGTCGTTATCCAGTTTCAGGCTGATCTGGATAGCGCCAAGGTCTTCCGGATGCAAACGTAACTCCGCGTTCTGCTGGCCGTTGCGACTGAACATCACAATCTGCTGACTCAGCGCCTGCTGCCACTCGTCGCTGCCCAGTTGTGAGTTGAGCATCGGCGTTGACGGTGTGCTGCTGGTCGCGGAGGCGGTCACCGGTGCGGGCAGGCTGCTGGCACTGGCGATCGGCGTGGTATCGAGCGCGTTATCGCTGGCGCTGGCTTTAATCGCAGCCTGATCATCCTGCTTAACCATATTGCTCAGCGCCTGCTGGAAACTAGCGTCGAGCGTCAGACCGCTGCTGGTCGCACTTTGCGCGGCGGTGCTGCTCTGGCTGGCGGCAGTACTGACGGCCGGTGTGCTCTGCGCAGCACTTCTTTCCCCTGGCTGTTCATCTTTTCCCGCTGCGTGGTTCTCCTGCGCACTGTTAAGCAGTTGCGTCAGCGAGGCCTGTGTTTTACGGCCCGTGTCGGTCTGGGCAATCAGCTCGCCCGCCTCACTGCTGACCGGGGTCGGGGTAGTGGCAGGGACAGCTGCAACGCCCGGTAACATGGCGAACAGCGCCTGCACATTCTGCATGTCGCTGGCGCTTAAGGGGGCGGCATCGGGCTTGTCTTTATCATCGGCTGATTTTGACCCAGCTTTAATATTTTCCGGTTTAAACAGAGCGGTCAGCGCCGCTGGATTATCCAGTGCTGCCATCAGTGTATTCAGGGGGGCCTTTGAACGTGCGTCATCGGCAGTTTCGGCTTTAGCGTCAGTGGATTGCGCGGCTTTTCCCTGCTGTTTAGCCTGGCCGAGCAGCTGGTTTCCCAGCGCAGTCAGAAAATCCTTTGGCAGGGCATCAGCACCCGCGGCAAGGTCAGTTGAAACTGTTGTTTCCGCGTCGGTTTTTACCGCCGCTTTCATGGCAATGTTTGGCAGCGTAATCATTCGCCTCTCCTCGATGCGGCCCGTTGGGCAAATTCATCCATCCGTTTCTGATCGAGACGGTTTTCCTGTCGTAAAGCATTTTCAGCTGCCCGCGTAATCAGGGTCTGATAGGCGTTCAGCCGCTGCTGTTTGTCACGCCAGTTGATTAGCGCCTGCTCCAGCCGCTGGTTCCAGTTATTGAGCTGGTTGCGGTGCTGTTCAATCGCCTTTTCCAGCGTCTGAATAAACTGGTGATAGTTCGTCCAGCGGGTGTTAGCGATACCCGATGACATATCATCGTTGAGCTTGTTGCGATATTCGTCCTGATAGTCGAGCAGCATGGTCAGCTGCTCGTTAGCGGCATGCTGGCCGCGTCGCATATCGCCTAAATAGATGGCGGCGCGTTCGAGATCCTGCTCCGCTAAGTCGCGCAGCGTATCAATGGCATTTGCAGTTTTCATTGCCGTTACCTCGCGTTAATTCGTGTGACTAGCCAAACAGCGCATGCAGATGCAGGCTGGCGTCGTCGTAATCGCTGCGTTCAAAGATGCCCTGTTGCAGGAAGGCTTCCATCTGCGGATAGAGCTTGATCGCTTTATCGAGCATTGGATCGCTGCCGGCGGCATAGGCACCCACACTGACCAGATCGCGGTTACGCTGGAAACTGGAGAGCAACTGCTTGAACTGGCGCACCTGCGCATAGTGGTTCTCGTCGATCAGCGAGGTCATCGCACGGCTGATCGAGGCTTCGATATCAATGGCCGGATAGTGACCCGCTTCGCCTAGCCGACGCGACAGCACGATATGGCCGTCGAGAATGGCACGCGCGGAGTCCGCAATCGGGTCCTGCTGATCGTCGCCTTCGGTCAGTACGGTATAGAAAGCGGTGATCGAGCCGCCACCGTCGATACCGTTACCGGCACGCTCAACCAACGCAGGCAGTTTGGCGAACACGGAAGGCGGATAGCCTTTGGTAGCCGGGGGCTCACCAATCGCCAGGGCAATTTCACGCTGCGCCATGGCGTAGCGGGTCAGGGAATCCATAATCAGCAATACATGCTTGCCGCGATCGCGAAAATCTTCAGCGATGCGGGTAGCGTAGGCCGCGCCCTGCATACGCAGCAGCGGCGAGACGTCCGCCGGGGCGGCGATCACGACCGAACGGGCGCGGCCTTCAGCACCGAGTATGTTCTCGATAAAATCTTTGACTTCGCGGCCACGTTCGCCAATCAGACCAACCACAATGACGTCTGCTTTGGTATAGCGCGCCATCATGCCGAGCAGCACGCTTTTACCCACGCCCGAACCGGCGAAAAGGCCCATACGCTGACCGCGACCGACTGTGAGTAGGGCGTTAATCGCCCGAACGCCGGTATCCAGCACGTCGGTAATCGGCGTACGCTGCAGCGGGTTAAATGGTGGGGTGTTCAGCGGCGCGCGATAGCCGGTATCTGGTGACGGCAGGCCGTCCAGTGGCCGGCCGCTGCCATCAAGTACGCGGCCCAGCAGTTCTGGCCCCAGCATCAGCTGTTTGCCCGCCTGCGGGTTCTCACCATTCTGGCGCGCATAAACCCGCGCACCTGGTAAAATGCCGTCCACTTCTTCCAGTGGCATCATCAGCAGCTTCTGACCATTGAATCCCACGACTTCGCTTTCGATTTCGCTGATGGTTTTGCCATCATTACGTTCGATCACGCAGGTCGCCCCCAGGGGTAGCTGTAAGCCAGTCGCTTCCAGCACCAGGCCGGTAGCGCGGGTCAGGCGGCCATAACGGCGTACTGGCTGCACCTGGGCGATGCGTTTCTCAAAGGCGTCGAGCGAGCCCAGCCAGCGATTCAGACGGGTGGTCATTACACTTCTCCTGGTGCAGCAAGACGGCAGAGTTCCTGCCAGCGTGTCGCGACGCTGGCATCCAGATCGCCATCTTCAGCGCTGAGCTTGCAGCCGCCAGGATGGAGGGTATTGTCAGCTATCAGGCGCCAGCCATGCAGATCCAGCGTTGGGCCCAGGGTCTGCTCAATGCGTTGTAAATCGTCCGGGTGAACCCGCAGTTGCGGTTTACCGCTGAACATCGGTTCCTGCTGCAGTAAACCCTGAATCTGGCGCAGCAGGGCAGTGCCATCCACCGTGGTTGCCTGACCAATGACTGAGCGAGCGGCTTCCAGCGCCAGCTGCATCAGGCGGGCAGCAATCACGCTGTCCAGTGATTCCAGCGTGTTCTGGAACTCCGTCACCAGTTGCTGCATCCGCGCCTGAAGTGGCGCCTGCTGCTGCTGGGCATCGGCCAGACCCTGCTGAAAACCGGCGTCATAGCCGGCTTTCTGACCTTCGGTAATACCCTGCTGATAGCCTTCGTTGTAACCCTGGCCCTGTGCCTCTTTACGCATCTGCTGTTGCAGGCGTTCGAGCTGCTGTTGCTGCTCATCAACGCCGTCTTCAGCTTCGTAAATTTCTGGCTGCAGTTCAGGTTCAGGCTCATCAAAGCGGCCTAAATCATTGGGCTGCCAAAGCTGCCAGGGGCGGGCAGAAAATGCATCAGACATACGTTTCCTCGCCACCACCAATCACCATCTCGCCCGATTCGGCCAGGCGGCGTACCACCAGCAGGATCGCTTTCTGTTCGTTTTCCACTGCAGACATACGCACCGGACCCCGGTTGGCCAGATCGTCGCGCAGGATATCGGCCGCACGGGCAGACATGTTTTTGAGGAACTTCTCGCGCAGTGGCTGTTCGGCACCTTTCAGTGCAACCAGCAGCTGCTCGGACTCCACTTCCTGCAACAGACGCTGGATGCTGCGGTCGTCCACTGCCACCAGGTTTTCGAACAGGAACATCTCGTCGATAATTTTCTGCGCCAGTTCGCCATCGAAGTCGCGTACGGCTTCGATAACCGCCTCTTCCTGCTGTGTCTTCATCAGGTTGATGATCTCGGCTGCTGTTCTCACGCCGCCCATCTTCGCACGCTTGAGGTTGGTGCCATCCAGCAGGCCGTTCAGCACTTCGGTCAGCTCAGCCAGCGCGGCTGGCTGCACACCCCCAAAGGTGGCGATACGCAGCATCACGTCGTGACGCAGACGCTCGTCGAACAGCGCCACAATATCGGCTGCCTGGGCACGCTTGAGGTGGACCAGAATAGTGGCGATGATCTGTGGATGCTCGTCGCGAATCAGATCGGCAGCGGCCTGCGGCTCCATAAAGTTGAGCGTTTCCATGCCGCTGGTGGTTTCGCGCGTTTCGAGAATGTCCTCCAGCAGGCTGGAGGCACGTTCTTCGCCCAGGGCACGGGTCAGCACCGAACGCAGGTATTCATTGGAGTTCAGACTCAGCGCCGCGAACTGCTCGGCATCCGCTTCGAACTCACGCAGTACTTCAGTCAGCTGTTTATGCGACACCTGACGCATGTTGGCCATTGCACCGCTCAGGTGCTGTACCTCGCGCTGGTTCAGGTGTTTGAAAACTTCCGCGGCGCGCTCTTCACCAATGGTCATCATCAGGATGGCGCTTTTTTCGGTTCCGGTCAGACTCATAGCTCTTTACTCATCCATTCGCGAATTACCAGCGCGACAACGCGCGGATCGTTTTCTGACATGTCGCGGATGCGCTGACTCATCACTTCTGCGCTCATGCGGTTGTTAGACTTACGTTCCTGATCCAGCTCATCTTTGCTGAGCTGCACATTAAAGGCTTCTTCTTCCGGCTGCTCTGTGGCACGGGCGGCAATGGCTTCAGCGGCGGCTTTCTCTGCGGCCTGCTTGCGAACCAGGTGCGGACGAACCAGTTTGCGATAAAGAATGAAGGCGACCAGGGCAATCAACAGCCACTTACCGGCGTTCATCAGCTGATCAAAGAAGGACTGCTGTTGCCAGAAGGGCAGATCGGCGGTCATCGGTTCCGTGGTGTTGAACTGCGAGTTCACCACGTTGACGCTGTCGCCACGGTTCTGGGAATAGCCCATCGCTTCTCGGGTCAGATCTTCAATCTGCTTCAGTTGCTGTTCGTTCAGTGCAACCGCTTTGCCTTTATCATCAGCACGGAAGTTCACCACCACCGCAACCGACAGGCGCTGTACATCGCCGACATTCACTTTGGTATGACGAATGGAGCGATCCAGTTCGTAGTTCACCGTGTCGTCACGACGCGAGTTGGTCGGTGTCGAGCTGGCTGCGGCGGTGTTGGTGGCCTGGCCGGCGTTGTTCTGTCCGTTAGCATTCTGACCATTGGCGTTCTGGCCATTGGCTGCATTGTTGTTCGGCGTCGTCACCGGCGCGGTATTGGCTGGCGCAGGCTGGTTAGAGAGCGCGCCCGGCACGCCGCCCGGATAAGGGCTGCCCGACTGGTCGCTGGTACTGGTCTGACGCGAGCGGATCGCCGTGTTAGACGGGTTAGCGTTAGGTTGATATTTCTCGTCGGTCTGTTCGCTGGTGTCGAAGTTGATCTGCGCGGTAACCTGCGCATGCACATTGCCCTGGCCGAGAATCGGATTCAGGATCGCTTCAATACGTTGCTGGTAACGCGCTTCAACTTCAGAGGCATACTTCAACTGCGCGTCATTCAGATCGCGACCGGCGGAATCAGAGCGGGTCAGCAGGCGACCGGACTGATCGACCACGGTGACGTTGCCCGGCGGTAAACCGGCGACGCTGCTGGAAACCATGTGGGCGATGGCCTGAATCTGGCCTTCATCCAGCGCACGGCCAGGCTGAAGGGTTAAGGTGACAGAAGCGGAGGGCGCTTTCTGCTCACGCACAAATAAGGTCGGTTTTGGCATCGCCAGATGAACACGGGCGCTTTTGACCGGGCCAAGCGACTCGATGGTGCGGGCCAGTTCGCCTTCCAGGGCGCGCTGGTAGTTAACCTGCTCGCTGAACTGGCTGATACCAAACTTCTCTTTATCCAGCAGTTCAAAGCCCACAGATCCGCCTTTTGGCAGACCCTGCTGAGCCAGACGCAGACGCAGCTCATGTACGTTCGCTTCCGGCACCATCAGCGCGCCGCCGTTTTCGGCGAAGCGATAAGGGATGTTCATCTGCGTCAGCTGCGTGACGATGGCACCGCCATCTTCATCAGTGAGGTTGTTATAAAGGACGCTATAGCTGGGCTGCTTCGCCCAGAGCACCATCGCGATCACTATCGCCACAACGGCGGCAGCGGCGACGATTAAAGGAATACGCGGATTTGCGCGCAGGCGAGCGAGCAGGTCACCGAAGCCTTTCTTTTCTTGTTCTGTTGTGGCGGCTGTACTCGCATTCATGACCGATTCCTGCCTGACGTAATTGACCGGGTAAGTTGAGATGGCAAAACAGACTCCCTGACCTGCGTAGATAAAATTTCCACTTCAATGCCAGGCATTATTAGGTGATAAGCAAAATTCGATGGCTGGATAAGGTAGGGTTTTTGATGTCATTTAGCGGCTTTGTCTCATTGACAACGTGCTAACTTTTACCCACAGAAAAATCATCACCCTCTTTAATAAGGTATCGTTCATGTCCATTCAGGCAATTGACGGCGTACTGCAGCAGCTTCAGGCGACCTCACTGCAGGCCAGCAACCGCAGCAGTGAAGCCACTAATCAGATCGATTTCGGTGCGACCATGAAAGCGGCGCTGGATAAGATCAGCGAGACGCAGACCACCGCCCGCACCCAGGCGCAGGATTTTGAGATGGGTAAACCCGGTATCGCGCTGAATGACGTGATGGTCGATCTGCAGAAATCGTCAATCTCAATGCAGATGGGTATTCAGGTCAGGAACAAGCTGGTATCTGCCTACAGTGAAATTATGAATATGCAGGTTTAGGTGGGTAACTGTCTGACGCTGATCTGGTCTGCGGGACGGGCATGTTGATCGTGTATCCATGTCGTACACATCGCTCATTTTCGTGTTGATGAGCGATAGCGGGTCGGTATTGTTCTCTGACGTCCAGTCGCCATAAACCCGGCATCTCTTCTGTGCATTGGGATGATCCTTTTGCAAAATGATGATGCTCGGGTTTGCGTCTGCTGAGAGAACGCGCGATGAGAACCTGAGTCAGGATTATCTGGCCGGAGGCCTGCGCGGCTGCGAAGGGCGTTTGCTGTCTGTCCGAATGGCTAATTAAAAGCTGAAACCCATAGTATATCCTGCTGTTAAACGTGTCAGATCAGTCGCGACCGACCTCTTTCACAAACAAAAAAAGCATCCAGCGTGTCCTGTTGACAGGCCTTTTTGCTATATCTGCATTGCGTGATGCAGTGACCACTGAAATTATAGCCGCTCTAAAAAAGCCCTTATCATCAGTATGCTGTATCCAGACATTATCCGGTAGCAAAGACCGGGCTCCATTTTATGTCCCCCCAGGGGGACAGGTGTCACCTGAAAATCTTTCCTGCATATTTCTTTCTGACATCCTGAGCGGATGCTCGGTAATTCGGAAGTTAACCTCTGAAGTTAATAATATTAAGAATATGGCGCACCCCGTCATCAACATTGATAAGACAAGCGCTCCAGAAGGCGCCCGCCCGACAGAGATATCATATCTTTCCACCGACTCCTGAATGAAATATATTACTGGCATATAAACCAGGCAAATAAAATAAGACCTTGCGCCAATGTACAGCGTTGGCCTTTCTGATAAATACGGGGGTGAAAATGTGGATTTTATCAAAGGAAGCTATGCTCAATCAGCATGCTAATAATGGGTGTTGAGACCAGAAATAAATCGTTAGCCATTAAATAATGGGATCAGAACCCTGTGAAGAATAAGTGAAATAGTCGTGATTGATACGCTTATTCATTCTCTCTTCATAAATCGGGTGCAAATTTCCCTGACCGGCCATTTATAAAAGGAGATGATATTCACTAACGTTTCAAACGATAAGATTTATGTCTGGTTATTGGGGTTTTATAAACGAACGACGGCTGATTATTTAAATTTAACAGAAGCAACAAAGCGGTGAGCAGGGGCGCTTCTCTGTTCCTGCCTTTTGTCGATGGCCCAGCGACATTCGGTTCCAGAACTCATTTATTCTGTCAGGCATTGAGATTCGGGTCATTAGCTATACTCTTACTTATTGCGCCACAAGCTGTGTCAACTCTCCGGTTTGACAGCTTATCACCCATCAGCAGGACGCCAGACCAATGTTAAAGAAACTTATCCTGATAACGTCGCTAATCAGCATATTTGCCCCCGCCTTTGCCGCCACACAGTGCGGGCCGTTCTACCTTAAACCCGATAAAAATGGCTGGTTCTCAGTAAACGGTGAACGTGCGAAAACGCAGAAAGTTACTTTTGCCAAAGGTAAGGGCGATTACGACAACGCAACGATCAAACTGCTGGTTAAAAATACCAAGGCGCCGGGAATGGTCAATCTGGAGCAGACGACGCGCGATGGCAAAGGGATGTTGAGGGCGGAAATCGTCCGCACCAGACAGAGTCAAATCCGCATACGGGGTACCTATGATTGCGAGTCGTCCAGCCAGGCTGAGTTGCGACTACAAACTCCTGAGGTTATCACAGTCCTGAAGCGGGCCTGATACGCCGCTATTGAGAGAAGGGGCTGAAGCTTATCAGGTGCGTGATTACTAGCCACCGTCGTCGCCCTAAAAGCTCATCGTCAATAAAATTGGCCATGCCAACGTCGCGCTGAATTTGGCGTTACACTTCTTTCGTCATCTGGCGGCAAGGAAGATTCAACGTGAATTAAACAGTCTTCATTCAATTTCTTCAGCCAGGGCATCGAGACTTCGCCAGAATAAGGCTAAACCTGTTGTGAAAGTTTAACGGAAAGCTGACTTGATCTCCTATGAACGCTGTGTCCCTGGCGATCGGGCCCAGATGGATAGCTATACGTTAGGCTCCGGCTTATATCAGTCAATAGCTGGTGATGATTGCGCCCGCCAGAGGGTTTTAAGGCTTTACTCTCGCCTTAAGATTAAAACACTCGGGATTTATTGGTTGTCTTATTGAAGAACTGTCTTTACCAATACCGCGGTTCCAGACTCAGCGGGGAGGAACGTTTGTTGCCGTTAAGGTGCGGGGAGAATTAAAAGAGTACGGCTTCAGGTTTCGCCCGCATAAGCCTGCGTCACCTCATCTTAATCGCAACGTTGAACGCTCTCAAAAGACAGACAGGACGAAGTGTTACGCGACCGTAGACCTCTCAGCTAGCACCCTGAAGAAATACTGGCGGAAGGGCAGCACTACACCAACTGAGACTGTCCTCGTACCGCCGACAACCAACATCCATGGAGCGCGACTTCAATCCTGCTGAGCAAACGGCATTCTCTGATGTTGTCCAGCCAAACGACAAGCCCAATGACGGACGCAGAGAAGAGCAGAATGACAAGCCTGATCGGAAGCCGAGAAAACTGGAACCGATCTCTTTGAATCACTCAATTAATAGTACTCTCCAGACCCTTTTTGGGCTGGCGCAATCTGGCGGGGCGTCCCCTGAAATACCTCGAATCGCGATGATCAGCGCGCCCAGCGGGCGCACCTCTCGCCCGTCAGCTTGCTTTGTAGGGATCTTTTTTATCATCCTGGCTGTCATCATTTTTCCGTGGCACTTCGCCATGATCTTTCGGTGCATCAGTGGCGGGATGATCATCTTCCTCATAAGCATTGCCCGCATTTGGCGCAGCTTCAGGCAGGCTTTTGCTAGCATCCCCTTCTTGCTGACGTTCTTCATTCGTATTGTGCTTAAACATAATTCCCTCCTGTTTTTCCTGTCCTTTAAGTCTAGACCAGCCCTGGAATCCCGCATTCGCTGCGGAGCGAAGAGAACAAAAAGCCCACCAGAGGCGGGCTTTTTAGCGTTTCTCTCATACTGAATTTGTCATTTTTGAGGTTTGGGTGTGTCCAGCAGGATCATGCTAACCGGGCATCATTGATGCAGAAATGGACAAACCTGGCATGTGGCTCGCGGTAGGTCACACTATTGTCGATAAATAAATTCGATTGAAATGATTAACGAAAGGCATATAGTGACCCGCGTTACCAGGAGATGAAAATTATGTTACGAGATTATTTAAAGATTGAAGCTGAAGATCAGTTAATCGAACAATGCGCACTGAGTATGAGAAATGGTGGTCAGGAAGAGGTGACTCAATGGATGATTGTTAACCGTGAGGGTGTTAAAAAAGGCGGCGTCACGCTGTTCGATAAACTCAACACCCGCCGCTCATGGCCGGTCAATTACCGCATTACGCAGACCGATCTGCAGGGCAATGTGATAGTGGATCAACTGACTGACGCCCTCTAGTTGCCCGACGATCCTCTTAAGCCTTGTTTTATGATGAAAAGTGAACCCGCGTCCGGCGGGTTTTTTTATGTCGGGCGATAGCGCCGCATTTCCACTAGCGTGCCTATCAGCTTCAGGCTATCCCGGCTGGAATAGAGCTCGGAAAAGTTGATATTGACCGGTGCCAGTTCAAACTGCATGACGCCATCTTCATTCCTGCGCTGACGCCAGGTGCGCAACAGTGCGGTCTGATGCTGTAACGCCAGCACGCAGTCGCCTGGCTGAGGTGAGAGACTGGGATCAATAATCACCACATCATCCCGTAAAATCGCAGGCGTCATCGCCTGTTCTTCAACCCGGAAGGCAAAACTCTGCTGAGAAAGCGCCATGTCGTTATGCATCAGCAGGGCATGCTGAACAGAACCGGCATCAGTTAGCCATTGCGCCACGTCGCGCTGTGCAAGCAGCGGAATCTGGTGGAGACCAGCGTAAGCGCTTTCGCTGAAAACAGGGCCATCCCCATCTATCAGAAAAGCCGGTGCGCAGCCAAGCGCTTCGGCGAGCCGTAGCAGGTTCTCACCGCGCGGTAGCGTCTCCTCTTTTTCCCATTGCGAAATCGCCACATGGGACACTTTCACCTGTTGCGCCAATTGCTTCTGCGTTAGTTGCAGTGATTTCCGTTGGAGTCGGATGCGGTCACCCAGCGTTTCATTTTTCATCAGCTTGACTTTTTGGTTGAGAGTGGTTTAAGTATACTTAAGTCCGAAACTTAAGCAATCTTAAATTTCAGACTGAGGACGTGGCTCTTCAGCACGCAGTATGTTCCAGAGACCTTACCGGACAAAGGGGTGTGGCATGGAAAGTAGTTTGATTACCAGTGTAGGTGCCTTAGTTCTGGGTGGGGGCGCAGCAGCACTGTTCTGGAAACCGTTATTGGCGGGTATCGCGTCAATCGTAACCAGTAATCGAGCCGGCGGCGAAATTATTACCAGCTACAAAGAGCAGGTGGTGTTGCTGAAAGAGAGCAACTTGCTGATACGGGAGGAGAACGATGAATTACGCGAACGGCACGACAGGAATCTGCGGCGTATCTCGACACTGGAAACCGATCTTCGGTTAATCAAGAATGCGGTAGGTATTTTACTGGCAATGACTGAAACAGATCAGAACGATAAATTTCGTAATGAAATCGATCGGCTTATCTCAACTCTGGAGGATCGCAGCGATGGTAATGATTAATAGCACCAGGGCTCCCATGTCATACAGGCGCAAAGTTATCCTCGGTGGCATTCTTCTGAGTTGTTCGATGATTTGCATCCTGATGACGATTATTTTTCTCTATGTCAGTAATACCGCCAACAAGCGGGTCGAGGAAATTCGGGCGGATTATCGGGCGATCGCGGCGCGGCGTGATGAACGGGTTGACGTTCTGACTGACAAGGTCACGGCATTACAACATAAGCTTGATGTGACGCCGGATCGCACCGCTGATGAAAAACGGAATAAAGTGACAGAGGCGGTAACAGAAGGTAAGCAGTCTGCGGCAAAACCGGGCCGCAAACCGTAACTTCCGATTATTCTTAGTGCAGCTTCGCTATTATTGACTAGGTTTAAATCTCAGGGCGACATTTTGTACCTGAATGCAGGCCCGCTGATTGGCCGGTTGATGAACCGCTAAGCCTAATCATTTTGGATAACTGACCAGAAGGAAATTTAGCATGAGCGATTCAACAGAAACCAAGACCAAAACTGACTATCTGCGTGACGTGACCTCTCAGCTGAAAGAGATGCGCCACTATGCGCAGACTAACACCGAAACCCTTTCCAGCCATTGGTTAGCCTTTGATGCCGGTGAATATAAAGATAAGACTAACGCCGACAGAATCGATGCATTGCTTAACAAGCAGGGCAAATTGCTGGAAGATCTGGATGCCGCTATTCAGGACATCGAGATTGAAATTAACCATAGCGAGCAGGAGAGCTAAGTCATCTCCCGCTAACTGATGCGCTGGCCGTTAAGGGATTAGTCGGCCACCAGCCACATTTCCGCTTCGTCGAACATCTCTTCAACAATACGCGCAACTGTCGCTTTATCGTTCTTACTCAAATCAGTATCAATCGCGTTACGTTCCATCGGTTTAACCTTAACTTCAATGTCAGGAAACACCCGATGCACCCGCTTCTCCAGCTCCTCACGAATCATCTCGCGGGCACCCGGTAAACCGGCAACGTTGCGCTTGTCATAAATCAACTCAACAAACATGATGGCAATCCATTCAGGGCAAAATCGCTGACATATAATACTGTAAATAAAAACAGTAGCAAGGTAGTGCGTCCGATTTTACATAAATTTTTATGTCGCGTTAACCTCAATCTTCGACTAGTAAAATGCGCACGCATCACGACATAATGGCGGCTCACTTTTCAGGAGGTCCGTGATGCGACAACTGGTTATTGATATTCTGTTAAAACTGGCAAAGATGGACGTCGATGCAAAAGAATTGACGGCGCAACTTGAAGCGCAGTCTCTGCTGGTTGCAGCGCTGCTGGTGCAGGCGAAACAGGACAACTCGCTGACCATTTCCGAAACGGTACAGGATGCCATTATCACTGCTTCGCAATCGTCGCCCGAGTTTTTACAATCTGATGTTGACCTGCTGCTGACGCACATAAATCGTCTGCTGGCCGTGGCGAGTTATGTCGAAGTCAAGGGCAAGGCAACGGAAGGTGAGGGGTAGGGGCGGATAAATATTCGCCTCTGGAGGTGGAATCGGGACAACACCTGCAGAGGCAGTGCATAGGCACTATTCGTTAAAGGTCAATCACGACCTGAGTCCCCGGCAGAAGTCTCACACACCGGTACCCTGAGTACCATTTTTCCGCCGTGGATTCACTGGGTGAAGGTGTTAACCCGATGCGATGCCTATGCAACGCTGATTAAAGCTCGTTTTTAATACAAAACTCTTCCCAGCTCATCCCCAGTGATTCAGCGTGAGATTTGAGATAGGTCTCGATCGCCTCAGCCGCCACGGCTTTATCCGGCTCCGCGAGCTGAATGGAAAAGATCATTCCATCCAGATTCTTCTGTCGTAAAAAAGCCGCATAAATACGTTCGGCATGCCAATCGCGTAGCTGTCGCAGAGACAGGTTGGCGGCACGGGCGTCGCTTTCAGTTAATTCATCAAGTGCAGACTGAAAGTCCGGATGCGCGGTAAAAAACATGTCGCGCGCCTGGGCATAGTAGGCTTCTGGCGTTTTCATATTCATATTCCTGAAAGTCTGTTGCAGCGCGTCAGTGTAGCGGGTTGTCTCTCGCTTGTCAGGCATGACAGAGGAGGCAGAGTGTGTCTGCTTAGTCAGCAATCAGCTGGTCGAAAAGCGAACCACGGTCCTCGTTGCCGGATAAATTCTGCCGCAATCATGGTCTGCGGGGTGTTTGAACATCCAGATACCTTGCGCAACTCGGTGTAAAAATTATAACGTAGCCGCCATTGACGCGATTTTAGGGATTAAACATGAAAAAGTGGATGCTGATTGCCGCGCTGGCACTGGGTGGTTGTGCGCAAATCAACGATTATGAAAACGCGGTGCAAACGCCGGCGCCCGCGGCTTTGCAGGGGAACTGGCAAACCGTCGGCCCCCAAAGCAGTCTCATCAGCGACCAGGCGATAGCCAGTGTCATTATCGATGCGGCTGGCAGCACGCTGGATTGTCGTCAGTGGCAGCGGGTGATCGCCAAGCCGGGTAAATTGACGCGGCTAAGTGGCGATTATGTCAACGTTACGCGTCAGATGCGGGTTATGCCGCTGGTGGTGGATAACGGTGAAATGAAATATGACAGGATGACGCTGCGTAAAGTGGCGCGTCCGACGGTAGAGTGTCAGCAGGCACTGGAAGAAATGGCGAAACAACCAAAAGCCACCGTGATTCAGAACATCGAACCGCAACTGCTGCGTACGTCGATTACCGACCATAACGCGCAGTCGTAATGACACCCTCATAACCAAACCGCCCCGACCGGGGCGGCTGATTTTTTACTGCATATTTATTCTGCAATTACCCATACGCTGACGCTGCCACCGTTACAGACAAAAACCGCTGTGCCGTGTTCGTCCGCAGTAATCGTCTCTTCACGGTTACCCAGATGATCGCGCCATACTTTGCCAGCAAAGCCTGCACCCATTGGCACGCTTTTTTCACCTGCATCGCCGTTCGACATGATCACCACGCAACCCGGTTGTGTTTCAGTGCCGCTGCGGCTGAATGCTACGCAGTTGGGATGATCAAAATAGTCGATCTGCACACCCCAGCCATACTGCTGGCGCGCCCGGATTAATCCTTCCAGTTCGGGGATTACCGGCATCTCAATCTTGTATTTCTCGCCGTCGCCGCCTTCATCTTCATAAGTCGCCCCGAACAGGTCGGGATAGAAAATGGTTGGCACACCCTGCTCACGCAGCAGGATCAGCGCATAGGCGAGAGGTTTGAACCAGGCTTCAACCGGTGCTTCCAGTGACTGCAGCGGCTGGGTATCGTGGTTGGCCACGATTGTCACGGCATGCCACGGATCTGCCACCACCAGCGAGTTAGCAAAAATCTGGCTCATATCGTAGGCGCTACCTGCGGTTGAGGCCTGATGGAAGTTCATGTGCAGTGGCGCATCAAACAGCATGGTTTTGCCTTCCACCTGATGCACATACTCCTGCAGCTTCTCGGTTTCAAACGACCAGTATTCAGCGACGATGAACATCGGCTGCTCAGCGACCGCCTGAATATGATCGATCCACTCTTTATAGAACCAGGCCGGGATATGTTTAACCGCATCCAGACGGAAGCCGGTGCAGGGCACCTGTTCCATCACCCAGCGCGCCCAGTATTTCAGCTCTTCCCTGACCGCATTGTTGCGGAAATCGATGTTGGCACCCATCAGATAGTCGAAGTTGCCCAGCTCGTTATCGACCTGATCGTTCCAGCCGTCGGCGGTGTAATCGTTGATGATTTTGAAGACGCCGTTTTCGTCCGGGTTTTCGATATGGTCTACGCCGCTAAAGCATTTGTGGTCCCAGACAAATTTCGAATACTCACCGGCGCGTGCCGGAAAGGTGAATTTTGTCCAGGCTTCGCAGGGCACGACCTCGTCGTAAATTTCATCACGGTTGTCCGGATTGACGCGGTTAACGCTGATTGCCTCTTTCTCGTCAGCGCCCATTTTGTGGTTCAGCACCACATCCAGCAGCACCCCAACGTTGTGGCTGCGCAGGGCTTCTGTCGCCGCCAGTAATTGCTGTTTGTTGCCATATTTAGTGGCAACGCCGCCTTTCTGATCAAATTCTCCCAGATCGAACAGGTCGTAGCTGTCGTAACCAACAGAATAGCCACCCGAATCCCCTTTGTAGCACGGGGGCAACCACGCCATAGTGATACCAATTTCGCTGAGCCAGGCCGCGCGATCGGTAACTTCAGGCCACAATTTGCTGCCATCCGGGTAATACCAATGGAAAAACTGTAATAACGTTGGGTTTTGCATGTACCGCACTCCAGGGGATGATGAAAATCAAGTATGGAATAAGCGGCAGAAAAGAGACGTCGCGCAGAAAAATAAATCTGGCGACGTAGCAGAGCAGGCGATCAGGAGAGGGGTTCGTGCGGTACCATCACAATGCCGCCCTGACTGGCGTAGGCGGACATCACCGATTTCTGACGGCTGTTCTGACCCACCAGCGAGGCCAGCTCATCCATCCGCGCCTGCAGCAGGCGTTTGACTTCGCTTTCGTTGTCGAGGATACGGCGCAGGACCGGACGTAACTGCTCCTGCGTCTGCGACGAGGGCGATACCGCCTCTGTCGACTGGGCTAAGTTCTGCACCGCATTGACATACTCCATCTCCCGGCTGATCAATTCATCCCATTCGCCCTGTGCGGCATGACGCAGCATTCCCTGGCTGAGATCGAGTAACTGTTGGTAAACGGCAATAAGATGCGGTGCAGTAGTCATTAAACGGCGTCCTGAATCAGGTTAGGTTGAACTACTTCTTTCCACGCGTCCGCGATGTTGCGCAGCAGGCCTTCGACCTCCTCGACCGCTGCAACATCATTGTGCAGGTTGGCCTGCAACAGGCGACGCGTCATATAGTTATAAAGATCCAGCAGATTGTCTGCCAGCTCATCACCACGGTTTTCAGCCAGGCCCTCTTTAAGACCCGCTTCAATAATATTGATGGCTTTAGAGATAGAGTTGCCTTTGCCTTCAATGTTGCCATCCTGCATAAACAGGCGCGCGCGGATTAACGCGCTCAGTGCGCCGTCGAACAGCATCACCACCAGCTGCTGATGGCTGGCGCTCATCACGGCGCTTTCTACGCCAATTTTTGCATAGGCTTTGGTGCCTGTAGCGCTGTACATGGTCATTCCTAGGATGAAGTTGTGGAAGAACTGGAGGTATCAAACTGTTGTGTCAGATACGTACTGGTGGCGTTAAGTTTACTGATGGCCAGGTCAAGCTGAGTAAACTGCGTTTTATAACGTGCGATATCTGCATCGATACGATCGCTGGTCGTGTTATAGAGGGTGGTTAAATTATTCAGTGTTTTACTGACGCCATCGGTAGCCGCCTGAACAATCCCCTTAGTTGCCAGCCAATCGGTCAGCTTATTGTCGATTTTTGCTGCGATACCGGTTTTACCGTCACCGACGATCATCTCTTTCACGCCAGCCGCATCTTTGTCTAAAGCTGCAGTAACCTTGGTCGCATCCAGTTTCAATGAACCTGTCGCAGGATCGGAGGTGATACCAATCTGACTCAGCGATTTATAGGTGGACGAACTTTGTGCGTTGGTCAGCATGCTCTTAAGCTGAGTCTGAATGGTTCGAAGCGTACTGTCACCCAACAGCGCTCCATTGCTGGAATCCTGTGAGGTAGTGTTTGTGTCAACCTTGGTGTATTTGGTCAGGGTATTGAACTGATCCAGCAGTGTATTGTAGGCATCAACCCAGGTGCTGATGGCGCTGGAAGCTTTTGAAGTGTCTTTGGTGATCGTCAGCGACTGGTCGCCCGTCGTCAGTGCAGTCAGATTTAAGGTAATCCCTTCCAGCGCATCACTGATCTTGTTGCTACTGTTTTCGATTTCAACCTTGTTGACCGTGAGCTTAGCATTCTGCGCCGTGACGCTTTGCGTCATCGCATTACTGCTGGCGCTGGCGTCATAGCCCACAATTCCCTGCAGCGTATCATCGCCGGTGACGGCGATAGTCGACACCGCATTATCGCTACCCGTTTCATTCGCGCTCATTGACAGGCGGAAGCTGCCATCCGACACCTTAATGATAGTGGCCGTGACGCCGGCATTGGCACCATTGATGGCGTCACGCATGCCGGTCAGCGAGGTCTGATCGCTGGTGAGCGTCACGCTTTTACTGGTGCCATCTTTTAAAGTGATCGCAAGGCTACGGCTGGATACAGAGCTGTCCCCCAGCGCGGCGGTGTTGCTGCTCTGCACCGATGAGGTCAGGACCTGCGCCTGTGCCAGCTGAGAAACACTAATAGAATAAGTACCCGCCACAGTGCTGCCAGACGTGGTGGCGCTAAAGGCGCTGGAACTGCTGGTCGCGGTAGTAGCAGTAAACAGATCGGCACTGTTAAGCGTGGTATTCGCGGTCTGAAAGGTCGTCAGTGAACTCTTCAGTGTGGCATAGGCACTGAGCTTGGCGGTATAGGCCGTTTGCTGGGTGGATATCGGTGTGAGTGCCGTTTTTTCCGCCGTTTGCAGACTATCCAGAATAGTACTCAAATCGAGTCCTGAACCAATACCCAACGTTGAGATAGTAGCCATGTTAATTCCTTTATAAGGTCGACAGGGAAAGTGAATACATGGGTTATCGGCCTTGAATAAGGAAAGTTTAAGGTTATTTGCCTTAGGGTAATGAGGTAAATAAGCCCTATAGAGAAGGGTATTTCAGCGGCTAGAAAATTAATGAATTAAGTCTAAAGAAGCTGGGATGGGTGGCGATAACTTAAAACGTGACAGGCAGAAGCAGAAATTTTCGCCTGGTACTAAAAAAATTCTAAAGGTTGTTAAACGGCAGACGATAACAACTTTGACGGCGCTGAAGCCGGCGGGTTGAAGCCCACACCTTAACCGAAAGACTTGATTAACAGGAAAATTCATCATGGCCCAAGTCATTAATACCAACAGCCTCTCGCTGATCACTCAGAACAACATCAACAAGAACCAGTCAGCTCTGTCTACTTCAATGGAGCGTCTGTCTTCTGGTTTACGTATCAACAGCGCGAAAGATGACGCTGCTGGTCAGGCAATTGCTAACCGTTTTACCTCTAATATCCAGGGCCTGACTCAGGCTGCTCGTAACGCCAACGACGGTATTTCTGCTGCGCAGACCACTGAAGGCGCGCTGTCAGAAATCAACAACAACTTACAGCGTGTTCGTGAACTGACTGTACAGTCTCAGAACGGCACCAACTCTGATTCTGACCTGACGTCAATTCAGGATGAAATCAAGTCCCGTCTGGACGAAATCGACCGCGTATCCGGTCAGACTCAGTTCAACGGCGTGAATGTGCTGGCTCAGAACGGCACCATGAAAATCCAGGTTGGCGCAAACGACGGCGAAACCATCAGTATCGACCTGAAGAAGATTGACTCTTCAACCCTGGGTCTGAGTGGTTTTGGCGTGGATAAGAACACGCTGAAAACCAGCGATGCAATCACTCAGGTTGGTGCAAGTGGCTCACTGAAGGATGTTGACCTCTCTTCCGTCGCTACTGCACTGAAAGTTGATGCAAGCAGCCTGTCACTGAAAAACGTGCAGACGTCTGCTGGCGCAGCAACCTCTACCTATGTGGTTTCTTCTGGTAGCGACAACTATGCGGTTTCTGTTGACGATGCGAGCGGCAAAGTCACGCTGAACACAACTGACATCAGCTATTCAGACAGCGACAACGGTGTGACCGCGGGTTCAATGACCGGCAAATACATCAAAGTGGGTGCTGATTCAACGGGTGCGGCTGTAGGTTACGTCACTGTACAGGGTAAAGACTATAAAACTGCTGCTGGTGCACTGACTAACACCAATGACACAACTGGTTCTCAGAACGTAGCGAGTGCCATCGGTGATATCGCATCATCAACCAACACTAACGTTTTCACCGGTTCAGCAACAGCTGACCCACTGGCTCTGCTGGACAAAGCTATCGCCTCTGTTGATACCTTCCGTTCAAGCCTGGGTGCAGTACAGAACCGTCTGAACTCAGCGGTGACTAACCTGAACAACACGACGACAAACCTGTCATCAGCACAGTCTCGTATTCAGGATGCTGACTACGCAACTGAAGTTTCCAACATGTCTAAAGCACAGATCGTACAGCAGGCTGGTAACTCTGTATTGTCTAAAGCGAACCAGGTTCCACAGCAGGTTCTGTCTCTGCTGCAGGGCTAATCGCCTTCTGTCAACATTCAAAACCCTGCTTCGGCAGGGTTTTTTGACTGTTGCTGACCGGTTTCTTTGACGTCAGCATCCGCCAGCCAGCATGACGTTGTTATTACACATCCTATTCGTGGGGCTACCGTAATATCACGATTTACGCTGAAGGTCAGCGCTGTAATTTTTCTTTTTCCCGAATAAGTCAAGCTTTTGCTTCTGCCCGTGTTTCCTTTCTGAATAATTAAACGATCCGCTTGCCTTTAATTAGCCTCTCTGAAATTTTATTGCCATTTTGCAGCATGTAAATGAGCTTCCTGTGGGTTTTCGCCTGTTTTGAACCTGATAAAATAACGCAGCGGCTGGTCTGTCGGATTTAATATTTTTATGATGGAGGTCTGACAACTGCATGAAAACCTTTATCATTCACACCCGCGTGATTAATTCTGCACTCAGACCGGACGAAATAGGGTGCACATTGATTCATTTCACTATGTATCGAAAAATGAGGGTTGAGGATATTGTCAGGCGTTAATTCTGGACGATGACATCTTATTTACCGAATAGCGCTCTGCGGGATTATTCCGTCCGACAATGCAGTTATCCAAAAGTAACGCCACGCGGGTGATGTTATCGAAAGCGATGCCCACGCTAACGGAAACAGCCTATTTTTATCCGGTCTACAGCGCCACCACCGCCCACGCTTATGTCATCAATCTGGAGGCGGCGACACACCTGCTTAAAGTGCTCTATCCGGTCTGGAGGGTTGCCGATACATGGTGCCGGTTTGAAGAGTATGGCGCCATGAAGCTACTAACCGTGCATCCCGCACCGGTGTTGCTGCATGAACTAGCGCAGCAGACCACGCTCCAGCCAATCAATAATATTGCTCAACACAACCCGCAGAAATGCGACATATGGGCAGTGTTAATGGCGAACCGACCGCTCCGCGTCAGATTGCGTCATCGCTATGGTCGGGCTGAGCTCCTGCTGCTTCATCGCATCGTTGATGTCAACGTCGGTTCAAAACATCAGGAAAAACGAAACCAATGCAGTATGGTACGGTTGCGAAGATGGCCAACGCCGCCGGCCCCAACCTTGTTGATCGCCCAGCCCGTTACAGTTCCCCTCAGTCCTGCCGATAACTCCTCACAGAACAACATTAATTTTGATTTTAACTTTGTGGAGTGTCTATGCGCTTCAATTATGACCTGTTACCGGGTGAGCGGCTGACCTTTGATGAGATCGCCCGGCGTTATGCTTTGCAATACCCTGATGATAAAGAGCTGACGGCGCGCGCCTTGCTGAGTCCCTCAACCGGCCTGCGCACGTTGAAAATTCGTGCGGTGTTCGCACAGGAAGAGAGCAACAGCCCGCTTGAGGATCTGCTGTTTATCTCTAATGACAATGAGCGTAAAAATTATCTGCGTCGCTTTGAGCACTACCTTAAGCAGAATCTCTCTTTCCTCTATTTCCGTCGCAGCGACAACGAGAAACGCGACAACCTGTGGCAAGTGATGGGCAGCAGCCAGGTCTTCGCGATGATCGATCCGCAATCCGCCACGGCACAAAATCTGCTCAACAGTCGTGGCTACAAACTGGTGCTGATGCATCAGGATGATGAAGATGCCTGGTGGCAGCTCTTCAATCCGCAGGCGGATCCCTGTTTCCCGCAATCGCGGCGTATTCAGTTCATCGTGGTGCTGAGTACGCCGCAGCACAAAGTCCCTGCGGCGGTGATGCCGGGAACTGAAGTCGGGCGTAGGGTCAAAGCACGGGTGCTGCAGCGTGCCAGTCAGGCGGAATTCAGCGCCGGTGTCAAAGCCCGCTACGGGGCCTGTGTGATGACCGGAACCGAGCTGACAGAACGGCATAACTGGCCGTGGGTGGAAGCCTGCCATATCGACACCCAGGAAGGCGATGACGGCTTACTGGCTGATAATAGCGTCGACAACGGCCTGTTTTTACGCAGCGATTTGCAGCGGCTATTTATTAACCGACTAATTAGCATTGATGGTGAATCAGGAGAGATTCAGGTGCATCCTGGCGAGGCGGCGCGGCAGCACATCGTGCCCTGGTATCAGGAGCTGAACGGTCGTGTCTGCCGTCTCTGGGATTCGGTGCCGCCCGCCACGCGCCAACGGTTGCGCGCCCGTCGTTAATCCCCTCTGAAGAGTGCAGAAGGATCTGCGCTCTGACGTAACAAAAATGAAATAGCCTCGTTTTACCCCGCCTATTCCCCCAATCGAAAACGCTACAGAATTGCATAATCATGCCGATAACTTCATTAACGCAGGGTAGTCAACGTGAACGATTTCTATACCGCCGAAGGCGTGATGGACAAGCATTCGCTCTGGCAGCGCTACGTGCCGCTGGTGCGCCATGAAGCGCTGCGTCTGCAGGTTCGCCTGCCGGCCAGCGTTGAGCTTGACGACTTGCTGCAGGCCGGGGGGATAGGGCTGTTAAATGCCGTAGAGCGTTATGACGCGCTTCAGGGTACAGCCTTTACCACCTACGCCGTGCAGCGTATTCGTGGCGCCATGCTCGACGAGCTTCGCAGTCGGGACTGGGCACCGCGCAGCGTGCGTCGTAACGCACGTGAGGTGGCCGGAGCAATGCACAGAGTGGAACAGTCGCTGGGGCGCTCTGCCTCCGAGCAGGAAGTGGCGCAGCAGCTGAATGTTTCCATGGAGGAGTACCGGCAGATTCTGCTGGACACCAACAACAGTCAACTTTTCTCCTACGACGAGTACCGGGAAGAGCACGGCGACAGCGCGGAGCTGGTGACGGAAGGCCATGAAGAGGCCAATCCGCTTCATCAGTTGCTTGAAGGGAGTCTGCGTGAGCGCGTCATTGAAGCGATCGAAGCGTTACCCGATCGTGAAAAGATGGTGCTGACACTGTACTACCAGGAAGAACTGAACCTGAAAGAGATTGGCGCGGTGCTTGATGTGGGTGAATCCCGGGTCAGCCAACTGCACAGTCAGGCGATTAAACGCCTGCGTGCCCGACTTGCGGGAGCGCGCTAGCAGTATCAGTTCCTGGCGATTGAAAATTATAAGAAACCGGGGACTCAGTAATGGGAGCCAAGACCAAGGCCAGACCGTTAAGTCGTTATCTTAAAGACTATAAACACAGCCAGAGCAACTGTTCACACTGTGGCAAGGTATTAGATCGAATGGCGCTCGTTTTTCGTGGCCAGATCATCAATAAAGAGGCCATCGCTCGAATGGACCAGATGATTGATGAGCTGTTGTGGCTGAAACTTCAGCCCGAACTCACTGCGCTTTGTCGTTTTTGTAGTGATATTTTTTGTAATACCCATCCTAATTACTTCGACATTATGGCGTTTAAGCAGTACCTGTTTGAACAGACAGAGATGAGCCCCAGCACGATTCGTGAATATGTGGTGCGGCTGCGTCGGCTGGATGAAATGCTAAAAGCCAAAAATTTCCCGGCCGACAGGCTTCAAGGAAATAGCTGGCATCAGTGTCTGGAAAGCGATCTGCCCGACGCCGGTAATAATAATTACCGCATCGCGCTGCGCAAGTACGATCAGTTCTTAGGCTGGCAGCAGGGTTAACCCTGATCTGCACCGATTGCTCCCCCGCGTGCCTGCGGCACGTTGCCCTTTTGCCCGCCAGCCGGGTAACGGGGAAGGGGGAGCACGGCGCTTCTTGCTTCCCACATCTGCCTCACCGCATCTGCTGTCACCTGAATCAGAGTGATCCTTTTCGCATCTTCTGCAACACTGTAAGGATAATTCCAGTGCCCGAACGGAGGCCCTATTGTCTTTACATCTGTTACACCAATTCCCACGTCTTGAACTGCTGGGCGCACCGACGCCGTTAGAACATCTGCCACGGCTCTCCGACTATCTGGGACGGGATATTTTCATCAAACGCGACGACTTCACGCCGATAGCGATGGGGGGTAACAAGCTCCGCAAGCTGGAATTTCTGGCGGCGGATGCGTTGCGTGAAGGCGCCGATGTGCTGCTAACCGCGGGTGCGATTCAGTCTAACCATGTGCGTCAGACGGCGGCCGTGGCGGCCCGGCTCGGTCTGAAGTGTGTGGCGCTGCTGGAAAACCCGATTGGTACCCATGCTGAAAACTACCTGAGCAACGGTAACCGTCTGTTACTGGATCTAATGGACGCTGAAGTGATCATGGTGGATGCGCTGCACAATCCCACTGAACAGCTGGCTGAGCAGGCCGCGCGTCTGGAAGCCCAGGGGTTTCGCCCTTACATCGTACCGGTCGGCGGTTCTAATGCGCTGGGTGCGCTAGGCTATGTGGAGTGCGCGCAGGAGATTGCTCATCAGAGCGAAGGCGTGGTCGATTTCGCCGCCGTTGTCGTCGCTTCAGGCAGTGCCGGCACCCATGCCGGACTGGCTGTGGGTCTGGAGCATCTGTTGCCAGAAACCGAGCTGGTGGGCGTCACCGTTTCACGCCAGGTTGAGGCGCAATTGCCGCTGGTTGCGCGGCTGCGTCAGTCGCTGGCAGAGACGCTGGAAGTGCAGGCCACGGCAGCGATTACTCTATGGGATGACTAT